>ENA-OQKA01000173-OQKA01000173.1-human-gut-metagenome-genome-assembly--contig:-NODE-173-length-20300-cov-3.232092_pt1 | contig 20300 bp, 22 predicted proteins | sample MGYA00242644_ERZ504789 | MGnify/ENA primary metagenome ERZ504789 (study PRJEB26092, sample SAMD00036423) | human gut metagenome | host: Homo sapiens | study: EMG produced TPA metagenomics assembly of...
GATACAGACATTAACACTCATTTTTCAGTTTGGAATCAGTATGCTGGTGCCGATTTTTTTATGCAGTATACTGGGAGTGTGGCTGGGAAATCTGACAGGGATTAACTGGTTAATGATTCCGTTTTTCTTTATGGGAGCTTTGGCAGGGTTTACGAATATTTACAAGATAGTAAGGAAACTATACAGGCAGGAGGAAAAGAAAGAAAACCATGTTAAAAAGGATTAACGAAGCATTACCGGGGCTGGTCGTCTCAATTTTATTATATGGGGTGATGGTAGAACTGATCGGGGTATGGTTTGTAAAGGACAGGATTGCATATTCCATCGGGGTATGGTTTGGCATAGCAATTGCCGTGGGGATGGCAATCAATCTTGCAACTGTGATCTTTGATTCTGTTACGATGGGGGACACCGCACATGCGACGCGAAGAATTGTCACAAAATCAATTCTTCGTTATGTAGTAGTGGTGATTTTGTTCGTGTTATTTGGGTATTTTCAATGGGGAAACCTGATTGCGGCTTTTCTTGGGCTGCTTGGTTTAAAAATTGGAGCATATCTTCAGCCTTTATGGGAGAAAGTAAAAGGAAGGAGGTGACTATATGAATGAGGGGATTTTACTGGCGTCGGATATCGACTTTATGATTCATGGAATTTTTAAAGTAAAAGTATTTGGGCAGGAAGTCTGGATCACCGACAGCCACGCATGTATTTTGATTGTTATGGCAGTAATGGTTATTTTTGCTGTGGTTGCCAATCGCAAGTTAAAGCATGCCACCGAAAAACCGGATACTTTTCAGAATATAATCGAGCTGATTGTAGAAAAATTAGACGGAATGGTGGATTCCACCATGGGAAAGTGGGCACCCAGATTCGTCAACTATATCAGCACGATTTTTATTTTTATACTGATGAGTAACATATCTGGATTGTTTGGCCTGCGCCCGCCGACGGCAGATTACGGAACCACGCTTGCACTTGCACTGATCACATTTTTCATGATCCGTTTCAACAAGGCAAAACACCAGAGTCTGAAAGAAATATGGACAGGTATGTGTTCACCGCTTCCGCCATGGCTTCCACTCTGGGCGCCGATCAACATTATCAGTGAGATTGCAATACCGATCTCATTGTCGCTGCGTCTGTTTGCAAATGTGTTGTCAGGAACCGTAATCATGGCACTGGTATACGGTTTGCTTGGGGTAATTGCAACGGCATGGCCGGCAGCACTGCACGTATATTTTGATCTGTTTTCCGGAGCAATCCAGACGTATGTATTCTGTATGCTCACAATGACTTATGTGTCACAGGCATGTGGAGAAGAATGAAATGCATCCTCAAGATGCATTTCCTACGCAAATCGCTTCCGCGTAAGCGGAACTCTCATGCGATTTGCTCCTTGTATCAAAACAAGTATTTAAATTAAGGAGGATTTTACTATGAATATTTCAGGACAGGATTTAATCAGAGCATGTTCGGCTATCGGTGCAGGACTTGCAGTTATTGCAGGTATCGGACCTGGTATTGGACAGGGTATCGCAGCCGGACACGGCGCAGCAGCCGTGGGACGTAATCCGGGAGCAAGGGGACAGATTATGTCCACCATGCTGTTAGGTCAGGCAGTTGCAGAGACGACAGGTCTGTATGGTCTTGTTGTCGCACTGCTTTTACTTTTTGTACATCCGCTTGGATAAAGGAGGGGCAAACGAGTGTTAGCTGCACAGGAATTTTTATTTGATTTAAATCCACAGCTGCTCTTTGATGCTGCCCTGCTGGCAATTGCAGTATTTTTCCTTTATATGCTGATGTCCTATCTGCTGTTTAATCCCGCACGGAAACTTTTAAAAGACCGTCAGGATCACATTTCATCGGAACTGGATGAGGCCAGCGCCGACAAAGAAAAAGCAGCAGCGCTGAAAGCGGAGTATGAGGCAAAGTTAAAAGAAATTGACAAGGAAGCGGAAACGATTCTGGCGGATGCCAGACAAAAGGCGTTAAAGAACCAGAACCGCATTGTCAATGAGGCAAAGGAAGAAGCTGCACGCATTGTAAAACATGCACAGGAGGAGGCACTTCTGGAAAAGAAGCATGCCATGAATGATATGAAACAGGAAATGATCACTGTGGCATCCCTGATGGCACAGAAAGTTGTGGCATCTTCCATTACCGCAGAGATTCAGAGCACACTTGTGGATGAAACATTAAAAGAAATGGGTGAATCAACATGGCAAAATTAGTATCCAAAACATATGGGGATGCTTTGTTTGCGCTGGCGGTTGAAGAACATATGGTGGATCAATTATATGAAGAGGCGCAGGCTGTTGCACAGATTCTGCGTGAAAATACAGAACTGACCCGCCTGATGAATCATCCCAAAATCGAAAAAGAAGAAAAAGTCAGACTGATCGAGGATATTTTCAAAGGACGTATCGGTGATGAACTGGTGGGACTGCTCAGGATGCTTGTACAAAAAGGGCATTATAAGGAGACAGATCAGGTATTCACTTATTTTATTGACCGTGTCAAAGAGTATAAAAAAATAGGTACTGCCTATGTCACATCGGCGATGGAACTGACACCGCAACAGAAACAGGCGGTGGAACAAAAGCTGCTCGACACGACAAAGTACGTTCAGTTTGAGATACATTATACCACGGACCCCGCACTGATCGGAGGCATGGTCATCCGGATCCGGGACCGTGTTGTGGACGGCAGTGTCCGGACCAGACTGGAACATCTGACAAGAGACTTAGAACGTATACAATTGAAAGTAGGTGAGTGCGCTCCATGAATTTAAAACCAGAAGAAATCAGTTCTGTCATTAAGGAGCAGATCAAAAGATATGCTTCCCAGCTGGAAGTGGCAGATGTGGGAACCGTCATTCAGGTGGCGGACGGCATTGCACGTATCCATGGACTGGAAAATGCGATGCAGGGAGAATTGTTAGAATTTCCGGGAGAGGTATACGGTATGGTACTGAACCTGGAGGAAGATAATGTCGGTGCGGTACTTCTCGGAAGTCAGCACAATATCAATGAGGGAGATACGGTTAAAACAACCGGACGTGTGGTAGAAGTGCCGGTAGGAAATGCACTGCTCGGACGTGTTGTGAATGCGCTCGGACAGCCGATTGACGGAAAGGGACCGATCACAACGGATAAATACCGTCCGGTAGAACGTGTGGCATCCGGTGTCATTTCCAGAAAGGGAGTGGATACACCACTGCAGACCGGTATCAAAGCCATTGATTCCATGGTGCCGATCGGAAGAGGACAGCGAGAACTGATCATCGGAGACCGTCAGACCGGAAAGACCGCGATTGCAATTGACACGGTTATTAATCAGAAAGGGCAGGGGGTAAAGTGTATTTATGTGGCAATCGGCCAGAAAGCTTCTACCGTTGCCAATATTGTCCAGACACTCGAAGAGTATGGAGCTTTCAGTTATACAACCGTTGTTGCGGCTACGGCAAGTGAACTTGCGCCTTTGCAGTATCTTGCTCCGTATTCCGGCTGTGCAATCGGCGAAGAGTGGATGGAGAATGGCGAAGATGTACTTGTTATCTACGATGATTTGAGCAAACATGCCATGGCATACCGGACTCTGTCGCTGCTGTTAAAGCGTGCACCGGGCCGTGAGGCTTATCCGGGTGATGTCTTTTACCTGCATTCACGTCTGCTTGAGCGTGCGGCACGTCTGTCGGACAAACTGGGAGGAGGTTCCCTGACGGCATTACCGATCATTGAAACGCAGGCGGGAGATGTATCTGCATATATTCCGACAAATGTAATCTCTATCACAGATGGGCAGATTTATCTGGAGACGGAGATGTTTAATGCCGGTTTCCGCCCGGCAATCAATGCGGGACTTTCCGTTTCCCGTGTAGGAGGAGCCGCACAGATCAAGGCTATGAAAAAGATTGCGGCGCCTATCCGTACAGAACTGGCACAGTACCGGGAACTGGCTGCATTTGCACAGTTCGGTTCCGAACTGGATGCAGACACGAGTGAGAAACTGGCACAGGGAGAACGATTAAAAGAAATCTTAAAACAGCCGCAGTATCAGCCGATGCCGGTTGCAAAACAGATCGTTATCATCTATGCGGCAGTGAAAAAGTATCTTATGGACATTCCGGTAGAGGAAATTCTGCATTTTCAGGATGCGTTACTCGAACTTATTGATACCAGATATCCGGAGATTACCGGAAAGATTACAGAAACCCAGGTTATCGATGAGGAGACAGAGCAGAAACTGATAGCAGCCATTCAGGAAACGAAAAAGGAATACCTGGCGTAAAGGTATGATAACAGGGGGTGATAACACATGGCGTCTATGAGGGATATAAAAAGACGAAAAGGAAGTATCCAGAGCACACAGCAGATTACCAAAGCCATGAAACTTGTTTCTACCGTAAAACTCCAGAAAGCCAAAGGGCGGGCAGAACAGACAGATCCCTATTTTCAGTATATGTACCGGACGGTAAGTTCCATTTTAGCACACAGCGGCAATATTGATCATCCATACTTAAGAAGCGGGGAATCCAAAAAGAAAGCGATCGTTGTACTGACTTCGAATCGTGGACTTGCAGGAGGATATAATGCGAATGTGGTGAAACTGATCACAGAAAGTGATGATGTTGCCAAAGAGGATGTCGTGATCTATGCAGTTGGCAGAAAAGGAATTGAGATACTGGAGCGAAAAGGATATCACATCGAGGTAGATGCCTCGGAAATTATGGAAAATCCGACATATCCGGATGCAGCAGCACTCTGTAAGAGAGTGCTCGACGATTTCGCGGAAGGAAAAATAGGAGAGATCTATCTGGCATATACGCATTTTAAAAATACCGTTAGTCAGGAAGCGCAGCTGATCCGTATGCTTCCGGTGGAAGTAAGTGAACCTTCGGAGGAAAAGTCTTCCAGAGAAATTCTTATGAATTATGAGCCAAACGAACAGGAGGCTCTGAATCAGATTATTCCAAAATATGTGACAAGTCTGTTTTATGGGGCACTGGTAGAAGCCGTGGCAAGTGAAAACGGTGCCCGCATGCAGGCTATGGATTCCGCAACAAGCAATGCGGAAGAGATGATAGAGGATCTTTCCTTAAAATATAACCGTGCAAGACAGGGATCTATCACACAGGAATTGACGGAAATTATTGCGGGAGCAAATGCGATAGAGTGACGTAATAAAGGAGAAGAAACATGGAAAATAAAGGAGCAATAGGAAAGATCACGCAGGTGATCAGTGCCGTGCTCGATATCAAATTTCCGGAAGGACATCTTCCGGAGATCAATGATGCAATCCGTATTCCTTTAAAAAAGGGCGGAGAACTGATCGTTGAAGTAGCACAGCATCTGGGGGATGATACCGTGCGTTGTATTGCACTCGGACCGACGGACGGACTTGTCCGCGGTATGGATGCTATAGCGACGGGAGGACCGATTTCGGTACCGGTAGGAGAAAAAACACTTGGCCGTTTGTTTAATGTGCTGGGAGAGCCAATCGATGAAATTGCACCTCCGCAGACCAAGGAGCACTGGCCGATTCATCGGAAGGCACCTTCGTTTGAGGAACAGGCAACTTCCCAGGAAATGTTAGAGACAGGAATTAAAGTTGTCGATCTGCTCTGCCCATATCAGAAAGGTGGAAAAATCGGATTGTTTGGAGGAGCCGGTGTAGGAAAAACTGTGCTGATCCAGGAACTGATTCATAACATTGCCACAGAGCATGGTGGATATTCGGTATTTACCGGAGTCGGAGAGCGTACCCGTGAGGGAAACGATCTGTATTATGAAATGAAAGAGTCGGGAGTTATCGATAAGACAACCATGGTGTTCGGACAGATGAACGAACCGCCTGGGGCACGTATGCGTGTAGCGCTTACCGGACTTACGATGGCAGAATATTTCCGTGATAAAGGCGGAAAAGATGTTCTGTTATTTATTGATAATATTTTCCGTTTTACACAGGCAGGATCGGAAGTGTCTGCCCTGCTCGGACGTATGCCGTCCGCAGTAGGTTATCAGCCGACCTTACAGACAGAGATGGGGGCACTACAGGAGCGGATTACATCCACAAAGAACGGATCTATCACTTCCGTACAGGCGGTATATGTGCCGGCCGACGATCTGACAGACCCGGCACCGGCCACAACGTTTGCACATCTGGATGCCACAACGGTACTGGATCGTTCCATCGTGGAACTTGGAATATATCCGGCTGTGGATCCGCTGGCTTCTACTTCGCGTATCCTTGATCCGAGAATTGTCGGGGAAGAACATTTTAAGGTTGCGCGTGGAGTACAGGAGATTTTGCAGAAATATAAAGAACTGCAGGATATTATCGCAATTCTCGGTATGGATGAGTTGTCGGAGGATGATAAGCTTGTTGTCAGCCGGGCGCGTAAAGTCAAAGATTCCTGTCGCAGCCGTTTTCCGTGGCAGTACAGTTTACCGGACTGGAAGGCAAATATGTTCCGGTGGAAGAGACCATCCGCGGATTCCGTGAAATTCTGGATGGAAAACTGGATGACGTGCCGGAAAGTTATTTCCTGAATGCCGGAACAATTGATGAGGTAAAGGCGGCATATGCAGGGTAATGTGTGTGTCGGCTGGAGGAAACAGAGATGGAAAAGACATTTGATGTAGAAATCATCACGCCGGATCGCGTTTTTTATAAGGGAACTGCGGATCTGCTGGAATTTAATACGGAATCCGGCGAGATCGGTGTATACCGTGATCACATTCCACTTACAACGGTACTGGAACCGGGGCTTGTCACGATCCATCATGGGGATGAAGAACAGGTGGCAGCAGTGCATGCCGGATTTGCCGAGATTCTGGGAGATAAGGTAACACTTCTGGCAGAACTGGCAGAATGGCCGGAAGAGATTGATCTGGAGCGTGCGGAAGCAGCAAGAGAGCGGGCAGAGGAGCGGATTCACAACAGAAATGACAATCTGGATCTAAAGCGCGCGGAATTTGCATTGCATAAGGCTCTGATCCGTATTAATCTTGCAGAGTATCGATAAGTGAAAATGGAAATAAGAGGGAGGGTATTTCATGGGAATATCCTCCCTCTTTTATGGACTTTTACACCGAAGTTTGGTACAATCGTAGTAGTAAGTTTGTATACAAATGAGGAGATATTGTGTACCGGAAGAATAAAAACAATTGGGTAAAGCATCTGGATTTTATGATTCTGGATCTGATTTGCCTGCAGGTGGCATTTTTTTTAGCCTATACATTACGACATAGAACTGTCAATCTATATACCAATTACATATATGCAAATTTGTCTATCGTTCTGATCCTGATAGATGTTTGTCTTCTAATTTTCCTGAATACACTTAAAAATGTATTAAAACGTGGATATCTGGTAGAGTTTATCGCAACCATTAAGCATGTGGCGATTGTGGAACTGGTTGCTGTCCTGTATCTGTTTTCGGTAAAAGATGCGGGAGATTTTTCGCGAATCACGTTCTTTCTCATGGCATTATTCTATGGATTGCTTACCTATGGAACAAGACTTCTGTGGAAAAAACATATTCTTCGCACGCTGCATCTGAAGCAGAACAAGTCCGTACTGGTTATCACAAACTTTGACCGGCTGTCTCAGGTAGAAAAGGATATCCGGGCGAAACGTTATGTAATGTTTCAGATATCGGGAGTGGCTGTGACAGGAAACATGCCAGAGGATCATCCAACGGAAATTGCAGGGATTCCTCTGGTTGCAGCAGGTGATTACGTGGTGGAATATCTCTGCAGGGAATGGGTGGATGAAGTATTTGTAAATCTGCCATTGCAGAGTACGCAGCTGGATGATCTTGTCCGGCAGTTAAACGAGATGGGAATTACGGTGCATATCCAGCTGGCAGATAAACTGATGTTCGGAACGCAGCGGCAGTTTGTGGAGCGGCTTGGCGGTTACACCGTGTTAACTACAAGCATCAATACGATTTCCACCGGAGAACTGTTTGTAAAACGTCTGTTTGATATTATCGGGGGACTGGTGGGATGTGTACTCACCGGTATTCTGTTTCTGTTTCTGGCTCCCGCCATTAAGATTCAGTCACCCGGACCGGTATTCTTTTCCCAGATCCGTGTGGGAAAAAACGGAAAGAAGTTTAAGCTGTACAAGTTCCGGAGTATGTATACTGACGCGGAAGAACGCAAGGCACAGCTTGCCGCAGAAAACAGAGTCACAGACGGGCTGATGTTTAAGCTGGATTTTGACCCACGCATCATCGGCTGCAGACAGCTGCCGGATGGAACGGTGAAGAAAGGAATCGGGAATTTTATCCGTGACTGGTCTTTCGATGAGTTTCCGCAGTTCTGGAATGTCTTAAAGGGAGATATGTCTCTGGTCGGGACGAGACCGCCTACAGAGGATGAGTGGGTCAGATACGAACTGCACCACAGAAGCCGTCTGGCCATCAAACCGGGAATCACCGGAATGTGGCAGGTGAGCGGCCGCAGCAATATTACAGATTTTGAAAAAGTTGTAGAACTGGATCGTTATTACATTTTAAACTGGAGTCTGGGACTGGATGTGAAAATTATTTTCCGGACGGTACCGGAAGTTGTGAAAAAAAACGGATCTATGTAGAAGAATTTCCGGTTGCAGCAATAAATAGTTTGAGAAGGCGTATCGCATAATTCCTTTGGGAGGCGGGCGCCTTTTCGATTATGTGGATCAGTGTCATTGCATCTTTTTGCTGCCATTCCCGCTCCGTTTCAGAGATTTCTCCAAACATCATATAATCTAAATTCATATCTAACGATTTGGCAATCGCCAGCATGGTTTCCACAGACATACCACACATCCCTCGTTCAATATCGGAACAGTATTTTGTTGCCCGGTTGATCCGCACCGCCAGTTCATCCTGCGAGAGTCCAAGTTGTATCCGCTTATGGCGAATCCGTTCGCCAACTGCAATTCTATCATAAGGTTCCCGTTTCTTATTCATTTCGTAATCCTCTGTATTCCCAAAAATTACCAATTTTCCTATATAAAGATAGTATCAGTTATTAAAATATAATAAACACTTTTCAAACGTAAAATATAGGCGCGTTTAGGACTTGAGTATTTGTGTGTTTACAAACGGAAAAACGGGAAAATTCGCCAATTTTCGCGGGTAAACCTACTGTGAGAAGACCAGGATATGGAGTAAAATATTTTTGTCGCAAATATAATTATAGAATAATTATGAACAGCAAAGAGAAAAAATGCCGATGGATTTTCACACACATATTCTTCCGGGAATAGATGACGGAAGCCGGAATGTAGAAATGTCACTAAGAATGTTAGCAGCGCAGAGGGAGCAGCAGGTTGATGAAATCGTAGCAACTCCCCATTTTTATGCACAGAAGGATTCTGTGGAGGAATTTTTGCTGCGCAGACAGCGAAGCTATGAAAAATTAAAAACTGCGATGGAAGAAAATGGTTTTGACCAGAAGCTGTATCTGGCAGCGGAAGTTTACTATTTTCAAGGAATCGGAAGTGCCGGAATGATCCCGAAGCTTTGTGTGGAAGGAACACAGACACTTCTTCTGGAAATGCCGTTTGCCCAGTGGAATTCTGCTATTTATGCAGATGTGGAGAAATTGGTACGGCACCAGAAACTGAAAGTTGTCCTTGCCCATATTGAGCGTTATTACGAATTCCAGAAGAAAAAAGAAATCTGGGATGCCGTCATGGAACTTCCGTTATACAAGCAGATGAATGCAGGCGTATTTCTGAACTGGAAAAAGAGGCATAAAGCGTTTCAGCTTGCAAAAGAAGCCACAACCATTATTCTTGGCAGTGATTGTCACAACATGGATACCCGGCATCCAAATCTTGCTGAGGGGCGCATCGTGCTTGCAAAGAGATTTGGCGAAGCGTTCATCCAGAGAACGGATTGTCTGACCAGGGAGGTACTGCAGTGAACGGGAAAAAGAAGACCATGCGTGCAGTTATAGAAATTATCATTGCCGTACTTGTAATCATTGCCGTATATTTTATCATCCGTGGGATGGATCGGCACGACGTGCGTATCCGGCAGGCAGCCACAGAAAATGAAATGCAGCGTGTCTGGAAAGAATTTCAGGAAAAACCCGTCTCGATCAAGCTACATAAAAAGACCTGGAAATTTGCCCATCCGGTTCAGACGTATCTCTTTATCGGAACGGACAAAAGCGGAAACGAAGATGCCGAGGGAGAAGAATATCATGGCTCGATGGCAGATGCACTGATGCTTGTTGTCGTGGATGAAGAAGAAAAAGCATATGGGATTTTACAGCTGAACCGGGACACCATCACGGAAGTGCCAATGCTTTTGCAAGACGGAAGCGCTAATGCCAGTGCACAGATGCAGCTTTGTACGGCACACTGGTATGGAAAGGACAAGGCTGCAAGCTGTGACAATACGGTTGAGACCGTATCCAAAATGCTTGGGGGGCTGCCTATTGATGGATACTATGCATTGAAAATGGATGCAATGCCACTTCTGAATCATGAGGTGGGGGAGTAACCGTTACACTGGAAGATGATATGACCAAGCTGGATCCGGCTATGAAGAAAGGTGCAACGCTTACCTTGACAGACCGGCAGGCAGAACTGCTCATGCAGTCCCGGTATGCCATGGATGACGATCGAAATACGCAGCGTATGCGCCGCCAGCAGATCTTTTTAAACGCATTCATGAAAAAGATAAAAAAACAGAATGCGGGGGATGTCAATGCGACCGTGAAATTATATGACCGGCTGCGCCCGTATGCGACGACAGATATTAAGATGAATGATCTAACTGCCCTGTTAAAGGATATGCAGGGATATACAGACAAAGGAATTATCACAATCGACGGTACATCCAAAATTGGAGAAAAGCTGCACGATGGGAAAAAGCACTGGGAGTTTTATATGGATGAAGATTCACTGGAGACATCCATGAAACAACTGTATCCACTGGTGCAAGAGAAAGGAAAGTAACGAATGAACCAGGAAAACCAACTGACAGAGCAGAACAGCGAAGAAACCGAAATTGATCTGCTTGAAATTTTTTATCTGCTGCGGGCAAAGCTGGTATGGCTGATTCTCGCATTTGTGATCGGGGGAGTGATTGCAGGCTCCATCACACATTTTCTGATCACACCAAAATATACGGCAACTGCAAAAATGTATATGATTTCCGCATCCAGTGGAAGTGTGCTTGATCTGTCGGATTTCAATATCGGAACATCCCTTTCCCAGGACTATACCGAATTGATCAAAATCCGTCCCGTGTTCAATGAAGTGATTGATAACCTGAATCTGGATATGGAATATGAAGATCTGCTGAAAAAAGTAGATATTTCAGTTGTCGGGGATTCACGGTTACTTGCCGTGTCGGTGGAGGACAATGATCCAAAACTTGCACAGTCGATGGTCAATGAACTTGTAGATACAGCGGTAACCTACATTCCGAAAGTTATGAATGCATCTGAGAATGCACAGCCGACCATTGCGGAATATGCAGTGGTTCCAGATGAACCGAGTTCGCCGAACCTTGCCAAAAATATTATTCTCGGAGCGGTTGTTGCAATGCTTCTCGTAGCGGTGGTCTTCGTGGTACATATGCTTATGGACGACAGCTTAAATACGGCAGAGGATGTCGAAAAAGAATTTGGTATCATGCCGTTTACCGTTATTCCGGAGGGGGATATCGAAGAAATTTCTGATGAGGTAGAAAAAGCGATCAGTAAAGAGAAAAAGAAAAGAAGGAAGAAAAAGTAATGGAATTTACACCGAAAAACCGTGCGACCGTCCAGAATATGCCGAAACTTCCGTATGCGGTAGAGGAAGCACTGAACCGTCTGCGCGTCAATGTGAGCTTTCTTGGAAGCAAAGTGAAAAAAATCATGGTGATATCCAGCGCTCCGGATGAGGGAAAAAGTTTTGTTGCCATGCAGCTGTGGCGGCAGATGGCAGAAGCCGGCAGCAAGAGCATTCTTGTGGACATGGATCTGCGCAAGAGTGTTATGGTTGACAAATATCAGATTGTCCGGGAAGACAATGGAAAAATTCTGGGAACTTCCGATTATCTGGCAAGTGACGATACGCTGGACAAATATGTGTTGCGTACCAATATCGGAGCGGGAGATCTCCTTCCGAATAAAGAAAATATTATTAACCCGTCCATGCTTCTCGAAGGACAGAAACTGGCAAGTACTTTTGAAGAATTGAATGAAAATTACCGCTATACATTTATTGATGCTCCACCATTGAATCTGGTATCGGATGGAGAAAAGATCGGCTCGCTGTGTGATGGCGCACTGCTGGTTGTCCGCGCAGGAGAAACGCCAAAGGCAATGGTTCGTAATTCGATCCGCCAGTTGGAGCGTGCCGGGTGTCCGGTTGTCGGCATTGCACTCAGCCGTGCCAAAGGCGCTGCAAATGGATATTATCACAAATATGGCAACTACTATGGCAAGAGTTATTATGGAAAAGGCTATGGCTACTATGGAAAACATGGATATTATGGCTATGGCACAGAGCAGAAGTAGGTGATTCCCCAAAAGGGTTTTCACATAAATCAATCATCAGGGAAAGGAGGATTATATCCCAATGAACAAATTAATCAAGAAGGTGCTGGTAGGTATTACCGCTGCTACTATGATGTTTGGATCTGTTTGTACTGCTTATGCTGCAACAGATTCTGCAACAGTAGCTCCAGCTCCGGAAAAACAGACAAACGTCAAGGCTGATAATGGCGCAAAGGTAAGTACCGCAGCAAACGGTACAGCAACCGTAAAGGCTTTACCAAAGACAACAAAGAAGAGTGTTACAGTAGCTTCTAAGGTTGTTGTAGATGGAGTCTCTTACAAGGTTACAGCAATTGGAGCAAAGGCTTTTGCAAATGCTACAAAAGCTACAACTGTTACACTTCCAGCCAGCATCAAGACCATTGGCGCTCAGGCATTTACAGGTGCAAAGTCTGTAAAGACAATCGTCATCAAGTCTGCTTCCGTAAAGGTTGACAAGACTGCATTTAAGGGTGTAGACACCAAAAAGATGACAATCAAGGTTTCCGGTATGTCTGCAAAGCAGCTGAAAGCATTCAAGGCTCAGCTGAAGAAAGCCGGATTCAAAGGAACCGTAAAGAAAGTTTCTAAATAATCTCGGGTTCTTGAAAAGGGCGCACAGAGTTGATTCTGCTGTGCCCTTTCCCATAGAAAAAATTGGGAATGAACAAAAGTAATAAGAATCATAAAAATGAAAGAAAGGAGACATCATGTATCAGAAAGCAAAAAACAGCTGGATCAAACACATTGATTTTGTGATACTGGATATTCTGTGTCTGCAGGTTTCTTTTTTCCTGGCATATCTCGTCAGACACCGGAATCTGAATTTATATTCCAATTCCGTGTATGGAAACCTTGCCATCGTGTTGATCCTGATTGATGTATGCATGATGTTCTTTTTAAATACATGTAAGAACGTTCTGAAACGTGGACTGCTCATAGAACTGGCGGCAACCATGCGTCAGGTCAGCCTGGTGATACTGTTTGCCGTGTTTTATCTGTTCTTTGTGAAAGATGCGGGTGATTTTTCTCGTATTACACTGTTTCTGACCGCTATCTTTTATGCTATAATCAGTTATGGGACAAGAATTCTCTGGAAACGGCATGTATTGCGGAATCTGCGGCTTGGAAGAAAGAATTCTATCGTGATATTGACCGACTGGGCCAATCTTCCACAGGTGCGGGAAGATATCCAACATCACAGCTATGAACTGTTTCAGATTCGAGGAATCGCTGTGATCGATGTCAATGAAAAGAAAACACTTCCCGAAAAACTGGGGGACATCCCATTTGTGGCAGAGGGAGAATCTGTTATGGATTACTTGTGCCATGCATGGGTGGATGAAGTATTTATCGATCTGCAGCCAAATGATCCGCGGGTAGACAGATGGATCGACCAGCTGACGGAGATGGGAGTAACGGTACATCTGAAGCTTGCCAACCGGATGGATCTGGCGGCAAACAAACAGTTTGTGGAAAATCTCGGACGATACACGGTGCTGACCACAAGCATCCGTACCGTAAGTATCTGGGAATTGTTTCTCAAACGGTTGATGGATATTCTCGGAGGCATCGTCGGATGCATCCTCACAGGAATTCTGTTTCTGATCCTTGCACCGATGATCTATCATGAATCGCCCGGTCCGATCTTCTTCGGACAGACCAGGATCGGAAAGAATGGCAAGAAATTTACGTGCTATAAATTCCGCAGTATGTATCTGGATGCGGAGGAGCGCAAAGCAGCACTTGCTGCAGAAAACCGTGTATCGGACGGAATGATGTTTAAACTGGATTTTGACCCGCGCATCATCGGCAGCAGGCGTCTGCCGGACGGAACGATAAAAAAGGGGCTTGGAAATAAGATCCGCGACTGGTCTATCGATGAGTTTCCACAGTTCTGGAACGTGCTCAAAGGGGATATGTCTCTGGTAGGTACACGACCACCAACGGAAGATGAGTGGGTGAAATATGAGCTGCACCATAGAAGCCGCCTGGCAATCAAACCGGGGATCACCGGGATGTGGCAGGTAAGCGGGCGCAGTGAGATTACGGATTTTGAACAGGTGGTAGCACTTGATCGCAGTTATATTGCGAACTGGAGCCTGGAACTTGATGTGAAAATATTGTGCAAAACAGTGGGAGTCGTGCTGAGACATGAAGGTGCGATGTGAGCGGTAAAATATGGAAAAAAATGATGAAAAATTGTTTGATGTATACCATGGAAAAAACAATAATTGGCAGTCATGCATTAGCTATCTACGGATATTTGCAACAATTTGTGTAATTTAATCTTCATACATGTAGTACGTTAAGTGAAAATCAAGAACTATTTGATTTTGAGCAAAATGCAAAAGATTTTCTTTAATGCATCATATCAAATGATGTATTGGGCAGTACCGGTATTTTTTATGATAACGGGAATGCTGTTTTTGAGAAAAGAAATGCATGTTAAATCCAGTGAGTGGCTCTTTAAGTATTCAAGGAGAATTTTGCTTGCTCTTGTTGTATTTGGTATTCCGTATGCTGCATTAAAATTAGTAATGGCAGATGGACTATCAATTAGCTTATTGGATAAGGCTATTTTAGCTTTCTTATCAGATACAGGTTTTGGACATCTTTGGTATTTATATGCTTTAATCGGAATTTATTTAATAATGCCCGTGTTAAAGAAATTTGTTGATAATGCTTCAGAGGGAGAAATATAATTAGTACTTTGTGCACTATTTGTTCTTGATTTTTGTTTTCCGTTATTTTCTCGATTAAGTAATTTGAAAATTGCTTTTAACAGCCAGTTTTTATATCCGGTTTTTTATGTCTTGTTGGGACATTGGTTATTCAAAAATAAAGAGAAAGTTAATAGAAAACTAATCGGAATAATTGCAATAATTTGTGTGGCATTGATTTGGATTTTAAATAGCATGAGTTGGAATCCAAAAGTTTGGACTTCATATGACAGTCCAGTAATTGGTGTGTTAGCAGCTGTAGTATTTTTGATGTTTGTATCTAAGGAATGGAGTGAGAAATTCTGGCTTTGGAGAGTAGATAGATTATGTTTTGGGGCTTATTTAATACATCCTTTATTTATTCAGTTTGTGTATCGATTCCTAAAGATTACACCAATTCGTTTTAAAAATTTATCCAGTGATGACACTGTTATTTTGTTTGATTTTTGTATGTTTATCATTTTTAGCATCCTGGATCATGCGAAAAAATAAAAATTTTAAAAAAATATGTAATTGTAAAAAGGAATTATATTAATGAGTGAATATTCAGTTAAAATTGTTGTAGCAACTCATAAAAAATATAAAAATGCCGTCAGACGCGATGTATATTCCTTTGCATGTTGGTGCGGAGGGGAAAAAAGATTCCGATGGAAATGAGTTGGATTTGGGATATATCAAGGATAACACTGGGGAAAATATTTCAATATTGAATCCATCATTTTGCGAATTAACAGGTTTATATTGGGCATGGAAAAATTTAGATTCTGATTATATCGGTTTGGTACATTACAGACGCTATTTTGGAACAAAAAAAAGGAATCCGTTTGACGGGATTTTAACTTATAGGCAATTAAAACCAATGCTGGAATGTTACCAGATATTTGTTCCAAAGAAAAGAAAATATTATATTGAAACTTTGTATTCGCATTATGCACATACACATTATGCTGAACAATTGGATTTGACAAAAGAAATTTTAAAGGAAAAGTATCCAGAATATGTGAATACATTTGATGCCGTTGTAAATCGCACCTATGGTTATATGTTTAATATGTGTATTATGAGCAGACAACTTATGAATGAATATTGCACATGGTTGTTTGATATTTTGTTTACATTGAAACAGAAAATAGGAGAAGATAATCTTTCTCCTTTTCAAAGCAGATTTTATGGAAGAGTGAGCGAGATTATTTTTAATGTTTGGTTGGAACAGCAGGTAAGGGACAAAAAGGTAGAGAAAGATCAGATAAAAGAACTTTCTTATCTATATACGGAAAAAATTAATTGGAAAAGGAAAATTGTTTCTTTTATAGAGGCAAAATTTATTGGAAAAAAATATGAAGAAAGTTTTTAAAAAAACATCTGTGAAAAATTTGTCACCATATTATCAGTTTGGAATCGATTATTTTGGGCCATTTCTCTATGGATTTACCAAATGGTTGTATACAAGTCTGAAAAAGGCACAGATACATCGCGTTTATTTTTTTTCCAGAGATGGATATATGATGGATCTGGCATTTCAGCAATTAGGATACGATGCGGAGTTTGACACACAATATGTCCATTTTTCACGCAAAAGTCTGAGACAAGCGTTGCTGTGTACAACAAGTGGGTATCAGGATTCGTTGCAGTATTTGGGATGGGAGAAATATGTTACACTTTCTAAATTATTGGAATATTATGGATACGACGCAACAGAGAGAAAACATCTGGCGGAATTGCATAAGTGGGAACTGTCAAAAGATTATGCATATGATGGATTGAAAAATAATAAAGAAGTTGAACAAATTTATATATGTCTGAAAGAACAAATTTACGAAAAATCACAGCAACAAAGGCAATTGCTGCTAGCTTATATTGAACAAATTGGAATGAAAGGATCTTGTGCAATTGTTGATATTGGCTGGCATGGGTCAATGCAGTATTGTTTAGAACAGATTGCAAAATATAATGGATTGGATTTAAAATTTATGGATATTATATTGGAATCTCTCCTCAATTTCCAATTTGTGGATTTTGTAGTGGATATTTATATAATCCACAAAATCTAAAACAAAGAAAGAGTGTTTTATGTTCCTTAGGGATCATGGAAAGAATGTTACAGAGTACCGAAGGCTCAACGGACAGTTATAGGCAAGTAGGAGATAAGATTTGGCCGGTTTACGCCCACTATGAATATGAAGAAGAACAGAAACTGGTGTGTTGTATTAAGGAATGGCAGCAGGGGGCTCTTGATTATATTGAACAAAAGAAAAATTATTTAAAAGAGGATGAGGATTATGTAAAGTTTGCACAACCGTTGATTGCCATTGGGAAAAATCCTACATTAAAAATGGTTAAATTGTTTTCTTTTTTTTACAATACAGATGGGGAAAAAGAATATTATGTGAGTCAGAAAAAGTTAGTACAATACAAACCGAGGGAGTTAATGCATGCGTTAAGCAATAGTGTATGGAAAACTGGATTTCTCAAATCTAGTGTTCAAGATACCGTTTCCTTATTTTTATATTTACAGGATATTTAGAAAATGAATCAAGTAATTGCCGCTTATATTTTAACACATTTTGATACGTATAAGTTTTGATATATTTGATACCCTGATTGAACGCAGCGTATCAAAACCAACTGATATATTTGAAATTGTTGGGGAGAAAGTTTTGGGAAAAGAACATCGCCGGGAATTTCTCGAAAACAGGATACGTGCAGAAAAAAAGGCCCGAGAGAAATCTTGTGAGATTACATTAGATCAAATTTATCAGGAGTTGGTTGATACATATAAGTCTGATATAGTAGAATTGTTACAAAAGACAGAAGTGCAAATAGAATTGGAAAACTGCCATAAGAAAGAAACAATATTTCCTTTTTATGAGCAGTGCATACAAAAAGGAAAGAGAGTTCTGCTTATTTCAGATATGTATCTTCCGGAAACCGTGATTGTATCAATGTTACAAAGGTGCGGGATCAATGACTATGAGAAACTATATGTATCAAACACATATGCAGAAAATAAGTTATCAGGGAAATTATTTCAAATTGCGTGTAAGGACTGGCAAATAGATTTAAAATCCATGATTCACATCGGAGATAGTATCAAAGCAGATATGATAGGTGCGCATAAAGCGGGGATTCATGTGTGGCTTGTGGGAAGGAAAAACAGAATAGAAAGGCTGATACAAAGAATATGAGCGATAAGGTATTGGAAGTAAATGTCGATGATTTGTATTTGGGAGGAGTGTTTTCTTTAGTAAAAAATGTTGTAAAAAATAAGCCGAAGGATATGCAGATTGATATAGCTGCAATCGAAAAGTTTACGGATAAAGAAAATATACAAAGTTTTGAAAAATGTGGTTCAAAGGTATACTATGTGGGATATGATGGAAATAAGTGGCTTAAGCAATTCATTTGTTTTTTTCATTTGAAAAAACTGATTCGTGAACAAAATTATACCTGTGTACATATTCATGCAGATGTGGCGAATAAGCTGATGGTATCTGGAATGGCTGCAAGAACTGCGGGAGTCACTAAAATTATATTACATTCGCATGCAGCAGGTGTTGATGGAAATCATCGATGGTTAAAGGCGTGGATTCACAGACGATGTCGCAGATTGCTTAAATGGATCGGGACAGATTATGTGGCATGTTCTGATATTGCTGCAGAATGGATGTTTCCAAATATTGCCGCAAAAGAGATTACTTTGATACAAAATGGAATTGATTTACAGAAATTTCGCTTTTCACAGACTGTACGTGAAATGGTGCGTAAACAATTACAAATTAGTGACGAATTATTGATCGGTCACGTTGGAAGGTTTTGTTATCAGAAAAATCATGACTTCTTTCTGGAAATTTTGAAACAAATTCGGGAGCGCGGTTTACATGCAAAATTGTTGTTGGTCGGAGAAGGACCAAATGAAAAAGCTTTTCGGGAGAAAGTACATGCCTGTGGTTTGGACTCTTACGTCATTTATTATGGTGTTAGTAAGAAGGTTCATGAATTGTTATGGCGATGGATTTATTTGCATTACCGTCCCATTTTGAGGGACTTCCAATTGTTGGAGTGGAAGCACAGGCATCTGGATTGCCTGTTATCTTTTCGGATACGATTACGAGGGAAGCAAAAATTACACAGGCGGTAAGTTATCTTGGAATTGATGCCCGTGATGTGTCAAAATGGTTGGATACCATTATTCATTATGGGAAAGAAAAAAGAGATCGAATAAAGGCTTATGATATTCTGAAAAATGCAAAATTTGATATTGTAGATACGGTAAATGGTTTTATGAAACTATATAGAGGATAATAGGAGTCTAATGATTTATATTGCAACACATAAAAAGTTTAATGTGCCAAATCTGAATGGGTACTGTGCATTACAGGTTGGTGCAGAGGGAAAAGAAAAATATGGGTATCTGAGGGATAATATAGGTAATCATATTTCAGGGAAAAATGCAAATTATTGTGAGCTGACAGGCCTTTATTGGATTTGGAAAAATACAGATGATTCATATAAGGGATTGGTGCATTATAGAAGATATTTTGGAAGAAACAATCTTAGTAATAAAATTTCCGATATCTGTTCATATGAATATTTATTGAATTGCTTGAAAAGTGTAGATATAGTTCTTCCTTATGTAGAGTATTTTAAGCAAAATGCAAAAGAAGAAATTTTGCTTCATTGTTGTACGGAAGAAATTTTTGATAAATTACGTCAGATAATTGAAACAAAATATCCAGATTATATAGAAACATATGATCGTTATTTTAATGAAAATAAGGCATCGTTGTTCAATATGCTTTTTTGCAAAAGAGAAATTTTTGATGCATATTGTGAATGGCTGTTTTCGATCCTATTTGTGCTGGAAAAACAAGTAGACTTAGCAAAGTTAAATACTTATCAGCAAAGATTGTATGGCTTTTTGTCGGAGCGGTTGTTGAATGTCTGGGTAATTAAAAATAAATTGGTGGTAAAACATTTACCGGTGATTCATATGGAATTACCTGTTTTTGATCGTATTCGGCTTGTGAGAAGTAA
>ENA-OQKA01000177-OQKA01000177.1-human-gut-metagenome-genome-assembly--contig:-NODE-177-length-19813-cov-4.927106_pt1 | contig 19813 bp, 20 predicted proteins | sample MGYA00242644_ERZ504789 | MGnify/ENA primary metagenome ERZ504789 (study PRJEB26092, sample SAMD00036423) | human gut metagenome | host: Homo sapiens | study: EMG produced TPA metagenomics assembly of...
GGTACTGCTTGCCAGCCGCAAGCGCGTTGCCGCCCTGCTCGACCTGGACGACGGAGCACCTCGGGCCTCGAGATCGGCAAGCGCTTCGAGAACCTGATCGCCCCCGAGCAGATCGCCGAGGGCAAGCACGTCGACTGCCAGGAGGTCGTGTACAAGGCGACCGACGAGGGCTTTGACCTGCGCAAGATCGTTCCCGCTCCCACCAACACGCCCGTTGACGGCGGCCCCTACATCACCATGGGCCTCGCCTATGGCACGAGCCCCGATGGCACCCAGTCCGACGTAACCATCCACCGCTTCTCCTGCGTCGACTAAGGACAAGCTCGCCATGTGGATCACCCCGGGCAGCCGTCACCTGGGTGCGTTCTTTGACGAGTACTGCCAGCGCGGCGAGGATATGCCCATCTCCATCTCCATCGGCCTGGACCCCGCCGTGTACATGTGCTGCGGCTTCGAGGCTCCCACCACGCCGCTCGGCTTCAACGAGCTGCAGATCGCCGGCGCCCTGCGCGGCCGCGCCGTCGAGCTTGCCGACTGCGTCACCGTTCCGCAGAAGTGCATTGCCAATGCCGAGTACGTGCTCGAGGGCTACCTCATGCACGACGAGACCATCAACGAGGATGTCAACGGCCACGGCTACGCCATGCCCGAGTTCCCCGGCTACACCGGTGGCGCCAAGGTCTGCCCGGTGATCAAGATCACCGCCGTCACCACGCGCGTCAACCCCATTATGGAGAGCTGCATCGGCCCTTCGCACGAGCACGTGTCCATGGCCGGTATCCCCACCGAGGCCTCCATCTACAAGATGGTCGAGACCGCTATCCCGGGCCGCCTGCTCAACGTTCACGCCGCTCCCTGCGGTGGCGGCAAGTTCGTTGCCATCATGCAGTTCAAGAAGTCGAGCAAAAATGACGAGGGCCGTCAGCGCAACGCCGCCATGCTCGCCTTCTCGGCGTTCTCCGAGCTCAAGCACGTCATCCTTGTCGACGAGGATGTCGACATCTTCGATATGAGCGACGTGATGTGGGCCATGACCACGCGCTTCCAGGCCGACGTGGACCTCATCACCATCCCCGGTTGCCACTGCCACGTGCTCGATCCGTCCAACGACCCCGCGTTCGATCCTTCGATCCGCGAGCACGGTATCGCCTGCAAGGCCATCTTCGACTGCACGGTTCCGTTTAACCTCAAGAAGAACTTCATCCGCTCGCAGTTCATGGAGATCGATGAAGAGAAGTGGGCCGCCGAGCTCGCCTTCTAGTAAGTAGCCCTACCAAGTAGTTAAGGAGTTGTCATGCCTGAGTCTTCTGTTCGTCCCCGTCGCATTGTCGTTGGCGTGTCTGGCGCCAGCGGTGCGGCACTGGGCCTTGAATGCCTCAAATGCCTGCGCCAGGCCGGCGCTGAGTCGGCGCTTGTCGTCACGCGCGGGGGAGAGATCACCATCGAGCAGGAGCTCGGCATGACGCTCGACGAGTTTGCGTGCTATGCCGATGTGGTCTACGACAACAAGAACATTGGCGCTGCCATCGCAAGCGGCACCTATCCGGTCGACGGCATGATCGTGGCTCCCTGCTCCATGAAGACGCTCGCCGGCATCGCGAGCGGCTACAGCGAAAACCTGTTGCTGCGTGCGGCCGATGTGCAGATGAAAGAGCAGCGCCGCCTGGTGCTTATGGTGCGCGAGACGCCCTTCAGTGCGATCCATGTCGACAACATGGCACGCCTGGCGCGCGTGCCGGGCGTCATGCTCATGCCGCCCATGCTCACGTTTTACAACGGCCCCGCCACGCTCGATGAGGCGGTGCATCACATCGCCGCCAAGGCACTCGAGGCCGTCGGCGTGTCGTGCGCCAACTATAAGCGCTGGTCATAGGCATCTTTAGGGTAGGATACGAGTAGTGTTTGAGCCCGCTGCCCCTGTGGGCGGCGGGCTTTTCGTGTCAAAGGGTGTGTCGGGAGGACCTATGCAGACGGGTATGTATGCGATTAGCGAGATGGCGAGCTTGTTTAACGTTTCGCGCCAAACGCTCATCTACTACGACAAGATCGGTCTGTTTAAACCCGCCGTGGTTAACGAAAAAGGCTACCGTTTCTATTCGCCCACGCAGATCCCGCTCATGCGTCTGATCTGCATGCTGCGCGACTTGGGACTGGAACTCGATGAGATCGATCGCCTGACCTCGACGTTCGACATTGGAGAGATGACCGATCACCTGCGCTCGCGGGTGCAGGCGCTCGACGAGCAGATTGCCGGGCTCAAAGCCGAGCGCGCGAGCGTGCAGGAGCGGCTGAGTTTTTACGACGAGGCGGTCTATTGGCGCGAGCGCGAGGGCAAACCGGAGCTCAAGCAATTCGAGCGCCGCTACGTGGTCTTTGAGGAGTTCCCGAGCGATATCGAGCGTGGCCGCTCGATGCTGCACCCCACGCTCATGCGGGCGATTCTGCGCATGCGTGCGCTCACGGGCACACGCCCCATGCGCGGTTGGGGCGCCATGCTGCGTCGCGAGGCGCTGCATTCCGACGACCCCATCGCCGGTGCCGGTTCCTTTGCCGTGTTGCCGCGTGGTGCCGAGGAAATACTGCCGAGCGATCCTGCCGAGCTGGCGGAGATTGGCGTCGAGGTGCTGCCCGAGGGCACGTACCTGTGCATGAGTCGCTGGGGCATGCCGTACGAGCCCGAGGGTATCCGCGCCATCGTGGCCTGCATGGACAGGCACGCGCTCCAGCCCATCGGCAATGCTTTCGATTTTTGCTACCTGGACACCACGAGCTACGACGAGTCTCACCAAGAGGACTTCTGCTGTATCCAAATCCCCGTCGCCCTCAAATAACTTGCGGTGAAATAGTCCCTAAATAGCTCGAGTGGGCGTGCAAACAGGAACTATTCCACCGCAACTTCGATGCGACAAAGGAGCAGTCCCTTTATCGCATTCCGTGCGAGCTCCAGCGCCATCTGCGGGTATAAGGCTAACAAGTGTTTATTTGCGAGGCCTAAGGGGCGCCCCGTATGGATATCGATAACTTTGAATGGTGGTATAGCGAGGGCGAGGCTCCGGACGAGGAGTGGGACGAGCCCGCGCCGCGTGACGTGTCGAGCGACGAGGACGAGACCGGCAACGATGCCGTCGAGACGGACGCCGCCTCCGATGCCGCCGAGCCCCTGACTTTTGAACAGGCCTGGGCCCAGGCCGAGGCCGACGAGGCTAAGGCCGATGCCACGGCCACACTCGATGAGCCGGCGGACATGTCCATTTCGCCGGCAAAGACCCCGCAACCTCGCCACACCATCGACCCCGGCAGTACGGCATCTTTCAGCATTCTCGACGTGCCCGCGCAAGGCGCCCAGGCGCCAGCGCCCACGCATCGCCCGACCTGGCTCGTGAGGAAGACGCGGGCCGCCGTTCTCCGCTCGGCCCCATCCTCATCGCCTTCATGGCCGGCGTTATCGCCTGCTCGGCAATCGGCAGCATCTGGGGTCATGTCGAGCGGCAGCGCCAAGACGCCGCCAAGGTCGAGATGTCCGTCGAGCAATCGCTCAGCCGCACGCGCTCGGTGCATGTGTCGGTCGAGGTTAAGGACGGCGCGACGTGGGATACCGCGCGCGGCGACAGCCAAATGCTCGTCCATATCGTGGGCCGCACGCTCAGGGGACAAGCAATCGACGAGTACCAATACGTTAATTCCGAAGGTGACGGTATCGAGCTCAAGCCCGGCGACTACGAGCTCACGGTCGATGAGCCGCCCGTCGCCACCGACGGCACGCGTTACCGCGCCTCAAAGCGCATGGTTCCGGTGAGTTTTAATTCACAGGCTCCCGGCACGGTCGATAGCACGCCGCAGGGCGGGTTTGACCTTTACGCTATTGCTCAATAACTGTGCCTGCCGCTCAGCCCCGCCGCCAAGAGTGGGACAATAACCATCGACACCGTTGTTTACCATTGGAGGAAGTAGTATGTACCACCGTCACTACCATCAAGCGCGGCGGCCTCACCGCAGCCATCGATTCCATGGGCGCCCAGCTCACGAGCCTTGCCCTCAACGGCAACGAGTATCTGTGGCAGGGCGACCCGGCCTTTTGGGGCAAGCACGCGCCTATCCTGTTCCCCATCGTGGGATCGCTGCGCAACAACACGGCGACGTCTGCCGCCGGCACCTGCGAGATGGCGCGCCACGGCATCGCGCGCATTGTCGAGCACAAGATCGTCGGGGTGTCGGAGGATGGTTCGTCCGTTACCTACGAGCTCACCGACACGCCCGAGTCGCTCAAGGCGTTCCCGTTCCACTTTAAGCTCAACATGACCTATGCCCTGACCGGTGATGCCACGCTTACCCAGACCTTTGCCGTCACCAACACCGGCGACGTGGACCTGCCGTTCTCGGTGGGCGGCCACCCCGCATTCAACGTGCCCGCCCCCGGTGCCGAGGACGAGGCGTTCGAGGACTACGAGCTGGCGTTTACCGAGGCTTGGACTAACGAGGCCCCCGTCATCACGCCCGATGGCCTTATGACGTTCGAGGGTAGCTACAAGGCTCCCGACAACTCGGACGTGCTGCCCATCACGCACCGCAGCTTCGATAACGACGCCATCATGTTCACCGATACTCCGGGCTCCACGCTCACGCTGCGCGGCCGCAAGTCGGGCCATGGCGTCAAGATCGACTTTGAGGGCTTTAAGTACATTGGCGTGTGGTCTGCCGCCAACGACGCTCCGTTTGTGGCGCTCGAGCCCTGGACCGGTCACACCACCATGGACACCGAGGACGACGTCTTTGAGCACAAGGTCAACACCATTACCTTGGCCCCCGGCGCTACCGACAAGCGTACCTTCGAGGTTACGCTGCTTTAGGTGTTCCGCCGTTCTGACGAACGGCGAACCGGTCGACGCTGCGCGCCACCCAGAGCGACAATTTGTCATTCAAAAGGCACGGCATGACCAGAAGGTCTATGCCTTGCCTTTTTCATGCCTAGTCGTTGGGGACGTTCTTGTTTGACTAGTCGTTTAAGAACGTCCCCAACGACTACCAATCGTTTTCAGTTCGTTAATTTGTATATATGCATCTTATATATGCATCTGCTGGAAGTGACGCTGAGCGGTATCCTGTTAAGTCGTTAGCGTACGATTCAACAGGGAAGGCAGATTATGCATTCTCCCCAACAGTGCGATGCGCAGCGCCAGCCGGTATGCAGCCGTCGCATCTTTTTGGGTAGCGCTCTCGCTGCGAGCGCTTCCGTCGTCGCCGGCGCGCTCGCCGGCTGTCAGCGCCCGTCCACGCTCAAGGTGGTTCAGCCCACGACGGGCGGCGGTCGCGACGACCTGTCCGATTCCGTGATCGGCAAGGATAAGATCCGCATCGGCATGGAGGCGGCCTACGCCCCGTACAACTGGCAGGTTTCCGAAGCCAGTGAGTTCACCATCCCCATCGACAACGTGCAGGGCGCCTATGCCGATGGCTACGACGTGCAGATCGCCAAGATCGTCTGCAAGGCCCTCGGTGGCGAGCCCGTTGCCGTCAAGCAGAGCTTCTCGGGCCTTATCGATTCGCTCAACAACGGCCAGATCGACCTCATCATCGCCGGCATGAGCGCTACGCCCGAGCGCGAAGAGTCCGTCGGTTTTTCCGACCCGTACTTCATTGGCTACTTTGGCCTGTTCGTAAAAGAGGGCTCGCCCTACCAGAATGCGACCAAGCTCAGCGACTTTAGCGGCGCCACGGTGCTCGGGCAAAAGGACACTATGCTCGATACCGTCATCGACGAGATTCCGGGCGTTGTGCACAAAAACCCGGTCGATTCGGTCCCCACGGTGTTCTCGAATCTGCTGCAGGGCACGTGCGACGCCGTGACCTACAACACCGAGAACGAGAAGGGCTATATGGCCCAAAACCCGGGCATTGTCCCCATTCATTTTGCCGAGGGCGAGGGCTTTAAGCAGGAGGTCGCGGCAAACGTCGGCTGCCGCAAGGGCTCGGACAAGCTGCTTAAGCTCATCGACAAGACACTCAAGGGTGTCAGCCAGGAGGAGCGCGACCAAATGTGGGACGCGTGCCTCGACCGTCAGCCGGCATAGGGAGGCAGCATGAAAACCATCAATCGTCTGGCCTCTTTTATCAAGGCCGACCACCGTTATGTGTACCTGGGCACGAGCGTCATCGCGGCGCTCGGCCTGGCGTTTAGTCAGCGCAACCCCACGCCGCTGAGCTTCTTGGCGCCTACGGGCGTGTTCCAAGACTGCCTCTGGGCAATCCTTTGGGCCTGGCTCGTCGTGTCGGCGGCGGCGCTGGTCGCCAAGCTCATGCACTGGAACGACTATCGCGAGGCGTCGCCGTTCGCATCCGAGCGCTTCCGTCGTGGCGCACGCTTAGGCAGCTACGTCGTGGTCGCCATCGCGGCGATCTTCTTTATCGACCGCTGCGTCATGTCATTTATCGACCTGGTGCAGGTGAGCGTTGTCTCGGATTCCAACCCCAGCGACTTTTTGTCGAGCCTGGTCTACATGACCTACAAGAGCGGCGACTTCTTTATCCGCGGCATCGAGATCACCATCGCACTTGCGACCTTCGGTACCGTCATCGCCTTTTTCCTGGCGCTGCTCTTTGTGTTCCTGCGTATTCAGACGTTCGACCGCGTGGATAACGATCTGGTGCGCTTCTTTAAGAGCATCGGCCGCGGCTTTGCGACCGTCTACTCTACCATCGTGCGCGGCACGCCCATGATGGTCCAGGGCCTGCTCATCTATTACGCGGGCTTCACCGTTTTGCGCGGCATGGGCTTCGAGACCGCCCAGGCCAACCAGATTTGGAGTACCTTCACCGCCGGTCTCGTCACCATCTCGCTCAACTCCACCGCCTACATGATGGAGGTCCTGCGCGGCGGCATCGAGTCCATCGATCCCGGCCAGGCCGAGGCGGCGCGCTCGCTGGGTCTGTCGCAGTGGCAGGCCATGCGCAAGGTCGTGTTCCCCCAGGGTATTAAAAACGCGATCCCCGCACTCACCAACGAGCTCATCATCAACATTAAGGATTCGTCGGTGCTTTCGGTCATCGGCGTGTTCGACCTCATGTACGCCACCACCACCGTCGCCGGCGTGTACTACCGTCAGATGGAGGTCTACTGCGTGGCGCTCGTGGTTTACCTGATCCTGACGCTCGTGGCGAGCCGCCTGCTCGAGGCCTTTGGCAAAAAGCTCGGCGCCGAGGCCCCGGCAACGCTGCCCAGCTCCAACTAGGCTCAAGACGAGGAGAATCATCATGGCAGATACCGCCACTACCGGCACCGCGGCCGCCGCACAGACCAATGAGCCGCTCATCCGCGTCGAGGGCCTGCGCAAGAGCTTCGGCTCGCTCGAGGTGCTCAAGGGCATCGACCTGTCCGTTAACCCCGGCGAGGTCGTTACCATTATCGGCGCCTCGGGCTCGGGCAAGTCGACCTTCCTGCGCTGCCTCAACCTGCTCGAGACCCCGGACGCGGGCCACATCTGGTTCCACGGCCAGGACCTCACGGCCGAGCGCTGCAATATCAATAAACTCCGCGAGGACATCGGCATGGTGTTCCAGGGCTTTAACCTGTTCAACAACATGGACGTGCTCGACAACTGCACGCTTGCGCCCGTCACGCTCAAAAAGATGAGCAAGGCCGAGGCCGAGAAGGTCGCGATGGAGCATTTGACGAGCGTGGGGCTCGAAAAGTTTGCGCATGCCGCCGTGGGTCGCCTGTCCGGTGGCCAAAAGCAGCGCGTGGCCATCGCGCGCGCCCTGTGCATGAATCCGCAGATCATGCTGTTCGACGAGCCGACCTCCGCACTCGACCCCGAGATCGTGGGCGAGGTGCTCGAGGTCATGCGCAAGCTCGCGGCCGACGGCATGACCATGGTCGTCGTCACGCACGAGATGGCCTTTGCCCGAACCGTGTCCGACCGCGTGGTCTTTATGGACAAGGGCGTGGTGCTCGAGGACGCCGCGCCGGCCGAGCTCTTCGGCAACCCCAAACACCAGCGCACTCGCGAGTTCCTCTCTCGTTATCTCGAGGACAAATAACCGACCGCAAACGCTTATGTGGCAGGGCCGCTCCGGTGGGGCGGCCCTCGTCATCACAATCGAAAGGATGTCATGGCCGAGGTTTGGCGCTTCTTTGCGCATGAGGACGATTTTGCCGATTTGGACGAGGCTGGCGCGTGCGAACGCCTGGGCCGCGTGCTGTCGTTTCCGACCATCTCGAGCATGGATGCCGAGGCGATGGACTGGCAGCCGTTCGACGACCTGCGCGCCTATATGCAGCAGGCCTGGCCGCACGTATTTGCGGCGGGCGAGGTCGAGCTTATCGACCATTCGCTATTGGTGACGCTTAGCGGTTCCGACCCCGCCCTCAAACCCGTCATGCTCATGGGCCACATGGACGTGGTCCCCGTGGTGCCCGGCACCGAGGCTGACTGGACGTATGCCCCCTTTAGCGGACATGTGGACGACACCTACATTTGGGGTCGCGGTGCCATCGACATGAAAGACCAGGTCGCAGGCATTCTCGAGGCGGTTGAGTATGCGTTGGCGCACGGCTGGGAGCACAAGCGTTCCCTGCTGCTCGCTTTTGGCCAGGACGAGGAAACCACGCAGTACGGCGCGGGAGCAATCGGCCGCGTGCTCGAGGAACGCGGCGTTGAACTTGAATACCTGATCGACGAGGGCGACTACCGCATCGTTTCGGATGCCGAGTACAGCGCGGGCGAGGGTTGGCTCATGCACGCCGACCTCGCGGAGAAGGGCTATGCCGATATCGTGCTCAAGACGAAGAGTGAGGGTGGACATTCTTCTAACCCCTACGGCGGCACGTCGCTCGAGGTGCTCAGCCGTGCCATCACCGCAATCTGCGATATCGAGTGGCCGACGCGCGTGACCGACTTGCTTGCCGCCCAGCTCGTCGAGCTGGGGCTCTACACGGCGGATGAAATTGCCGCCAACGGGGGCGCCATTGTCCGCGATTGCCTCGCCAGCAAGAAGCTCTATCCGCTGGTGACGACCACCTGCGCACCCACGCAGATCGAGGGTGGCAGCACCGGCGCCAACGTAATGCCGCAGGATATGTGGGCCAACATCAACTTCCGCATGCTCGAGGGCACGAGCGTGGCCGACGTTGTGGCGCGCTGCCGTGAGGCGGTTGCCGGGGCGGACCTTGCCGGTCGTGTCGAAGTGGAGCTAGGCCCCGGCAGCTCCGAACCCTCGCCGTCCCTGCGCATCGGTGGCCCCGGCCTCGAGGCGGTTCGCTCCATCGCCGCCCGCTATTTCCGTGATCCAAAGGGGACGGAGGAAAATGGATCATTCGAGCCAGTGGCAATTGTGCCCTCGACCGTGATCGGTGCGACCGACGCTGCCAACTACCAGCGCATTTGCCCTGAGTGCATTCGCTTCTCGGCCTTTGTGGTTGATGACGACGAGTGCGATCGCGGCGTCCACGGCACCAACGAGCGCATCACCCGCCGCGCCTACCTCCAGGGTATCCGCTTTTTCATCGCTCTGCTTCAAACGCTCTAGAATGTGACAAAGCGACAGTCCCTTTGTTAGCCGTTGGGCGTTCTTAAACGACTAGTCGTTAAGGAGCGTCCCCAACGGCTACGTCCACTCATTCCGTGCGGGTTATATGCAGGTTTGCCTGCGCACGCTATCATGTATGGGTTAGACCGCAACTATGTACCCCATACGCGAAGGGATGCGCATGTATCTGAGGATCGACATGTTCTAGCTGGGCTTACCCCCGCAGTGGCGCCATGCGCCCCATCAATTCTGCCGATTTTCACCTTCACGCATATAAAGGAGTCCTGCCATGCGCGACAAGCTCGAAAAGATCATCAAGGCCTACGAGGAGCTCGAGAAGAAGCTCTCCGACCCGGCCGTCGCCTCCGATATTAAGGAGTTCACGCGTCTCAACAAGGAGTACGCGCACCAGTCCGACCTCATCGCCGCCTCGCGCGAGTACATCGGCGCGCTCGATGACATCGAGGCTGCCAAGGAAATGCTCCACGATACCACCGATGCCGATGAGAAGGAGATGCTCCAGATGGACATCTCCGAAAACGAGGCCAAGCTTCCCCAGCTCGAGGAAGACATTAAGTACATGCTCATCCCGAGCGACCCCAACGACGACAAGAACACCATCGTCGAGATCCGCTCCGCCGCCGGTGGCGACGAGGCGGCCATCTTCGCCGGCGACCTGTACAAGATGTACCAGCGCTTCTGCGAGTCGCGCGGCTGGAAGACCACCGTGCTCGATTCCAGTCCCAGCGAGGCCGGCGGCTTTAAGTCCATCGAGTTCAAGGTCGAGGGCGACCGCGTCTACTCCGTCATGAAGTTCGAGTCCGGCGTGCACCGCGTCCAGCGCGTTCCCAAGACCGAGTCCCAGGGCCGCATCCAGACCTCAACGGCAACCGTCGCCGTGCTTCCCGAGGCCGAGGAGATTGACGTCCAGATCAACCAGTCCGACCTGCGTATCGACACTTACTGCGCTTCGGGCCCTGGCGGTCAGTGCGTTAACACCACCTACTCCGCCGTGCGTATCACCCACCTGCCCACCAACACCGTGGTGCAGTCGCAAGAGCAGCGTTCCCAGATTCAGAACCGCGAGGTCTGCATGCAGATGCTGCGCGCCCGTCTGTACGAGATGGAGCTCGAGAAGCAGCAGGCCGAGCTCGGCGCCGAGCGCCAGAGCCAGATTGGCCACGGCAACCGTTCCGAGAAGATCCGTACCTATAACCAGCCCCAGGACCGCGTGACCGATCACCGCATCGGTTTCAACTCCACCTACAACGGCGTCCTTCTGGGCGATCAGCTCGGCACCGTCATCGAGGCGCTCGCCGCCGCCGAGCGAGCCGAGAAGCTGGCGCAGGCGGTTTAGGTTACGCGGTTTTACCAAACCGCGTAACGGCTCGACGCTGCAAACGCCCCTAAGCGGCAATCTGACGTTCAATCGTCGGTCGCGTACCGAAGTACGCTTCCCTCCTCTTTCACGTCACCTTGCTCGCTTAGGGGCGTTTTCGCTGACTTATGCTCAACCTGCGGCGCCTTAGAGGTGGTCATTGGGGACGTTCTTAAACGACTAGGTTGGGCTTATTGCTTTGAGATGTTATTCAATCGTCTTTGATAGACTTCAAGCTGTCTACCTGCTGAAAGCAATTAACGGTATGCATCTGCAATTGAAAATATTGCTTGAAAAATCGTCCAAGAAGTCGCGGGGTGATTTTTGACGCGTTGCGCGTCAAGTGATGTGGCAAGCGTTTGGTTAGATATTGGTTAGTTTTGGGGCAACCTTGCCAAAAGCTTGACGAATGCAAATCTAGACGTCGGCGAATGAACACTTTGAGCGAGCCCGGTGCAAAATTCTGGGCTGATTCTCGATAATCGCCTTCAATCGTCTCTTGCCAAGCGCTGGCCTCGCGTACAATCTGCTCCGACATTCGCGCGCCGCCCGGCGCTTAAGAGGGGAGGACCCCATGGCAAACGAGATCTGGACCATCAAGCGTTGTCTCGAGTGGACCAAGGAGTACCTGGCCGAGCGCGGCGAGGAACACCCCCGACTTTCTGCCGAGTGGCTGCTGTGCGCAGCCACGGGTCTGGCGCGCATTGACTTATATATGCGTATGGACGAGACGCTCGATGCGGCGCAGCTCGAGACCATGCACGCGGCGGTCGTCCGCCGCGCCAAGGGCGAGCCGCTGCAGTACATCACCGGCAGCACGCAGTTCCGCATGATCGACGTCGCGTGCGCCCCCGGCGTACTCATTCCGCGTCCCGAGACCGAGATGCTCGTCGAGGAAGTCCTCAATTATCTGGATGCCGAGGTGCTGAGCCCCGAGGCTGCCGCCCGTCAGCGCGTTGAGCTGCCCTGGAACGACGAGGTCGAGCAAGCGCGCAAAGTCGAAGCCGCATTGGCCGACGAGCGAGCGACGGCCGAGCGCCGTGCCGCTAACCTCACGGCTGCCGATGAGGCTGCGCTGGGTGGCGACGTACTGGGCAGCCGTGCCTATGCCGAGGAACTGGCCGACCGCGAGGCCGAGGAAGCCGCCACGCAGATAGCAGAAGCCGAAGCCGCGGAAGCCGCCGAGCCCGAGCTCGACGAATACGGCATCGCCATCGAAGGCGCCGACCACGAGGCGTCTCTGACGGAGGATGCCGCCGCGCCCGCTCCGGTCGAGCCCCGTATCGCCCGCGTTCTCGAGGTCGGCTGCGGCACGGGCTGCATCTCGCTTTCCCTTGCCTGGGAGCGCCGCGGCCATGTCACCTGCACCGCTACCGATATCGAACCGCGTGCCATTGACCTGGCCACCAAAAACCGCGACGCGCTCGGGCTTACGTCCGATGAGGTCGCCTTCAGCCTCACAAACCTGGTGAGCTCTATCCCCCGCGAGGAATGGGGCACCTTCGACGTGCTCGTCTCCAACCCGCCTTACATTCCGACTGACGTCATGCGCTCGCTGCCGCACGAGGTCAAGGACTTCGAGCCCGATTTAGCGCTCGAGGGCGGCGCCGACGGCCTCGATATCTTCCGCCGCCTGCTCAATGCGGCGCCCTATATGCTGCGCGCCGGCGGCCTGTTTGCCTGCGAGCTCTACGAGGGCGCCCTCGATGCCGCGGCCGAGCTCTGTCGCCAGGCGGGTCTCTCGGACGTGCGCATCGTCCGCGACCTCACCGATCGTCCCCGCATCGTCCGAGCCATCGTCACCGAGCCCAAACAGCGCCAGTAATATTTATTAACTGGTTAGCAAAAATTATAAATTAGTTTATAATTAGGACGGCTGAAAGAGGTCGGCCCATGCAACCTCCTACCTTTCGGGAAATCATTGCCCTACTCAAGCACGATGGATTCGTGAAGGTCGCGCAAGTCGGTAGTCATGCTAAGCATGTTTCTGGTGACCGTGTTGTCACCGCGAACGGCTCTGGTGGTGATCGACCAAAGAAGGGCACGTGGGCAAGTATTCGTCGCCAAGCTGGATGGTAGTTGGAGGCAAAATGAGGCAGCGATTTACCTATGACTGCGTTCTCATAAAAGAAGACGACGGTTACTGCGCTAGCTTCCCGCAGATTCCTGGCACCTTTGTCCGATGGCGACACGCGCGAAGAAGCGATTGCCCATGCCACCGAGGCACTGATGGCGTTTTTGGCCGACGACCTCAACAACGGTTTGACTCCGGCAGGGTACGAACGCTCGGCCGAGGTCGTGGCCCTTTCAGTCGAAATCGACCACGATGACGCTCGGGAAGCGGCGTGCCGAACATTTAAAGACGCAGCGCTGGACCTCAAAGTCTCCGCTTCGCGGATTACCGCGCTGGTCAAAGCAGGAAAGCTCGATGTTGAACTCGTCGACGGCCGTCGGATGATAACGATAGACAGCATCGAGCGCTACGCCGCCCAAGAACGCCACGCCGGCAGGCCAAAGAAGTTCGTCGCAGTCCAATAACCCCCTCACTTTCACCGACTACTAGAGCCGCTCACCAAACCAACATGCGCTCTGGGCAAATAGGTTGAACGTTTCGTGCGAGAATGCCCCTCAGTAAACAAACTTTCACCAGAGCGTAAGGGGCTGGCATACACATGCAGACGGTCTATCGGGTATTCGAGGGAGCGCGCGAGCCGCATCGGCTCGCCGTCGAGCGTACGGCCGAGGTACTCAGCTGTGGTGGCTTGGCCCTGATCCCGACCGAGACCGTCTATGGTGTCGCCGTGGCAGTCAATGCCTTCTCGGACGCCGTGCCCCAAGATACAAGCGAATTCCCATCGTGGCCGCGCGATCCGCAGGCTGCCGTCAACGGCGCCGCAGTCCCTGCGCTCGGTACCGGCTACCGTCGCATCTTTACCCTCAAGCAGCGCGAGCTCACGCAAACGGTCGCCTGGCTGGTCGATGATGCCGAGGCCCTCGACCGCTACGGCGTGGATATTCCGGAAGAGGCCCGCGCGCTTGCTCGAAGATGCTGGCCGGGCGCCCTGACTATCGTGGTCAAGGCGGCGCCCTGCGTGCCGACCTTTATGCGCGCCGCCGACGATACGGTGGCCCTTCGCGCGTCGGCCTCGCCCGTGGTGCAGGCGCTCATCCGTACTTGTGGCGGTCCGCTTGCCTGCACCAGTGCCAACACGCACGGCGCGCCAGCGCCGGCAAGCTTTGCCGCCGTTGAGGACCGTATTCTGGAGGGGGTCGATGTGGCCGTCGACGCGGGCGAGACGCCGTGCCGCGATGCTTCGACCATCGTGACGTTTAAGCATGGCGAGCTCCAGATCCTGCGCCAAGGCGCACTTCCCGCATCAGAGATCGAGCGGGTCCTGTCCGACCCGATGCAATAGAAAGGTGTAAGCGATGTCGTTGAATCTAGGTAGCCTGGGTATGGAAGACGCCTCGTTTAGCTTTGGCGGTTCCTACATCATGGCGCTCGACTGCGGCACCACCTCGGTACTCGCGACCATCGTCGACGAGTACGGCTGCATCGTCGCCCAGGCGCGTCGTAGCGTCAAAACCAGCTTCCCGTGCCCCGGCTGGGTGGAGCAGGATCCCACGGAGGTGCTTGCCAGCCAGATCGGCGTGATGATGGAGGTCCAGTTTAAGAGCGGCATCCATTCCGATCGCATCGCCGCCATCGGTATCTCCAACCAGCGCGAGACCACGGTGGTGTGGGACCGCATAAGCGGCCAACCCATCTATAACGCCATCGTGTGGCAATGCCGTCGCACCGCACCTCTGATCGACGAGCTGGTCGAGCAGGGCGCAGAAGGGCTGGTTCGCTCCCGCACGGGACTCACGCTCGACCCGTATTTCTCGGCCTCCAAGGTGCAGTGGATTCTCGACAACGTTGACGGCGCACGCGAGAGCGCGGCGGCGGGCGACCTCATGTTTGGCACCATCGATACCTGGCTCATCTACAACCTCACCGGCGGCCAAACCTTTGCCACCGACTACACCAATGCCAGCCGCACGGCGCTCTTCAATATTCATACGCTGGACTGGGACGATGACCTGCTGGCTCTCTTCGACATCCCGCGTGCCATGATGCCCGAGGTCCGTTGGAGCGCCGGTGACTACGGCCGCGTCGCGAGCGACATCATGACCAACATGCCGCCCATCATGGGTGTGGCGGGCGACCAGCAGGCATCGCTGTTCGGTCACTGCTGCTTCCATCCCGGCCAGACCAAAAACACCTATGGCACGGGCTGCTTTATGCTCATGAACACCGGCGACGAGATCGTCGAATCCAAGAATGGCCTGGTCTCCACCATCGGTATCGCTGCGGACGGCAAGGTCAGCTATGCGCTCGAGGGCTCTATTTTTGCCGCCGGCTCAACGATGAACTGGCTGCGCGACAACATGGGCGTTATCTCCAACGTATCCGAATCGGCACGGCTCGCCTCCTCGATCGGCGATAACGAGGGATGCTACTTTGTCCCCGCTTTTGCGGGCTTGGGTGCACCTTGGTGGGACGCGCACGCCCGCGGCATCGTATGCGGTCTGACTGGAGCTTCGACTCGAGCGACCATCGTGCGCGCCGCTTGCGAGTCCATGGCCTATCAGAGCTATGACGTGCTGCGTGCCATGGAGCAGGATGTGGGTCTTTCGATTGAGCGCCTGTCCGTCGATGGCGGTGCCTCGCGCAACGAGTTCATCATGCAGTTCCAGGCAGACTTGCTGGATATCCCTGTACTGCAATGCGAGACGGTGGAGACCACGGCAATCGGTGCCGCGTACTTGGCGGGTCTTGCGGTTGGGTATTGGGAGGATCTGGAGGAGCTGGAGCAAAACGCCCAGATCGTCAAGACGTTCCATCCCCATATGTCCGTTGAGCGTCGCGAGCGCAACCTGGACGGTTGGCACGATGCGGTCAGGCGTTCGCTCAGCACCACTCAGTAGGGTTGTGACGGAGCGTTCGATACAACAAACCGCTAAACTTATGCATGGCGGGCGGCGGCAACATCGCTGTGCGTCATGTCAGCAAGGTCGTTTTGCGGCCGCAACGAAAGGGGCAATCAACCCATGACCGTTACCTACGATGCGTCCCGCGTGACGCTTGTCGACCATCCGCTCGTCCAGCACAAGTTGTCGATCCTGCGCGATAAGTCGACCGGCACCAACCAGTTCCGCCAGCTCGTGCGCGAGCTCGCGCTTTTTGACGGCTACGAGGCCATGCGCGACCTGCCCATGGAGGATGTCGAAGTCGAGACTCCCATCACCACTGCCACGTTTAAGCAGCTTGCCGGCAAGAAGCTCGCCATCGTCCCCATTCTGCGCGCGGGCCTTGGCATGGTCGACGGCATCCTCGACCTGGTGCCCTCTGCCCGCGTGGGCCACATTGGCATGGAGCGCGACGAGGTCACCCACGAGCCGCATGAGTATTACTGCAAGATGCCCAGGGATATCGACCAACGTATCTGCCTGGTCGTCGATCCCATGCTCGCCACGGGCGGTTCTGCCGAGATGGCTATCGGCTATCTGCGCGAGCGCGGTGTCAAGGACATTCGCATGCTGTGCATCGTCGCGGCCCCCGAGGGCCTCAAGTCGCTGACCGAGAAAGACCCCGACGTGCATATCTATACCTGCGCCATTGACGACCACCTCAACGAGGCCGCCTACATCGTCCCCGGCCTGGGCGATGCCGGCGACCGCATCTACGGCACGCTGTAGTCTCTGGGCCAAACCGGCTAACGTCGAAAATACGAAGAAACGGTGCGCGCGGACAAATAAAAGGCGACCGCGCTCACCCCTGTTAACGGACGTTTCGCCCCGCAGGGTACGGAAAAACGCGTTACCGTACCTGCGGCATAAAGAAGGTCTTAAGAAAACGAACAGGTGCGTACTAACCGATGCTTTTTCGGTTGTACTTTAGCGATTGGCTCGTACAATAGTCACCAATGTTTGGCGGGAACTGTTCTGTGAAGCGTTAAAAAGGAAAGTGAGGACGCCAGTGTTTCAGGTAGCCGATCTGCTCGCTATCGTTGCAGGCGCCATCGCGGGCGCAATCGCCTTTCTTCCCTTTGTTTTTACGCTCAAGCCGGTTCTTGACGATAAGCAGAATGCGGACATGCTCAAGGGCATGGTGAGTCTGGCGGTCTCGGCAATCGCCCTGCTCGTCTTTACCTTGGTTGTGTTTGCGTTGTTCGGAGAGGCATTTCGCATGTTCCTTCTGGGCGAGGCGATCGGCTTCGTGGCCTTTATGGCCGCCTGCACGGTTCGTGTCGCCAAGGCGCTGCGAGATCCTCATGAGGTCGAAAGGTAAGTCGTGGAAATTTTTGAAAAGCTGCCTGATGAGATTAATCATCTGGTCAGCGAGTTCAGCTCCACCCCCGTCGTGGGCGATCTAAGCTGCGGCATCACGCAGTACTCGTTTTGGCTGATCGTCTCCACGATCGTGCTCCTGATCGTCCTGGCCGTGTTCAAGAAGAAGCAGACCTTGGTTCCCAAGGGCTTCTTCGTCAACGGTTTCGAGTACATCATCGAGTACGTCGAGAACGATATCGGCAAGGGCGTCGTGGGTGAGAACTGGAAGAAGCACTTCCCGTTCCTGTGCTCGCTTTTCCTGTTCATCCTGATCAATAACATGATCGGCCTGATTCCGGGAATGAAGCCCGGCACCGGCGCAATCGGCTCCACCGCCGCGCTCGCCATCTTCGCCTTCGTGTACTTCATCTACTACGGATGCAAGGCTCACGGCGTGATCGGCTACATCAAGAGCCTCGCCCCGCAGGGCGTGAGCTTCCCGATGAACGTGCTTGTGTGGGTCGTCGAGCTTTTCTCGACCTTCCTGCGCCTCATCACGCTCGCCGTCCGTCTGTTCTGCAACATGTTCGCAGGACACGTGGTCATGGGCTCGTTCGCCATCATGGCGAGCATGTTCATGCAGCCGCTGCTTCAGCAGGTTTCCGCGGCCCACGCCGTCGGTGCCCTGCCTTCGCTGGCCTGGCTTGCCATCCTCATCCTGATCTATGCGATCGAGCTTGTGGTCGGCGCCATCCAGGCTTACGTCTTCACGGTCCTTACCGCCGTGTACGTCTCCGAGGCAGAGGAGGTCGCGGAGGAGGAGTAGTCTTCCGTTCGCGCCTTAAAGGTAAGGCAATTCGTTAAACCGCCGGTGCCCGTCCCCATGGAGCCCGGCAGTTATAAAAAGGTTATCCTGCGTGAAATAAGACACGCACGACAAAGGAGGAATCGTGGGAGTTATCGGTTACGGTCTCGGTGTTATCGGCGCTGGTCTTGCTATCGGCCTGTCTGCTCTGGGTGCTACGGGTGCTATGGCCCGTCAGCCTGAGGTCCAGGGCCGCGTGTTCACCGTCTTCATCATGGGCTCCGCCTTCGGCGAGGCTCTGGCTCTGATCGGCTTCGTTGTCGCGCTGATCGTTAAATAGCACGGAGCGTCAAGTATGAATCTTTCATCCCAGAAGAGCGCGATCGCACTCTCCGCGTCCGCGGCCGCGCTGCTCATGCCGGTTTCCGCGTTCGCCGAGGACGGCGCCGCCGGTGCGGACATCCTCATCCCTAAGATGGCGGAGTTCATCCCGGCGCTTATCGCCTTCCTGATCATCTGGATCGTGCTGGCCAAGGTCGCCCTGCCGGGCATCATGAAAACCATGGAGGAGCGCGGCAAGAAGATCGAGGAGAGCCTCGACGAGGCCGAGAAGACCAAGCAGGAGGCTATCGCCAAGCGTGCTGAGTCCGACTCGATCGTCACCGACGCCCGTCGTCAGGCTGCCGACATCGTTCTCGAGGCCCGTAAGGACGCCGAGTCCGAGCGCGCCCGTATCATCGAGGCTGCTCACAAGGAGGCCGAGGAGATCATCGCCAAGGCCCATACGACCGTCGAGGACGAGCGCAAGTCCATCTACGCCGGTGCCGCGAGCTCCATCGCCGACCTGTCCGTTGCCGTCGCCACCAAGATCGTGGGCGAGGCACTCGAGGACGAGGCCGGGCAGAAGAAGCTCATCGAGCGCTACATCCAGGAAGCAGGTAGCCTGAATGCCGACTAGCCGCTATCAGGACAAGGTGCTCGAGACCTACGCGCGCTCCCTTCTGGAAGCCGCCAAGGCCGAGAACCATGTGTTCGAGGACCTCGAGATGATCGAGCGCCTGGCTTCCGCCAGCCCCGAGATCATCGCCGTGCTCGACACCATGTCCAAGCGCGACCAGCTCGACCTTCTTCCCAAGGTGGCAGCTGCCTTTAAGTATGTTGCCGAGGAAGACGAGGATGTAGTGGGCGTGACCGTCACCACGGCGATCCCGCTCGACGACGAGCTGCGTCAAACCATCACTAAGAAATGCGAGCAGGACTTCGGCCGCAAGGTATTCCTTATCGAGCAGGTCGACCCGTCTATCGTGGGCGGCCTGGTGCTCGAGGCTCGCGGCGAGCGTCGTGACATTTCCGTCAAGACGCAGCTGCGCATCGCACAGGAGACCCTCGCAAACTCTGCTAATTCGTACGGAGGTGAAGCCTAATGTCCGAAACCCTCAATGCCCAGGATATCGCCAAGAAACTGCAGGAGCAGCTCACGAGCCTCTCCGCGACGGTCGATACGCATGAGGTTTCAACGGTCGACGAGGTAGGCGACGGCATCGCGCGCGTCACTGGCCTCAAGAGCGCCATGGCAGGCGAGCTTCTGGAGTTCAAGAGCTCCGATACCGGTGAGACCGTCTTCGGCCTTGCCCAGAACCTTGACCGTGACGAGGTCGCGCCGTTCTGTTGGTGCCGTCGACTCCATCAAGGAAGCGACGAGTGCCGCACCGACTGGCCGCAGTTATGGGACTATCCCCGTGAGCCGTGCCATGCTCGGCCGCGTCGTCAATCCGCTCGGCCAGCCCATCGAC
>ENA-OQKA01000182-OQKA01000182.1-human-gut-metagenome-genome-assembly--contig:-NODE-182-length-19552-cov-3.020644_pt1 | contig 19552 bp, 14 predicted proteins | sample MGYA00242644_ERZ504789 | MGnify/ENA primary metagenome ERZ504789 (study PRJEB26092, sample SAMD00036423) | human gut metagenome | host: Homo sapiens | study: EMG produced TPA metagenomics assembly of...
CTTTTTGTCTGTTTTACTCATTTATTTTCATCTCTCATCTTTTAAACACTTTTCATCAATCCATCGACTGGCATGTCAGCCATTCGAAATCAGCATAATTTGTACTGTCACTGCCGTTGGAAGACGCATATACACCGACTGTGCATCCTACAAAGCCTCCGGCTTCCTCTGTCGTGTAAGCAAGAAGATCCAGATTTTCCGCAACGGATACATATCCTTTGCCTTCCGAAATCCAGACACGGGCACACTGATTGCGGCACTGCAGGCGGATCTTTAATTTTCCTTTCTTCTCCAGCCGTGTCGTTGCCAGCGTCTGCTCATCTCCGTGAATACAGCTGGTAACCACAAAACAAACTTCTCCATCCACGCGCACCACTTCAAACCGGAGATGATTTTCATTATTCTGGTAAAGCACAAGTCCCGCCGTCTCCGACTCATTTTCCGGATAGAATTCCATTCCGGTCTCTGCGACAAAGCGGTAACTCTTCTGTCTTACACCAAGATATGCACAGTTTGCTCTCTCGGAAATCTTTTCTTTGCGAAGGTACATCCGAAGTGCACCCTCACGTTCGGTCAGCGAATAAATTCCGGATGTCCAGTCCTCGATCGCCACCAGCCGCTGATCCAGCTGTTCTCCCCAGAAATGAATGACATCGGAATTCGTAATTTCTTCCGCAAAGCGATGCTCAGGCATATCGATCGTAAATTCGTCCTCCAGATGTCCGACTCCCGGAGCGATCACCGGCCAGCCGTTCTCCCAGATTACCCTGGCAAGGAAAGTCTCACGCCCCATGCTGCTATGCTTTTTGCAAGGTCTTGATGCAAGCATTACAACATACCAGTTTCCCTTGCCGTCATCAACCAGATCTCCATGTCCCGCATAGATGACCGGATAATCCATACCGAGATTGCGGTGTGTGAAAATCGGATTGCGCGGACAGCCTTCAAACCACTGGAACAGCTTCTTACTGCGTGCCACCGTAATACTATGTTCCGGACCGGTTCCGCCTTCTGCGTGGAGTAGATAATAATAACCATCGATCTTGTAAATATGCGGACCTTCCGGCCAGATACATCCCTTTACCGCACCTTTCCAGATTGCCATGCTCTCACCGACCAGCTTCATGGTCTTAAGATCCAATTCCTGAATCCAAATCTCCCAGTCCCCGTTATAGCGAACGCCTCCGGATTCGGACGGTTCGCAATATAACATTGCCGTCATCGTCGAAAAAAAGGCTCGGATCGATGCCCGGGGCATCGTCGCCGAGATAATACGGCTCGGACCACGGTCCTTGCGGATTCTCCGCTGTGACGATAAAATTGTTGCCGTGCGTCACATTGGTCGTGATCATATAAAACAAACCATCATGATAGCGGATCGTCGGCGCATAAATACCATCTGAGATATCCGCTCCCGCCACAGGAAGCTGCGACGGACGGTCTAAAATATTACCGATCTGCTCCCAATGTGCGAGATCTCTGCTGTGAAAGATCGGCACTCCCGGTGCATACACAAAACTTGAATTGACGATATAATAATCCTCTCCCTTTCTGCAAATGGAAGGGTCCGGATAAAATCCCATTAAAATCGGATTCTTAACTGTAACCATTTTACTCCTCCTTATAACACGTAACCAAATCCTAAAATTGTAAACTTCTTGTCTCTGTCTTCTTCTGCGACTTCAATGCGTACCGTATGGTCGGCGCTTTCATCCTCATTGAACACGATCATCGCGTTGCAGTGCTGCCAGTTGTTAATATGCGGATCCGCCGTCATGCGACGCTCACCGTCCACATCGACATACGCCTTTCCAACGTCCACTTCTCCGGAATCCTTAAAGATCAACACAAGCGCTTTGCAATGGATGCGGATTGTAAAGACAGCATTCTCCGGCATCGTTGCATCGTACATCCAATTGTACGGAAACTCCGGTGTCAATTCTAACCGGTCATCCATCTCCACACTCTGGAGCTGATCATCCGTTGCACAGAAGCCACCGGCATCGATTTTGGCCCCGGCATAGACATCTTTCTTATCCAGAAGCCGTACATGCTCAAAGCTTTTGCCGATTGCCGGCTTCATCTGCAGCTGCTGTGCAAGCATTCCCTCCTCGGTCAGGCCGCTCTCAAAAGCGTCAAGTCTTGCATGTTCGCTCAAATCACAGCTCTCAAACAGATACTGTAAACAGTCTGCCATAATGGTATGACCGATGTTGCTCGGATGAAACATATCGTAAAAGAACTGATTTTTTGTCAGAACCCTTCCCTCGTTCGGTTTCTTCGTAAACTGCTCCACCACGGTATCCTTGATACTGACCATCGGCAGATCATACAGTCTGCCGACCGGACTTAAGCGATCCTGCAGATTCCAGTCATTGGCAAATACGGAAAAAAGCAGAACGACCGCCGGATTCCAATCCAGCTTTAAGATCTTGCGCACAAGGCTTTCGTAGCAATCGCCCTTCGTCTCGTCGCCCTCATCGTTGACCGCAAATTCTACGACTACGATATCCGGCTTCTCGCCGTCTCTTAACACATCTCTGTCAAAGCGGAGCATTCCAAGCTCCGACGGGGTTCCTCCAACTCCCGCTTTCACAAATTTAACGTTATCTCTCATCGCAAATCTGCTTTTGAAAAGCTGATAGGACTTATAGGCATAACACTCGGTATTGATCGGTGTTGCTCCCGCCCCCTGCGTGATCGAACCTCCGATATAGGCAAGCGTTACTTCTTTTCCGGCTCTCGCCTTCTCGATCGCTTTGCGGATACGGTAGGTGTTGCCCAGATTCATGAGAGAACGCTCGATCATCGTGCAGTACAGTTCCGATTTCGTATCCACCGCTTCTTCTTCCACCTCTTCCGGAGCCGTATATCCGTCGTTCAGATAAAACCGAACGCTCGCTTTTCCCATCTTTTCCGGTGCGCTCATGATGAACTTGATCTGTCCAGGAATATAATCATCCTCTGTCCAGGTATAATCCGACAGATAAATGCGCCGTTCCATTCCGTCTCCGGTCAGGCTGCATCGCAGATTGGTTCCGCCTCCGTAGAGATCTTTTTTCCCGTACATCTGGAAGATGAACTCCATCTCCTCCTTTGGATTGTCGGTCTCAACAGACACCCCGATACTGTGTACAAGCTTGCCGAATCCCTCCACCGTCTCCAATAACCGAAGCATGTTCTCATCCGTAATATTTCCGACGATCTGTGCGCTGTTGATCAGTCTTCCGTCACTCTCATAGATAAAATGAATCGCACTTCCGTCTTCCTGTTTTGCTCCGAAGATTTCTTTATCCTTCATAATGTAAAAATATGGTCTTTTCTTCTCCGGATCCTTTGGTGCTGCCGGTCCGTTCATAATCATTACCTCCCTACTTTCTTTGCTTTCTTTTCTTTATACATTTCTATATCACTCATGCGCATGCACTCTTCAAAAGATCCACTCCGGCCACTTCTTATTATTACTGCTTGATTTCTTTTGGGATTATGCTTTTCTTGTGATTTGATTATAAAAAAAACCCCCGCTTGCGTCACGAGGGCTTTTTATGGAATAATTACCGACAAACTATAGTAATTGTATTCCTGTCAATATTTTCTATCGAACGGCTATCTTCATGGATACTGTTTTTGTTTTTTCATTCTTTAAAGTCACGGTTGCCTTGATCGTTACCGTTCCTTTCCTGTTTGCTTTGATCTTACCGTTCTTGTTTACGGTAGCAATCGACTTCTTGGAAGTTTTGTAGGTTACCTTCTTTACATTGTTCTGATTCAGCTTGCTGTCAAGCTTAAACTCCGTTGTTTTTCCTTTTTTAACCGTTGCCTTTGTTTTCTTCGGAGCGATGGTCTTAAGGATTTCTTTTTCAATTCTGGCTGCTTCCTTTGTCGTCAGAAGTACATAATCGCCCTTCTTCCCAAAACTTGCATTCAGATTTCCGTCCTCAGCCTTATAGGTCTTGCTGTTGATCAGTTCATATTCACCCGTCTTACGGTTGACAACAAATGCCTTCAGTGATTTATTATTTTTCACATTCTTTGCGGAAACGGAAACCGCGTATTTCACATCACCATTCGCATTCTTAACCTGCACGATGATCGTAAGATCTTCGGTTCCTGCCGCCTCGGTAAGCTGCTTTACCACATCTGCGGTAAGTGTTCCCTTTGATCCCGATACCGTTGCTTTTGCGCTGGTCACATTTCCCTGCGCATCCTTTGTTATGGTTACCGATGCCTCAGCCTTCTTACCGCCGGAAACTGTAATTTCCACTTTGGATGTCTCAACGGTTGATTCGTCCGGCTTTGTCTCAATGGTCGCATCCTGTTTTCCGTCCGGTTTCACATCCGGCTTCGTATCCGAAATTCCCGGATTTACAGACGAGCCGCCGCCATTGCTGCCGGTCTTTCCGGTTAATTCGACCGTACCATATACGTTTGAGCCTGACCAGCCCATTCCGGTCTCATCATACCAGCTTAACGTACCGATACGCTTGCCGCCTTTTGCATCGTTGATCTGGAATTCCAGACCAATCTTGGTTCCGTTTGCCGGCTTGATATCCGTCCACTTGAAAGCAGCCTCAACCACGTATCCGCCATCGATTGTTTTTGTTGCAGACTTGACATTCTCTGCCAGACATTTTTTACCATTGAAGGACTGCTCATTGTTATAATTGATACGATACTGCTTATCGTCCTCTCCATAGGAAGCGGTCTTGCCGTTGTCCTCGTCGATGAACACTTCAAGAGAATCCTGCTCATGCGTCTGAGCGCCTGTTTTATCCAATACCGCGTCGTTTACGGTTGCATATACATAGAGATTGTCATCATCCCAGAGAACCTTTGCATTGGCAGAAGCCTCGGAGCCTTTGTTGATCGTAAGCGGGATGTTTACCGCATTGCCCCATGCGGCATCTGCATCTGCGTCAACCGAAATTGTTCCGTACGGGATCTTCTCGATGCCCGGCTTCATGGTTGCCACTGCATAATACTTGCTGCTTGACTCCTGCTTTCCGGTCAGATCATTAAAGCTTCCTGTCTCCCGTCATTGTTTACAACAACATCGAGACTGATCTGCTGTGCAACTTTCAAACCCTTCATCGAAACCTTGAACGGTTGCCTGATATCCGCCTGCGATCGCAGCAGCAGCTGTTCTTGCAACCGTCACCTTATGTGGTGTGATATCCGATGCCGAATTGTCCGGATCTACATATACCGTAACGGCATCTGCGTCATTTACGGTTGTATCTTTTACTTTTACCTGTACGGTAAGACCGTCTGCATCCCAAACCGGGATAAATTCTGCCTGTACCGCACCCTGATCGATCGTATAGGTTTCTCCTGCAATATTGCCATCCTTCGCCTCTGTAATGGTAACCTTCTGAATCGCCGGCTGAAGTTTCGTTGCATCCACATAAGCCCAATAAGCAGGCTTTGCCTTATAGTTTCCGTCAAAAAGCAGTGGGCACTGTGCAGAGCCGCTTGCTCCGCCACCGAGATTCGACTGGGAATGCAGCCATGAATTCGGCTCAATGACCCCCCAGACGGTAATGCCGGATACGTTTGCTCCTTCTGCCTTTAACGCCTTGATCGCCTCATACAGATTCTTATGGCAGTATGCCATCTTGGTGTATTCGCTTTCCTTTGTAGCCGCTGTACCGTCGTAGGTACTGCTTGCCTTAAAATCCAGCTCAGTCAGCTGCACTTTGCCGGCTGCCTGTGCATACTTCTTCGCTACACTCTTAAACTGTGCTGCTGAGAAACCGTCCACATTGTAATGTGCCTGCATACCAAAAGCATCCAGTCTGGTTCCTTCTGCAGACTTCACGTCGTTGATCAGTTTTACGATACCCTCACACTTGGTGTTGTCCGTCTCTCCGAAGTCATTGTAGTAAAGTTCTACATCATTTGGCGCATATTTGTTTGCATACTTGAAAGCATTGATGATGAATTCGTTGCTCTTGTATACTCTCCACCACATGGAATTGCTTCCATGACGGGTATCCGATGTACTTGTATCACTTGCATCAGAAATAACCTTATCATCACGGTATGTATTGCCATTGACCGCCTCATTTACAACATCCCAGCCATAAAAGAGTCCGTCATACTTTCCGTTTGCAGCCTTTCCAAAATAATGATCAAACACACTGAAAATAAACCACTCCAGTCTGCGGTTCATAGTTCCCTTATCTGCGTATGGCTTTGCAACATCATAGTCCTCGTGGAAGAACCATTCCGGAGTCTGTGAATGCCATACCAGCACATGACCGCGGACGCGAATCTTATCGTTCGGATTAGCATTATTCCACTCAAGAATTTTGTCCAGCATTGCATCCGCGCGTGAGAAATCTAAATTCTCTTGCTTATCATTAACAACCGGCACCTTCAGTTCCTTCCCTTGGAACGTAATTGTTGTAGAATCAACAGACTGTCCGATCTGATAGTTAAACAGTGCATCCGGCTTTAACTCGTTTCCGAATGTCACCGCATTGAAATGCTTCTTGACAAGTGCCATCAACGTATCATCTGAAATCTCACTTGACATGATGGCAGTACCTGCGATCGAACCAGTTCCAAGACTTCCTGTAACGGATGCTTTCCAATCCGGAATGTTCTCTTCGATCTCCGGTTTTGGTTTTGTGATCTTTTTCATGGATACATTTGCCACATAGTATTTTCCCATGATACAGGAACCTGGTTCCTGCCAATCTCCCTGTTCCAAAATACGAATCACAACCTTCTTCGCACCTGATGGAATCTTGTATGTTCCTTCGAATTTCGTCCATTTTCCAACTTCAAGAACCTGCACGGATGTACCGGAAATCAGTCCTGTTGTATCATACACCTCCTTATCATTTCCATTCACATAATACGGCTGAAATTGAACAGTTTTCTGAGAATCTTTCAATTTTTTATTTTCAGAATCCTTATAATCATCCGACAATTTTGCCCAAAAAGAAAACTCATATTCTTCGCCTTCGCTTACGTTTTCCGTGATGTCCTGTGCAAAACATTCATATGATTTTGACGGATCTTTGGATCTTGTAATAGCACCACATGTTGTAACACCAATATCAGCTCCATTTTCAACAGGTTCCGCTGTAATCTTGGCGCCTCCTAATGAAGCACTCCAGGATGAGAAATCCTGATTTGAAAAATCTCCATTATCAATGATGTTCTCGCCATGAGTAATCTGGCTTCCGCTTCCTTCTTTTAATTCAAATGTTACACTGATCAGACTAACTTCCGAACCTGATCCAGGTGCGTCAGTTGTCATAAGTCCAACTGCATCAACACTACCTTCTCCAGATGGTTCAATCGTATATTCTTCACTTCCTGTTAAATTATACTTTGTATTAGCGCCTTCTGCATCATCTCCACCATTATACACTTTTAAAGTAACGGATCCTTTTTGATCTGCGACATGAAATGTAACGGACTTCACATCTGAAAGTGCAATCGTCTCCGGCACTTTCCATTTTACCTGATCATATTGATTTGCAAAGGTAAGCTTCCATTTACCATCCTCAAGTTTGTACTTTGCATTTCCCCAACTTACGTCTAGCTGGTCCGCGGTGAACGTCTTGTTTGTTGTCTTTGTCTCATCCGCATATACCGTATCAATACCCCAATCCGACGGCAGCATACTGCCTACACTCGTGAGCATCATTGCCGCGGATAGTGCAATGCACGCCCCCATTTTCCCCATTTTTCCCACTCCTATTTTCCTCCTTAAATAGATTTTTGTGTATCTTAATAGTAGCAAAATCAAAGCCGACAAAAACAGGGAAAAACTATAGAAGAACAGCCGACAAATTGCAGTAAAACAATTCGGGTTTGCCGACTTGGATTTTGAACAAGGAGTGTAATTTGTTGTGATGTTTTAGTGATTTTTGTCCCACATGCTGGGGCACTTCCAATTCTTATTCTGCTTGTTTGCTAACGTTGTACATAAAATAAATCACGCGCGGCGAAATTTTACATTTACTGGTAAAATAACACCGCGCGTCAATTTACTTAAAGGCTATCTGCGCAAAATTGAAAAAGCCGAGATACCAGATATGAAAATCATGCATGCCTTTTAATTCCTGCCAGATAAAATTATCAGGTTCCGTTAATTTATCGCATAAATCAGGAAGATTCTTTGCAGCTGCTGCCGCGCTGTCGTACGCGATCTCATCCTCCATTCCGCAGATATTGTAAAAATAATCAACGGTATATGGAGTATCCTCTAATATTTTTGCTGTCTTCTCCGCCAGATTGCTGGTCGGTGCTGCGGAAAATGCACCAAAATAACTGAACAGATCCATACATTCTCCGATTCCGATGTTAATCGTCTGCATCCCTCCCATCGAAAGTCCCGCCATCGCTCTGTGCATTCTTGAAGCACTTGGATCGCCTTCCACCGCATAGGTCGAATAGTGCGCTTCCATATACGGGATCAGATCCGAACGCAATTCTTTGCCAAACACATAAAACGAGTTATAATCCGAACCTTCTCTTGCACAGTTTTCGGTGGATCGTCCGTTTGGTGTCACCACGATGAACGGCTCGATTTCTTTGTAATAGATCAGATTGTCCATCATTCTTTTTACCAGCGAATCCTCATCAACCATTCCCCACTCGGCTTCGTCTCCGCCGATTCCGTGCATCAGGTAGAGCACGTTGTACTTTTTATCCCGGCTGTAACCATACGGAAGATAAACATTTGCTTCCTTTGTGATTTCTTTTCCAGCTAAAAAATAATCTTTTGACGGGTAGCGGATATGCTCGATCACTCCGGCCTCATCGGCTCTCTTCTGCTGATATTTTTCCGGAATGCTTTGTGCATTCACATGTACCTTGCCGTTTTCCTGTGCGATCGCCTTTTGGATCATTTCCGCACTGTGTCCCACTTTCTCCACCTTTTCCAATACCTCATTTTCTAATCATCATTTCTAATAGATCCGGTAATTTCCCGATAAAGCAAGCATCGCAAACATATACAAAAAATTGTCGTAATACCGTCTCTCACCGGTTCTAAGAGGTGTGTTCCAGAATTTGTCAACACATTGTTTCGCATAAGTTCCGTCCGCAGCCAGTGCACTTTCGGCATTGACCGCAATGATGGCTACCGGATGCAGTGCTTTCTCCTCCAGTCTGGTTCCGTCGGTCAAAAAGACACCGTCCCAGTGATCCTTCTGATCCTCGCAGTAGAATTTCTGGAATTTCTCTGCAATCTGCACCTGCCACGGGTCCTTGTCAAACCACAGATGGTCCATCGCGATATTTGCGATCGTGCGATAGGCATCACTGTAATACCAGTCGTGGCGGCCGAAGATCTCCTGATGCGCACTGTGCGGGGTTCCATCATAATCCGCATACTCTGCCGACAATCCGGTATCCGGATGACAGGCTTTATGCAGGTAGGCCCGGCTTGCTTCGGGCAGCGCCTTTCCAGAACTTACGATCCTCCTCATCGGCATATTCCGCAAAAAGCTCGTAAAAATGACGGCAGAATGATACGATGGATCACTGAAATCCAGTCCCGGGACAAATTTGATCAGTTTGTTGGAAGGCTCCCACATCGGATCGCCCGGATGTCCCGGTTCTCCCTTATGCACACACTCATGCAGGATCGCTTTTGCCTCCCTGCTGTAATTAAAAATGCCCTCTCCGTCTCCCCATCTTCTTGATGCAAAGAACAATGCCATAGCAAAATACTCTTCCCCGTCCGGTGCCGGTCCGTCCGCATTTCTTGTGCCGTCCAAAGCGCAGGACCATGCAAAATAATTCTTTCCCGGTCCTTCATCCATATACATATAAGTTCTTGTCCACTTCCACAGACGGTCAAATTCCTCTTTCTTATCCAGCTGTACACAGACCATCATGCCATACGACATGCCCTCGGTCCGCGCATCATGATTGCCGGTATCTTCCATAAATCCCATATCCTCCCCGGCTTCATGGTAAAAGCGCTCCTCTTCGCTGCCATGAAAAATCGTCTCAAATGTCTCCTGTACTCTTTTTTCGATTTCTTCTTCCGAATAACCATACTCCGCAAATACATTGCGGTACTGTTTTGTTTCATAAGCTCCTGCCATATTTTTCTCCTTCCTCTTTCGGTCAGCCCATGCCATATTTCCTTTCCGCAAATGGACTGACATGCTCCTCACTGTATTGATATATGATCAGCTCCTGCACCGATACGTTTCTGTCGGTCCAAGATAGGCTTCTGCCGGTTTGTTTCCATGGGGATAGATCACGATCTTCTCAAGCACAAAGCCCGGCGTGACCGGAGTGACCCTGATCGTATTGATTCCCTGTTCCAGTTGCACCGGTACACTCCGGCACCGGATCTGATCCAGCACACCGCGCGCCCACACAGGCTGATGATCTCCGATCTTAAAATCATCCGTAACGGCATCCGAAATCTGCATTTGAATGCCGTTCACCGACACTGCATACTGCAATCGGTTCTCTATTGTCACAGGATTCGACGGCTGCATATAAAATTCCGCTTCATAATCCCCCGCCTGCTTTGTCACGATGCTGTATTCGATATACGGTGCCCCATTCTCTGCATCTGCGTAGGAATCCGTCGGAAATGCTTTCATCGCAGATAAAGTCTTTCCGTAGCCGGCAAGACATTTCCATTGCATCGGTTGTCCTTCCCGATCAAAACCGTCCTTGCATCTGCTGTAATGTTCCGCCTCGATTGCGATCCATCCCTGTGTATCCACAAACGTATTGTTTCCATATTCATACGTTGACCGGTCGACCGGCACGCTGATCTTGCAGATGCCCGCCGGCAATTCCAGCCGGATCATTCCCTGCGTTCTTCCATCGGTGAGTGCCATCGCAAGCGCACTCTCGTCCACTGTGACATCAATGGTGAGTCTCTTGTGCTCTTCACCGTCAAGCGTTCCATCCATTGCAGACAGCAAAATCCATTCGGGCTTTTCGATCACCCGAAACGATGCTGAAAGTTCGCTTCTGCTGTACAGGCTGATCGAAGCACATCTGCATTCCGGATTCAGAAAATCCGAAATCGTCATTCTCTGATTCAGCCACGGACTGCCTTCCACATGCTGCACGGTACCGTCCACCGTCGCTATAATCGTCGGCTTTTGCAGCGGTAACACCTGCATCAGAAGCGGGTTCTTACACTCATCCTCATTCCAATTCGTAAACCCGATATGCTGCGACAGTCCCATTCCATACCAGCGCGCATCATCTGTCCCATGATACCGCTCTATGATCTTTTGGTCTTCATCCAGACATGCCTTTGCCTCTTTCGCATAATCATTGGCACTGAGTGCACCGATTTCTGCCAGATAATGATTCATTCCGGACAACAGCTGAAGCTTCAGCACATTCATCGTTCCCATCGCCGGATACCAGACGAGCGCAACATAAGCGGGAAGTATTTCGGGCGCAACACGCTCCAGCTCATCGTACAAATCCGTGTGCGGTCTGCATCACCCGCCCGGCCTCCGCAAGCACCCGTGAACCCTCACGATAATTTGCTGCATGATAGGTTTCCGGTCTTAACGCCTCCGGTCTGCACTTGTGTATCATCCTTGTATAATTCGTCAGGATATCCGCAATCTGCGCCTGCTGCACTTCCGACAGCCTGCCAAATTGCCGCTTTACCCACAGTCTGGTATAGGCATCCGTCGTATTTGGTGCAGTCGTTCCCCAACGCTCAAAATCATAAGCCAGATCCATAAAAAACGATAACGGAAATTCCTGCGTTGCAATGTCTCCCACATTGACGATCCAGAGTTTTTGTACTCCGAAATCATATGCCTGCGTCATCTGTTCCCAGATTTTTGGAAGATAGGAACTGTTGATCCACTCATAGGAGGTCGGCCACCCATGATAATCGAAATGATAATACATACCGTATCCGCCCGGATGCTTACGCATCTCTCCGTCGAAGCGTTCTTAAGTTCCCGTAATGTCATCGCAAAGCATGAGGATCACATCGCAAAGCTCCTTGGATCCGATCAACCCCTGCGTCGTCTCATCCCCGTAGAAGAAAGCCTCCACCTCCTTGTACAAAGCGATCATTCTCGGAACTTTCGACAGATCTTCATTGACATTCTCCCGGATCAGCTTTCGCTGCGTTCTGAGCACGTCCCTGAGCAGTTCAATATTATCCGCAAGCGTTGCCCCTTTTCCCATGATCGCGGTGTCCGCTTCTCCACGCATACCAACCGTGATCACATTCTCAAATTTACCGCTCCGCTTCAGACCATCTTCCCAGAATCTTATGATTCCTTCCCGGTTCGTCTTGAAATTCCACGCATCTCCGTAAATACTGTCTTTTCCGCGCAGATATTTGTATTCCTCACCCTGCCGCAGACACGGCTCATGATGTGACATTCCCATGATCACGCCGTACTCATCCGCAAGTTCTGCGTTCAGAAGGCCCGGGCCGTCATCCTCAAACCGTGCACTCCACATCGCCGGCCAGAGATAATTTCCTTTCAGGCGAAGAAGCAGTTCAAAGATCGGCTCGTATGCCTTCGCATTCGGTCCTCCGAAATGGTACTCACTCCAGGTACCGAAAGCAGGCCACTCATCATTGATAAAGAATCCCCTGTATTCCACCGATGGTTCCTTTGCGATACATGCCATATCCGTGCTCAGCCGGACTTCGTCCCGATGTACCGGCATCACATGACACCAGTTCACAAACGGGGATACACCAAAGACCTCCGACAAATGAAACAGTCCGTATATCGTTCCCCGCTTATCGCTTCCGACAATGACAAGCAGTCTCTCCCGCAAGCCATCATCCGGGAAAAACCATCCGTAGCACTCCCGTTTGCCTTTTAACACATCCGTCGGGATACTTTTCTGTGCATCCAGCCACCGACTATGTCCCATCGTTGCGACAATGATCGTCGGTTCACGGGCTGCACTGCTTCTTACCTCTTCATGATCGATCGTTTCGACAACACGGATTTCCGGCAGCGTGCCGGTCACAAGTTCCATGTCATGTGCAACCTTTCCTGCGATCTTCAAAACCCCGGAATACGCACTCTGTTCTATGATAAATTTCATGTTGCGCTCCCTTTTCCCCCTTTTCCACTATTTTTATCCGTATAAATCGTGATTACCGGCTGTCCTTCCACAACCGTAAGGGTTCCATACATAGATGCCGTTTCCATCCATTTCAGTGCAATACTGTCCGTATAGATGATCGGTCTGGTAATCGTTTCACCGTCATACATGATTCCGTTATTTTCGATAAAGATCCGGCATCCGCGCCCCGTATGATCGATTCCCTGCACTAGATAACGAGCCGATAATTTTGATGGCTGATCCTTATAATAAATCTGCGTATCCACACCGCCCGGAAGGATCTCTCCTCTGAAATAATCTCCATCGCACCTTCCGTCAAACGAAATCATCTGTACGGCAGCGCATTCAGATTCCACCTTCTCGCAGCCATTCACATGAATATACAATTTCAACACTTCCATTTACTTCTCCCCATCTGCCTGTCCTTTCATTGCTCAGCGTAAATAAAAATCCCCATCCGTGTACGATCAAAAATATCGCACTATGAATGAGGATTTTATTTCTATCACTTATATCACATAATTGTCGTATTATTGAAGAATCTGATCCACATGCCTCTGCAGGATATCGAAATAGTCCTGTGGATTGCATGCCTGATATGCAGCCATATATGCATCCCATGTCGATGCAAAGTCATCGCTCATGATCACCTGCGGTAACCAGCTTCTCTTGACCGCGTCTATTTCATCACGAATCATGCCGCCTTTGGATTTTGATGACAAAGACTGTGTATACGAATACATCGGATACCATGCGCCGGGCGCTTCATTTGTTCCCAGCAGCTCGACATAATTTTGTACACCATACGCTTCAAAACACTCCCGTATGTCGGGCTTTAGGCTTTTCATAAACTCCACCGGCTGATACTCCATCGAAAATGCATTGATTCCGTCGTCAAGCAGACCTTCTACTCGTGGAAAATACGAATAGGGACAAAAATGAGATTCATTCAGCACGCTGTCTCCGTGACGTTTTCCCTGTTCACTATTCATATAGAACATACCGTTTTCGTCCACCGAATAGTCCAGGTCTTTTTCTCCCCAGAATCGAAGCTTCGTAATATCGGAATCCAGCAGATCATTTACAAACTGAAGTGCCCCCTGCACATCTTCACAGGATGTGGTAATCGAAAGTCCGCTCGATGTATCTATCTCTGCATTCCGGCTTGTATGCCACTGGTTTGACGTACCTTTGTCCATTGTAATCGGAAGCGGAACATAATCGCACCCCAGATCACTCAGTCCGTTTGTCTCATAAGGCTCTGCCAGATTGTAATAGAACTGCCACCATTGGTCAACCATTCCGAGAACAGCACCGGTTCCTAATTTATCCAGATATTCTTCGTATGTACTGGTAAACGACTGCGGATCAAAAATACCCTTGCGGTACTCTTCGTTCAGCTTCTGAAAATACCGTCTGGCAGTCTCCGTCGTATTATAATCAATGACCTGATCATTCCCGGGATCAACCATACAACTTCCGTCATTGGGATATCCATCCAGAAACTGCGGCACATTCTCCAGACAGAAGAATCTCCAGTCATCGCACAACATGGTAAACGGAACATTTTTTGTTCCGCCCGGCATGACCGGATTCGCCTGCACATAAGCTTCGATCAGATCAAAATATTCATCCACCGTTGTAATCTTCGGATATCCGGCCCATTTTAAAACGCGCGTCTGTATCCAGAATACCTCGCCCGTATGCGTCACTTCAACATTCTCTCCCTGAGACACACAAAACTGTGGAATCCAGTAAATATGTCCGTCTTCCTGCCGGAAGCGCTCCCACTGTTCCTCCGAAAGATAATTCCTGATATTCGGATAGTCATCCCAATACTCATCAATCGGAATCAGTGCATCCGCATCAAGCAGCACTTTCTCTCCGAGAATAAAATCTGGATATTCCCCCGATGCAATATACGAATTGAGTGCCTCTTCCTTGGATTGCCCGACAAGCCAGTTTTCCTCGCAATCTGCCCCAATTTTGTCCGCAATCATTTCCTTTATATCATTTTGCGTATTCAACATCTTACCCGTAACGCTGAAAAAAGCAGTAAAATGTTTGATTTCCTGCTTCTGCACATATTGTGCGTTGTAACTGTATCCCGCAAGTCCAATAAGCAGTCCCGCCATAAGCAGCGCTGACACGATTCTCTTTTTCATGCACTCCTACCTTCTCCTCAAAAGCTTTCTTTTATTATAGCTTTTTTTCTGTCAAAGGACAAGCAATCGCATCCGCAAGCACGGTTAAAGTGATATATTCTCTCCTCTTAATCCATTAAATGCACCCTTGATGGCAGCCTCCTCATGTGCGATCAGCCACTTGTTTTTCGCGGTCATAAGTTTGTCCTCACCATCTGCTGCAAGGGTAAAATCAATCGGTGTATTTGTACCCTTCGGCAAGATCACAACACACTTAAATCCACCGTCTGCTGCGTTGCACGGTGCATAGTGAAGTGTCGTCTCATACATCTCAACAACGGTTCCCGCAGGCACTTTAAAAGCCTCTATCTTTGCTGTGTCGTAAGTAAACTCATCCGTTACGTCCGGCAACCATCCCAGTAAAAGAATCATATCCGTTACTGCAATATTAATCTCGGAATTTCTATGATATTCGACCGCATTCAATTTGTGATTGTTTCCGTTGCAGTAACCAATCTGGATTGGAAGTCCGCCAAAGACACGCTCGCTGAATGTCTTTGCTTCCGGAACCGCTTCAAGCTCCTCGACTGACGGCACATAAATAACATCCTCCGGAAGCGGTGTGTGCTCCATCCCCTTTATCAGTTTTGTGCATTCGATGTTATTCCAAACCTTACCGTATTTACGGAATTTTTCATCATTAACAGAAAAAATCTCCATGATTACCTCCTCATACTCATTTTTTTCTGAGTATAACAGCTTGGTAACCATGAAGACATGCCTTTCTTTGTCTTTACAATGTCACTTTTTTGTCTTTTTCCAGCAATGCCCGATGATGAGCATATGATTCCCTCTGCTTTTTCTTAACAAGCTGCTTTCGGTATTCACTCGTCAGCATTCCATACCGCTTGCGAAACAGATTGGTAAACGCTTTACTGTTGGCAAATCCATGATCAAATGCAATATCCACGATCTGCTTATCCGTATTTTCCAAATCCTTTACCGCATGTTCCAGCCGGATATTTTGCAGATAATCCTTATAATTGATGCCCGCATAGCGTGCAAACATTTTTGACAGATAAGACGGCGAATATCCAAATATTCCCGCCAGTTTTCCAAGCGAAATATCTTCCATATAATGATCCTTGAGATAGGATGTAATCATACCGAGCCGGTTCAGCTGCTGATTGCTTTTGAGCAATTCATCCTGCACATCCAGCTTCCTGTATTTCTTTACCAGAATATGTAATAGTTGATAAAACATACTTAAAATTTCAAAATCATAGCCATCTGTCTGCATCCGATACACCTTATACATCCGAAAGATCAGACATGCCACCTGCTCATCGTATGTCCGTTCACTGTGCGAAAACCAGATAAACTGCTCGCCCGTAAAGTACGACGCGAACTGATTCAGCGGAATCTGCAGCACAATTGTGTGATTCGGCCTGTTCGCATGGATCGCATGCACCTCGTTGCTGTTGACAATGATGAACTCGCCTTCTCCCAGATGATAATGCGTTGTGTCAAGAATAAAATCAAGTTCTCCTTCCTGCACTGCAAAAATCTCAATCGACCGGTGCCAGTGTTTCTCCCTGATATATTTTCCGCTGTGTCCCTCGAATAAAAAAAGTTTAAACGGAAAGCCTTTGTCCGGCACAATAACCTCATGTTGATACTGCTGCTCTGTCATATGCTCCCACATAACTATCACATATTTCTTGACTAGACATTAAATCTGAAAAGAATCACATCGCCATCTTTGACCACATAATCTTTTCCTTCCATGCCAACGATTCCTTTTTCTCTGGCTGCTGCAAGACTTCCATTATCCAGCAGATCCTGATAATTGACAACCTCTGCCTTGATAAATCCACGTTCAAAATCCGTATGGATCTTTCCGGCTGCCTGTGGTGCCTTGGTTCCTTTTTTAATGGTCCATGCACGGCACTCATCTTCGCCGGCTGTCAGGAAACTGATCAGTCCCAGCAGACTGTAACTTGCCGCTACCAGCTTATCCAGACCACTGGATGAAACGCCGAGGTCATCAAGATATTCCTTTTTCTCTTCATCGGAAAGTTCGGAAAGTTCCTGCTCGATCTGTGCACAGATCACAAATACTTCTGCACCTTCTTCTTTTGCCATCTCACGCACTTTTGCCACATGCGGATTGGAAGCTCCATCATCGGCCAGATCATCCTCTGCTACATTTGCAGCATAGATGATAGGCTTTGCAGTAAGGAGGTTGTATCCCTTAAACCAAATCTGTGCGTCATCATCATCCGGCACCTCAAAGGTTCTCGCCATCTTTCCATCTTCCAGATGTGCCTTGACTGCCTCAACAAGTTCTAACTCCTTGGCAAGTGTCTTGTCCATTCTTGCCTGCTTGGCAATCTTTGCAATTCTTCTGTCGAGAATCTCAATATCCGAAAAGATCAGTTCCAGATTGATAGTCTCGATATCACGCGCCGGATCAATGGAACCGTCGACGTGGATAATATTGGTATCCTCGAAACAGCGCACTACATGTACAATCGCATCGACCTCCCGGATATTGGCAAGGAACTGGTTTCCGAGTCCCTCTCCCTTGCTGGCACCCTTTACAAGTCCTGCAATATCAACAAATTCGATCGTGGCAGGTGTCACCTTTTTTGTATGATAAAGTTCACCGAGCTTTACGATTCTCTCATCCGGAACCGAAACGATTCCTACGTTTGGATCGATGGTCGCAAACGGATAGTTCGCAGACAGTGCACCTGCTTTGGTCAGTGAGTTGAATAATGTACTTTTTCCCACGTTTGGGAGTCCGACAATGCCGAGTTTCATGATATATATTTCTCCTTTGAAAAGTATTGTAAGCTAATAAAAACAATATATAGTGTACCACATTAATGCTTAATTGTACAATTATTTCTCCCTAGCTGCCAGAATGCCACGGCGCTTGCCGCCGCTACATTGAGTGAATCCACGCCATGCGACATCGGAATACAGACCGTATAATCGCAGTCCGCAATCGTATGTCCTGCCAGGCCATCCCCTTCCGTGCCAAGCACAACCGCCAGTTTTTCTTCTGCAGCAAGTGCCGGATCATCAATTCCAACCGAATCTTCGGAAAGTGCCATGGCTGCCACACGAAATCCCATTCGGTGCAGATGTCCAATATCTGCTCCTGCCGCCTGACTGGGTGGATTTTTTACTCCATTTTCCGTCTGCAGGTATGTCCACGGAATCTGAAATACGGTTCCCATGCTCACCCGGATGGCGCGCCGGTACAGCGGATCACTGCATCCCGGCGTCAGAAGCACCGCATCCATATGAAGCGCAGCCGCCGAACGGAAAATGCACCGACGTTGGTTGGATTTACCACGTTTTCGAGTACTGCAATGCGTCTGGCTTTGGCACAAATCTCCTCCGGTTCCTGCAGCTTCGGCCGGTACATGGCACAAAGTGCCCCTCTGGTCAGGGCAAAACCGGTCAGCTTTGTCAGCACATCAAATTCTGCCGTATACACCGGAATATCCCCGCATCTTTCGATCATTTCTTTTGCTTCTCCCTGAACATGTTTTGTTTCCATAAGCAAAGACACCGGTATGCATCCCGCATCCAGTGCCCGCTCAATCACCTTTGGACTTTCGGCAATAAACATTCCTTCTTCCGGATGCGCACGGTTCAGCAGCTGATTTTCGGTCAGCCGCGCGTACACATCCAGCTCCGGTGCCATAAAATCCGTTATTTTTATTCTTTGACTCACTGTTACGTCCACCTTTGTTCAAACTTTTTTTATTATCCCAAAATGCACGCACGATTGCAAGTCTATTCATAATTTTTTACATTTGAACTGTCAACTTTTTCAAACGGTACCCATACATACAGTCCATCTTTGGTTGCTCCTTCGAGTTTTGTCACATCCGAACCGTTTACAATTGCAATTGCTGTTTCTATAGCCATTTTTCCCTGTCCGGTTCCTGACTGATACACGGTAAACGCCATATCTCCAGACTCGATTGCCGCACATCCACCGGCTGTTGCATCAATTCCGAGAATCGGCATGCCGTTTATTCCTGCCTCTTTGCATGCATCGACAATTCCCATCGCCATGGAATCGTTGTTACATGCCACAACATCACAGGACTGTCCGGTCTTTAAGAAAAAGTTCAAACATCTTCTGTGCCGTTGCCTGATCCCAGTCTGCATTATCCTCAAATACATAATTGATTTTCTTGCCGGACGCATTCAATGTATCCTTCAATGCACCCGTACGTCCTTTCGTTGCCGAATGGTTCTTTGGTCCCTTGTAAGATTGCCACATTGATTTCATCCGAAAGAAGAAAAACTTATAC
>ENA-OQKA01000183-OQKA01000183.1-human-gut-metagenome-genome-assembly--contig:-NODE-183-length-19492-cov-7.873070_pt1 | contig 19492 bp, 15 predicted proteins | sample MGYA00242644_ERZ504789 | MGnify/ENA primary metagenome ERZ504789 (study PRJEB26092, sample SAMD00036423) | human gut metagenome | host: Homo sapiens | study: EMG produced TPA metagenomics assembly of...
GCCGTGTCGGACGAGGTCATGAACGACCTCCAATCAGCCACGGGGACTTCGCAGCCGATTCCGGAGGAAGCGGCAGGCGAAGACGCCTCCGACGACAATGAGGACGCCCGCGCCGCCACATATGACAATGGCATCGAACTTATCAAGGACCGCGTGAACCAACTTGACTGGGAGGACATGGAACGCCTCGTGGCAGGACTGCTCAAAGCCATGGGATATTGCGCTCGGATCACGCCGAAAGGGCCGGACGGCGGCCGCGATGTCATAGCATCTCCCGATGCCCTTGGACTGGAATCGCCACGTATCGTGGTCGAAGTCAAACACCGCAAGGGTGCCATGGGAGCACCTGCGATCCGTTCCTTCATTGGCGGCCTACGCACGAACGACCGCGGACTTTATGTCTCCACCGGAGGTTTCACCAGAGAAGCCCGATACGAGGCGGACCGCTCCAATGTTCCCATGCGTCTGCTCGACCTCGACGGATTCGTCCGCCATTATGTTGATGTGTATGACAAGACCGATGAGGAGACGCGCGATATTCTGCCGTTGACCCGTATTTGGTGGCCTGCATAAAGAAAACATGACTTCTTGAAACACAAATTCTGATCAAAGCTCAATGCAGCAGTATCTACACGATCCGAACATTATCGGCATCAAAGATACATTTACCTGATTTCTATAAGGGTGAACCAAGCCTTCCAAACCACTCGCATATCAGACATGACAAGGTAATGATGAATAGTACTTTCTCTTTCCAAGACGATTCCCCATTGAGCAAGCAAAAGGCCGGCAATAAAACGGTCTCTAGTCTGGACAGGTTCGGCAGGACGACGCTCATAAGGAATCTTGCACAAGCAATCAGCGCATCAGTTTCCAAGAATGGAAGTCTGGTCGTAAGTCTTGAGGGACCTTGGGGATCCGGTAAGACGTCTGCAAAAAATATGCTGGAGGAATCACTCACCGAATGCTGGGCGAACAAGAGAAAACACTCAAATAATTACCCACGTTTGATAAATGCAGAATTCGATCCCTGGCTTTTTTCTGGAAGCAATGATGTGGTCTCCCTGATGTTTTCATCAATCATTAATGCGATAGACGTGTATTTACCCGAAGAATTGGAAAAAAGAACCTCTTTTAGCAGAAAAATCGAAGCCACTGGAAAAGCCCTCGACATCGCCTCCCATATTGATCCAAGTGGAATCTTAAAATCTGCATCGGATGCACTGCAATGGGTATCCGAAAACCTGAATCCTACAGATAACAACGTTAAGTCCCTGATTCAAGCTCGCAATGAATTAATCAGGCAATTGCGATCACTTCCAGAAGACTATGCGATAGTCGTTTATATTGATGAAATCGACAGACTCGACGATAAGGATATTGCCGCTCTGTTTAAAGCCTTGAAATCCGTTGGCAATCTGCCTCACGTCATTTACGTGCCGGTGTTTGACCGGGAGATTGTTGCCGCAGCCCTTGACAGAGTGACACAACAAGGTAGAGGCAATCAATATCTCGAGAAGATTATCCAGATTCCAATCGTACTTCCCAAAATACCAATAGAAGTTGTTTGGAAAGATTTTATGAAAGAAATAAGCTTCTATAACAAATCAGCAATCAAACAAAAACACCTTGCACTTAATGTTTTTGAACTGAAAAATGATATATTCGCAAAACTTGAACATCATTTGATGGTTCTTAAAAAATATGATATAGCTCCCATAAAGTGTGACAACAATACAGCTCTAAGGGAGAGTTATCTGGGACAAGAGTCTAAATTAATAGGCTACATAGCAAAAAATAAATATATCTTAGAAGAGGATATCAAAGAAAATAGGCAGATGCTAGAAGATAGCCTTATGAACAAGGTATCCGACATGGCAGATTTCATCATAACCGAAAAAGGTAAGTTGACAGGTATCTTTAACGGAAATGAAGAGGATAGCCTAGTAGATTTTATTACGAGAGATAAATCGAGACTAATATTCTTCATTTCAGAAAATAAATCTATTCTAGCGAATTATTTTATAGATAAGCCAGCAGACTCAGACAGTTTTCTTAAAGAGAATAAACAATATCTCGCTCTTTATACCGTAAAGAACGAGAATGCTTTAGCTAGTTATATTGCAAAAAACGCAAACACGTTAGCAGATTTTCTCACAGTTAATCCGAACATATTAGATGAATATATTCAAGAACATTCTGAGCAAATAAAAGCCCACCTTTCCTCTTTAAACAATTACATTCAGAATAAAGCTCAAATAATAGAATGCTTTAAAGACGAATATATCTTAAAAAGATATATTACGGATTGCATAAATATGGTAGTACCTTATCTAATACGCAACAAATCGTTACGTGACAGCAAATCTCCAGAGGAATCTTTTATTAACAAAAATGAAGATGAATTAGCATATTTCGCCCTTCAAGAAACAGATAGACTCGCCGGCTTCATTGGAAAATATACGAGAGAAACGGCAGACTACTTCAATCGGAATAAAGATATTCTAAAAAAATTTATTACAGAATATAGGAATTCTGCAGAGTTTCAGTGTGACAATATTCTGAAAAGCTACATTCATGAAAAAATAGACTCCAAATCGTATCTATATCATTTCATTACAGATTTCGAAAAAGAATTACATCAATCAGTTACGGAATTCAAAAAAGAGCCTTCCAAAGACTTACTAAATTCCTGCGTGAAACCTTTTGTACATAATTTCCGCGATGCACATCGCATACTCAACGCATTCAGGATTCCCGCACTACAACTCAGAAATGAAATCAACCTAACAGAATTACTATATCTGACTGTAATTAAACTCTACGATCATGTTTTCTATGATTGGATATATCAACATCGCGACAGTCTTTTAGATAATTCGCTAACGCTGCCAGAAAAAAACATGGCGGAAAAATACGATGAAGATATCGACAGTAAACTTAAGAGTCTTCCATTCAACAATGAAAATCCATCTGATAATGTCATTGCTCGTAGACGTGATGCATTATCCATTTTATTTCCTAAATACCAGATGATGCATCTCAATGCCATTTACGCAACTGATAAAACAACTATCTTCGTTACCTGTGACAGAACCTCTGTGAGCATCAGCGACCCAAATTTCTTTGAAAAATATTTTCTTGATGAGGACTTCGATTCTCATCCCTCTCAATCCAGCGAAGATATAGAAAAATAAGACAGATGCATAGGTATTTAAAATTTCAGCGAAAAGCATCGGACTGTTCAAACCCGCATCTGCTAGACAGTAAATGATAAGTAAACTCATTTTTTAAGCAATCCATGCATTCCAATGGAATGAAGCAAGATGACGCTCAAAAGAATTAAAAAACTCTTGGCTATTCCTCCACTAGAATAGGCGCTGTGACTCAGGGCTTTATCGATAACAAGACTTCGCTGGTCAAGGACGACCTTGTTCGTACGATACGCGAGGGGGACAGGATATCCATCGCGGCGGCATCGTTCTCGATGTACGCGTATAGGGAGTTGCGCGAGCAATTGGAGAGCGCAGGCTCATTCCGTTTCATTTACACGTCGAAGACGTTCACTGAGGATGCCACCCCGAAGGAGCAACGCGAGTTCTACATCCCTCGCCTGGAACGCGAACAGAACCTGTACGGCACTCCGTTGGAAATCCGCCTACGCAATGAGCTCACACAGAAGGCCATCGCCACGGAATGCGCCGATTGGATCCGCCGTAAGAAGGCACGGTTCATGTCGTTCGATGAGGGGTCGGACATCACTCCATCCCTCATCGTGGAACATGACGATGAGAAAACCGCGTACATGCCGTTCAACGAGTTCACGACCACACAGCTGGGCGTGAGCCGACACGCCGCCTCATACCAAGGCGTCGCCAAGATGGAAGACTTCATGGCGGAGGGATTTCTGGACAAAATCAATGAGGCATGGAACAGCGGAGACTTGCATGACGTGACCGACAAGGTCATCGACGGCATCGAGCGCATGTACCAAGAAAACCCGCCCGAACTCGTCTACTACATGGCCCTGTACCGTATCTTCAGCGAGTTCCTTGATGACATCTCCGAGGATGTGCTACCGAAGGAAGGCACCGGTTTCCGTGAAAGCCTGATCTGGAACAAGCTGTACGACTTCCAGAAGGACGCGGCCCTCGCAATCATCAACAAGCTCGAAACATACAACGGCTGCATCTTGGCCGATTCGGTCGGTTTGGGCAAGACGTTCACCGCACTGGCCGTGGTCAAGTACTTCGAGGCCCGCAACCGCAACGTACTTGTTCTGTGCCCGAAGAAGCTCAAGGACAACTGGGTCACGTACCGGTCGAACGCAACGAACAATCCAATCGCCGGCGACCATCTGCGTTACGATGTGCTGTTCCATACGGATCTGAGCCGCACGCGGGGCGATACGATTATGAACATCCCGATTGAACGGATCAACTGGGGCAACTATGATCTCGTCGTCATCGATGAGTCGCACAACTTCCGCAATGGCGCAGACAGCGCCGCCAAGGCCGACGACAAAGAAAACCGATACCAGAAGCTCCTCAACAAGGTCATCCATTCCGGCGTGCCTACAAAGGTGCTTATGCTCTCCGCCACCCCGGTGAACAATCGTTTCCGCGATCTGCAGAACCAGCTCGAACTGGCCTACGGCGACAAAGGCGATGAATGGTCCAGGAAGCTCGGGCTTTCCACCAATATCGATATGGTGTTCCGCAACGCGCAGAAGGCTTACGGTGTCTGGTCGAAACTCGAACCGGAGGAACGCAACACCAAACGTCTGATGGACATGCTCGACTTCGATTTCTTCCGTATCCTCGATCAGGTCACCGTCGCGCGCAGCCGCCGCCACATCCGTAACCATTACGATATGGATGCGATCGGCGGCTTCCCTGAACGTCTCCGCCCGCAGACCATCCGCCCGGCGCTGTCCACGGAAAGCGACTGCGCGTCTTACGACGAGATCTACGACGAGTTGGAAAGGCTCACCCTCGCGTTGTACACCCCGTCCGAGTTCGTGCTCGAATCGCGCATGAGCAAGTACTTCGACGATGACAAAATCGAAGGCCTGACCATCCGGGGCCGAGAAACGGGTGTGCGTAAGCTCATGGCCACGAACCTGCTCAAACGTTTCGAGAGCAGCGTCCACTCGTTCCGCATGACGTTGGATCGTGCGCTCGGCTACATGTCAGATACGGTCGGCACGATCGACTCGTATGAGGAATACCGTGCCAAGCATTACGACACCGGCGTGCTTGAGCAAATTGATATTGATCGTTTCGACGACGGATTCGACCTAGACCAAGACGACACGGAGAGTATGGATCCGGACGAGTTCGCTACCAAAGGCAAGACCAGATTCCTGCTGTCCGACATGGATTGGCGCACCTGGCGCGATTGCATTCTTCGCGACATGGATGTTATCCACCGCCTGCTGGACATGGTTGTCGGTATCGACGCAGCACACGACGCGAAGCTGCAGCGTCTGTACCGAACCATCAGCGACAAGCAGAACCAGCCCATCAACCCCGGCAACCACAAGCTCCTCATCTTCACCGCGTTCGCCGACACCGCCGACTACCTGTACGAACACGTCAGCAAATACGCCGGCATGCTGGGATTAAATACCGCGGAAGTGACCGGCACGAATCCGGGACGATGCACGGTTAAGAAGGTAGGCGGTCGCATGTCCGACATCCTGGCATGCTTCTCCCCTATTTCAAAGGAACGCGATATAACTGTGCCCCGGTTGAAAGACACAGACATCGACATTCTGATCGCCACGGACTGCATCTCCGAGGGCCAGAACCTGCAGGACTGCGACATGATGGTCAACTACGACATCCACTGGAACCCCGTTCGCATCATCCAGCGGTTCGGCCGCATCGACCGTATCGGCTCCACGAACAAACACATCCAGCTGGTCAACTACTGGCCCGACGTGGATCTCGACAAATATCTCAAGCTCAAAGACAGAGTCGAGGCACGCATGAAGGTCGCTGTGATGGCTTCCACCGGCGACGATGACTACATCAATCCCGACGAGAAGGGAGATTTGGAGTACAGGGAACGTCAGCTCAGGCAGATGCAGGACGAGATACTTGATCTTGAAGATGTGGACGGCGGCGTCAGCATCACCGACCTCGGTCTCAATGAGTTCCGCATGGATCTAGTCGGCTATCATCGCGACAACCCCGACATCGAGCGCACACCTACGGGCATCAACGCTGTGGTCGAGGGCAACGAGCCTGGCATCCTGTTCGTGTTGCGCAACACGAGCAAGGACGTGAAGGCCGTGGGCCGCAACCCGATCCACCCCTACTATCTCGTGCATGTCGGCGACGACGGAAGGATCCTGCACGGGCATCTGAATGCCAAGGACTGTCTCGATGTGATGCGCAAGCTGTGCAAAGGCAAGGATACATATGATCCGCGCCTATGCCACGCATACAATCGGTTCACCCATGACGGCAGAGACATGCGCCACGCTTCCGACTTGCTACGCGATGCGGTCAGAAGCATCCTGGACCAGGATGATGCGACTGCGGCCGACAGTTTCTTCACTGGATCCATGGGGAATTTCCTTGACGAGAATATAAAGGGGCTCGACGATTTCGAACTAGTTTGTTTCCTCGTCATCCGTCCTGCAACGGAAGGTAAGTCATGAGCGGCATCGAATCATGCGGACCTGTGACCGCACTCACGTTGGGACTGCCCAGCACCACCGCGGTCATGCATCCGAGGGGACGGCTCGCCAAAGAACGCTTCTATACGAACACCAAAGTAGGTAAACGCTTACGGCAGCATTTCATCGAGGACATCGACTCAATCACCATGCTCGCCGTGATCCGCGAGCAGGAGACCGGCATACCAGCAGGACCGTTCACCAACGAAATCAACGTGATTGGCCTAGAGCAATCCACAGAACATCCGCCGCTGGAGGTCATGGAGCACATCGCCCGCACCCGTGATGAACTGACCCATCACAGGTCGCGTATCCTGTTCGTCTGCGTGAATGGCAGCATGACAAGATTCGCGGTGTTTCGCAACGCGAACGTGGCCGAAGGGCTCATGGAGGGCTCGGTTCATATGGGAGAACCGGTGGAATGCGAATCCGCACTCATTCGTCTGAGCGGAACCAATCTGGACACCGTATGGGAGTCGTTGTGCGCGGAGACCATCCTCAGCTCGTCGGATCCGACGCGCGTCGACCGACGCATCGTGTCCCGCACGCGCATAATGAGACTTATCAAAGAAATAGACCAGCTGGAACGACGCCACGCCAGGACCGTCCAGATAGGCCAGCGGAACAGGCTATGGGACGATCTGCAGGCCAAGCGGCACGAGCTCGAACAGGAACAACAAGGAGAAACACTGTGAGTGACATCGAGAAGATCCACGGCATCACACCGGATTTGACCAGGGAGAACGTGGACAGGCTGCTCGCCCTGTTTCCAGACGTGGCCACCGAGATCACTGACCCGAAGACCGGCAGAACCGAACGCGCGGTGGACTTCGACGCGCTGAAAGAGCGACTTAGTGATGTGGCGGAAGGCAACCGGGAACGCTACCAGTTCACTTGGCCCGGCAAACGCGAGGCGAAACGCCTCGCCCGCGAACCCATCGCCAAGACCCTGCGACCCGTCAAGGAACGCAGCAAGGACTGGGACACCACCAGGAACCTGTACATCGAGGGAGACAACCTCGACGCGTTGAAGCTCCTGCGCGAGAACTACGCCGGCAAAGTCAAGCTCATCTACATCGATCCGCCCTACAACACCGGCCACGATTTCGTCTACGACGACGACTTCTCCCAAACCCATGACGAATTCAATGCCGAAAGCGGAGAATACAACGAGGAAGGCGGCCGCTTGGTCGCCAATCCGGAAAGCAACGGGCGTTTCCATTCCGACTGGTGCTCGATGATCTACCCACGCCTCCTGCTTGCACGTGATCTGTTCACCCAGGATGGTGCCATCTTCATCAGCATCGATGATAATGAGGATAAGAACCTAAAAAACATATGTGACGAGATTTTTGACGCTTCTAATTTCGTCGACACAATCATATGGCAAAAAGATATAGCCCGCAAAATGCCGTCCAATGGTTCTCTGAAAGCCATGACTATATTCTTGTCTATGCAAAAAACAAATCACAATGGTTTCCGAATCTTCTCAAACGCAGCGACGAAATGAACGCACGATACACAAATCGTGACAACGATCCCCGAGGACCATGGAAACCGGAGAATTCCACTGCACAAGGTGGACACGGAACGAAATCACAGTTCTATACGCTCACTGCTCCCAATGGGAAGCAGCATAACCCTCCAAGCGGTCGATGCTGGCTGTACACACAACCGGTCATGGAAAAAATGATTGCTGATAATCGAGTATGGTTCGGCGAAGACGGCAATAACATGCCGGCGATCAAACGCTTCCTCTCAGAGGTCAAACAGGGTGTCGCATGTCAAACAATATGGCCTTATACGGAAGTAGGGCACAACCAGGAAGGTAAAAAAGAGCTGAAAGCACTTTTCCCTGAAGAAGTTCCTTTCGATACCCCGAAGCCGACACGTTTGATGAAACGTATTCTTGATATTGCCTCCGATAAGGATTCCCTCATATTGGACTTCTTCTCCGGTTCAGCAACCATGGGCGAAGCTGTCATCCAAGAAAATGCCGATGATGAGGGACAGCGTAAATTTATCCTTGTTCAGCTGCCTGAAGAGACAACAGGCCAATACTCGACTCTTACGGAAATCGGCGAGGAACGCATCCGCCGTGCCGGCGAGAAAATCAAGTCCGAGATTGAAGCGGAGAATGCGCAACTGACACTCGACGGCACTCCCAAGAAGGTGCCGGACATCGGCTTCCGTGTGCTCCGTGTGGATGACTCGAATTACGAGGACAGGCGCAAGCTCGTCGACGAGTATTCCCAGAAGGACATCGACGACGACGTGGACATCACGAAAATGGATCGTTCCGATCTGGATCTGCTGTTCGAGGCGCTGCCGAAGTTTCAGTTGCCGTACAGCTCGAAGATCGACGTCCTGTCGGGAGGCGAGTTCGACGGCCACACCGTGTACAGCGTAAACGACGGCCAGCTGCTCGCATGCTTCGAGGACAGTATCCCCGAATCGCTGGTCCGCGCGATGGCGTCGTTCAGGCCGCGTCCGTCCTATGTGCTGGTCTCTGAGAACGGTTTCCTGAACAGTGCTGCGCGTACGAACTTCACCGAGATCTTTAAGCAGTCCGCCGACGAGAAGACCGGCGCCACGCAGATCCGCATCATCTGAGGTCACCGATATGCAATTCAAATTCTCGCAATACCAGTACCAGACCGATGCTGCGGACGCGGTATGCGACGTGTTCGACGGCCAGCCGCTGCAGGATGGCGTCTCCTATATCCGCGACACCGGTATCCGTAAGCCCGCATCCCAAGTGCTCAATCCCGTTCAGGACACTTTCGATATCCCCGAGTTGAGGCCGGTGCAGGAGATGCTCGGCCATTTCGACGCGGATGACGACACGGGCTACCGCAACGCGGACCTGCTGCTGGACGGCGAAAGGCTGCTCGCCAACATCAAAAACGTGCAACGCCGACAGAACCTGACGGAATCCCCGAAGCTGTACACGGATCCGGCCGGTGCCGTCGAACTGGACGTGGAGATGGAGACCGGCACGGGCAAGACGTTCGTGTACACGAAGACCATGTTCGAATTGAACCGCAGGTATGGCTGGTCGAAGTTCATCGTCGTGGTCCCGTCCATCGCCATCCGCGAGGGCGTCGCCAAATCGTTGGACATGACAGGCGACTATTTCTACACGTCCGGCCGCGACGGCAACGAAGGCTATGGGAAGAAACTGCACTCCTTCATCTACGACTCGTCGAATCTGAACCGGCTGGACGAGTTCGCCCAGTCCTCGGACATCCAGGTGATGGTCATCAACATGCAGGCGTTCAACACGTCCATGAAGGAGAACGGGCGTAGCAAGGACGCGAGAATCATCTTCTCGGAACGTGACGATTTCGGCTCGCGCCGCCCGATCGACGTGATCAGTGCGAGCCATCCGATCATGATCCTGGACGAGCCGCAGAAGATGGGCGGCAAGGCCACGCAGGCGGGCATACGTCTGTTCAAACCATTGTTCACGCTGAACTATTCCGCCACGCACAAGATAAAGCACGACCTCGTGTATGCGCTGGACGCGCTGGACGCGTACAACCAGCGTCTGGTCAAGCGCATCGAGGTCAAGGGCTTCGAGCTGAACAACATGCGCGGCACCGACGGCTACCTGTATCTGCAGGACATCATCGTCAGCAAAAACAGGGCGCCGCAGGCCCGTATCGAATACAAGAAGCTGTCCTCAGCCGGTAAGGTCGTGACCACGTCCGGACTGTTCGACGAGGGCGACGACGTCTACACCGCGTCCGGCGGGCTAGAGGCGTACCGCGACGGCTGGCGCATCGCTCCGGACGGCATCGTGCCCGACGGCCTGGAGCCGGGCCGGACCGGCTACGTGCGGTTCATGAACGGCGAGACGCTCGGCAAGGGCCGTATCATGAACGACGGATCCGAGGCAGACATGCGTCGCGTGCAGATCCGCGAGACCATCCTCTCCCACCTGCACAAGGAGGAGCACCTGTGGGCGCGCGGTATCAAGTGCCTAAGCCTGTTCTTCATCGACGAGGTTGCGAAATACCGCCGGTACGACGATGACGGCGAGCCGTTAAACGGCGAGTATGCGGACATGTTCGAGCAGGAGTACGACCGTTGCGTGCATGATTTCATCGAGAACCGTCTCGACGACGGGTCCGGCTATCTCGACTGGTTGCGCACCACGCACGGCCGTTACGTGCACAAAGGATATTTCAGCATCGACAAGCACGGTCATTCCATCGACTCGAAAGTCAAACGCGGGTCGGAAGACAGCGACGACATCAGCGCGTACGACCTGATCCTGAAGAACAAGGAACGATTGTTGAGCTTCGACGAGCCCACGAGGTTCATCTTCAGCCATTCCGCGCTGCGCGAAGGATGGGACAACCCGAACGTGTTCCAGATCTGCACGCTGAAGCATTCGGACAACGAGGTCGGCAAACGCCAGGAGGTCGGACGCGGCCTGCGCCTGTGCGTGAACCGCGAGGGCGTGCGCCAGGATCGCAACGTGCTCGACGACGCGGACTTCCTGGACGTGAACCTGCTGACCGTGATCGCGTCGGAAAGCTATGAGAGGTTCGCCGAAAGCCTGCAGAAGGACATCGAGACCGACCTGCGAGAGCGGCCAATCGTCATCAACGATGCGTTCTTCGCCAAGACATGCGTTCCGGCCGACAAGCTCGGTCCGGAGTATGCGGGCTTGGGAGACGTGTCGTTCAGCAAGGACGAGGCGCGTGACATCGTGTACGCGCTGACCGTGGACCGGCTTATCGACCGCGACGGCAAGCTGACCGACAAGTACAAGGAAGAGCGTTTCGGCAAGGATACGGTGGAACTTCTACCAGAACCCTTGCGAAAGAAGGTGCCGGCAATCCGTCTCGTGCTGGACAGCGTGGTGGAAGGCACCACCAAGGTGCTGATCGGCAACGCATTGAAGCGTAAGGTACATGGCAATCCGCTCAATGCCAACTGGCAGAAGAAGGAGTTCCAGGAACTCTGGAGGCGCATCAACCACAAGTATGCGTATACCGTCAGCTTCAACGACGACGAACTCGTCAAAAACGCAGTCAAGGCAATTGACGAGCGTCTGGTCGTATCGAAACTGTCCTACACGGTCACGCGCGGTATCCAGAAGGAGAATGCCTCACGCGACGAGCTCGCGGACCGCACACACTTCCACAGGAACGACTCCCATACCGGTGACTTGGATGTCGACGCTTCGAACGGCGTGAGATACGATCTGCTCGGCGAGATCGCGCAGGCCGCGACCATCACGCGTCGTTGTGCGGCACGCATTCTCAAGAGCATTCGGCCGGACCGGTTCCTCATGTTCAGGGACAATCCAGAGCAGTTCATCGCGAGGGTCGGCCGTCTGATTGTTCAGGAGAAGGCGAACATGGTCGTTGACCATATCTGCTACGACCGGGTCGAAGGCGGATACGATTCGAGCATCTTCACCAAGGGCGGCAACAATCGTGATGAGGCCGAAGGCTATCAGGCATCTAAGTGCGTGCAGGACTGGGTGTTCCCCGATGGCAGGATCGAAAGCGATTTCGCCAAGGACCTCGATAACGCGGCGGAAGTCGCGGTGTATGCGAAACTGCCGCGTGGATTCCAGATCCCGACTCCTGTGGGCAACTACGCCCCTGACTGGGCCGTGGCCTTCCGCGACGACAGCGGTCTCAAGCACCTGTTCTTCGTCGCCGAAACCAAAGGCAGCCTGGAATCGTTCGACCTGCGTGGAATCGAGAACAGCAAGATAGCCTGCGCGAAACAACTGTTCAACCAACTCGATCTCGCAGATGGAACCCGTTACGAGCAGGCCACCACCTATCAGACCCTGCTTGACGAAGTGAAAGCACTGCAATAGGAAGAAAATAATCATATGGCTGTGTCAAATCAATTATCTACCATTTAATTGATTTGACGCAGCCAATCGCAGGACGGAAATGGCAAGTCAAATGGACACATGGAAAATAATGCAAATAGTAATTCCCTGGGCTATCAGTTTTGTTAGCATATGCGTGACGTTCTATGTTGCGTACATGACAAAGCAGACTCAAAAGATGCTCTCTCTAAACGAGAAGAAAATTCAACAAATTGATTCGAACCTTGAACATTTGCGGGAAGATCTCGTGCGATTTTATTCTGCATTTAGTACCAATCCTAAAGAGACTATGGCAAATGTTCTTGTCGCTTATGAGATTCTGATGGCGAATCCCCTAGCCACTGATGAACTACGAAAAGCCGCGTATAAAGTAAGAGAATTTACCACAGTAAAAGCCATGAGTGTATTCGGCGCTTCTGTCAAAACGGATTCTGCGATTGAACCAGGAGACACTTATCAATCTTCAATAGACGAATTAGGCAAAGCTTACCGCCAAATAGTAGAAGAGCAGAATCAGAAAAGAGCAAACCTGTTGAATGACAAGTTAAGAGAAAGACTATTCAAAAAGACAGCAAACTCTTCAAAATGAATCTTTACATTTAGTTTTGTTTTTAGCTGGGTCTACTTATCCATTTCGCAATGGCCGACTCTGCTCAACTTGCAAAAGAAAACAAACTCGCCGAATTCGTGGACAACGAATTTGAAGAAATAGGAGGAAAAATATTTTAACCGATAACGAAGATGATGGGCTGGGTGGCTAGCAGACGAATAATCTTTAGCCACTCCAACCCATCACTTTTTAGTTGGATTCCTTCAGCAATAACTATGGACTTGAGAGAGAATAGTCAAAGTTTTGGAAAGATACGAATACTTAGAGACTAAACTCAATTAATCTTCTCTAGAGCAAAATTATATTTTAAAATATCACGCGTTCCACCATCAAAAGCAAGACAATGACGTGAAGTTAACCCTAAGTATTTGCAGTGCATTGTTTTTCCAGAATCCGGCTTGAGTAGAAGCATAACATGCGTTCCAGCAGGCGCGTGGAAATCAAGATGTGGATGTTGCCTATTCACCACCCCATAATGTTTACCATATAAACTTTGGATGTAAATTTCCCCATACTCTAGGCCGCAGGTCCTGCAACAAGCACAACAATCTTCTTCGAAAGCATCCAAGATATAACATCCCTCACACGAAATCGATACTCCCATGGCGTTCTCAAAACTTCCATACTTAACTTTTTGGGAATCCGAGCACCAGGTCAGACTTGCCCCAGACGAACAGAAATACGGATTATAGACATAATTTGTCGTAATTCCTTGGACCCTGTTCGGATTATCAAAACGCATATGCTTTTTGAATAGAAGAGTTGATTCATTAAGCTTTGATGAATAATTTCTCGCTCGTTGATCGAGAAAAAGCCCAATCTCCCTGCTTAGTTTTTCCTTGGAATCATATTCCTTATACAATCCTTTGAAATCGTTAATATAATCAATCAATTTTTGTTCTCTGGAATCTACTTCTTGAGAATCGATTATCATTCCAGCGGGCTTATCATTTTCAATGCATTCTTCAAGCTCATGCACCGTTCCGGATATTGAGTCGTTTACCGGGCTCCCTAAACGTTTATTGAAAACCGCCAGGACAGCGTCACAATATGCTTCAGCAACACTGTCTATTACATCCTGCCCATTTGCCACCTCTGATAAAGTAGCGACATCTTTATCCCATTCAAATGGGTAGAATTCAAATGGCAGAGCTTGATTTTGCTCATTCCACATATCGAAACATTGATAGATAAAATCCAGCGTTTTCTCATCCACATCACTTGGATGAGAAATAAGAACTGTATATCGTATTTTATCCATTTTCCCTCTTAACCAAAATAAAATAGTCCAGTGTCACCATGAAATTCTATTCCTCTTGCATTAGTCAGCGAAGAAATCATCATCACGAGTTTCGTGCTTGACAGAGCATTCAAATAAACGGTGGAACGAACCTGCAACCTCGCGTCGTGAGTGGTGACGAGTCTTTCATTGTTCCTCACTCAATCGCTCGCGTGTGCCTTTAGCCGATAGTCACGCATTTAAGGTTGAGAAGTACGGAGTACATCTCCTTTGAAGCCCTTAATAATACCCTAGCGGTGCCGGTTAGAACATCACTCAAGCCCCGGGGGATTGTAGTTCTGGACCATATGCAGCACTCAGAGAAGCGGCGACATATATTCGTCCATACTTAAAAACGCACCGAACCGGACAGTAATATACGGTATTTATTTTAAGGCCTACACTATTTCAGACGATGGCATTCAACACGTCTGACCCAGTCAATATCCACCTTCTTCCTGAACTACACTGTTCTCTAGAGGAGTTCCAGAGTTGAAAGGGGTAACCGATGGCGCGCAAAGGTGGGTTCCTGAAAGGAATCGTCGCATCGGCGGCAACATACGCTGTCAAAACAGCGGTCGATCTCGCAGTCAATCCGGAAAACATGCAGAAGGTAGCGCAACTTGTCAGTGAACAGCAGGTGGGCAGTAAGCTCAAGCAAGCGGCCGCGAACATGCATCTGCCTGCCGCGCTCAGCCCATCCGCAAGAGTCACCAAACAGCTCGATACCATTGAGGAGACGCTGGAGCAATACGCCGACCAATTTCCCGAGAGCGCTCCAATCGAACGTTGGAAGAGTACCTTGCAAAGTCTCCGTCTCATGGATTCCATGAACAAATCCACGAACGGCAGCGAGCATAAGAACCGCCTGGAAAAGCTCCAGGCACAAACCGAGGCCCTGTTCAACGAGATCTTCCAGTCCCTTGACTCGGGCGATACCCAGATCGAAGACTGACCACTTCCTCACTGCTTTTATACCTGCTCCCCGCCACTCCCAAGCGCACCGACGCGTCTGCCGGTCGTATACTGCTGCCAAGTGGATTTGAAGGGAATAACCATGATCGACGACGATTCCAACGAACTCATCCCATTCGAAGGCGGAGACGGTGATGCCGATGCCAACACCGGGAACAACAATCCAGACGACATGCAAAGCGTCACCATCATCCAAGACGAACAAGGCATCGTCTTCCTCGGCGACGCCGGTACCATAGATCTCTGGCTCAAGGATGAGGGCTTCGATTCCAAAGCATTCAAAGCCAAAGCCGTGCAGACCATCTCATCGGCCAGCAAAGGCGCACAGGCAGCCGGCAATGCCATGGCCGAAAGCGGACGTTGGGTAAAACTCACCAAGGAATCGGCCGAACTGGCCGCCAAATACGGCAAGAACTGTAAGAAGGGACCGTTCCAAGCCGGTGTTGTACGGCAACCGAACGGGCGCATCATCAAACATTTGAAATTCACCCAGCCTGGGCAACTCAACCCCGCTTTACTCACCGGTGTCAGCGGCGTCATGGCACAGATGGCACTGGAACAGGCCGTCTCCGAGATCACCGATTATCTGAAGGAAATCGATGCGAAGCTCGATGATCTGCTACGCGATCAGAAGGATCAGACCGTCAGCAAGCTCGCCGGGATATCCCACATGATCGACGAGACCATGTTCATCTACCAACAGGTCGGTTCGATCAGCGCAACCACATGGTCCAAGATGTCAGGCTGCCCGCAAGACATCGCCACCATCCAAGCGTACGCAATCGCCAAAATCAAGGGCCTCACCGAGAAGGTGGAACGCGAGCAGGATCCCAAGCAGGTTCGCCCGCTGACCCAGCAGATTCGTCAGGAAATCCACCAGTGGCTGGGCATGCTCGCATCCGCAGTCAGGATGCAGGATCAGGTCTCCTGCATCGAGCTCGCGCGCGTATGCCAAGAGGAGCCTGAACAGCTCGAAGCATACAAGAAGGGCATCGTGCTTGCCAGGAACAAGCGTCTTGCGGAAATCGAGCAGTCACTCAACGCATTGGGCAGGCAACTGGAGACGAAGGCTGGAATCGTAAGTGGGAAGGTGCTGCTGAACCCATACAGTTCACCTCATGCCATTGCCAACATCGAAAGCATCACCAGTGATCTCAATGCATTCGCCAGCACATTGCAACTTGAGCACATTCATCTGCGTGTCGAAGACGGGCCTACTTGGATCGAGGCCGCGGGCAAAGCCGTAGACGACACCGGCAAGACCCTGCAGAATGCCGGGCAGAAGACCGCGCACGCCGTCCAAGACGCCGGCAATGCGATAGCGAAGGGCGCGCAGGACACCGGCGCCGCCGTCGCCAAGGGAATGCAGGACGCCGGAAACCAGGCCGCGCACATCGCGCAGGATGCGGGCAACGCCATCGCGAAAGGCGCTCAGGACGCGGGTGCCGGAATAGCCGATGGGGTGCAGCAGCTGGGCAAAGGCATAGCAAACGGATTGAAGCAGCTCCCGGGCATCAAACTGCCCAAATTCGGGTGGGGCAAGAAATAAACCAAAACCCACACTGTGGGCTGGAAGCACGTCCGACTTAAGAGACATGCTCCCGGCCCACTTTTTAATGTCCTGCATGCCCTTTAGTCAGTAACTTCGTTCTTCGATATCCGCAATCATCTTCATCGACAAATCCTTTAGCGAAATCAGAAGCCTCCCGTTCACGCTCGAACAGTTCTGCAATCCGACGTAATGATTGCAATCGCGCACCTTGCCCTTTCAATGCAATAGCCCTACTTGACCATCGAACCGCGCACATACCCAACGCAGGAGAAACCCTCATACCCCCTACTGCCCCACCTCTTCAGCGGTCAAACCAAGCTCACCAAGTACGTCGTCGGGGATGGTGCGCGCATCAACGGCATCATCCGGCAGCAACCCATATTCCTGAGCCTCCGCACGAAGCAAATCCCTACAAACGCTCTTAAACAACTTGTAGTCAGGCTCGTATGGAAACAACCCAGCACAAGCTGGAATGTCATATTCAGAACCTTTCCCCTCAGATCCGTGGCACATCGAAAGGATTCCTCTTTGTGAGCTGCACCTGCGCCTGTTGTTCCACATATGGTTGCAGAACCGCCAACACCTCCGGTACTTCATGGGTTACGGCATAGTACAGGCGATCAAAATCAAGTCCGTCATAATCATGGGCAATCCAGTCGCGCATGCCACTCACTCCACGCCATGGAACACCGGATTTCGATTCACGGAATTCTTTTGAGAGCTTCCTGGCATGTTCCCGCTCTGGCAATCGCCATAGCCACGGCATTCTGTTTCTCATCATTCTCAGCGAATTCCTCAGCGCTTAGCCCTCCAAGGAATCGTTGCGCATCATGAAGAGCGCGGACTATCGCGACGATATGCAAGGCATCTTTTTCCGTCGTTTTCATAACACACCTCAGATAATGCGGAACATCGGATTGGAGGTTATGGAATTGACGAATATCACACGCTGCATTTCAGCCAGTCTGTCCTGCAGTTCAGTGGTAATGTATCGTTTTTTCACCAAGTCGATCTCCCGACCAAAAGTCGATGTAAGATCATCACGCAAAGCCCACTCACAATCATTGGATTGGCGGTGTCGTCAAACTGATAGATGAAATCGATATCCGAATCCGCATGCCCCTCCCCTCGAGCCATGGAACCGAACAGGTACAGTTCATTGACATGATGCCGCAGCGCGATAGGACGAGCAATCTCCGCTATCTGCTGCGGCATAGCGACCCGCGAAATCACATCAAGCGCTTTCATAGAGCTAGAACATGTGCAAGTTTCTTTTCCATCTGGCGCATGACATCATCTTCCAAAATTCCAATGCGTTGGCCCAATGCCGAAGTGTGCACTGCAAGAATCTTCTCCGTCATCACCCAACTTATTTTAATCAAACCATTCTGCGTAGTAGGAGGAACTTTAACCCGGGTAATCATATCATCCGACGTAAAAGAAGTCATCAGGCATACCACGGTAGAGTCAAAACCCTCGATTTCGTCATTCTGCACAACGACAACCGGCCGAGGCTTTCTCGCGTAACCATCAGCCAGCACAGTCCAGATTTCACCCCTCCTCATCAGCGATCATCCTCATCGACAAATCATTAGCGAAATCAGAAGCCTCCCGTTCATTCTCGAACGGTTCCGCAACCTGTCGAACTCGTACCTGGTATGGGAACCCCTGATATTCATTAAAGGACGAGACGAACATACGCAGCGCATCAGCCGTGGAAAGACCGAGCTTCTTTGTCGTTTCACGGAACTCTTCCGCCTGATCATCATCAACACGTGTCGCAAGCTGAACTACCATTGCCACTCCAATCACTATTTTTTATCATTTTATATCTTATTGACATGTTTTGCTAATATTCCATATCTGGATTACTAAAACTCTAGATTCATAGAATTTGCAATGTGGCAGCCGAACGCCAAAACCCGAAGTATGAGCGTTGGAATTCCAACGCTCATACTCGCCATAATCGCCAAACAGTGCCACAAACAAGCCAACAAGCGTTTTTGGGGAGAGTCATTCGCGTGATGTTGCGCTCTATCATTGATAAAAACATCCAGCAACCGCATACCGTAAGGAATCACATGCGCTATTTCACTTCGGACACGCATTTCGGCCACCCTCTGGTCACCGCACTGCGCGGATTCCTGAACAATGGCAGGCTCCGCGCCGAATACCGTGATGTCTGGCAGGCGCAGGGGCGTGCCGCCGCGCACACGTGGATCAAACAATATGTGCGCGACAATCAGACGTCGTTCAAAGCAATCTGCGACATCACACGCCATGAGAACACCATCATCGGCAACATCAACGAGACCGTCGGGCGTGATGACGAGCTATGGATTCTCGGCGATCTCTCCTACCGTTGCACCGTCGAGCACACGCTCGACTGTCTACGCCGCATCAACTGCCGCCATCCTGCACCTGATCATCGGCAACCACGACCGCAAACTTCCGCTCCCGCTCCAAATCGACGCGCTAGACGAGAAACGTGTCGAAGCCAATCGACGACTACCGTGAGACTC
>ENA-OQKA01000186-OQKA01000186.1-human-gut-metagenome-genome-assembly--contig:-NODE-186-length-19317-cov-3.017457_pt1 | contig 19317 bp, 23 predicted proteins | sample MGYA00242644_ERZ504789 | MGnify/ENA primary metagenome ERZ504789 (study PRJEB26092, sample SAMD00036423) | human gut metagenome | host: Homo sapiens | study: EMG produced TPA metagenomics assembly of...
ATCCGAAAATGATGACGCTTTTCCCACCAGTTTACATAGCTGTCCGCCCATTCGTCCGGGATGACAGAATATCCATATACCCCGTGCGCCACGCGCTGTACCAGTGCCTCCTGCACTTCCGGCACCGTCTCAAAATCCATATCCGCCACCCACATCGGGAGTTCTTTGCGATCCACATCCCACTTGAGGGAATTTGTGCCTCTGCGGTTTTGGTATTTTATCAAAATTATATTTCATAATCATCAGGTCTCCTTTTTCTGTCTCTCTATAATGCCTTATCATACCACTTCTGCATCATTTCTTCAATCATTGCAGTACCATCAGAAACGGAAAAAGAAGGGAAAAAATACCTCTTTTTCCGGTATTTTTTCCCTTCTTTTGTAAACAATCACCGGGCTGCAGCAGTCTGTTTTCAGCCTTCGGTCTTTGTTGTGCTCTCTTTGGACTTATAATAATCCTCAAACTTCTGATTTGCAGCATCCAGTGTCTTCTGGCAGATGTCCGGAAGGTCTTTGCCCCATGCACCGGTTGCCTGCTTGAATCCCTTCTGCATGGCAGTCTGCATCTTCTTCATCTTTTCCACATCATCTCCGGCAAGGGCACTTGCAAAATCAAATAATCTCTCTGATGTCTGCTTTACTCCGTAATAGCCATCTTCGGAGATATCCTTCTGCGCCTGTGCCTTTGTTGCTGCATCAACCGTGAAATCCCCTTTTGCAAGGAACTTCCATATATCATCGCTGTTTGTTCCGTTTGCAACAGAAGAAGTAGCTGCCTGACCGGTCATCATTTTCTGCACGATGCTGATCAGCTGCTGCTGTCTGGACTGTGTATCCGCTTTCATCTGCTGTACGAGTGCTGCACGATCCTCAGCGCTCATCTTATTAATCGAATAGGTTGCTTTCTTATTGTCCTTGCTGCTGTCTGATTTATCATAGACTACACCGCTCTCATTTTTTTCTTCCGTCTTTGCCGTGGAGTCCTTCTTTGCAGCCGTCTCATTTTTGGTCACCGCATCGTTTTTATAGGATGCGTATACCTCTGTCTGCGTGTTTAACAAACCTGTTGTGTTTACACCCATACTCTCATCCTCCTTGAATTCTACCGGTCAATTCCATTTGTTTCCGGTTAAACTATGTTGGTATCTACTATAGATATCGGTTCTTTTCACAGAATCTTTATAGTTTGCTTTATTTTTGTTTCACAGTGACACGATAGGTCTTTCCAACGGCAGATTTTGTTCTGGCCTTCACCATCACATAGAGTTTCTGCCCCTTTGCAGCTTTTACGGTAAACTTCTGTCCGGTCTGTGCATAATCTTCCTGTTTGACCAGCTTCTTTTTCTGATTATATACACACACATTCCAGTATCCGCTGTCAGGAAGGCTTACTTGTATGGTCACCTTTCCCTTCTTTGCAGCCTTATATACAAAATAATCTTTATCCTTTACCGCATAATTATTCGCACTACAGGTCTTATTCTTTTTTACAGTTGTAGCTGTGGCAAAAGAATCATTGTATTCCTGTTCCCAGTTATCAGCCTTGTACTGATTGACTGTCACCGTGTATTCGTGTCCGCACGCATAATCATTGATATTCCGTTCTACCTTCAGGTAAATCTCTTTGCCTTTCCGGAAACCGAGCTTTGCAGTGGAAATCTGCAGATCATCCTCTGTTTCCACGGTCTGAAGCAGCTTCTTTTTCTCATCATATACGGAAAGTTTCCAGTACTGATTGTTTCCACCGTCCGCATTTGTAAATTTGAAATTGAAATATCCACTGCCCGTGGCAACGTAGCGGTAGTAATCCACATCTTTTTTGCTGTTGATACTTCCATGCAGTGTCTTTCCGGTGGTAAGATCCGTGGCAAGTGCCATGATATCGTTGGATTCCTTTTCCCAGCCTTCCGTTGCATAGTAATTGGAACGGATCCTGTACTGGTTTCCAACGCCGTAGCAGGTGACTTTCACATACACTTTTGCTCCCACCGGAAGGACATATTTACCGGAGGATACGGTTCTTGTATTGGTATCTTTCTGCAGTTCATTCATATTTTCATCATACAGATACAGATTCCAGAGTGCGGAAGATCCCTCCCCCTGAAAATCATATGTGAAATATCCATTTTCCGGAATGGTATACTCATACCAGTCCACATCCGAAGCTTTGTAGGAACTTCCATTGATCCAGGTGCCGTTCTGCAGACTTGTCGCTGCCGCCGGTGTATCGTTGTCTTCCTGTTCCCACTGTGCACTCTCCGTTGTTTTACACCTGAAGGGAATACTGATAATCCTGTGTCAGCTGATAATCTAAAATGGTAATATCCGTAGATTTCACACGCTCAACTTTGATATATACGCTTTTGCCCGGTCTGAGGTTATAAATTCTTGATGTATAATTGGATGCCAGAGGTTTTGTTTCCAGTTCCTGATTTCCATTGTCCGCATCATATACGGAAAAATTCCACTTTCCTTTTCCGCTTGTCTGTGCAAGATTTACAGTAAAATATCCGGCTTTTTCCGCAGTATATTTATAAAAGTGAACATTATTGGAAGTAGACAGCGTATCATACACCACCGTATCTGACTTCAGCACCTCTGCTTTGGTGTAGCTGCTGTATGTGCCGGTCGGTGTCTGATTGGTGGAAATGGATACATTGTCCGCTTTTACCGCCACCGGTGCCGCTGTAAAAACACAGCAGCATGCCAGCAGCAATGCCAGACCTCTTTTTTTCATGTTATGATTCATACGCATATTCCCTCTTTTACAGAGCTTTGATACGCTCCAGTGCCTTTACGGTGTTTTCATAATTTCCGAATGCCGTCAGCCGGAAATATCCTTCCCCGCTTGGTCCAAAACCGGATCCCGGAGTACCAACAACATTTGCATTCTCCAGCAGATAATCAAAGAACTCCCAGGAAGTCATCTGATCCGGAGTCTTTAACCAGATGTATGGTGCATTTACACCACCAAATACGGTATATCCGGCATCCTTTAATCCTTCCTTAATGGTCTTTGCATTCTTCATATAGTAAGCAACCTGCTCCTTTAACTGTGCTTTTCCTTCCTCAGAATATACAGCCTCACCGGCACGCTGCACAATGTACGGAGCACCGTTGAATTTGGTTCCGTGACGTCTTGCCCACATGTCGTGCAAAGAAACTTCCCCGCACTTTAAATCCTTCGGAACTACGGTATATCCAAGACGAACACCGGTAAATCCTGCATTCTTTGAGAAACTGTGCAGCTCAATGGCGCAGGTTCTTGCACCCTTGCACTCATAAATGGAATGTGCCACATTGTCCTCACTGATATAAGCTTCATAAGCGGCATCATAAATGATTACGGCGCCAACTTTATTGGCATAGTCCACCCATTCCTGCAACTGATCCTTTGTAAGCGTTGTTCCGGTCGGGTTATTCGGCAGACACAGATAGATTATGTCCGGTGTCTTCTTAGGAAACTCCGGTACAAAATGATTTTCTGCTGTACATGGCATGTAAATGACATCGCTCCATGTACCGGTCTCCTTGTCGTAAGTACCGGTTCTTCCAGCCATAACGTTGGAATCCACATAAACCGGGTATACCGGATCACAGACCGCAATCTTGTTGTCCTGTCCGAAAATCTCCTGAATATTTCCGGAATCGCTCTTTGCTCCGTCAGACACAAAAATTTCATCTGCTGCAACCTCACAGCCTCTTGCTGCATAATCGTTCTCTGCAATTGCCTTGCGCAGAAATTCATATCCCAGATCCGGTGCATAACCGTGGAATGTCTCGGCATGCCCCATCTCATCTACCGCTTTATGCATAGCCTCAATGATTGCAGGAGCCAGTGGCTGTGTAACATCACCGATTCCCAGACGGATAATGTTCTTGTCCGGATTTGCCTCCTGATATGCATTTACTTTTTTTGCAATTGTGCTGAATAAATAGCTGCCCGGCAGCTTCTGATAATTCTCATTTACATGAAACATAATTTCGTTCTCCTTCTCTAATTTTCCATCAGTATCACTTTAACATTTTCTCTTTTAATGTAAAGACCAGCCAAAAAAGCCAGATAAGATCCTTACCCTTCCTGCAGAAGACTTAAGATCATCTGTGCCACCTCGACCAGGCCGGTTCCGTTGTCCATACTTCTTTTCTGAATATATTTATGTGCTTCCTCTTCCGTAAAAGAGTTTCGTGCCATAAGGAGTTCCTTTGCCTTGCGAATGATCTGCTGATCCTCCTGCGAACGGTGTTTCGGCTGCTGCCGCATTCTCCTTCTGCGCCTCTGGATATCTCCCTCCATCATTTCAATTGTCTGCAACAGTTCATGCACTTTCATCGGCATGGAAAGACAGACCAGATTGCTTACCTCTCTCTCCTGAATGGAAGACGGAGAAGCGATCAGAAGCATCTGAAACTCCGGTGGCAGATAATCGTGAATTTCCATATACATCATATCCATAAACCGGCATCCGCAGATCAGTATTCCACACTCCAGATTGTTTACGCTTGCCAGTGCCTGCGCACCGGTAGTACAGACTGCCTGCACGGAATACCCGCTCTGTGTCAATATTTTTTTTATGCCCGCTGCCACTTCCGGTTTCGAAAAGGCAATTACAATGTTACTCACGATCCGATCTCCCGTTAAATCTTATACAGATACTCTTCGATCTCCCAGCCGGTTACCTGTGTACGGTACTGCATCCATTCTACCTCTTTTGCCTCGATCAGTTTGCTGCTGATATGTTCTCCAAGCACTTCTTTTATAAAAGCATCTTTCTGCAATTCACAGATGGCCGCATGAAGATCGGCCGGAAGCGACTCGATTCCTCTGCTTGCTTTTTCTTCCTCCTTCAGTTCATAGACATTTTCCGGCACTTCTTCCGGTGGCTCAATTTTATTTCTGATACCGTCAATTCCGGCTGCAAGACATACCGCAAGGGCCAGATACGGATTGGCTGCCGGGTCCGGGCTGCGCAGTTCCACACGGGTTTCCTCTCCCCGGGAAGCAGGAATACGGATGAGCGGGCTGCGGTTTGTCGCAGACCATGCAATATAACATGGTGCCTCATATCCAGGTACCAGCCGCTTATAGGAATTTACCAGCGGATTCATGATAAGAGTCACACCTTTCATGTGCTTCATGATACCGCCAATAAAATAATAGGCTTCTTTACTCAGGCCCATTTTTCCATCCGGATCGTGGAAAATATTATGTCCGTCTTTGGACAGGGACATATTGATATGCATTCCGGAACCATTAATCCCGTATTTCGGCTTCGGCATAAAGCTTGCAAACAGACCGTGCCGCTTGGCAATTGTCTTAACCGCCAGTTTGAATGTCATGATATTATCTGCCGTCTGCAGTGCCTCATCATACTTAAAGTCAATCTCATGCTGTGCGGGTGCTACCTCATGGTGGGAAGCTTCGATCTCATACCCCATATCTTCAAGTGTCAGCACCATATCACGTCTGGCATTTTCTCCCAGGTCTACCGGACCGAGATCAAAATATCCGGCTTTTTCGTGGGAAAGTGTTGTCGGCTGGCCATTCTCATCCTGATGAAACAGGAAAAACTCACACTCCGGTCCTACATTAAATGTATATCCAAGGTTTTTTGCTTCCTCAATCTGACGTTTTAAGATATAACGGGAGTCCCCCGTAAACGGTGTTTTGTCTGCACAGTAAATATCACAGATAATACGTGCTACTTTTCCCTGCTGCGGGCGCCATGGGAAAATGGTAAATGTGTCCAGATCCGGATACAGATACATGTCTGACTCCTCAATCCGTACAAATCCCTCAATGGAAGAACCGTCAAACATACACTTGTTATTCAATGCTTTCTCCAGCTGACTGGATGTAATTGCTACATTCTTTAATGTTCCGAAAAATATCCGTAAACTGCAGACGGATGAATTCCACATCCTCTTCTTCACAATTCTGAAAATATCTTCCTTGGTATATCTGCTTCATATACTTTTTCTCCGTTTTTCTGCGTTTACATTTTGCTGATATATGTTAATACCTGTTCATAAGACATCGGACCGCCAAACAGATCCAGCGCACTTCCAATGGTGACGTTCAGCCGGTTTCTTACCAAGCTGTGAAAATTTCTTACCAGATCTTTAAAACTGTGAACGCCTCCGGCATAGGTGATCGGAATTTTTCCCCAGTCTCCCAGAAACTGTGCCAGGGGTTTTTCAATTCCACCGGATTTTCCTTCCACATCCACGGCATGCACCAGAAACTCGCTGCACCGGGAACTCAGTTTTTCCAGAAGTTCATTCGTCACACGCTCTGTGGTAAATTTCTGCCACCGGTCGGTTACAATATAATAGCCCGGTTCTTCTGCATCTGCCCGGTATCTGCACGACAGATCAAGTACCAGGTGTTCCTTTCCCACGGCCTGTTCCAGCCGGTTCAGACAATCATAGTCAATCCGTCCGTCCCGGAAAACAAACGAAGTCACAATCACTGCAGATGCGCCAGCTTCCAGAAATTCGGACGCATTGGCATCGGTAATTCCTCCGCCGACCTGCAATCCCCCCGGATAGGCACGCAGAGCCGCCAGCGCCTGATTTTTGGTTTCCTCATAATAAGGGCTGTCTTTTGCATTCAGTAAAATGATATGTCCGCCGCGAATTCCCCGGCTCTGATACATCCGTGCATAAAACGGTGCATCCTGCCCGGAGACAAAATTTTCACTTGCCTGATCTCCGGCATCCCGCAGACTGCTTCCGACAATCTGTTTTACCTTTCCGTTGTGAATATCAATACATGGTCTGAATTCCATCCGATTTTGTCCTCTTTTCAAAAAATGGGCATAGAAAGACCCTGCTGAGGCCCCCTTGCCCTTATTGTTGTATATCTTCACTGTTTATGCTGTTTCTCCGCTATCATAACATAATTTTTACTTGACAGCAATCCATTATTTTGCTATCATCATTAAAATCGTTATTGTACATAATAGGTGTTTTGGACGATAACAGACGTTACACAAAATTACATACAAACTACATATAATAGAAGAAAGCGAGGATTTTAGAAAATGGGAACTATTATCGGCGAAGGAATTACATTTGATGACGTTCTTCTGGTTCCTCAGTATTCTGAGGTTACACCAAACCTGATCGATCTGAAGACTCATCTGACAAAGAAGATCGTACTGAACATTCCTATGATGAGTGCAGCCATGGATACCGTTACGGAGTCAAAAATGGCGATTGCAATGGCAAGACAGGGTGGTATCGGAATCATTCATAAAAACATGTCCATTGAAGCACAGGCAGATGAGGTCGATAAGGTAAAGCGTTCGGAAAACGGTGTTATCACAGACCCATTTTTCTTATCTCCAGACAATACATTACAGGACGCTGACAACCTGATGGCAAAGTTCCGTATCTCCGGTGTTCCGATCACAGAGAACGGTCGTCTGGTCGGCATCATCACGAACCGTGATTTAAAGTTCGAAACCGATTTCACAAAGAAAATCAGTGAATCCATGACCTCCGAAGGTCTGATCACGCTCCGAAGGATACCTTAGAAGAAGCCAAAAAGATACTTGCAAAAGCCAGAAAAGAAAAACTTCCGAATTGTTGACAAGGATTTCAACTTAAAAGGTACTGATCACCATCAAAGATATTGAAAAACAGATCAAGTATCCGCTTTCTGCAAAGGATGATCAGGGACGTCTTCTCTGCGGTGCCGGTGTCGGTATCACCGGAAACATGATGGAGCGTGTCGATGCCCTGGTTGCTGCCCATGTCGATGTCATCGTTGTCGATTCCGCACACGGTCATTCCAAAAACATTCTGGAAGCCGTAAAGAAGATCAAGGCAAAATACCCGGATCTGCAGGTTATCGCCGGAAACATTGCAACCGGTGCTGCTGCACAGGCACTGATTGATGCCGGAGCTGATGCAGTTAAAGTTGGTATCGGACCTGGTTCTATCTGTACCACACGTATCGTTGCCGGTATCGGTGTTCCACAGATCTCTGCAATCATGGACTGCTATGAAGTTGCAAAACAGAGCGGCATCCCTGTCATCGCCGATGGTGGTATCAAATACTCCGGCGATATGACAAAGGCGATCGCAGCCGGTGCAAACGTATGTATGATGGGTTCCATGTTTGCAGGATGTGACGAAGCACCTGGTACATTTGAGCTCTTCCAGGGAAGAAAATACAAAGTATACCGTGGTATGGGTTCCATCGCTGCCATGGAAAACGGAAGCAAAGACCGTTACTTCCAGGAAGGTGCAAAGAAACTTGTTCCGGAAGGCGTAGAAGGCCGTGTTGCTTACAAGGGAACACTTGAAGATACCGTCTTCCAGCTGATCGGTGGTATCCGTTCCGGTATGGGTTACTGCGGATGTCCTACCATTGAGGATCTCAAGGAAAGAGGTAAATTTGTCAAGATTTCCGCTGCTTCCTTACGTGAGAGCCATCCACACGATATTCATATTACAAAAGAAGCTCCAAACTACAGTACCGATGATAATAAATAAATCATAATAAATATAATTTGAGGTGAATTTTATTGGGCCCCAGTGAGACAGGTCAATTAATTGCAATAATTATCCTGCTGTGTCTGTTAGCGTTTTTTTCGTCGTCAGAGACAGCTCTTACAACCGTAAACCAGATTCGTATGCGTACCCTTGCAGACAATGGCGATAAACGCGCTGCACGGGTATTGCATGTAACCGGAAATCCGGGAAAAATGTTATCTGCCATTCTGATCGGAAACAATATTGTAAATCTTTCGGCATCTTCCATTTCAACCTCCCTTGCCATCCATCTTTTTGGAAACACGGGTGCGGGAATTGCCACAGGTATTCTTACATTTCTGATACTGATCTTCGGTGAAGTAACACCAAAAACCATGGCAACCATCAAAGCCGATTCTATGTCTTTGACAGCGGCCGCTCCGATTGGATTTCTGATGAAAATACTTACTCCTGTTATTTTTATCATCAACAAGCTCTCTCTCGGACTGATGTTTCTGCTGCATGTCAATATCAAAGATGCACAGAAAAAGATGACAGAAGAAGAACTCCGCACTATCGTGGACGTAAGTCAGGAAAATGGTGTCATCGAACATGAAGAACGGGATATGATTCATAACCTCTTTGATTTCGGTGATGCAGAAGCCAAGGAGATCATGGTTCCGCGAATTGACATGACTTTTGTTCAGGCAGATGCCACCTATCAGGAAGTACTTGATATCTTCCGTCAGGATATGTTTACACGCCTTCCTGTTTATGAAGACTCGACCGACAATGTAATCGGAATCATCAACATGAAAGACTTCCTGTTACAGAATGATACCCCGGAATTTTCCGTACGAAACCTTCTGCGGGAGCCATATTTTACATATGAGCACAAAAATACTGCAGATCTGTTTCTGGAAATGCGTAAATCCTCCATTTCTCTTGCGATTGTGCTGGACGAATACGGAGTAACCGCAGGACTCATTACTTTAGAAGACCTGTTGGAAGAAATTGTAGGGGAAATCCGTGATGAATATGATGCCGATGAAGAAGACGATATCACCCGGATCAGTGATCGCGAATTCTATGTACTTGGTTCCGCCAATCTCAACGATGTCAGTGAAGCGCTTTCCCTGCACTTTACTTCGGATGATTATGACACCATAGGAGGATATTGTCTGGGTCTTCTCGATCATCTGCCGGAAAAAAACGAAATCATTTTAACAGATAATAATATTCTTCTCCGTATTGACCGGATGGAAAAAAACAGAATCGAACGGATTTATATCCGGCTTCCGGAGCCGCTGGAGGAAACAAGTTCCGAACAAAAGTCTGAAGAATAATCCGTAAATTCTGAGGGCTGCTTTGGCAGCCCTCATTTTTTATGCCAGCAGCTGTCGAAGCCACACACGAAGAGAATCCTCCGTGATCCATTTCGAATCTCCGGCAAGACCTCCCCTTTCTTTTGGAATCAGATTCCGTCCGGCATCCTCAAAATATTTTTTGCTGATAAACCGGCAATGAAACGAAATAATCTTTCCCCTCGGAAAATCTTCATCCAGATCTTTCGGTTTTACCGGATCGGGATCTCCGGAATCCGGTTTCGGATCTTCCCTGTCAGTCCCCGGAGTTTCCGGATCAGGGTCTGTTGGATCAGGTCCTGCCGGGTCAGGTCCTGTCGGATCAGGGTCTGTCGGGTCAGGGTCTGTCAGATCATCTGTGTTCTCCGTCTTCCACACTCCATAAAGATCAATTTTCGGACTGTATCTGATTATCCAGCTGTCCTTTACCACTGCCCCACATTTTAAGTCTGCTTTTTTTGCATCCGGCTTCATTGCCCATCCAACCAGTTTTTTTTCCTTCGTTTTCCACCCGTATATTTTCCAAAGGCACTTTTCCATAACCATACGTCATTGTCTGCACATCCATTTCCGTATCATCTTTTGAACTGTTCCGGTGAAAGAAAATCTGCAGTTTCTTTTCTGTCCATAGGCCACACACCGCACATCATTTGTCACATAAAACTTCCTGTTTCTCTCTATCCCCGTAACAATCTCCTCTCCATTCTGCAAAATCATATCCTTTCTTTGCTTTTGCCTTTAAACATGCCGTGTATCCATAACAATACTCTCCACCACCGGAAACCGATGCAATCCCTTCTCCTGCAATCGCATCCACCCAGAAAAACAATCCCTGAATTTCTTTGTGGAAATAATTGTGAAAGGAAGTGTATGACTCTCTGCTCCAGCTTTCCGCACCGGAAATCCCCTGATAAGTCGTATATACTTTTCCAGAAACCGGCCCCTGATCATTCATGGTTCCCTGCGCTTTTCCTTTCCTTACCACAATCATACAGGCATCCATCACCATAGACGCTTTGCCTTTATTTAATGCCTGACTTGCCTTTGCATTCAACCGGTCCTTCAGGTCTCCCAGTGTCAGCGCATACAGATTATATTCTGCACCACCTTTTCTGACACAATGCACCGCATACATATAGTTTCCGCCAAGTTTAAAATACATCGTCTGCAGTTTTTTCCCGGAAGAATCCTTTACCGACAACTTCCATCCGATTGTCCGGTAGCGGATATTCGAACTTGCCAGATTTGCTTTGGTGGCATAATAGATCATCCCATCGGTTTCCGAGAACGGGAAAAAGCATACATTATTTCCATACTCCTGATAATAACTGTATGCATTTTCTGATATTCCAGCATAAATTTCTGTATGTCTGAACGGAAGAAATGTCACCAGCAATGCCACGACCATCCCGAACACCACAATTTTTATCTTTTTTTCCATTAACCGATTGCCACCTCCCAGTATTCACATAATAACCTTCCGTTTTCATCCTGCTGTCCCCCTGTATATACCCCGATAAACTGATATATCTTCTCTCTTTTTGCAAGTGTTTTTGTATAATCCGGAAGTTCCTTTTCCGACGGAAATACACACACCGCTTTCTCAAGCATGGTGATTTTCCTGACCGGACAGTCCTTCTTTTGTAAAAACTCTTTTATCAGCCTGTCCAATTCCTTTCCCCCGAGCTTTCCCTTGGTCCACTTGCGCATCAGAACATCCATTTCTTTTTTGATGTTACAGTCAGTCACACTTCCATTGCTCTGATAATACAGCCATTGCGGTGTCAACAAATCCGTATCCTGTCTCTGTTTTCCTGTTATGAGGGCCGGATGTGAAATATCTCCTGCATGCGCTGCAGAAGATACATATTTTCCGTCACACAGCACGGAAAGTAACAGGGAAAACAGCATTGCGGTCACACATGCCGCAATTGTCAGTGCAAGGATCAACGCATGTTTTCCTTTGGTTGTCAGTTTTCCTTTTCTATTCATATCTCCTCCTCTTGCGGCCATATTTCTTCCGTCTCTGTTTCCTCTTCGATTACTTCCGTTTCTACCAGTATCGTTTTATCGCATGCTATGGACTTATGAAATCCTCCCGGAAGTACAAAATCTTCCGTTACCCTTACCGAAATAACACCCGAAACCATATCACAGCTTTTTACATCAATGGAAACCCTTGATGCCGTATGTAACTGCTGCCGGATTTCCTGCCGGACAAATGCTTCAACCTCCGTGTCCGACACTTCAGTCGCGTAATACCGGTTCAGATGATATTTAAGTACCTGCGAAATACAGTTTTCCATTTCATTTTTTCTTGTGGAAATACTGTAGATACTCAGACAGGAAACGATCGTATAAACTGCGATCATACAGCCCAGTATTCCTAATATTATGTTTTTCATCGACTCCTCCAGTACCCTTCAAACGCTGCTGTGTCTGTTTCACACAGTGCGCGGCTCTTTGGAATTCCCTTTTCCACAACCACGCTCATTTCCGACACCAGCGCAATCAATACCAGTGCCGTCACAACCGCGATTGCCGTGCCTGCGTATTGTCTGATCAGTTCTTTCATCAACAGCCTCCGTTTCCCCAAACCTCGATCATCTGCATAATCAATCCCTGTCTGGACAGCAAAAACTGTCCCAGCGTAGCCAAAAAAACACAACTCCTCCCACCGCAGCCAGTACCGCACTGCCGTATTCTTTTACCACTGCTGCCATATTCTATACCCCCGCAATCAATTGCAGAACTTTCCCAAGCCCTGCCAGGACCCCTGTACCAATCACAATAAATTCCACCAATTCCATATTCTTCTATGATCTGTTCCATCTTATTTTTCTCCTTTACTTTGCATAGCTTACAAATGTATGCTGTCTGTTAATTCCCAGAAAAGCAACCTGAAATGGAAACTGCATTTCAATTTTTGCCATATCAACCCCATCCATTCCATATGGTATCTGACTGGCCTGCGAAACGGTTGCCACAGTGGAATTTTCATTAAAAAATGTTACTTTCAGCCGATATCCGGCTTCCTCACTCTGCAAAAAACACTGTCGTACCACACCGGTATTAAAATCACTGTTTTCGATCTCATCAACAATCCGTGCCTGCATATCCTGTGCATTCATTACTTCCATATAGGCTGCCAGAATTCCCATTGCTGTCACCGCCATAAAAAGAGTCAGGAATACTCCCATGAATGCCTTCATGATCTGGCTCATTTTGTATCCTCCTCCCCTTTATCCAAGTCCTGCCCCTGACAGAAATGTCATCATAAACACTGCCATATCCACAAGAAGTTTTAATGACGCTGTCAATACCGGTGCAAGAAACAACAGATACATTCCACTGCTCAGATTTTTAAGCCGTCCCTTTTCTGCGACATCCAGCATCTCCAGATTCCGGTCAATCAGTTCCCCAATCTGCCGGTCCGCCCTGCCACTGTTTCCCATGGAAACGGAAAAGAGCATACTCATGGCAGAATGTACTTCCGGTATCTGAAAGCTTTTCAAAAACCGATGGTAGGGAAGCACGGACTCCGGTTCCATTTCCAGCTGGCCAACCAGTATATCCAGATCCCGTCGCAACACCGGCGGAACATGCTCCTGTGATTTCTGCAAAGCAACCTGAACGTTTTCACTCTGCAAAAGCAATACAATATCCATCAGCCATCCCGGAAATGCACACTTGATACTGCGTACCAGCGTTTTTTTGGCAACCGCCCGTCCTACCCGGTGCTGATTTGCCATCAGAGCAACCAGAAGCAGTGCCGCCGCTGTCATCAGCTGATGTCCAAAATAATATGCAGCTGCTGCACCTGCCGCCGTCACAACAGCCAGAACCACCGACAAACGTTTCTCTTTCCGCTCATCATACCGGTAATATTCTTCTATTTTCTTTGCATCTGCCTCATCGGTATGTCCATCCAGGGCCAGCCAGTCGATGGCGAGATATTTCTGCGCTCTTGTAAAAATCAGATCATCAAGGATCACAACTACGATCGTAAGCACCTGAGAAATCATATTTTTACTGATATCAATTTCCATAACCGGCAGATATAAAATCATCCCGCATATCAACAATGACGCAGCAATTGACATTACAATATCCACAAACATTTTCCTGCGTTCCTTCATAGAACCACAAATCCGCTGCTCCCATCTCTTTTTATCCGCCAGAAGCAATTCCACCGGTCTTTCTATTGCTCCTCCGTAAATCTCTACATGTACAATAAAATCATGTACATTTTTTATCCGGCTGCAGGCATATTCCCGTTCGATCATCTGCAGGGAATCCCGCATGACATCAGTTTCATCAAACGTCATATGCATATGATCAATGGCTTTTTGGAGAACTCCGCGCATCGGACCATCCACCATCGCCGCATCTACATTCACCAGTGCTCTCTCCACTTTTTCTTCTTTGACGAAAGCATACAACAGCATATCCAGGTACTCGGATACCTCCTCAAATTTTCTCTCGTATACGATCTTTTTTTTGTACCATTTCCGGTGTCTGGAAATCCGAAGCAGCAGGAAACCGCCAATGACAACCGTCGTAATCCAGTGAAGTTTTAAGAGCAGATGCAGCGCATACAGTGCCGACAGGACAACCAGATAAATCATGTTTCCACCTCCCTGTCTGCATCCTTTCCAAGCTGCTGGTTCAAAAGGCTGCAAAGCAGCGGGTTGTCAACTCCCTCTCTTTTAAACCGCCGCAACAGCGATTCCGGAAATTCTTTCAGCACCAGTTTTCCATCGGTCACTGCCATAATAATTTTGTTTTTTTGGCCTTCTCTGTCAAAAAAACATACCTGGTCAATATAACGGTACACCTGACCGGCCCCGTTCTTTTCTTTCGGATCAGAACCCCGACATCCATTGCCTGATAGATATCGTTTTCCAGACGGTCCGCATCCACACGCGTTTCAAGCATATTTAAAATCCGGTCCGGGATATTCCGGACATCGTCCGTATGCAGGGTGGTCATTCCCCGTACTCCCGTTGACCACCCTTCCAAAAGGTATTTCACCTCCTTGGAACGCGCCTCCGAGAGCATGATCCATTTAGGATTTAACCGCAGGCTTGCCTTGATCGCATCCGCATAATCAAACCGGTCATTGACCCGCATCTCAATACAGTCTTTCCCCGGATTCGTTACGGAATACCGGATCTCCATGGTATCTTCGATTGTGATGACACGCTCATTTCCCGGAACATACTGGGAAAAAAATTTTACACACTCCGTCTTTCCAATTCCCGGCATCCCGCAAAAAATCAGATTCATTTTCGTCAGCACGCAATTGACCAGTACTGCAAGAATATCCCTGCTGCAATACTGTTCCTGCAGTGCCTTTTCTGCTGTCAGCCGAATGACCGGCGGTGTTTTCCGGATGCTGATACTGCGCCCGGAACGTGCGATCGACTCATGCAGAACTGTCACCCGCAGCTCACTGGTTTCTGCCTCCAGCTCCGGATTCTGCTTGTTAAACTGCTGACTGACCACATTTGCAATCCGCTGGGTAAACTGTTCTACAAATGCCAAAGTCATATTCTCATCCACATACGCCTGATTCACCCGGTAACGTTCGTTATAGATATTGGTCAGCCAGATCTCCCGCCCATTGTAATCGACATCTGTGATCTCTTCGTTCGCAATATATTTCCACAATGGACCGAAATACTCTTTTCCAAGTTCCATACAGCCTCCTTAGGGTGTTGGCAGACCGGTATTTTTGTTCGCCTGGTCAATAAAATTTTTCACCAGTGTCTGAAACGCACTTCCGATCGGTCCGCTTGTATCCGTTCCCACAACTGCTGTAATGACAAGGATCACTGCAAGAATCGCTACCACGGTAATTAAAATACCGCCATATTCCTGAAATATTTCTTTCATATTTTCATTTTCCTCCTGTATGAAGGACGTTCTTATGGGAAACCACAGAAGAATATCTGTGGGTACAAAAAATGCGGCGATTGCATCACATGCATTGCCGTACTGAAAAAAGATATTTTTACTATACCGTTTTTTGGGTTTTTGTAAATAGTTCTTTGGTACTAAAAAAGGACTTCCTCACCGGGAAGCCCTTCTTTTTGCTTTTACCTTAGTCATCCACTCTATTTTTCTGCCAGAAATTTTTCTGCTGCAGCCATGCGTACCACAACAACAAATACATTTGCTGCCTGCTCAAGTTCGGCAAGCGACGGATACGTCGGTGCAATACGGATGACAGAATCCTTCGGATCTTTTTTGTAAGGGAACGGGGAACCCGCACCGGTCAGTACCACCCCTGCCTCTTTACACTTTGAAACAATCTCCTTTGCGCATCCTTCCGGTGCCTCGAAGGAAATAAAATATCCTCCAAGCGGATGCATCCATGTACCGATTCCGCGGGATGCCAGTTCATCGGAAAAAATCTTCTCAACAAGCTCAAATTTCGGACGAATCAGATCTGCCTGTTTTTCCATATGTGCCTTGATGCCATCAACATTCTTAAAAAACTTCACATGACGCAGCTGGTTAATCTTATCATGGCCAATGGTCTGGATCGTCAGACGCTTCTTGATATCCGCAATGTTTGCCTCTGAGGAAGCGATTGCTGCAATACCGGAACCCGGGAAGCTGACTTTGCTGGTAGAACAGAATTCAAATACCATATCCGGATTTCCTGCCTTTTTGCACTCCTCTAAAATATCCAGAATCTGTGCCTGGTCCTCTTTGTAGAGATGATGTACCACATAGGCATTATCCCAGAAAATACGGAAATCTGCGGCTGCCGGCTTTAAGGCTGCAAATCTGCGGACCGTCTCATCCGAATAGACCACACCCTGTGGATTGGAATATTTCGGCACACACCAGATTCCTTTTACCGTCTCATCGTTATTCACATATTTTTCTACCAGATCCATATCCGGTCCATTCTCTGTCATTGGGATGTTGATCATCTCGATACCGAATGTCTCTGTGATGGCAAAATGTCTGTCATATCCCGGAACCGGGCAGAGGAATTTTACCTTATCAAGCTTACACCATGGAGTGTTGCCACAAATACCAAACATTTCTGCACGGGCAACCTGATCATACATGATATTCAGGCTGGAGTTACCATAAACAATCACATTTTCCGGCTTTGTCCCGATCACATCCGCCATCAGTTTTTTTTGCTTCCGGAATTCCATCAAGGACACCATAGTTTCGCAGATCAGTGCCGTTTTCACTCTTTAATGCAGTCTTGGAATCAAGCACATCAAGCATTCCCATGCTTAAATCAAGCTGGTCTGCTCCCGGCTTTCCTCTGGACATATCCAGTGCAAGACCCATGCCTTTTATTTTTTCATATTCGGCTTTGAGTGCGGTCAGCTCCTGTGTGAGTTCCTCTTTGCTCATCTCCTGATAGGTTTTCATGGTAAGTTTTCCTCCTTATTATTCCTCTGGATTTTCTTTGATTTTTTTATAATAGGCGCGAATCTGCTGCTCATATCCGTTTTCCGACGGCTCATAAAAACCTCACCGGTCAGTCCGTCCGGCAGATACTGCTGCTTCACGTAGTGGTTTTTATAATCATGGGCATATTGTAACCTTTTCCGTGCCCAAGCTTTCCTGCCGATTTGTAGTGGGCATCCTGCAAATGTACCGGTACCGGCGGTGTCTTTGTCTCCTGCACTACACGCATGGCCTTATCAATGGCATTGATCGCGGAATTACTCTTTGGCGCACTTGCCATATAAGTAACTGCCTGTGCCAGTACAATCCGTGCTTCCGGCATTCCGAGCCGCTCCACCGCCTGTGCCGCAGCTACTGCAACCTGCAATGCCTGCGGATCCGCATTCCCGATATCCTCAGATGCCAGAATCATGATTCTTCTGGCAATAAATTTCACATCTTCCCCCGCATAAAGCATCCGTGCCAGATAATACACCGCGGCATCCGGATCTGATCCACGCATGCTCTTGATAAAAGCAGAGATCGTATCATAGTGATTATCTCCCGTCTTATCGTAGTTGATGACCCGCTTCTGAATGCACTCACTGGCCACATCCAGTGTAATGTGAATGATCCCATCCTCACTCCGGTCCGTGGTCAGAATTCCAAGTTCAATGGCGGTCAGCGCTGCACGCGCATCTCCGTTTGCCATGTCAGCTAAAAACTCCAGCGCATCATCATCCACCTGTGCATGGTAAGAACCCATGCCCTTTTCCGTATCATTGACCGCCCGAAGCAGCAATGTACGGATATCCTCCGTGGAAAGTTTCTTTAACTCAAAAATGACGGAGCGCGACAAAAGCGCAGGATTCACCTCGAAATACGGATTTTCCGTTGTGGCTCCGATCAGAATGATCGTGCCGTCCTCGACAAACGGAAGCAGATAGTCCTGCTGTCCCTTGTTGAAACGATGGATCTCATCGATAAACAGGATCGTTTTCTTTCCATACATGCCCTGATTGTTTTTTGCCGCGGCAACCACTTCCTCCATGTCTTTCTTGCCCGCCGAAGTCGCATTGATCTGCATGAACTCTGCACTTGTGGTATTGGCAATCACTTTCGCCAGCGTCGTCTTTCCCGTACCGGGCGGTCCGTAAAAGATGATGGAGCTGAGTTTATCCGCTTTGATCGCACGGTACAGCAGTTTGTCTTTCCCGACGATGTGCTGCTGCCCGACAACCTCATCAAGTGTGGTCGGACGCAGCCGTGAGGCAAGCGGTGACTCATCCTTCATATTCTGTTGTCTCATATACTCAAATAAATCCATTCGTATCCAATCCCCATATGAATATCATTCAAGATCTTTTTGAATAATTTTTGTGTGTATCCTGCATTTTTATTCTTTGCAGGAATTTTTCCACAAACTTCTTTACGCTTTGTTCTTTGCGATATTTCTATGTAATTTCTATTATTCTTTCATTTCCCGCTTATCTCATTTTGAAAGAAAAAGCGTCAGGAAATTCATTTCATCCTTATAAGGATACATGATTTCCTGACGCTTGACAAGTTATTATTGAGATTTTTTTACATAAATATTGCTTTTATTTTTGTACAGATGCTGTAAGTGCACCATCCTTCACGTCAATGAGGATCGTATCTCCCTGCCGTACCTGATCTTCGAGAATCAGTTTTGCAGAGAGGGTCTCTACATGCTTTTGCAGGAACCGCTTCAATGGTCTTGCACCATAAACCGGATCGTAACCATGTTCAACCACAAAGTGCTCCGCTTCCGGTGACAATGCCACCTTGATCTCACGATCAGAAAGACGTTTGTTCAGATCATCCATCAGCAGACGTATGATGCCACCAATATTTTCTTTTGACAGTGGCTTAAACATAATAATCTCATCCAGACGGTTCAAAAATTCCGGTCGGAAATGTCCCTGCAGATCTTCCATGACTTCTTTTTCTGCCTCCGGCGAAATGTTGCCGTCTGCATCAATGCCATCCAGCAGATACTGCGATCCAAGGTTACTGGTCATAAT
>ENA-OQKA01000187-OQKA01000187.1-human-gut-metagenome-genome-assembly--contig:-NODE-187-length-19259-cov-3.349990_pt1 | contig 19259 bp, 17 predicted proteins | sample MGYA00242644_ERZ504789 | MGnify/ENA primary metagenome ERZ504789 (study PRJEB26092, sample SAMD00036423) | human gut metagenome | host: Homo sapiens | study: EMG produced TPA metagenomics assembly of...
GAAAAGATTCGACTTGACAGTTAGAGACCAGGTGATAGATGATATTAAAAAAAGGTGAGGTAGGAAATTGGGGATGAATCGGAAGAAGCAAAGAAGAAAGCAGAAGTGCTGGTTGCCAGGATGAACTCTGGAGGAAAAAGCCAGTCAGCTAAGGTACGATGCACCTGCAATAAAAGACTGGGAATTCCGGCATATAACTGGTGGAATGAGGCTTTGCATGGTGTTGCAAGAGCCGGAGTTGCTACGGTATTTCCGCAGTCGATCGGACTTGCGGCGACATTTGATCCGGAGCTTGTCGGACAGATCGGGGATGTGGTATCGACGGAAGGCCGCGCAAAATTTAACGAGTTTTCACGGAGAGGAGATCACGGAATCTACAAAGGGTTGACGTTCTGGGCACCGAATGTCAATATTTTCCGCGATCCGAGATGGGGAAGAGGCCATGAGACATATGGCGAGGATCCGTATCTTACGGCGGAACTCGGATGCGCGTACATCAAGGGATTGCAGGGACCGGATCCGGATCATCTGAAATCTGCAGCGTGCGCAAAGCATTTTGCGGTACACAGCGGTCCGGAAGCGATCCGCCATGAATTCGATGCAAAAGCGTCTAAGCATGATATGTATGACACTTATCTGTATGCGTTTAAGAGATGTGTCAAGGATGCCAAGGTTGAGGCCGTCATGGGCGCTTACAATCGCGTGAACGGAGAGCCGGCGTGTGGAAGCAAAACTCTCCTGAAGGATATTTTAAGAGATGAATTTGGTTTTGAAGGTCATGTGGTATCGGACTGCTGGGCGATTCTTGATTTCCACGAGCACCATCATGTGACAGAGAGCGTCGAGGAATCTGCGGCTATGGCAGTAAACAACGGCTGCGACCTGAACTGCGGAAGCGCCTTTTTACATTTGCAGGAAGCTTACGAGAAGGGACTTGTTTCAGAGGAGGCGATCACAGAAGCGGTGGAGCGCCTAATGGAAGTTCGTATTCGTCTGGGTATGATGAAGGATTATCCGTCCCCGTATGAAGACATTACCTATGATAAAGTAGAATGTCCGGAACATGTGAAGTTGTCTGTTGAAGCGGCAAGAAGAAGTCTTGTTCTGTTGAAAAACGAGAATGCGTTCCTGCCGTTGGATAAAAATAAGATACAGACCGTCGCAGTCATCGGTCCGAATGCGAATTCAAGAGATGCGCTGGTCGGAAACTATGTCGGAACCTCTTCCCGTTACATTACTCCACTGGAGGGAATTCAGCAGTATGTGGGGGATGATGTGCGTGTATTATATGCAGAAGGCTGTCATCTGTACAAAGACAAAGTGGAATTTCTGGCAGAGACGAAGGATCGATTTAAGGAAGCGGTCATTGCGGCGGAGCAGGCAGATGTTGTAGTTATGTGCCTTGGTCTTGACGCGACGATCGAAGGCGAGGAAGGCGATGCCGGTAATGAATATGCCAGCGGGGATAAACTGGGACTCAATCTTCCGGGACTTCAGGAAGAACTGCTCGAGACGGTTACGGCTGTCGGAAAGCCGGTTGTGCTCGTGATTTCGGCGGGAAGTGCACTCGATCTCTCATGGGCGGATGCGCATGTTGCTGCGATTATTGACAGTTTTTATCCGGGAGCCCGTGGCGGAAAGGCAGTCGCAGAAGCAATCTTCGGTGATTTTTCACCATCCGGAAAGCTGCCTGTCACCTTTTATCAGGGAACGGAAAATCTTCCGGAGTTTACGGATTATGATATGTCCGATCGCACATATCGTTATACGGACAAGAATGTGCTCTATCCGTTCGGTTACGGATTGCATTATGGAACGATCCATTACGAGAATGCACAGATTTCCTGTGCGCAGTGCAGTGTGAGAGATGCCGTCGATGTGAGTGTGGATGTCATAAATGAGAGTTCCTACACGATCCATGAGAGTGTTCAGGCGTACATTCAGCATGAGGAAGCGGATGCGTATGAACCGGGATATCAGTTGAAAGGAATACAGACGGTTACATTACAGCCGAAAGAGACGAAGCGTGTGACCATATCTCTTAAGGCACGTGACTTTGCGATTATCACGCAGGAGGGAGAATGCGTTGTAAGACCGGGATCTTACCGCATCGCAATCGGAGGTCAGCAGCCGGATGCAAGAAGTGCAAAACTTACCGGAAGTGACGTGGCTGCGCTGGTGGTCCGCAGAGAGGGTGCGCAGACACCGGTTGAGTATTAGCGTGCAGAAATATCAAGAAACAATTTTAAATATAGTCTCGTATATGTTATAATGAATTTAATCGGTTGTACGAATGAGGAGCAGGTCGAAAAATCTGCTCCTTTATCGCTTTGTTGTGTGTGAATTTAGAGGGGTTGGTATGAATATCATCGAAAAGTTCATCAAGGTATTGGAAAGATATATGGATAATCTTTCTATTAAGAAAAAATTTATACAGTTATACATTTTCTGTGTTTTATTACCGCTGATCATTACGGACAGTGTCGTCTTATATATTGAAGACAGCATGGAATCGCAGCGGCAGTATCATGAGATGGCAAACGTTGCGAATGCAGTCAGCTATAATATCAGTGCACTGGTGGAGAATGCGGGAGAAATTGCCAAAAGTATGTACACCGATAGAAGGATGAATACCTTTTTGGAGAAGCAATATGAGAGCACTTCGGATTATTATGCGGAATATCAGAATTTCTTTCAGGATTCGACGTTGGAAAACGTACTCGGCATGAATCAGATCGTCTTTACCCTGTATACGGATAATCCTACCGTGGTAAAGGGTGGAAAGATTGATAATATGTCCAATCTGAAGGAAACGGCAGCGTATGAAGCGTGGAAGGAACGAGGCGAAAATGAAGGACTTTTTTTTGTATATGAGCGTAAGAGATATGCCAATTCCTATCATCGTAAGATCATCCTATTGCAGAATCTTGATTTTTTTTCCAAGAATAAGGAAAAGATGCTGCAAATCGAATTTGATTATAACAGTATGATGCGGATGCTGAGACGAATGAAGTTTGACAATGAAGTTCTTATTTGTCAAGGGGATGCGATCGTACTGAGTAACGGACCTTTCAGTGGTGTCGGTAAAAAATTTGACATGATCAGTGTACAGCAGAAGATGGGATACAAACAGACCATTACACTTCACGGAGCTAAACTTGATATTTATGTTTTAAAAAGCGGATAATAGAGTGCGGAGTAAGATTGTGCGTTTTCTTCCGATTCTTGGTTTTCTGGTGATCATCAATGTGGTTCTCCCGATGGGATTTGTGCTGCTTCTCAATCATTCGTTTACAAAGAGAATCCGTGGGCTGAGCAAAGTGTTCCAGTCTGTCAACGGTGAGCATCTTGTTCAGATGGCACACGAAGACGGTAGGGATGAGATTGGAAGCATGATCCGGAATTACAATCGGATGGTCAAACGGACCAATGAACTAATCCAGACCGTATACAAGAACAAGATCAAAGAACAGGAAATCCTTGTCGGCAGGAAAAATGCAGAACTATTGGCATTGCAAAGCCAGATCAATCCGCATTTTCTGTTTAATGCGCTGGAAAGTATCCGCATGAGAAGCCTTTTGAAGGAAGAAAACGAGACGGCAGATATGGTCGAAAAACTGGCGATCATGCAAAGACAATATGTGGACTGGGGAAATGATTCGGTAGAGATTGAACAGGAACTTGAATTTGTAAAAGCGTATCTGTCCTTGCAGAAATATCGTTTTGGTGACCGGCTGAATTACAATCTCGAGATTGATCCGGAATGTGCGCAGATCCGGATACCGAAACTTACAATTGTAACTTTTGTGGAGAACGCCTGTGTACATGGAATCGAAAGTAAGGCATCACCGGGATGGATTTTCGTAAGAGCTTATAAAAGGGAAGAACAATTATACATCGAGATTGAAGATACGGGAAGCGGAATTGAGGAGCAGAAGTTGTATCAGATGCAGCATGATATGCAGAATGCGGATATTGAGATGCTGAAAAACAAGAAAAGCGTGGGAATGCTCAATGCATGCCTGCGGCTTAAAATGTACACAGAAGATCATGTGTGCTTTGAAATTGAAGGCGAAGAGGGTGTGGGAACATGGATTACGATCTGCATTCCGATGGAGTATTTATCATTTGCTGAAGGCTGTGTTAATGGACCGGTGTGCAAAAGGGGGAAAGAAATATGTTAAAGGTTTTGCTTGTAGATGATGAGCCTTTTATTATTCAGGGATTAAAAGTGCTGATCGACTGGGAACAGGAAGGCTATATGATTGCAGGGACTGCATCAAATGGAAAAGAGGCATATGATTTTCTGAAAAAAGAGAGTGTAGACCTGATAATTGCAGATATTCAGATGCCAGTCATGACAGGGCTGGATCTGCAGGAAGCGATACGAAAAGAAAATCTATCGAATGCATATTTTGTCATATTAAGCGGATATGCGGATTTCGAGTATGCAAGAAGGGCGCTTCAAAATGAATGTACGGATTATATTTTAAAGCCGGTTGACCGTGATATGCTGCTGAAACTGCTTAACAGGGTATCTGCGATGCGTGATGAAGATGACCGGATGAGGCAGAAGAACAATAAAATGGAAAAGGCATATCTTGCAAGAAATCAGATTGCTTTGATCAAGGGAAAATACGATGATTCCAATCTGCAATATGTCACATCACAGATGAAATGCAAAGAAGGTGTCCGCTACGTTGAAATTCAGATGGCGGGATGTGATGCGGACGAAGATGTGACGGATCAGGAGATGCGCGAATTCCAAAGACAGATGTATGAATGCTGTACTGCATTCCTGAAAGATTATGCGGAGAATTGTGTGTTTGGCGCATCGGCAGATGAAAAAATATATGATGTGGGATTGATCTTTTTTTCAATATATGGCGGAAGAGGCAGGACTCGATGAAAACGCTTATCTGAACGGGTTGGTGGAATATCTGGGTGAGAATCTGTCGCGCCCGGTTACGATGCTGGTCGGGAAAAAGGTGCAGGATATCAGCCTTATTGCAAGATCATACGGGAATGCCTGTATGCTTCGTTCCTTTCAGGGATTTCGAAGCAAAAAGGACATCTATTTCTACGAGGAAGAAGTGCAGGTGTCCAATGACGGTATGGTTTTGTGCAAGAAGAGTCTTGATGATTTGCTGAAGGTAGTGGAGCAGAACAATCATATGGAAATCCGGGCGGCGGTGGACCGTTTCTATGGAGAAATGAGTCAGAGAGGCCTGCGTGGGGAATCCATGACGCTTAATATTAACTATCTGCTTTTTCAGTTGATCCATCTTGCAAGCGAGCAGGATGATGAGGTCAATCAGGAAGAAATCCTGCGTCTGATTTCGGAGAGCAGCTTTGAAACAGGAACGATGCGCGGCAGTAAGACACATCTGATGCGTTTCGCCTGTGAGTACGGAGACTATCTGTCCCAGCTTCGCAAGAATGTATCCAGAGGTGTTCTCGGAAATGTAGAGAAAGAAATTAAGGAACATTATGCGGATAACCTCACACTCAAGGGGCTTAGCGAGAAATATTATGTCAACAGCGCCTATCTCGGACAACTGTTCCGAAAGAAATACGGTCAGTCGTTTAAGGATTATCTGAATAATTACCGGATGGATCAGGCTGTTGATCTTCTTCTGCATTCCGATAAGAAGATTATTCAGGTGGCGGAAGAGGTTGGATACCATGATCTGGATTATTTTGTCAACCGCTTTATTCAGGTAAAAGGATGCACACCGGCAAAATTCCGGAAGCAGATGCAGCAGTAAAATGGAATAGAAAGAGATGGAAAACAGGGTAAATTATAGTCCGGCAGAATGAACTATAGTTTACCCTGTTTTTGACTATAATTCGTCGGATTGTTTGAAATGGTAAAAAAAGTAAAATAGTTAATATAAAGAAGGAGGTACATTCTATGAAAAGAAAAAGAATGCTAAGTGCCTTGCTTGTAGTAGCGATGGCAGCAACCATGTTCGCCGGTTGCGGAAATAAAGGCGGCAGCAATTCTTCCACACAGGGTGGAAAAGCAGCAAATGATGGAGATATTAAAGAGTTTACAGCTTTCTTTGCTGTTCCGGGATCCGAGATCAATGATGATAACGAAGTTCAGCAGATCATCGCTGAGAAGACCGGCGTAAAGGTAAAAGAGACATGGCTGACAGGCCAGACGGCAGAAGAAGCAATCGGAACGCTGGTAGCCGGTGATGAATATCCGGATTTCATCTGTGGTGGAAATGGTATGCCGCAGTTATATGATGCAGGTGCATTGGTAGCATTAGATGATTACATTGACAAATATCCGAATATCAAGAACTACTTCACCGAACAGGAATGGGATCAGCTTCGTCAGGACGACGGACATATTTACTGGATTCCACAGTTCTCCAATATTAAGGGAGAAGAGAAAACCTGTACGCATAACGATGAGGCATTCTGGATTCAGGCAAGAGTTCTTGAGTGGGCTAATTATCCGGAAATCAAGACGATGGATGATTATTTCAAGCTGATTGAAGATTATAATGCAGCAAATCCTACCATGGAAGATGGAACGGAGAATATTCCATATACCATCCTTTGCGAGGATTGGAGATATTTCTGTCTTGAGAATGCTCCACAGTTCTTAGATGGTTATCCAAATGATGGTTCATGTATGGTTGATCCGGATACATTAAAGGTAATGGATTATAATACATCTGATACTGCTGTAAAGTACTTCAAGAAGTTGAACGAGGAATATCAGAAGGGTATTGTTGATCCTGAGTCATTCACACAGACTTATGATGAGTACATTGCAAAGCTTTCTTCCGGACGTGTACTTGGTATGATCGACCAGTGGTGGGATTTCGCCTACTCAGCAGGTGATGCAATTAAGTCTGCAGGACTGGATGCACAGGGATGCGATTACATTCCGGTACCTGTAACGATTGATGGACGTAAGAACCAGTGGCACAACTCCGGCGGAGTTTTAAATTCCGGTGATGGACTTGCAATCACAAAGGATTGTGATGATGTGGAAGCAGCTTTACAGTTTGTAGATGATCTTCTTTCAGAGGAAATTCACAACCTTCGTTTCTGGGGCGTTGAAGGTGAAGATTATCAGGTTGGCGACGATGGACTTTTCTATAGAACCAAGGAGCAGAGAGCAAAGGCTGCAGAGACGGATTATAAGGCATCTCACGCATGTTCTTATTCCTATTTTCCACAGTATGACGGAACCTGTGATGACGGTCTGAATGCAACAAAGCCGAGTGGACAGGCAAAAGAATTCTTTGACGGATTAAATGATGATGTTAAGAAAGCATTCCAGGCATATGGTGTTGAAACATACGTTGAGATGCTTGGAACAAACGAGGCACCTGGTCCATGGTATCCGATGTGGTCATTCTCAAACAACTTTACAACAGACACAGAGGGTGGAATGGCATGGACCAAGATTGGCGAAGTTAAGCATGAGCAGCTTCCGCAGGTTGTAATGGCAAAAGACTTTGACAGTGCATGGAAAACTTATATGGATGCATACAATGCATGCAATCCGGACGCTTTCCTTAGCGAGTTGCAGGCAGAGCTTGATAAGCGGATGAAAGACGCAGCAAAATACGAATAATACATAGAGAATGAGGTTTTAGATGGGCAGATGTTGTGAAAACTCCATCTGCCCGTTTAAAAAAGGAGTGAGGTCATGTCTATAGAGAGAACAAAATCCAAACAGAAAGTGAAAGAACCGAAGACGAAAATTACCTGGAAAGAGATTAAAAGACAGAAAGTATTATTGTTCTGGGCGGCAATCATGGTAGTGTATGGCGTGGTTTTCTATTACCTCCCACTTGCAGGCTGGACTATGGCGTTTCAAAACTATAAACCGAGACTTGGTATCTTTCATTCGGAATTTGTAGGATGGGATAAATTCCGGACATTATTCTCGGATATGACTTTTATCCGGGTAATCAGAAATACGTTGGCAATGGGTGTTATCAATCTGGTGGTAACATTTATTACAGCAATTGTTTTTGCAATTTTATTAAATGAAATTAAAAGCAAAGGCGGTAAAAAAGTCGTTCAGACAATTTCTTATCTTCCGCATTTCCTTTCATGGATCATTGTAACCGGTATCTTACACGATATGTTATCCGGTGGCGGAATTGTGAACGAATTATTACTTAACTTCCATATTATTTCACAGCCGATCAATTTCTTTGCTCATCCGGGTTATTTCTGGCCAATCGTTGCATTTGCCAATGTCTGGAAAGAAACAGGATGGAATGCAATTATTTATTTGGCAGCAATTACTTCGATCGACCCGTCACTTTACGAAGCTGCAGCTATCGACGGTGCAGGCAGATGGGCAAAAATCAAGCATGTTACACTTCCGGGTATTAAACCAACCATTATCATTCTTCTTCTGATGAATGTAGGTAATGTACTGAACGCCGGTTTTGAAGTTCAGTATTTGTTAGGAAACGGTCTGGTTCAGAAAGTATCACAGACAATTGATATTTACGTATTAAAATGGGGAATCAGTCAGGGCGATTTCGCAATCGGAACTGCAGCCGGTATCTTCAAGAGTTTCGTAAGTATTATTCTGATCGTGATTGCAAACCAGATTGCAAAGCGTAATGGTGAAGAACAATTGTTCTAAGGAGGTTATACAATGGCAGCAAAAAAAGCGAAAAAAAAGGTGCAGATTTTTCCGATTGTCAATACGATCATTATGATCCTGTTTGTAATCATTACACTGTATCCTGTGTTAAATACATTAGCAATATCATTAAATGACGGTACGGATTCCCTTCGTGGAGGTATCTATCTGTTACCGAGAAAATTTACATGGAAGAACTACATTACGGTACTTCAGAAAGACAACCTGATCACAGGTGCTTATGTTACGGTTGCAAGAACTGTGATCGGAACAGTTCTTGCGCTGATCTCCAATGCAATCCTAGCATTTATCGTCAGCAGAAAAAGATTTATGTTTAAAAAGCAGCTCTCTTTATTCTGGGTTATCACCATGTATGTAAACGGAGGTCTGATCCCGACATTCCTGTTGTACAAGGGACTGGGACTTACCAACAGCTTCTGGGTATATGTTATCCCTGGAATGGTCAGTGCGTTTAACATGCTGGTTATCCGTACTTATATGAACGGTATCCCGGACAGCTTAGAGGAGTCGGCACAGCTCGACGGTGCTGGGTATACGACGATTTTCCTGAAAATCTATTCACCGCTCTGTAAGCCGGTATATGCAACTGTTGCATTGTTTGTTGCAGTTGGTCAGTGGAATTCATGGTTTGATGCAATGTTATATAACCGTATGAACGGCAAACTGACAACCTTACAGTATGAGTTGATGAAACTACTGTCATCCGTAACAAATACGAGCAGTAGTGTCGAGGCAATGAAGAATGCAGCGGGAACGGTTACACCGACATCGGTTCGTGCAGCTGCAACGATTATTACGATTCTGCCGATCATCTGTATTATCCATTCTTACAGAAGTATTTCGTAACAGGACTTACGACTTGGTAGGCGTAAAAAGAATAAAACTTAAATCTTACCCTTTTTATAAGCTGTGCCGCAGAAGTGGCACAGCTTATATATTATAAAATGAAGCAGCGTGCATAAACATAAAATACAGCTAAGACGCATAGAATATTCCAAGAAAGAAAAGCAGGAGTGTTCTGTGCGTTTTTCTGATTTATGTGAAAAAGAAGTAGTCAATGTAAAAGACTGCCGCTGCCTTGGCAGTGTCCGGGATCTGGATATTGACAAAGAGTGTGGGAGAATTCTGGCACTGATCGTTCCAGGACCGGGAAAATATCTGGGTTGTTTTTGCAGGGACAGCGAATTTTTTATTCCATGGGCTAAAGTTATCCGGATAGGACCCGATATAATACTCGTAGAGTTTGATGAAAAAGAAATGAAACACCGGATAAAAGGATAAAAATTTGCAGATTGACAGAAAACAGGAAAATTGTGTATTATAAAAATAGTCATATATTTTGGGATTGGATGCAGGAGGAGAAATCCTATGAAATGTCCGTATTGCAGCAGTGAAAATACAAGAGTGATTGATTCGCGTCCTGCGGATGACAATAATTCGATTCGCAGAAGAAGACTTTGCGATGATTGCGGAAAGCGTTTTACAACCTATGAAAAGGTGGAAACCATTCCCCTGATCATTATAAAAAAAGATAACAATCGTGAGCAGTACAACCGGACAAAAATCGAAAAAGGTGTATTGCTTGCATGTCACAAGCGGCCAATTTCGGCAGAACAGATCTCAAAACTTGTGGATGATGTGGAAATCGAAATTTTTAACCGTGAGGAAAAAGAGATACCAAGTGCTTTGATCGGTGAAATTCTCATGGATAAGTTAAAGGATTTAGATCCGGTTGCCTACGTGCGTTTCGCATCGGTATACCGTGAATTCAAAGATGTAAACACATTTATGAATGAGCTGAAAAAAATGCTCGGATGAATTTGTAACCAGAGGTGCTTATGAATATTTCAGGATATGCAGAAAGCAATTTCCGATATGGAAAAGGATCAGATGTTGCAGCAGTATCAGTATTTTGTGGGAACGCAGGATACCGGAGTGAAGAAGACCCCGTTGGATACCGGGATTTCTGCTTTGCGTTCCGGAGAGAATTTTTCCCTTTAGTACATAACACACAAAGGAGAGACCTATGTGCGCATTTCTATATCCGGATGAATATCTGGATTCCACTTACAGCATAGATTTTGATCAATTATATAAAGAAGGATACCGGGGAATTATATTTGATATTGATAACACCCTCGTACCACATGGAGCGCCTGCGGATGAGCGGGCGATTTCTTTGTTTGCACATTTAAAGGAACTGGGTTTTCATTGTATGCTTCTTTCGAACAACAGGGAGCCGCGTGTGAAAATGTTCAATGATGCCGTGCATGTCAGTTATATTTACAAAGCAGGAAAGCCAAAGCCGTCCGGGTATCGCAAAGCGATGGGGATCCTTGGCACGGACGCGACAAATACGCTTTTTGTGGGAGATCAGATCTTTACGGATGTGTGTGGGGCAAATTTAGCAGGAATCCGCACGATCCTTGTAAAACCGATCCACCCGAAAGAAGAAATCCAGATCGTGTTAAAGCGCCGGCTGGAGGCAATTGTGCTTTTATGTTATCGTCTGCACCGTAAAATCGTAAAACCAAAGTACCCATCTGTTGCAAAAAAGGAGGATTCATCCATTTTGTAGGATAAATTTTCTTTTTGCAGAATTTTCTATGCGTGACCGTACACAGCCGGTCGTTTTCTATTTGACGAAAGTTCGTTGAAGCAGTAAGATAAAAGAAGTGCAAAAACGAAAAGGAGAGTTGTGATGAAAGTCGGGATTGGAAATGATCATGCAGCAGTAGAACTGAAAATGCAGATCAAAGAATTTATTGAGAGCATGGGACATGAGGTTGTAAATTATGGGGTGGATACCGCAGAAAGCTGTAATTATCCGGAGATCGGAGAAAAAGTAGGACGTGCAGTGGCTGACGGAGAAGTGGATTGTGCAGTTTTGATCTGTGGAACGGGTGTCGGAATTTCCATTGCTGCCAATAAAGTAAACGGAGTACGTGCAGCTGTCTGCTCGGATGTGACAACCGCGCATCTGGTAAAAGAGCACAACGATGCAAATATCATCGCGTTTGGTGCAAGAATTGTCGGAGTGGAGCTGGCAAAGGATATTGTGAAGGCTTATCTGAATGCGGAATTTCTTGGTGGACGTCATGCGACACGCGTGGCTATGCTTGCGGACATCGAAAAACGGAACAAATAAAATACTTGAAAAGTATTCCATTTTATAGTAAAATTGTAAGTCGAGAGACTTTATACTCGTAATTTAAGGAGGAAGATCGAATGATTTCAGCAGGAGATTTCAGAAATGGTGTTACCATCGAACTTGAAGGTAACATTTATCAGATTATCGAATTTCAGCATGTAAAGCCAGGTAAGGGTGCAGCATTCGTTAGAACAAAATTAAAAAATATCGTCAGTGGTGGTGTAGTAGAAAAGACATTCCGTCCGACAGAGAAGTGTCCGACTGCTCACATTGATCGTAAGGACATGCAGTATCTGTATTCCGATGATGATTTCTATCATTTCATGGATGTAGAGACTTATGACCAGATTGACCTGACAAAGGACAGTGTCGGTGATGCACTGAAGTTTGTTAAGGAGAACGAGATGGTTAAGATCTGTTCTCACAAGGGCAATGTATTTGCAGTAGAGCCACCTCTTTTCGTAGAACTTGAGATTACAGAGACAGAGCCGGGATTCAAGGGAGATACCGCTACAGGTGCTACCAAGCCTGCTACTGTTGAGACAGGTGCAAACGTAAACGTTCCTCTGTTCGTAGAGCAGGGAGACAAGATCAAGATTGATACCAGAACAGGTGAGTATCTGTCCCGTGTATAATCGCACCTTATAATAGAAAAGTCCTGATAAAGAAACGCCGGTTCCGGCAGAGTGATCTGTGGAAACCGGCGTTTTTTCTGCCTGAGGGAGATCAAAAAGTGAGGAATCATCCGGCACGGGAATAAGGCATAAGCAAAAGAATGTCTGCAATCGCAGCAAACACATAGGACAGCAGCATCCCCCACAGATATGCATCGATTCCGTACTGTGGGACGAGAAACAGAATCATGCAGATCCTGATCATGCATGCCAGCAGTGTGACAAACAAAACCTGCCGGGCATTACCGAGTCCATGCAGAATACTGTTCAGCAGACTGGTGACATACAGCAGGGGACACAGCCAGGAGAGCTGGCAGATAAAATTGCCGGCCAGCGTATTGTGAAACAGAACTTCGCCCATCCGGTCACCGAAAACCAGAAACAGAATCGTAAAAACAAAGCCAAGAAGCAGTCCGTACAGGATTGCTTTTTTTATCGTTCGCGCAATCTGTGCGTGGTTGTGTGCACTGTGGGCTTCCGAGACAGCCGGAAGTAAAAGGACGGAAAAGGAATTGGTCAGTACACTGGGAAACAGAATGATGGACATGGTCATACCGGTCAGGATACCAAAAATACTCAGGGCATCCGAAGCACTGTAACCAAATGCCTGAAGTCTTTGCGGGATCAGAAGATTCTCCAGGCTGTTGAAAAGAGCTGTCGTCACCCGGTTGATGGTAAGCGGAACCGCCATGGAAGCAAACAGTTTGCCCATCGTTTTCCACTGACCGGAAAGGGTGTGGTAGGAGTGTCCGGGAAGCCGTTTTTCCAAAGATATGGCAATCAGACTGGTGATAAGACCGGAACATTCCCCGGCCACAAGACCGGCAACCGCGTGGAACGCCGTCAGTTCCATGCCTTTTTCCAGCGTGTACTGATAGATCAGCCATACACTTCCCACGCGTGCAAGCTGTTCCACCAGCTGACAGAACGAGGGAATTCCTGCCCGCTTTTTTCCATAGTAATAACCGTTGATACAGGCGTGGATGCAGCAGGGAAGCATGGAAAAGCTAAGGAGTGAAAGGAGGGGAGCGCAGCGGAGCTCTCCGAGAAAATGCAGGGCGATCCAGTCTGCCTGTGTGTAAAGAAAAATACCGACGATTACAGAGGCTGTGCAGGAGATGACCAGACCGAGCAGCAGATATCCGCGTGCAGTTATTTCTCCCTGCGATGTTCCTGCGTTTTTGCCGCAGGCATCGCCGACAAATTTGGAAATGGATGTCTGGATGGAGGAGGCAGTCAGGGCGAAACACATTGCAAAAACGGGTGCAATCAGCTGATAGATTCCGAGCGCTTCTGCACCAATTGTCTGTGCCAGGAATATCCTATAGAAGAAGCCGATGATACGGCTGGCAATACCGGAAGCCGTCATCAGAAGGGTGCCGGTAATCAGAGGATTTTTTAGCAATCGGGAAATGTTCAATGGGAACTCCAAATGGAAAACTTGATAACTATTGTATGAGGGGATGGTGCAGAATATGAGCTGTAAAATCTATATGGATCATGCGGCCACAACCGAAATGCTTCCGCAGGTGCGCAAGGCTATGGAGCCGTATCTCATGGAAGAATATGGAAACGCCTCCACATCTTACGAAATGGGGCGCCGCACACGGGAGGCATTAGAAGGGGCAAGAGAACAGATTGCCATGCTGATTAAGGCAAAGCCGGAGGAGATTTTTTTTACATCCGGGGGGAGCGAATCGGATAACTGGGTAATCAAAAATGTGGCGGCGGAGAAAAAGGAAAAAGGGAAACATGTGATCACAAGCAAAATCGAACATCATGCGGTGCTGCGCTCATGTGAATATCTGGAGAAACTGGGATATGAACTGACTTATCTGGATGTCGATGCATACGGAGTGATTGATCTGGCACAGTTGCGGGAGGTATTGCGGGAAGATACCACGTTGGTTTCCGTTATGACGGGAAATAACGAGATTGGAACGATCGAACCGCTGGATGCGGTTGCATCCATGCTGAGGGGGACGGGAACATTATTTCACACCGATGCGGTGCAGGCCATCGGGCAGATTCCGCTTTCCATGAACCAGCTTCCGGTGGATTATCTGAGTGCAAGTGCACATAAATTCCACGGTCCGAAAGGGGTTGGTTTTTTGTTTGTGAGAAAAGACCGGGATCTGCCGTCGTATATTCACGGAGGCAGTCAGGAAAACGGCAGACGGGCAGGAACCGAGAATGTGGCAGGAATTGTGGGGATGGCAAAGGCACTTGAAATTGCAGTGGAAGAGATGCAGGTCGTGCGTCCGCGGATTGTGCGGCTGCGTAATTATTTTGTGGAGCGGGTATTACGGGAGATTCCGCAGGGAAGGTTAAATGGGCATCCGCATAAGCGCCTGCCGGGAAATGTGAATTTCAGTTTTGAGGGGATTGATGCGACATCCCTTCTGGTACTTCTCGAAGAAGACGGAATCTGTGCTTCCGCAGGATCTGCGTGCAATACCGGACAGACACGGATCTCCCATGTGATAGAAGCCATACACGTACCAAAAAATTATGCACCGGGCAGTGTACGTTTTACCATGGGAAGGGAGACCGACCGCCGGCAGGTTGATGCAGTCATTGCATCTTTAAAGAAAAATATCGGGTTGTTGCGCGGTGAGTGAAATTACAGGATAAAATGTTCGATGGCCGCTGCCACCCCGTCCTTGGTATTCGTTGTGGTGACGTAATCTGCCCGGGCTTTGACGGCATCAGTGGCATTTCCCATTGCCACACCGATACCGGCAGCCTCAATGATGGCAAGATCATTTTCGGTGTCACCGATTGCCATGGTGGCATCCGGATTGACACCGAGAATTTCGGCAAGTTTTCGTAAGCCAACGCCCTTGTTTGTATCTGCACGCGTGAATTCCAGGTTGTTGTATCCGCCGCAGACGGTAGTAATTGACGGATTGGACACGAGAAATTTGCGGACGGTTTCGCGGTCAATGAGTGTTCCATCGGCTGCTGGATAGAAATTCAGAGTCATTTTCTGGACCTTTAACTGATTTTCATGGATAAACTGCAGGATATTGTCCAGCCGTGTGCGTGTGGTGATAATATAGTTTTTGATCGAAGAAGGCACGGTCAGTTTTTGTGCCGTTTCTACGCACTGGACCGGGGTGTAGCCTTTTCCACCGATAAATGCATCCATATGGATATCACGTGTGAGAAGGAAGTTTAAAATCGGGGTGACCAGCTCTTCATCCATGGCATTTTCATACAAGCATTTTCCGGTGGAAATCTCATAGATTCCGCTGCCGTTTGCGGTGATGGCATAGTTGATCCCGGTGCCTTTGATCTGGTCAAACGGGATTCCCTCAAACGGGCGGCCGGTGGAGATTACGACATGGATGCCTTTGTCTGTAATGCTGCGGATTGCCGTAAGATTGCGCTCACTGATGTGGCTGCTGTTGTCAAACAGCGTACCGTCGAGATCCAGTGCAACTAATTTTATGTCTTTCATGATAGATTCTCACTTTCTTTTTTTTCTGTGATAAGGTATGATATTGTTACGCATGACGTAGAAATAATCTGCGGTATTATTATAAATAGAACGAAACGAAACTGCAAGTGAGGAATGCAAAATGACAAAGACAGAATTTGCCGGATTTATCAGGGAACATGGTCCGGTTATTTTAGATGGTGCAACGGGAACGAATCTGATGGAGGCAGGTATGCCGATTGGCGTGTGTCCGGAAAGCTGGGTGCTGGAAAATCCGCAGGTACTGCTCGAGCTGCAGAGGCGGTATGTAGAAGCCGGCAGCCATATCGTATATGCCTCCACGTTTACCGGAAACCGGATCAAACTGGAAGAATATGGTCTGCAGGAGAGGCTGGAAGAAATCAACACGCAGCTGGTAGCGCTTTCCCGGCAGGCAGTGGGCGATCAGGCCCTGGTTGCAGGTGACATGACGATGACCGGCCAGCAGCTGTTTCCGATGGGAGAGCTGTTGTTTGAAGAACTGGTGGAGGTATACAAGGAACAGGCATCGGTGCTGGCAAAAGCAGGGGTGGATCTGTTTGTGGTAGAAACCATGATGAGTCTGCAGGAATGTCGTGCGGCAGTGATTGCGATCCGGGAAGTCTGTGATCTTCCAATCATGGTGACACTTACCTACAACGAAGACGGACGGACATTATTTGGAACACCTCCGGAGACGGCTGTGGTCGTACTGCAGTCTCTGGGTGTGGATGCGATCGGTGTAAACTGTTCTACCGGTCCGATGGAGATGGTACCTCTGGTGGAAAAGATGGCAGAATATGCTACGATTCCGCTCATCGCAAAGCCAAACGCCGGACTCCCGGAACTCGAGGGAAAGAAAACGGTGTACCGCATGACACCGGAAGAATTTGCCGGGGCAGGTGTGGCACTGGTAAAAGCGGGAGCAGCCATTGTAGGTGGATGCTGCGGTACAACGGAAAAGCATATCAAGGCACTTTCGGATGCAACGCGGGGGATGGAACTTCACAGGCCGCTTGCATCGCATCGCAGGATTCTTGCGTCTGAGCGCAAAAATGTAGAAGTTGGTCTGGATGGCAATTTCCTGGTGGTCGGGGAACGGATCAATCCGACCGGAAGAAAAACTGCAGGCCCAGCTGCGCGAAGGAAAACTGGATCTTGTGCGTGAGATGGCAATGGCGCAGGAGGAAAACGGGGCAGCCATCCTTGACATCAATATGGGAATGAACGGCATTGACGAAAAAGAAATGATGAAGCAGGTGATCTATGAAGTTGCGGCGACGGTAGATTGTCCGCTTTGCCTCGATACCAGCCATATTGATGTTATGGAAGAGGCACTGCGTGTCTATCCGGGAAGAGCACTGATCAACTCCGTTTCCCTTGAGACAGAAAAAATCGAGCATATGCTTCCGCTGGCAAAAAAGTACGGGGCTATGTTTGTCCTGCTTCCGCTTTCCGATGAGGGACTGCCAAAGGATGCCAAAGAAAAGCATGAGATTATCGATACCGTATATGACCGTGCCATGGAGCTGGGAATGGCACACGAGGATATTGTCGTGGATGGGCTGGTTGCCACAATCGGAGCCAATCCAGAGGCTGCGAAAGAATGTTATGATACCATCTCTTATTGTAAGGATATCAGGAAGCTTCCGACGATCTGTGGTCTGTCGAATATTTCGTTTGGCCTGCCGGAGTCGGAGTTTTGTCAATACGGCATTTCTTACCATGGCCATCTGCCGGGGGTCTTACCGATGGCGATTGCCAATCCGTCGCAGGAACTTTTGATGAATGCCGCATTTGCTTCGGACATGCTGCTGCACCGTCCGGACAGTGACATCCGCTACATCGAGCGTATGAATAAACTGGCAGAGGAAAAGGCAAAATATGAGACGGTTGTTGTGAAAAAAGAAGGTGCTGCGGGTGGCACGGCATCTGTGGAAGAAAAAGCAGATCCTGTTACGACAGCGGTTTTAAAAGGAAATAAAGGAAGCATTATAGATGAAGTGAAAAAGGCAATTGCAGACGGCGCAAAGCCGGAGGAGATCATCAATGACCAGCTGATTGCAGCCATCAATAAAGTCGGGGAATTTTTTGAACAGAAAAAATATTTCCTGCCGCAGCTGATTGCCAGTGCAAATACCATGAAACTTGCCATTGATTATCTCGAGCCGATGCTGGAGAAGAAGAACGATGGACAGGAGATGCCGACGCTTGTCATTGCAACGGTAGAGGGGGATATCCATGATATCGGAAAAAATCTTGTCGTACTGATGCTGAAAAATTATGGCTACAACGTGATTGATATGGGAAAAGATGTGCCGTGTGAAGATATCGTGGATACCGCGATTCGTGAAAATGCTGCGATTATCGGGCTGTCCGCGCTGATGACTACCACGATGATGCGTATGCAGGATGTTGTGGAGCTTTGTAAGGAGAAAGGCTGCAAGAGCAAGGTGATCATTGGAGGAGCCTGCATCACACAGAGTTTTGCAGATGAGATCGGAGCGGACGGATACTCGAAAGATGCAGCAGACTGCGTAAAACTGGTGGATCGGCTGTTGGAAGAATAGCGGATGAAAATAGCAATCCTAAAAAAATTGCAGAAACACAAAAATAAGTGTTGACTTTTTTATGTGATTCATTATATAATAGCAAAGCGAGTTGCGCAAGCGACTCGCAAGTATATGGGATCTTAGCTCAGCTGGGAGAGCATCTGCCTTACAAGCAGAGGGTCATAGGTTCGAGCCCTATAGGTCCCATAGATTATGGATGGATTCCCGAGTGGCCAAAGGGGGCAGACTGTAAATCTGTTGGCACCGCCTTCGAAGGTTCGAATCCTTCTCCATCCACTTAAATGCCGATGTGGCTCAATTGGCAGAGCAGCTGATTTGTAATCAGCAGGTTATCGGTTCGAGTCCGATCATCGGCTTTTAACATTTAATAACGCGGGGTGGAGCAGTCTGGAAGCTCGTCGGGCTCATAACCCGAAGGTCATAGGTTCAAATCCTGTCCCCGCTACTTATGCCCAGATAGCTCAGTTGGTAGAGCAGAGGACTGAAAATCCTCGTGTCACTGGTTCGATTCCGGTTCTGGGCATTTTATTTTGCTTAAGTTTGTAAATTGAATAAGGGCGTGTAGCTCAGGTGGTAGAGCACTTGACTTTTAATCAAGTTGTCCGGGGTTCGAATCCCCGCACGCTCATGAGGGATGAGAGAGGCGTAGACTGCTATATTCGATAGGGTTTACGCCTTTTCTATATGTTACAGGATATGAGGTGTGTTATAATAAAAAATGAGAGTTAAAAGCATTATAAAATAC
>ENA-OQKA01000189-OQKA01000189.1-human-gut-metagenome-genome-assembly--contig:-NODE-189-length-18887-cov-2.794243_pt1 | contig 18887 bp, 20 predicted proteins | sample MGYA00242644_ERZ504789 | MGnify/ENA primary metagenome ERZ504789 (study PRJEB26092, sample SAMD00036423) | human gut metagenome | host: Homo sapiens | study: EMG produced TPA metagenomics assembly of...
CCTGACTTTGGCAAACAAGAAGAAACCCTTAAAGAAACAGAAAATCCGCAACTCTGAATACTACGATATGCAGCTTGTTTTTGACGAACTGTATGCCGCAAGTGTCAAGGGGCAGCGGTTCTGCAATCTTGTGGAACTGATAAAACGCCCTGAAAACATCAAGTTGGCATATAGGAATATCCGAAAGAACAGCGGCAGTCGAACGGCGGGTGTGGATAACAAGACAATAAGCGATTTGAACAAGTGGAACGAAAATGCCTTAGTTGCCCATGTTCAGCGCAAGCTGGACTGGTATATTCCTAATGCTGTCCGCAGAGTGGAAATACCCAAGGATAACGGGAAAACCCGTCCCTCGGAATACCCACGATTATGGACAGGCTCATTCAGCAATGTATTCTGCAAGTATTAGAACCTATCTGTGAAGCAAAATTCTTCAAGCGAAGCAATGGTTTCAGACCAAACCACAGTGCGGAAAATGCCATTGCCCAAGCGGAGAGAATGATACAGAACGTCGGTTGCCACTATGTCATTGATATAGATATTAAGTCTTTCTTTGATAATGTGAACCACGGAAAACTGCTGAAGCAGATGTGGACACTCGGAATTAGGGATAAAAAGCTGCTGTCTATTATTTCTGCCATGCTAAAGGCAGAAGTGGCTGGAATCGGTTTTCCCGAAAAGGGTACGCCACAGGGCGGTATCATTTCCCCACTGTTGTCAAACATCGTTCTAAATGAACTGGATTGGTGGATTGTCAGCCAGTGGGAGGAAATGCCCACCCAAAGGAACTATGTACACAGAATATATGCGAATGGAACTCCCGACAAAAGCAGTACCGTCCGTACTCTGCGTAACTACACGAATCTGAAAGAGTGCTATGTTGTCCGCTATGCAGATGATTTCAAAATCTTTTGCAAAAAGCGGTCAGATGCAGTCAAGCTGTTCGAGGCTACGAAACAATGGCTATTAGAGCGTCTGGGGCTGGAAATCAGCTCGGAGAAATCAAAGATCGTAAATCTGAAACGCCATTACTCTGAATTTCTGGGCTTTAAGCTGAAAGCCCGAACAAAAGGAAAGAAGCCAGATGGACAACCAAGGTATGTAGTAGAAGCGCATATCAAGGATAAAGCATTGCAGAAAATCCGGGAGAAAAGCAAGGAAATTATTGGGCAGATACGGCAGACCTATGACCCGGGAATGGAATATCGTCTGATACAGAAATACAACTCCTATGTCATGGGCGTTCATAACTATTACAGCATTGCAACCCATGTGAATATTGACTTTCACAAAATTGCTTTCGATGTCAAAAAGAACCTTTACAACAGATTGAAGCACAGACTGCAAAAGAAAGGTCAAATCACAAACAGGTATATCAAGGAAAAATACGGCACAAGCCGGGAGGTGCGTTATCTGAATGGTCACGCCATCGTCCCGATTGCCTATGTTCAGCATAGAGTACCCATGGACAAGAAACGTCGAGTAAACAAGTACACGCCAGAAGGACGGGTTGAGATTCACAAGAATCTTGCCGGTATCAATATGGCTGTCCTCTATAATCTGATGAACAATCCGTGCGGTAAGCAGAGCGTAGAGTACAACGACAACCGCATTGCGCTCTATGTTGTACAGAAAGGAAAATGTGCCGTCTCCGGTGTGGAACTGGAAGCAAATCAAGTGGACTGTCACCACAAAAAGCCGTTGGTGCTTGGGGGAAATGACAGCTACCAAAACCTGATTATTGTCTCCGATGTAGTTCACATTCTCATTCATTCCAGTAATGAGCGCACCATCCGAAAATACCTGAAAGTGCTGAACCCGGATAAAAAGCAGTTAGCAAAGCTTAATAAGCTTCGTGTGATGGCAGAAATGCCGGAACTCGTTTTCTAAAGGGCGAATCTGTTTGATGTATAGATTGTCATAAAAAGTGCTGACGATGGAAAGCCGTGTGATGGGAAACTGTCACGCACGGTTTGGAGCGGGGGAAAATCTGGAGGAACGGATATGCAGCCTGCGGCTGCATATCCCACCCAAAGGATTACCTATCGCTATCCTTTGAAATGGTAGCCGCCGCACAGGAAAGCAAGCGGCTCGGACTATGTAATAAAGCAATGTTCGTTGTGCCAAATCATCTGGTCGGTCAGTGGGCTTCCGAGTACCTGCGGCTCTATCCGAGTGCCAATATCCTTGTGACAAGGAAGCAGGATTTTGAAACGGGCAACCGCAAGAAGTTCTGCTCCCGTATCGCTACGGGCGATTATGATGCGGTCATTATTGGGCATAGCCAGTTTGAAAAAATCCCGATGAGCATTGAACGACAGAGGGAACAGCTTCAAAGGCAGCTCGATGATATTGAGCGTGGTATTGACGACGTGCAGGCAAGCAGGGGCGAACAGTTCACGGTCAAGCAGCTTATGAAAACCCGAAAAGGGATTAAAGCGAAGCTCGACAAGCTCAACGATACCAAGCGTAAGGATACGGTCATTGACTTTGAACAGCTCGGCATTGACAGACTTTTTATTGACGAGAGCCATTTTTACAAGAATTTGTACCTCTATACCAAGATGCGGAATGTGGGCGGCATCGCCCAGACCGAAGCCCAGAAAAGTTCTGACCTCTTTATGAAGTGCCGCTATCTGGACGAAATCACAGGAAACCGTGGCACAATATTCGCAACAGGTACGCCTATTTCAAATTCAATGGTGGAGCTGTACTCTGTTCAGCGGTACTTGCAGTATGACACGCTGATGCAGAACGGCTTGCAGCACTTTGACAGTTGGGCTTCCACCTTTGGTGAAACGGTTACGGCTCTGGAACTTGCCCCAGAAGGTACGAATTATAGAGCTAAGACGAGATTTGCAAAGTTCTTTAATCTCCCAGAGCTGCTGATGATGTTCCGTGAGGTGGCGGATATTCAGACCGCTGATATGTTAAAGCTCCCCGTACCAAAGGTCAATTATCACAATATCAAGACCAAGCCGAGTGAAATCCAGACCGATATGGTGGCAGGGCTTGCAAAGAGAGCTGAAAAAGTGCGGGCAAGGCTTGTCGAGCCGAACATCGACAATATGCTCAAAATCACGAATGACGGGCGTAAACTTGCCCTCGACCAGAGAATGATTGACCCGATGCTGCCCGATGACCCAAACAGCAAGGTCAACGCCTGTATCGACAATATGTACCGTATCTGGGAGGAACACGCCGACACAAAGGCTACTCAGCTTATTTTCTGCGACCTGTCCACCCCGAAGAATGACGGCACATTCAATGTCTATGATGATATTCGGGAGAAGCTGATTGCCCGTGGCGTTCCTGCCGAGCAGGTGCGGTTTATCCACGAAGCCACCACCGATGCACAGAAAAAAGAGCTGTTCGGCAAAGTTAGAAGCGGAGAAGTGCGTGTATTGTTAGGCTCTACACCGAAAATGGGAGCAGGCACGAATGTCCAAGACAGACTTATCGCCATTCACAATCTCGACTGTCCGTGGCGACCCTCTGACCTTGAGCAGCGGCAAGGGCGTATCGAACGGCAGGGAAATATGTTCCCAGAGGTTGAGGTTTACCGCTATGTAACCGAGCAGACATTTGATGCCTACCTCTATCAGTTGGTGGAGAGCAAGCAGAAATTTATCAGCCAGATAATGACGAGTAAAAGCCCTGTCCGTTCTGCCGAAGATGTGGACGAGGTAGCTCTTTCCTTTGCGGAGGTCAAGATGCTTGCCACAGGCGACGAGCGTTTTAAGGAAAAAATGGATTTAGACATTCAGGTTTCCAAGCTTAAAGTGCTGAAACAAAGCTACCTTTCCGAACATTATGACCTTGAGGACAGGATACTCAAATACTTTCCACAGACAGTTAAGGAATATGAACAGCGTATTGTCTGCTATGAAGTCGATATAGCCCTTGCCGAGCAGAACAAGCCGCAGGGCGAGGAAAAGTTTTGTGCGATGACCCTGCGAGGGATTAAGTACACCGAAAAAGCTGCCGCAGGCGAAATGCTCCTTGCAATCTGCAAGGAATATCCGCTGTCTACACCTACCGAAATCGGCAGTTACCGTGGCTTTAAAATGGAAGTTTTCTATGATACGGTCAATGCCCACTATTGTCTTAACCTTTGCGGAAAGGCAAAGTACAAGGTAGATTTAGGCTTTGACCCTCTGGGAAACCTGACCCGAATTGAAAACGAGCTTGCAAAGCTCCCTGCCAGATTGGAAGCTGCCAAGACTAAAAGAACGGAAACTATCGCACAGTTTGAAACCGCAAAAGTTGAGGTACAAAAGCCTTTTGCCTTTGAAGGTGAGCTGAAAGAGAAATCGGAACGGCTGAACGCTCTTAACATTGAGCTTAACCTTGACAAAAAAGACCCTGCTGTGCTTGATGCCGAGCCAGAGCAAAGCGAGGAACAGCCCGAAAGAAAATGTGAAAATCGGGAGCGATAAAGTCATTTGCAGATTTGTATTGCCCCACTTTGGGCAGTATAATAAAGGCAGATAGTTACAAGTCGGAGGTGTGAATGATGTCTGGAGAGTTCAGATTTGAAACCTTTGTAGATACCCACAGCAATATTTTCAACGAATATCTAAGTTCTGTTGTTGCCAATCTCTCTAAAGAGAATGAGGAATACAAAGCCATTCAGGATAAGATTGAGAGTTTGTATCAGCAGTATCCGAAAGTGTTGGGTGTGTTTGATACCGAACAAGTGGCGGAGCTTACCAAAGAAGAATGTGCAGCTCTGATTAGGATAATGGAGCTGAAAAATCAGCTTGCGGATATAGAATTGCAGTCAATTTACTTCCGTGGCTGTTATGACAGCGTTGGGTATCTCAAAAAAGCAGGAATTTTATAACCGAGAAAAGGCGGCATTGGCGTAAAGCTGATGCCGTTCTTACATAGCCGAAAGGTAGAAAAATTCATACTCAAGTAGTATAATAAAATAATACAAAGTACGACTATAATTTTGAATGGAGAATATATAATGAAATGTATCTATTGTAATTCAGAAGTAGAACTTACTTCATCGGATATAATCACATACGCTATTACAGGTGCAAAGCTAACCAAGTCCTTTGTCTGTAAAACACATAATGCCTTTACAAATGATAATTATGAGAAAAAATATGTAGCCGATTTGGATTTCTTTAGAAACCATTTGGGACTTACAACACGTGATGGAAAACCAATTCAGTATAAAGCGGATATATCAATAGACGGAACAGAAATGCATAATGTCAAAATCAGTAATAGAGCCTCTTTGTATGCTCCCAAAGATGTTGTTGCAGGTGTGGACGATAATGGGCATAAAATCTTGATGGCACCTATGGAGCGAATAAATAAAATAAGCAAAGGAAAAGCAACAGCAGTCGATATTAGTGATGTAACTTTGCATAAGACCATTACAGCAGATAGCTTTCTCGGTTTCTATGCAGTTCATAGTGTTGCTAAAATGGCATACGAATGGTATTGCTATATAAACAACATAGAAGAATATAAAACAGAATATAAAGACATTGTAGATTATATTTTAGGAAATACAGACGGAGATTTTGTTGATATCATATTAGAAAGAAACTATTATTTTGCTATTGACCAATTATCAGAGGTAGGAACTAACGCATTTTTTCAATATGATGATATTGATGGGTATAGGTATGTTGTATTTGACTTTTGGAAAACAATCGCATATAGAGTGAGAATTTGTAAATCTCCCAATGGTGTAATACCTGAAATAAAGTCATTCTTTTTTGAATTATATTTATATCATATAGACGGAAGCAAAACTAAGACCGCATTTGGTGCATATCCTCTTGATGGCAAAACAAAGCCAGCATTTATTACAATAAAACCTGAAGATATGAAAATTGATTTATGGCGTGAATTTATGAAGCGTATTGAAAAGATAATGTCAACTATGGTTTTGTCAATCTATACCTTGAAAAAAGAAGTTGATTTGATTTCGTTAAAATTAAAAAAGTATGATGAGGGCAAAATAGATGTGGCTCAATTATTAGGTTTCGAAGAAAACAATATTGTAACTGTAATTGAAATTATATCCTTATTACACGCTAACAAGGATAAATATGATAAGACGAAATCGTTCAATTCAAATTTACCTATTATCCTAAATTTGAGAGGAGATACCATAGGTAGGACAATAGAGGACAAGGAGAAATTTATAAAAACATTAGTTGAACGAGATAAAAGCAAGACATTGTCTGAATATATCTGGCAAGGTATTTTCACATTCCAAGAGATTTATGGATATGAAATGAAGTTAATAAGCCAAGAATAATTACAATATTACATAGCCGAGAGGTTTTCTTAATCGAAAGCCCCTCGGCTTCTTCTATTTCAGGAGGTGATTTTATTGAATGAGAAGTAACCGACCCTATGTGAAACTTGACCCTGCCGTGATTGAGCAGGCACGGCAGATGGACTTACTTTCCTACTTGCAGAGGTATGAGCCAAGCAACCTAAAGCGTGTGGCAGGTAATGTCTATTGCACGAAAGAACACGACAGCTTGAAGATTTCCAATGGTAAGTGGTACTGGTGGTCGAGAGGTTTTGGCGGTGTTTCTGCCCTTGATTATCTCATTAAGGTCAGAGAGTATAGCTTTGTGGAAGCCGTGGAAATGCTCACAGGTATTACGGCAGACTGGAAGCCGCCGCCTGTTTCCGTACCCAAAGACGAGCCAAAGGTATTGCTCCTGCCACCGAAAAATCGTGATTGTAACCGAGTGACCGACTACCTTTTCGGGCGTGGGATTGACCTTTCTATCATACAGGACTGCATTGCAGACGGTACGATTTTTGAAAGTGTCAAGTACCACAATGCCGTTTTTGTCGGTAAGGACGAAAGCGGAACGCCAAAGTATGCCGCTTACCGCAGCACGATAGGTAGCTCCTTTAAGGGCGACGCATCAGGCAGCGACAAGCGGTATTCGTTCCGACTTCTGGCAAGAGAGCCGACTAATACGGTGCACTTATTTGAAGCCGCCATTGATTTATTGTCCTACGCCACTTATCTAAAGTGTGAGGGTAAGGACTATAAATCGGAAAATCTGCTCTCTCTTTCGGGTGTGTATCAGCCTAAGAAAGAGATAAAAGACAGCAAAATCCCCATAGCACTAACAACATTTTTGAACGCCAATCCCCATATTAAGACTATCATTCTGCATCTGGATAACGACAAGACAGGCAGGATTTGTACTGCCACCTTAAAAGAATTGTTGCAGAAAGACTACCAAATCGTTGATGATCCTCCGCCTGTCGGCAAGGATTTCAACGATTTTTTGTTGTCCTATCTGGGGATTGCAAGACCGACTGTAAGCCGTGAAAGGAGTGATGCCCGTTGATTGTCTGCTGATATTGCCTCAAGAAACCAGCCCAACCACAACAGATTTTAAGAATGAAAGCGAGGATTTAACCATTGAAAAAGTATGATGTAACCCTGACAGGACACTATGAAAAGAGCATTACTGTTTATGCGGAAAGCCCCGAACAGGCGGCGGAAAAGGTAAGGATTATTCTTTGTGATACCGACCTTATCGACTTTTCTGACGATGATTTTGATTACGGAGAAGCCGATATTCAGGAAGCCGATGAGGAAAGAACGGTAGAAAACAGAGCCGATGATGAGGACGAGGACGAATGTCTGAAGCACGAGGAATGTTCGGACTGTCCGTACTTCTGCCCGATGTGTGGAGAGTGCCGTCTGGAGGACGAGGACTAAGTAATGTCTTACCAAGCACTGAATTTGATTATCCAAAAGTCTTTGGATACCAAATTCGCTTGTTAGGGGGCTGCCCCTAATACCCCGATATGAGAAAGGAGTTTTTAAGAATGAGTGAGTTTCTGTTTTTTACCATCGGCACAATGCTCGGCGGTCTGGTCGGTGTTGTGCTGATGTGCTGCTTGCAGATTAACAGGCTCTCCAAAAAGGAGGGATTGGAAAATGAGAAAGCGAAGCGTCCAGATACTTTTCCGTCTTAACGAGGAAGAAGCCGAGTATCTTTATGAGCTTGTGCGAAAATCGGGTCGCTCAAAAGAAGCGTTCCTTAGAGAAATGGTAAAGGGCTATCAGCTCTGCGAAAAACCCGACCCCGAATTTTACAGGATAATGCGTGAGCTGTCTGCCATCGGCAACCGTATCAATCAGCTTGCCGCCAAAGCAAACGCCCTGAACTTTATCGACACGCCGATGCTCCGTGAGGAAGCAAGGAAGTGGCACGATTTTCAGCTTGATGTCCGTAAAAAGTATACTGCTTACCCCGAAACGGTATCTTAATGGACGGTGTGTGAAATCTGGGATGTAAAAGGCAGGCTCGACCACCCGATAGACTATGCCGAAAAACCCAGAAAAGACCGCAACCCCAAATACACCGAAGCCGACTTGCAGGCGTTGGTCGATGTAATGGAGTATGCCACCAACAAGGACAAGACGGAAAAGCGGTTTTTCGTCACAGGGGTCAACTGCGATACTGCCACCGCCAGAGATGAAATGATGATTGCCAAAGCTGAGTGGAACGATGAAAGCGAGATTGTCTGCTATCACGGTTTCCAGAGCTTTAAGCACGGCGAGGTCACGCCAGAGGTTGCCCACGAGGTCGGCGTAAAACTTGCCGAAAAGATGTGGGGCGACAGGTTTCAGGTCATCGTTGCCACCCACTTAAATACCGAGTGCCTGCATAACCACTTTGTCGTAAACTCTGTTTCCTTTTTGGACGGGAAGCACTACCACGATAATAAAGCCAACCTGCGGCTGCTCCGTCAACGCTCCGATGAGCTTTGCAGGGAGTATGCTTTGTCTGTCATTGAACACCCAAGCGGAAAAAAGAAACCCTATGCTTTGTATCAGGCTGAAAAGAACGGTATGCCCACAAGGGATAATGTGGCTCGGCAGGCGGTGGACGAAGCTATCAGCAAATCGTTTACGCTCAAAGACTTTGACCGCCAGATGGCAGAGATGGGCTACCGTGTGAGCTTTGACCCCAACCGCAAATACTGGACGATAATCGGCAAAGGTTGGGAACGCCCAAAGCGATTATATAAGCTCGGAGAGGATTACACCAACGAGAGGATTACGGAGCGTATCAGGGAAAATTCCTATGCCGTAAAATTTTCCAGATTTGCCGAGCCGCAAAAAACCGTACAGGTTTTCCGTGTGAAAGGCTCACTCAAAAATGCGAAAAAAATCGGCGGCTTGCGTGGGCTGTATCTCCACTACTGTTACAGGCTCGGTATCCTGCCAAAAAGCAGAAAACAGAATTATGCAAGGCTTCATTATCTTTTGAAAGATGACCTGATGAAGATGAAAGCCATATCACAGGAAACAAGGCTGCTCTGCCGCAATCGGATTGATACGGTGGAACAGCTCTTGTCATATAAAGGCTCTCTGGAAACGGAAATGTCGGAGCTTACCGAACAGCGAAAGGAACTGTATTCCAAATCCCGCAAATCAGGCGGCGAAGAAAAAGAAGCGGTCAAGGCTCGGCTTACGGAAATTACGGAGAGAATGAAATTCTTACGGAAGGAGGTCAGACTATGCGGGGGCATCGAAGCCCGTAACGATACCCTCAAAGAAAAGCTAACAACCATACGGGCAGATGAACAGCAAGGAAAGGAGCTGATGACGAATGAACACAGGCGGCGAAGCGGCAGAACAAATCGTCCGAATGAGCTTGGAGGGCTTTGAGGTTGCTGCCAAAATTACAGGTGCAGGTGCGAAGAATATCACAATCCTTTTGTATTCCATTCTCAAAGAAGAACAGAAAACAAAGGGCAAGGCAAGGCTTACGAATATGCTCCGTTCTGGCAAGGAGTTAAAGGTATTTACCGTAAGGAACAGCGACCTGAAGAAGTTTACGCAGGAAGCAAAAAAGTACGGCGTTCTTTATTGTGTCCTTGCAGACCGTAAAAACAAAGACCCCAATGCGGAGGTCGATGTGATTGCCCGTGCGGAGGACGCATCGAAAATCAGCCGCATTGCGGAACGCTTCAAACTGGCATCGGAAGCAACGGCTTCTGTTGTGACCGATGTGGAGAAAGCCAAAGACGAAAAGGCAGGTCAGCCAGAGCCAGACATCGGCGTACAGGACAAGGCAGAGAAAGACAAGCTCTTAGATGCCCTGATGGGTACGCCAATCCAAAAGGAGGAAAATGCCCCAAACCCCTCGGTGGCAAAGACCGAAAAATCCCCTCTGTCCGAGCCTACCTCAGAGCAGCCAAAGAAATCCGCAGAGGGGGCTACTATGACTAAGGAGAAACCTTCGGTCAAAGAGGAACTGCGGAAAATCAAGGAGAGCCGAAAAGAGCAGGAAGCAGATACTTCTTCTGCCCTGGACAAAAGCTCCGCTTCTGACAGGGCGAAGAAGCCGCCCGCAGGCAAGACGGAGCATAAACAGCCCCAGAAGCGGAAAAGAAAACCAAAATCCAAAGAAACGAGGTAAACAGTATGAGCATTTATGATGTATTCAGCGGCGGCAGCAAGCCCTTTGATAAAGCGGAATGGGCTGCCCAGAAGCAGGCACAGCGGCAGGAAGCCTATGAGCTGATTGACAACACCTGCTCCGAGATGATGGCAGACGGCGAGAGCTTCCGCCAGTATCTTGATGTGCAGGGGCGTTTTGACCGCTACTCGGTGGCGAACGCCGTTTTAGTATCGGCACAGATGCCCGATGCGACACAGCTCAAAGATTATAACGCTTGGAAGCAGAGCCGTGTCTATGTGAACAAGGACGCACAGAAAATCGTTATCCTTGAGCCAAGCAAGGAGTACACCCGTGATGACGGCACGAAAGCGGTAGGCTACAACGCAAAGGTGGTCTATGACATTTCCGAAACATCGGCAAAGGACAGGCAGCAGGCACAAGAGCCGAAAACGATGCGTGAGCTTGTATCGGCTATGATTGATGCAAGCCCCGTTCCCTTTGTTCCCGTTGCCGACCTTGAAATCCCTGCCTACTATGACAGTAAACAGCAGACGATTTTCATTAAGACAGGGCTTACGGAGGAACAGCTCTTTGTGAGTATGGCAAAGGAAGTGTCGGCGGCGGTTTTCGATTTCAAGCATAACGAGAGCCGTGATGCTTCCGATTTCAAATCCTTCTGCGTTGCCTATATGGTCAGCACCCGTTACGGCGTGGACACCAGAGGTTTCAGTTTTGACAGGCTTCCGAGGGAGTTTTCGGAAATGGACACGCAGGTATTCAAAGGCGAGCTTGGCTCGATGCGTGATGTTCTGGGCGAAATCCAGAGCGATATGTTTAAGAGCCTTGAAAAAGAACAAGCCGCCGAAGAACAAAGAGCAGGAACGCTAATCGGAGGTGCAGCCTATGAAAGAAGAACGATACCACATCGCACTTGACAAGTACGACAAGAATATCGTTATCAATGCTTTGAACACCTTGCGTACACGGCAGTTGCAGGAGGAACGCCCCACCGACCCTGTTGATGAGCTGATTGACAAGGTGGCGAACGCCCCGACAAAAAAGGTCAGGGTCATTCCGTGCAGGTGCAATGAGGAACGATAACGACCAAAAGACGGGCTTAATCCTTTCTATCTGCGGCATCGTTCCTGTTGTATGGCTTTCACTGCTGACAGCACCCTATGTCAGCGGCGGCATCGTGGAGATAGTCAGCGGCTTATCCGTAGCAGTAAATAACCCGTTTTCCATAACGGTGTGTGAGGACAGCGTAAAGACTGTCCTATTTTTTTGCTTGCCTACGCTATGGGCATCGGCATCTATTTCTCCACACGCAGGAACTACCGCAGGCGGGAGGAACACGGCTCGGCAAAATGGGGCAATACAGGTACTCTCAACAAGAAGTACCGAGATAAAAACCCGTTCGAGAACAAACTGCTCACGCAAAATGTGCGTATCGGCTTGGACGGAAAGAAGCACCGCCGAAACTTGAATATTTTGGTCTGCGGCGGTTCTGGTGCAGGTAAGACAAGGTTTTTTTGCAAGCCCAACGCTATGCAATGCAACACCTCTTTCGTGGTGCTTGACCCAAAGGGCGAAATCGTCCGTGACATTGGCGGTCTGCTCGAAAAGAAAGGTTATGAGGTGCGTGTCCTTGACCTTATCAATATGCACCGCAGCCATTGTTACAACCCCTTTGTGTATCTTCGGAACGACAACGATGTGCAAAGGCTTGTGACCAATCTCTTTAAGGCGACCACCCCGAAAGGAAGCCAGTCGCAAGACCCGTTCTGGGATACGGCGGCGAGTATGCTGCTTCTGGCATTGGTATTCTATCTCAAATATGAAGCACCGCCAGAGGAACAAAACTTCCCGATGGTTATGGAGCTTTTACGGGCAGGCGAAGTGCGTGAGGACGATGACAGCTATATAAGCCCTCTTGACGAACTCTTTGACCGTCTGGAGATGGTAAACCCAGAGCATATCGCCCTCAAGTATTACAGGGATTATCATTCAGGCTCGGCTAAGACCTTAAAGAGTATCCAGATAACCCTTGCCGCAAGGCTTGAAAAATTCAATCTGGAGAGCCTTGCAGGGCTTACTGCCACCGATGAGCTTGACCTGCCAAGTCTGGGGGAAAAGAAAGTCGCTTTATTCGCCCTGATACCAGACAACGATACGAGCTTTAACTTTCTTGTGTCGATTTTATACACGCAGCTCTTTCAGCAATTATTTTATCTGGCAGACCACAAGTACGGCGGCAGCCTGCCCGTGCATTGCCATTTTATTATGGACGAGTTTGCCAATGTTTCCCTGCCAGACGATTTTGACAAGATACTGTCGGTTATGCGTTCCCGTGGCGTGTCGGTCAGTATCATCCTGCAAAATCTGGCACAGCTCAAAGCCCTGTTTGAAAAGCAATGGGAAAGCATCGTGGGCAACTGCGATGAGTTTTTGTATCTGGGCGGCAACGAGCAAAGCACCCATAAGTATGTGTCCGAGCTTTTAGGTAAGGAAACCATTGATACCAACACCTACGGGAAAAGCTCTGGACGAAGTGGGAACTATTCGACCAACTACCAGATGTCAGGGCGTGAGCTGATGACCCCAGATGAAGTGCGTATGCTTGATAACCGCTACGCACTTCTTTTTGTGCGTGGCGAGCGACCCGTTATGGATTTTAAGTATGACATCTTAAAGCACCCCAATGTAAAACTGACTGCTGACGGAGGTCAGCCGCCCTATGTTCACGGCGAGCCGACACAGGCGGTTGCGACCCTTGTGTTTGACAGCGAAATACCTGATAACGCCGTAAGCGTTATGCCTGTCAGCACTTCCTATGAACTTCTGTCCGATGAGGACTTAGAAGAAATATTCAACATCTAAAGGAGGATTTATCTATGAAATTTTTTAACAAGAAGGACACCCAGAAGAAAGTAACCACAAAGCTGCCCATGACGGGCAAGGTCAGAACGGGTTTCCGCCGCTACTGCGTGGCGGTGCTTGCCCTCACGATGGTGCTTGGCACATCTATGACCGCCTTTGCTGCCAATGACCCCATTCAGGTCGTCAACAACCTTTCCGATTTTATCTTCGGTCTGGTAAGGGCTGTCGGTATGATTATGCTCGGCTTCGGTATCGTGCAGGTGGGCTTATCCCTCAAATCCCACGACCCGTCCCAGAGAGCGAACGGCTTTCTGACCCTTGCAGGTGGCGTAGTCATTACCTTTGCAAAGGAGATTTTGACCCTCATCACAGGCTAATTCCCCATATCCAGAGGACAAAAGACAGAGCATATCGGGCAGATCACTTCGTGGGCTGCCCGATATGCCCAATTTTAACAAGGAGGTGGTCGAATGTCTGATAACTGGGTCGTACAGAACTTGGAGAACGCCCTGAATACTTGGAATGAGAAGTTGGCTGAAATATGGCAGCTCGTTACCCAATCCCCAGAGCAATTCAAGGGCGGTACGATATGGAATGTGATTGTAAATATCCACGGTGCGTTGCAGGCTATCGGGCTTGCCCTGCTCGTGCTGTTTTTCGTCGTAGGCGTGATGCGTACCTGCGGTAACTTTGCAGAAGTGAAGAAACCCGAACACGCATTGAAGCTTTTTATCCGATTTGCCCTTGCCAAAGGTGCGGTCACTTATGGTCTGGAGCTGATGATGGCTCTGTTTAAGATTGTGCAGGGCGTTATCTCTACCATAATGAACGCCGCAGGCTTTGGAACGGCAACACAGACCGTCTTGCCCTCGGAAATCGTGACCGCCGTTGAGGACTGCGGCTTTTTCGAGAGTATCCCATTGTGGGCGGTCACGCTCATCGGCGGTCTGTTCATTACGGTACTCAGTTTCATTATGATAATGTCGGTGTACGGCAGATTTTTCAAACTCTACCTTTATACCGCTATCGCCCCTGTTCCTCTTTCTGCCTTTGCAGGAGAGCCGAGCCAGAGCGTCGGCAAGAGCTTTATCAAGTCTTATGCTGCCGTGTGTTTGGAGGGTGCAATCATAGTGCTTGCCTGCATCATCTTTTCGCTCTTTGCAGCGACACCGCCTGCGGTCAATCCCGATGCGGCGGCGGTCACAATGGTATGGAGCTATGTCGGGGAGCTTGTATTCAATATGCTCGTCTTGGTCGGTGCGGTCAAAATGGCAGACCGTGTTGTCCGTGAAATGATGGGCTTGTAAGGGAGGTGCTATTTTGGAAGTCAAGATAAATAAAGAAATCCGTAACTACACGGAGAGTATGTTTTTCGGACTGTCACTCAGGCAGTTCATTTTTTCTGTCCTTGCCTGCGGCGTGGCGGTTGGCTTATTCTTTCTGCTTCGCCCGCACTTTGGAACGGAAACGCTCAGTTGGGTGTGCATCTTAGGTGCGTTCCCCTTTGCGGCTATGGGCTTTATCAAGTACAACGGTATGACCGCCGAGCAGTTTGTCTGGGCGTGGATAAAGTCAGAGTTTCTGATGCCGAAAAAGATTGTATTTTTGCCCGACAATCTCTATTACAAAGCGTTGAAGCCGACCATTGAAGCCCACGAAAAGGGCTTGCCTGCCGTGCCAAAGAAGCAAAGGGCAAAAGCACAGAAGAAACCAAAGAAAGCAAAAAAGCGTAAGGAGGTAGACGATGTTAAAAACGCTTAGAAATCTGTTCAAGCAGGACAAGGAAAAATTTGTTGTGCCGAAATCGGTGCAGAGCGTTATCCCGATAAAGACTATCTGGGCAGACGGTATTTTCCTTGTCGGCAGCAACAAGTACGCAAAGACCTTTAAGTTTGAGGATATAAACTATACCGTGGCAAGCCGTGAGGACAAGGAAGCAATGTTCCTTGAATATTCGGAGCTTCTCAACGCTCTCGACAGCGGTGCGACCACGAAAATCACAATCAATAACCGCAGGCTCAACAAAGCGGATTTTGAGCAGACCATTCTTATTCCTATGTCCGATGACGGTCTGGATAAGTACCGCACGGAATACAACAAGATGCTGCTTGATAAGGCAACGGGGGCTAATTCTATTGTGCAGGACAAATATGTGACGGTATCGGTCTGCAAAAAGAACATTGAGGAAGCACGGAACTACTTTGCCCGTGTGGGTACTGACCTTATCGCCCATTTCTCCAGACTCGGCTCGAAATGCACGGAGCTTGAAGCGGAAGAAAAGCTCCGTATCTTTCACGACTTCTACCGCACAGGAGAGGAAACGGCGTTCCGTTTTGATATGTCACAGACGATGCGGAAAGGTCACGATTTTAAGGACTTCATCTGCCCCGATACCTTTGAGTTTGAAAAGGACTACTTCCGTATGGGCGACAGATACGGGCGTGTGATTTTTCTCAGGGAATACGCCGCTTATATCAAGGACAGTATGGTGGCGGAGCTTTGTGAGCTGAACCGTAATATGATGCTCTCGGTTGATGTTATACCCGTTCCCACGGACGAAGCCGTGCGTGAGGTGGAAAACCGACTGCTCGGCGTGGAAACCAATATCACGAACTGGCAGAGGAAGCAAAACCAGAACAACAACTTTTCGGCGGTCATTCCCTATGACCTTGAACAGCAGCGAAAGGAAAGCAAGGAGTTTCTGGACGATTTGACGACCCGTGACCAGAGAATGATGTTTGCCGTGCTGACAATGGTGCATACCGCCGATACCAAAGAGCGGCTTGACAATGATACGGAAGCCCTGCTCACGACAGCCAGAAAACATCTCTGCCAGTTCGCCGTGCTGAAATATCAGCAGATGGACGGGCTGAACACGGCTCTGCCTTTTGGCGTAAGGAAGATTGATGCCCTGCGTACCCTGACAACGGAGAGCCTTGCGGTGTTCATTCCGTTCCGTGTGCAGGAAATCTACCATAAGGACGGCGTGTATTATGGACAGAATGTTATCAGCAAAAATATGATTATCGCCAACCGCCGCCATTTACTGAATGGTAATTCTTTTATCCTCGGTGTGTCTGGTGCAGGTAAATCCTTTACGGCAAAGGAGGAAATGACGAATATCATTCTGACCGACCCCAACGCCGATGTTATCATTATAGACCCAGAGCGTGAGTATTCGCCGCTTGTAAAGGCAATGCAGGGCGAGGTCGTCCACATCTCGGCAACGAGTGAAAACCATATCAACGCTATGGATATGACAAAGGAATACGGAGACGGCGCTAATCCGGTTATCCTGAAATCCGAGTTTATTATGTCGCTGTGCGAGCAGCTTATCGGCGGCACGAACTTGGGGGCAAAGCAGAAATCCATTATTGACCGCTGTACCGCTTCTGTGTACCGCACCTATCAGCAGAATGACTACAAAGGCGAAGTGCCGACCTTGCAGGATTTCCGAAACGAGCTTTTGAAGCAGGACGAGCCGGAAGCAAAGGAAATCGCCCTTGCCATTGAGCTTTTCACAAACGGCAGCTTGAACACCTTTGCAAAGCATACCAATGTGGATACCAACAACCGCCTGATCTGCTACGATATTCTCGACCTCGGCAAACAGCTTATGCCTATCGGTATGCTTGTCGTGCTTGACAGTATCTTAAACCGTATCACGCAGAACAGAGCCAAAGGCAGAAATACTTTCATTTTCATTGATGAGATTTATCTGCTCTTTCAGCACGAATACTCTGCCAACTTCCTGTTTACCCTCTGGAAGCGTGTGCGTAAGTACGGTGCGTACTGTACGGGTATCACGCAGAATGTAGACGACCTTTTGCAGAGCCATACGGCAAGGACGATGCTTGCCAATAGTGAGTTTATCATTATGCTCAATCAGGCATCGACTGACCGTATCGAGCTTGCCAAGCTCCTTAATATCTCCGACCTTCAGATGAGCTATATCACGAATGTGGGTGCAGGTCAGGGGCTTCTAAAGGTCGGCAGTTCCCTTGTGCCGTTTGTCAATAAATTTCCACGCAACACAGAGCTTTACAGGCTGATGACGACCAAGTTTGGGGAGGTGTAAAGGTATGGCAGATATTAAATTCAAAAGTGCGGCTCACCGTGATTTCTTTCTGGAAAATATGATGAAAAGCAGGGTCAACGACTGCTATCACAGGGCATTTTTCTATGTAATGGGAATTGCATCGGAAACGAGGGCAAACATTAACCAGATGTTTGACTTTAAGACCGACTGTATTGTGCCAGAGGGTATGCACGGCGGTTGGCAGACAAGCGGAACGGTCAAGGTCTGCCACCTTGCTTTCAATCTCTGGAACGGATATGCGGAGGAAGGACGGGAACGGTTTTTCACGCCAGAGGAATTATTCTGCTGCGAGTTTGCCCCGTATTTTATGGAGGGCATTAAGGTCAGGTATCCCGAATATTGCAGGGAACTTCCCACACCAAAGCAGCAGACAGACAATGTTCGATAACGAAATACCCTACGGGCATACCATTATGCCCATAAAATGGGCAGGAACAAAGAAAGGAGCAATCAATGAAAAAATATAAGATGCAGATTTGTGTAGCTGCCGCCGTACTGCTTTTCGCAGCGGCGGTTTTTTGCGGCTTTCAGGTGTATCACCACTATGCACAGGTGGACGAACAGACCGAAGCCTTTGAGCAGATAGCCGAGCTGGTGGAGCAGACCCCAGATACCGAGGGCGTTCCCGATGATACCCCTGTCAGCGAGGGCGAAGATGTGCTTGCAAAGTATAAGGAGTTGTATTTGCAAAACGAGGATATGGTCGGTTGGATTTCTATTGCCGGCACGACAGTCAATTATCCCGTGATGCAGACACCCAATGACCCCAACTTTTATCTGAAGCACAACTTTGAAAAGGCGTACAGCGATTTGGGAGTGCCGTATATCCAAGAGGACTGCGACCTTGCCGCAAGCGATAATCTTATTATTTACGGACACCACATCAAAGGGCAAAAGAATGTTCGGGGCGGTTGGAGAGCTACAAGGACAAGGACTTTTATGAGGAACACAAGAGCATTCAGTTTGATACCCTGACCGAGCAGGCAGAGTATGAAATCGTAGCCGTGTTCAAGACCGTTGCGTACAGCTCCGAGGGCTTCCGCTACTATGACTTTGTAGATGCCGAGGACGAGAAAGCCTTTGACGAGTATGTAAGCAAGTGCAAGGAGTTTGCCCTGTATGATACGGGCGTGACCGCCAAATACGGTGACAAACTCATTACTCTTTCCACCTGCGAATATTCCGCACAGAACGGCAGGCTTGTGGTGGTAGCAAAAAAGATTGCCTGACTGCTCCAGAGCTTGTAAGAAAGGAGGGCTTCTATGGCAGATATAAAAACCAGAGATGCGGTCAAAGGTACGATAAAGACCATAGACAAAGCCGCCGTTGCTTCCGAGCGAATGAAATCCGCTTATGCCAAGACAAAGGATAAAGCGGAACAAGGGTATTATGCGGACGAAAGCTCTGCCACCGAGTACGCTGCCGACAGAGTTTCCTGTGCTTCCGAGCGTGTGACCGAGGAAGGCGTACACCAATTCAAT
>ENA-OQKA01000194-OQKA01000194.1-human-gut-metagenome-genome-assembly--contig:-NODE-194-length-18337-cov-2.998517_pt1 | contig 18337 bp, 18 predicted proteins | sample MGYA00242644_ERZ504789 | MGnify/ENA primary metagenome ERZ504789 (study PRJEB26092, sample SAMD00036423) | human gut metagenome | host: Homo sapiens | study: EMG produced TPA metagenomics assembly of...
AACCACATCGGCATTGCTTCACAACACGTCCACACTTCTGATCAGCTTAAAGAGCATGAACAATCTGCTCGATGAAAAGGAAGAAGTAACAGAAGAAAATGTAGCAGAAGCATTTTGCATAATGGAAACAAAACTGTCTGATTCTCATAAAATAAAAAGAATGAGAATAAGGCAGGAACAAAATGAAAGAATTATATCCTGGGGATCAGGGAATCTGGGTACAATATCTGCAGCTGGCATTGCAGCGTGCAGGACAGCAGGTGATGCTGGATGGAATTTTTGGACCAAAGACCTGTGCAGCCGTGGAAAAAGTAATGGGCAGCAGCGGAAAGTGTGCGGTAAAAGAAGCACAGTGGAACCGTCTACTGCCCTTTTTACGTGGGTATATCACACACGAGGTAAAAGCAGGAGATACCTTTTTCTCCATTGCGAAAATGTATGATACAACGATGGAGCGAGTGATGCATGCAAATCCCGGAACGGATGCCGGAGCATTACAGATTGGAAGTACGGTTGTTGTACCACTCAGTTTTCCGTTGGTTTCCGGAGAAGTCCCATACACTTCCCTGCTTACCGGGTGGATCATCGAGGGCTTGCAGGCACGTTATCCCTATCTGCAGGTGGGAACGATCGGAAGAAGTGTTATGGGAACACCCCTGTGGTCGCTGCAGTTGGGAAATGGTCCGGTAGAGGTGGGGTACAATGCTTCCTTTCATGCAAATGAGAGTATTACCACACCGGTACTTTTAAAGTTTGCGGAGCGGCTGCTGGAGGCATATGCAGACGAACGTATGTATGAAGAACTGTACCCGGAGCGGCTGTTTGAAGAATATTCCCTGTATCTTGTACCATTGGTTAATCCGGATGGTGTGGATCTGGTAAATGGGCTTTTGACGGAAGGCTTTTATTATCGCCGTGCGGTCCGTATTGCGTCCGGATTCCCGGATATTCCGTTTCCGGACGGATGGAAGGCAAATATCCAGGGAGTTGATCTGAATCTGCAGTTTCCGGCAGGATGGGATATGGCAAAGAAAATAAAATTTGAACAGGGGTATAACCGTCCGGCACCGAGGGATTACGTGGGACAGACACCGCTCAGCGTCCCGGAGAGTATTGCCATGTTTGATTTTACGAGAAACCATGATTTTTCCCTGATCCTTGCATATCACACACAGGGAGAAGTGATTTACTGGAAGTATCTGGATGAGGAACCGGCAGGCGCCCGCCGCATTGCGGAATATTTTGCAAAAGTGAGCGGTTACCGGATCGAGGAAACACCGGCGGCGTCCGGGTATGCCGGATACAAAGACTGGTTTATCAATTTTTATGACCGTCCGGGATATACCATCGAGGCGGGGCTGGGAGAAAATCCGCTGCCGATGGAGCAGTTTTCGAAAATTTATAAAGACAATGTGGGAATCCTGCTTGGAGGAATGACGGAACTTGAATAAAAAATGAGGATTACCTCTGGTAATCCTCGTAAATTTTTTTGATGTGATTGTAGATTTTACTTCCAATGGTAGTATCAAACGTTTTGACCAGTGCGTTGTTTAATGCAAGTTTATTCTCGGATTCCTCCACCGCTTTATAGATGGATGTGTATTTGCCGGCCGGAAGTTTTTCGTCTTTTAATTCTGTTCGTATTTTTTTGCGGATTGCTTCCGGAATTTCTGTAGCTTCCGGCTTCTTTTTTTCCACAATTTCTTTTGTCTCTTTTACCTCTTTCGTCTCTTTTTTTGATTCTTTGGGAACGTGATCCGATTTTTTCTTCTTTTTCTTTGTGGAGGTTCCCTTTTTTAAAGAAACATCCTTTGGGGTGGAAGGGGAAGCAATGCTTGGCTGGCGGAAGGCTTCGATGTTTCTTCCGCGCCAGAAATCGACAATACTGTCAAACCCGGTATCCTGGCTGATGATGTAAACCGGACCTTTTTCCCCTTTCCCGATCAGGAATCCAAGATAGGTGGCCAGCTGGAAATCCAGATAATTTTTAGCTACCTTGTGTGTTTCAATATATTCGATCACCGCTTTGGACGCCATCATTTCTACATGTGTTTCAAAAGGGATGGACTTGATGCTGTCTCCGTAAAAAATGACAACACGGTCAGATGCAGAGAGTTTTTTGATGTCTGTTACACCATCGTTGTGTACATTTTCATAGTCTACAAGATAAATGCCCATAGGTATTGTTCCTCTTTTCCTTAAGATGTATCCATTATACGTCAAATTCGAAGGGATGGCAAGAAGGGGGATAGGGTAAAGAAAGGGTAAAGGATAGAGGAGCAGGCTGGAAAACGAATTCTTTATGCTGAATGATTGGTTGACGGAAGTGTGGTGAAATGTTATAATTATTAAATAACAAGTTTGATATTGTTGGATAATTTTCACAAAATCGAACGGCTTTACGGGAAGGAGAATAAAGTTATGAAGAACATGAAGGTAAGAACCAAGCTGAATCTGATTCTGGTTCTGGTCATTTTACTTGTGGCTCTCGGGAGTGTTGTTTCCGTCAAAAACATGGAAGATGTGAAAGACAAAGCACTGGAAACGATGGATGCATCGTCCCGCCAGAGTTATGATGATTCGATCAAAGAGCAGGTGGGGGTGGTCATCTCCCTTTTGACAGAGATAAACGAGGAATATAAGGCAGGAACGTATACCCTCGATGAAGCAAAACAGATTGCGGCAGAGGAAGTGCGTCAGATGCGTTACGGAGAGGCTGGTTACTTCTGGATTGACCAGTCAGATGGTACAAATGTGGTTCTGCTTGGCAGTGATACCGAGGGGACGAACCGTATGGATACCAAGGATGCAAAAGGATACCAGATGGTGAAAGAAATCATACGTGTAGCAGTGGAAGACGGTGGAGGATACACAGATTATGTATTCCCGAAAGAAGGAGAGACAAAACCTTCCCCGAAGCGTTCCTACAGTGAGTACTTTGAACCGTTTGACTGGGTGGTCGGTACCGGAAATTATACGGATTATATTGATACTGCCATTGCAAAGCAGGACAAGGTATTTTCCAGCTATGCCATGCAAAAGGCAATCGCCCTGATCGCGGTATGTATTGTGATGCTTGTGGTTGTTGCAGTACTTGTTTTTATGATCGCACAGGATATTACAAAGTCGTTAAAGAAAGTTGTCGCAGAGATTGAAGTGATTGCAGGCGGTAATTTTGCCCGCAAGATGCAGACGAATATGATGAAACGGAAAGATGATTTCGGACAGCTGGCAGGAACACTCGAGACGATGCGGGAATCGGTATGCGGATTGCTTGCACAGGTAAAGGCAGAGGCAGCAAATATTGATGCCGTTGTGGAATCGATGGATACCAATATATCAAATCTGAATGGAGAAATTGAGGATGTATCTGCGACCACTGAGCAGCTTGCTGCAAGTACGGAAGAAACTGCGGCATCGGCAGAGCAGATTAACAGTATGACCCAGCAGATTGACGGCGCAGCAAAAGAGATTGCGGTACGTGCACAGGATGGGGCTACGGAAGCAGAAGAAATCCATAAGCGTGCAGCACAGACGAAGGAAACAACGGTGGAGAACCGGCGGAAAATCCAAACGATGCTGGAAGAAATCCGGGGAAGGCTGGAACAGGCACTTAAAGAGGCAAAGGTTGTGGAACAGATCGGTGTGCTTGCAGATTCTATCCTTGCGATTACCGGACAGACCAATCTGCTTGCTCTGAATGCATCCATTGAGGCAGCACGCGCGGGCGAGGCAGGAAAGGGATTTGCAGTTGTTGCAGAGGAAATCCGGGTACTGGCAGAACAGTCCAAAGATGCCGTGGCAAATATTCAGGCTGTGACGGAAAACGTGGATAATGCAGTAGGAAATCTGGCAAAGGATTCCAACCATCTGCTGGATTTTGTAGATACGGATATTGTGAAGAGTTTTGACGATTTTGAGAAAATGGCAGACGATTATAACATGGATGCCTCTAAAATTAACGATCTGGTATCGGATTTCAGTGCAACATCCGAAGAACTGGTAGCATCTATTTCCAATATTACAGAGGCGATTGACGGAATTACCTCTGCATCCAATGACAGTGCTGCAGGTACAACAAATATTAGCACAAAAAACCGTTTCGATTGCAGGCGGATCGGCAGAAGTCATGAAAGGGGTTAAGGACAGCGGAAGCTTCCGCAGAAGAACTCCGCAGGAATGTAAGCAACTTTGTGATCGAAGAATAAGAAAATAAGAAATATAAAAGGGAATTTTATAAAGGGGAAAGTGGTTCATGGACTGCTTTCCCTTTTTTATCTGTTCACAAAATGAACACAGAGTTTACATTTTTTACACACGCAAAAGCGATACACTGTTTCCGTAAAGGGCATTTTGTTGTCCAAAAAGAAAAGGAGCATTTCGCTGTGATTGAGATCAATAATCTTGTAAAAAAATACGGGGATCATACGGCTGTCGATCATCTGTCACTCGTTGTGGAACCGGGGAAAATTTATGGTTTTCTGGGGCCGAACGGGGCCGGCAAATCAACAACGATGAATATGATAACCGGATATCTCGGTGCGACAAGCGGAGAGATTAAAATTAACGGGCATGACATTTTAAAGGAGCCGGAGGAAGCAAAGAAATGTATCGGTTATCTGCCGGAACTTCCGCCACTGTACATGGATATGACAGTAAAGGAGTATCTGGCTTTTGTGGCAGATTTAAAACAGCTGGAAAAAAGTCTGCGTAAACGATATGTGGAAGAGGCAATGGAAACGACCGGTACGACAGAAGTGGCAGGGCGTATGATCCGCAATCTGTCCAAGGGATACCGGCAGCGTGTCGGGTTTGCACAGGCGATCCTGGGGTATCCGGAGATCATTATACTCGATGAGCCTACGGTCGGACTGGATCCGAAACAGATCATAGAGATCCGTGAACTGATCCGGCATCTGGGAGAAAAACATACGGTGATCTTAAGTTCCCATATTTTGCCGGAAATTTCTGCCGTGTGTGATCATGTGTTTATTATTTCCAAAGGAAAGCTTGTAGCGAGCGACTCTACGGAGAATCTGGTAAATCTGATGTCGGGTGCACAGGAGATTGAACTGACGGTGCGGACCGGTGCCGGGGAAGCAGCCGGATACTTACAGGGAGAAGAAAACATTGCAAGGGTTGAGCAGGCGGATCATGATAAAATCCGTATTTATGCAAAGAAAGGTGCCGATGTGCGGGAAGAAGTCTTCCGGCAGATGGCAGAGCATAACGTTTTGGTGCTGGAGATGAAGACGGTGACGAAATCTCTTGAAGATGTATTCCTTGAGATTACCCAGGAAGGAGGTGCACAGTAATGTTTGCTGTGTTAAAAAGAGAATTCCGGTCGTATTTCCAGAATGTGATCGGCTGGCTGTTTGTGGCCGCCCTTATGGCACTGTTCGGACTGTATTTTTATGTGTATAATCTCCGGCAGGGATATCCGTATCTGTATTATACGTTAAGTGCCATTACGATTATTTTTATGATTGCGGTACCGATCCTTACGATGCGCAGTTTTGCAGAGGACCGGAAAAATAAAACGGATCAGCTGATGCTGACAGCACCGGTACCGGTGGCAAAGGTTGTGCTCGGAAAATATCTGGCAATGCTTGCGGTGTTTACCGTGGATATTGCAGTTTTCTGTGTGACACCGCTCATTTTACGGGCGTTTGGAACAATTCCCATGGGCGAGAGCTATATTGCCATACTGGCGTTCTGGTTATATGGAGCAGCTTCCATTGCGGTAGGTATGTTTATTTCCGCATTGACGGAAAGCCAGGTGATTGCGGCAGTTCTGACGTTTGTGGTACTGTTTATCAGTTATATGATGCAGAGTCTGACAGGACTTATTTCATCGGATGGAAACTGGCTGACAAAGATTTTAAACTGTCTGGATCTGTATGCACCGTTTGAAAAATTCCAGGGGGGCTGTCTGGACATTACGGCAATCCTCTATTATGTAACGGTTATTGTATTATTTAATTTCTTTACCGTGCAGGCCATTCAGAAACGGCGTTGGAGCATCAGCAAAAAGACATTTTCGCTCAGCGTTTTTTCAAGCAGTTTTATTGTCGTAGTTTTCGCTCTTGCCGTGGTTGCCAACCTGGCAGTCGATGCGCTGCCGACGAGAATTACCTCGGTGGACTGTTCGTATTCTAAATTGTATTCCATTACAAAGGATACGAAAAAGACCATGAAAAAACTGAAAAGTGATGTGACCATCTATGTTCTGGCAGCGGAAAAAAGCAAGGACGCACAGATTGATTCCATGCTGGAGCGTTACAAAGATCTGTCCGGGCATATCAGGGTAAAATACGTCAATCCGAAGAGTAAACCTTATTTTTATAAGGACTATACGGACAATGCACCGACCAGCAACAGTCTGATCGTTGTCAGTGACAAGCGTTCGAAAGTGATAGATTATTATGATATCTATGATTATCAGTCAAACATGGATTATTCCACATATTCCTACAACAACGAACTGAAGGGATTCGATGCGGAAGGACAGATTACAAGTGCCATCCAGTATGTAACGATGGATGCGAACCAGCTCCCTGTCGTATACCAGATCACCGGACATGATGAGGCTACAATCGGAAGTGCATTTTCGGATGTCATCAGCAAATCCAATATGACATTGTCTTCCGTGGAACTGTTAAATGAAGAAAGTGTTCCGAAGGATGCGGCAGCGATTATTATTAATGCACCGCAGAAAGATTTTAATAAAAATGATGCACAGAAAGTAATTGATTATTTGCAAAAAGGCGGAAAAGCGATTATCGTGGGAATGTATTCCGAGACCGAGATGCCGAATTTTGCATCGATTCTGGATACTTACGGAGTAAGCTTTACCACAGGGCCGATCGCGGATAATGATGCACAGCATTATTACAATATGGGAGGTCCGCTGTATCTGCTGCCAAATGTAAACAGCAGTTCGTATACCGGAAGTCTTTCCGGCGGATATGTATATCTTCCGATTTCTCTGGGAATCAATTATCCGCAGAACAGCACGACGGATGACACGGAGAGTACAGAGGAGAGTACAGAGGAGAGTAAGACAACGTATACTTCTTTACTGGATACTTCCGATGATGCGGTTGCAAAGAACAATCCAAACAGTATGCAGGATTATGGATACGAAGATGGAGACGACAAGGGACCGTTTAGTGTCGGACTGGCGGTAGAAGATAAAGTCGATGATGATCACACGACGCAGCTTGTGGTATTCGCAAGCCCGTATGTATTCAGCGATGATGCAAGTCAGATGACGACAAACAATGCATCACTGTTTTCCGATGTGATCGGAAATATGATCACGGATACCCAGTCGGCCGGCAGCGTAATTCCGGAAAAAGAGTACACGCTCAGTAATCTGACAGTAAATGCATTACATGCGGCACTTCTGGGACTGCTGGTTACCATTATTCTTCCAATCCTGTTACTGGCCGGAGGAATTGTAATCTTTATGGTAAGGAGAAAAAAATAAAGAATGAAAAAGCAGAAAATACAGATGCTTGTGGTGGTCATTCTTCTGGTGATCTGCGTTGTTGCTTATATTTTTATCAGCAAAAACGCAGGGAAACTGGATTCCACAGAGAATGACGGACCAAATGCATCCATGGGAAATGTGACAGAAAGTGTTCTGGAAACAGAGACAGAATCTGTCCAGACTACAGAAACAACAGAAAAATAATTATTTCTTGTGCGTAAGTTTGTATAGGAACGTATAAGCCCAGATCAGTACCGGGATCACGAAGGTGGCAAAGATAGAAGCTTTGAACATTTTCATGGTTCCGGTATTGTCTGTGATGGCGCATACCAGTGTACTTAAGTACAGTACAACCAGTAAAATGATGCCGATGATGGCAAGAATCTGTTTTCCTTTTTTCATATGAACAACCTCCTTATGTATTCATGATACGGGAAAGGGCAGGTTTCGTCAAGAAAGGGCTTGGAAAATGGCAGACATTTTGTTATAATAAACATACATGCATCAAGGCATGTAAATTCGTAAGTGATAAAGGTGGTATAAAAATGGCTATATTGCAGGATTGGCAGAAAATTGCCTACAATGAGAACGCAAGTCAGGGGGAACTTCAGAAATTCTGGCAGAGATATTTCCTGTTAGAGAAGGGTGTGTATGAGAAATTATTGACAAACCCGGATGAAAAAGTAGAAGGAACGGTAAAAGAACTTGCTGATAAGTATGGACTTACCATTCTGGAGATGGCTGGTTTCTTAGACGGAATCAATGACAGTCTGGTAAAAGACAATCCAATCGAAACAATGGATGAGAATACCAGGGTAAATCTCGTTTTCGATAAGGAAAAGCTGTACAAGAACATGGTAGATGCCAAGGCTGACTGGCTTTACAATCTTCCGATGTGGGATGATATTTTTGATAAAGAGACAAAGCACAGACTGTATATGGAACAGAAGAAATCCGGTACGGTTATCGTTGGCAAAAAGGTGGGACGTAATGATCCGTGTCCATGCGGCAGTGGAAAGAAATACAAATTCTGCTGTGGAAAGAATAAATAAATTTCAAATTTTGAAATACAAATTCCCGGTATCACAAAAACTGATACCGGGCTTTTTTAAAAAGAAGAACAGGAACAGAATAAGACCATGTGGTTTGGTACATACTGATGTGGCAGCGATGATTTAACACAAGGAGGTATGTAAGATGACAAAACTGGATTGTAATGTGGTAAACTGTTCTTATAATGCAGACAACTGCTGCAGACGAACGGATATTCAGGTGGAAGGAACACAGGCAAAAACTTCTTCCGAAACCTGTTGTGGAAGTTTTGCACCGAAAGGATGTGGATGTCAGTCCTGTCATACAACAGATGTCAAAAAAGATACAACCGTCAGCTGTGAAGCGTGTGAGTGCAAATTCAACGAGGATCATGCCTGTCATGCAGGACACATTGGTATTTCCGGCGGACATGCAGACAGCAGCAGGGAGACAGAGTGCGGCAGTTTTGTATGTAGCTGCTGACAGGGGCATATGGGCGGCAGACTGCCGCCCTGCCAGTGAAAGGAGAAAAGGAATGGAACAACTAACGGATTACAGTATTAATTTTCCACATTTACATATTTATCTGCACCATGTCGGAAAAAACTATCATGATCGGAAATTTTTCGGTGGCATATTATGGAATTGTGATTGCAATTGGAATGTTAGCAGGACTTGGAATCGCCTGCTGGATGGCAAAACGGACCGGCCAGAAAACGGATACTTATTTTGACCTGGCACTCGTTGCCATTATCTGTTCTGTCATTGGGGCGCGGGTTTATTATGTGATATTCCGTTGGGATCTATACAAGGACGATCTGCTGAGTGTGTTCAATCTGCGGCAGGGAGGTCTGGCGATTTACGGAGGCGTGATTGCGGCAATCATTACCGTGTTTGTGTTTTCACGGGTACGGAAACTGTCCATGGGTCTGCTTTGCGATACCGCGGGACTTGGTCTGGTCTTAGGACAGGTCATCGGCCGGTGGGGAAATTTCTTTAACAGGGAGGCATTTGGCGGTTATACGGACGGGCTGTTTGCCATGCAGCTGCCGCTTTCTGCCGTCCGATCCTCGGATGTGACGGACAGCCTGCTGCAGCATGTGGTGGAAGTAAATGGTATCTCTTATATCCAGGTACATCCCACGTTTCTCTATGAATCCTTGTGGAATCTGATTCTTTTGATCCTTCTGATCCTGTTTACCAGACACAAGCGGTTTGATGGGGAAGTCTTTTTGCTGTATCTGGCAGGGTATGGGATTGGAAGGTTCTGGATAGAATCCCTGCGGACGGACCAGCTGCTGCTCCCGGTCATCGGTTATCCGGTGTCCATGGCACTTGCAGCGCTTCTTGTGATCGTATCGGTTTCCTGGATCATCATCTGGCATATCCGTCGGCACAAAAAAACAGCATAAAATACATCTGGATGGGAAAATCCTCCACACGTGGAAACGTGTGGAGGATTTTTTTTGGAAAAAATACGGCAATCGTCTATCCATTTTCAAGAAAGACTGGGAAAAACCCTTGATTTCAGGGTGGTTTTAGGGTATTATGGATACATAGTGGTGGAAAGTGGAGTAAAAAATCCACTTTGTGGTGCAAAGTGGTGAACAAACAGAAGTTCAGAAAATGAGGAAGGGGAGGTGAGTCTGCCATGTTTATGGGCGAATACAATCATTCGGTTGATGCAAAAGGCAGACTGATCGTACCTTCCAAGTTCCGGGAACAACTTGGCAATGAATTTGTTGTGACAAAGGGACTGGATGGCTGTCTGTTTGTTTATTCCCAGGAAGAATGGAAACGGATTGAGGAGAGTCTTCGTGAAAAACCACTGACTTCAAAAGATGCAAGAAAGTTTATGCGATTCTTTTTTGCAGGAGCTGCAAACTGCGAAGTGGACAAGCAGGGAAGAATTTTACTTCCGGCGAATCTGAGGGAATACGCAGGAATCGATAAAGAAGTTGTTTCCGTCGGTGTATTCAGTCGTGTGGAGATCTGGAGCAAAGAACGGTATCTGGAAAACAACGATTTTGACGATATGGATGAGATCGCAGAGCATATGGCAGAGTTGGGAATTGGAATCTAAATATGGAGTTTAAACATTATTCCGTTCTTTTGAACGAGACAATTGAACAATTACATATTCGCCCGGATGGCATTTATGTGGATGGAACGCTTGGGGGAGGCGGACATTCACTGGAAATATGCAGACATCTGACAACTGGAAGACTCATCGGAATCGACCAGGATGCGGATGCCATTGCCGCTGCCACAGAGAGACTGAAAGATTATGCAGACAGGGTTACCATCGTAAGAAGCAATTATGCACAGATGGCGGACGTGTTGAAGAATCTCGGAATCGAAAAAGTGGATGGAATCATTCTCGATCTGGGAGTTTCTTCTTTCCAGCTGGATACACCGGAACGCGGTTTTACCTACCGGAGTGAGGATGCACCGCTGGATATGCGGATGGACAAGCGTCAGCGCCTGACCGCAAGGGACATTGTGAACGATTACAGTGAAGCGGAACTGTTCCGCATAATTCGTGATTATGGAGAGGATCGGTTCGCAAAGAATATTGCAAAGCATATTGTACAGGCGCGGAAAGAAAAACCGATTGAAACGACCGGGGAACTCAACGCAATCATCCGTGGAGCCATCCCGATGAAAGTACAGGTGACCGGAGGACATCCTTCCAAGCGGACGTATCAGGCAATCCGCATTGAGCTGAATCATGAACTTGATGTACTTCGCGATACGTTAGATACCATGATTGATTTGTTGAATGATGGGGGAAGAATCTGTATTATCACATTTCATTCACTGGAAGACCGTATTGTAAAATCCAACTTCAAAAAGAACGAAAATCCGTGTACATGCCCGAGCAATTTTCCGGTCTGTGTATGTGGAAAGAAATCCAAAGGACGTGTGGTGACAAGAAAGCCCGTTCTGCCTTCGGAGAAGGAACTCGAAGAGAACAGCAGATCAAAGAGTGCAAAATTACGCGTGTTTGAGCGTGTGGAAGATGGAATGGAAAGCAGGGAAGCGTTATGAGCAGTAAAAACTATTATGTAAACGGGAATACCGTGAGAGAACTGGATACACCGGTTCGGCACAATCAGAGAACACGCAAAGAAATCGAAGAGGCAAGACGCCGCAAAAACCGTAGAAATGCAGCGAGAAGGAATCGCCAGAGAGCGATGGAGATGAGCCGCGGTTATGTGGTATTTCTTACGGCATGTGTAGTGATCACTGCACTGACTGCCGTTTTGTTTGTACAAATGCAGTCGCAGATGACGACACGAATGAAAAATGTGGCAAATCTGGAGAGTCAGCTGGCAGATCTTCGCGCGGACAATGATGCACGTTATAAAAATCTTACAACTTCAACAGACCTTGAACATATCAAAAAAGTGGCAATGAAAAAGCTTGGCATGAAATATCCAACGGAAAAACAGGTGGTATATTATACCGTGGAAAACAGCAATTTCATGGATCAGTATGAGGATATTCCATCCAAATAACAGGAGTCAGATGTGAGAAGAAAGAGAAGAAGACCGGCACAGAAATTTAACCGGAAGATGCGGACAAAACTGATGGTTTTGTTTTCCCTTATTCTGGCTGTTTTGTGTGGACTGGTCGGCAGATTGACTTATATTGAACACACGAAAGGGGAAACCTATCAGAAAAAAGTACTTTCCATGCAGTCCTATGACAGTAAAACGATTCCGTACCAGAGGGGAGAAATCATCGACCGTTCCGGTACGGTTCTTGCTACCAGTGTGGCAGTCTATAATGTGATTTTAGACTGTACCGTTGTCAATGACAAAGAAGAGTATGTTGATCCGACCGTGGAAGCACTGGTGAAATGTTTCCCGGAATTGGATGAAACGGAGATCCGCAGAATTATAAAAGAGAAAAAGGATAAACGCTATATTGTACTTGCCAAGAAAGTACCATATGACGAAGTACAGCCTTTTGTGGAATTGCAGGATGCCGTAGACAAAAAAGGAAACAAAGTAAATCCGGATATCAAGGGCGTCTGGTTTGAAAAAGAATATCAGAGGAATTATCCGTTTGGATCTTTAGCCTCTTCCGTGATTGGTTTTACTTCTTCCGGTAATGTCGGCACAACCGGACTGGAAAATTATTACAACAGTACGTTAAACGGAATCAATGGACGGGAGTACGGTTATCTGGACTCGGACAGCGATTTTGAAAAGACCGTTATTGATGCACAGGACGGGGATACGCTGGTGACATCCATCGACGCAAATATTCAGTCCATCGTTGAAGAAAAAATCAAAGACTGGAATGAAAAATACCGGGACAACTATATAAAGGAACCGGAAGTATCAATACGGCAGCGATTGTCATGAATCCAAACAATGGAGAAATCCTTGCCATGGCAGATTATCCGAATGTGGATCTGAATAACCCGAGGGATCTGGGAAAATGGTACACCAAAAAACAGATCAAGCGCATGTCTGAGGATGACAAAATGGATGCGCTCAATGAGATATGGCAGAATTTTTGTGTATCCTCAACGTATGAGCCGGGGTCTGTCCAAAAACCGTTTACGGTGGCATGTGGGCTGGAGACAGGTACAATCAACAACAAAATGACATTTGACTGTGATGGGTACGAGGATTTTAATGGACAGAAGGTGCGCTGCGTGGCGCGCTACGGACATGGAATAGAAACCGTCCGGAAGACACTTATGGATTCCTGTAATGATGCCATCATGCAGATGTCATACAAAATCGGAAAGAATCATTTTACAGAGTACCAGTCCATCTATGGATTTGGACAGAAAACGGGAATTGATCTGCCGGGAGAGGCAAATACCGCATCTTTGATGTATCAGGTGGAAGATATGAAACCGATCGATCTGGCAACCAATGCATTCGGACAGAACTATAACTGTACGATGGTCCAGATGGTGAGTGGATTTGCGTCACTGATCAATGGTGGAACTTATTATCAGCCGCATCTGGTAACCAAAATCACGGATTCGACAGGAAATACGATTTCCACGGTGGAACCGAAAGCTGTGAAACAGACCATTTCCCAGAGTACCAGCGATAAAATCCGGGATTATCTGCAGAGTGTCGTAAAGGAAGGTACGGGAAATACGGCAAAAGTGGATGGATATTCTATGGGCGGTAAAACAGGAACCGCACAGAAGTTTCCGCGTGGAAACGGAAAATATCTTGTTTCATTTATGGGATTTGCCCCATACGACAATCCGCAGGTACTGATCTATGTGGTTGTGAATGAACCAAATGTGGCAGACCAGCCGCATAGCGTGTTTGCGCAGAACATTGCGCGTGAGATCTTAGAAGAAGTTCTTCCGTATATGAATATTTATCCGGATGAAAAGAAGACCGGTGTAAACAAGGGCTATGATGTTACCGGGTCAAAAGACAGCTCACAGTATACCGGAAAGCATAATGGAACCAAGTCCAGAAATGAAAAGAAAAAGAAGAACTAAAGACAAAAGAGTTCTTAGAAAGGCTCTGCAGTGCATATGCTTTAAGAAAAGGATCGTGGTGCTTTTCATGGAGTGGAATAAAACCTATCACCGCAGAAAAATATGTATCATATTCTTTTCTGTTGTTCTGATGTCGATGGTTTTGTGCGGGCGTCTGGTCTATCTTATGCTTTTTGAGGGAAAATATTATGAGACGCAGGCAAAAGATCTGCAGCAGAGAGAAAGAAAATAAAAGCCGCCAGAGGCAAAATTCTGGATCGAAATGGTGTGGTACTGGCAGATAACAAATCAGTCTGCACCATTTCTGTCATACATAACCAGATCAAGGAACCGGAAGCGGTCATTGCCATGCTCGTAAAGGAGCTTGGAATTCCGGAAGAAAAGGTCCGTAAGCGGGTAGAAAAATATTCGTCTCTCGAGAAGATCAAAAGTAATGTCGATAAGGAAACCGGAAACCGGATTCTTGCCTATGGTTATGCAGGGGTAAAAGTGGATGAGGATTATAAACGGAATTATCCATACGATACGCTTGCCTCAAAAGTGCTGGGGTTTACCGGCGGGGATAACCAGGGAATTATCGGACTGGAAAGTGTGTACGACAAATATCTGGAGGGAACCGATGGTCTGATTCTGACGACAACGGATGCCCGTGGTGTGGAAGTTGACAATATCGGAGAGGAACGCAAAGAACCTGTTGCCGGAAATAATCTGCGCACATCATTGGATGCAAATATTCAGATGTTTGCCATGCAGGCGGCAAATAAAGCATATATTCAGAAAGAAGCGGATTCTGTCAGTATTATTGTGATGAATCCTTCCGACGGAGCCGTCATGGCAATGGTGGATTATCCGGAATTTCATCTGAATGAGCCGTTTCAGCTGATTGAGGAGTATAAGGAGTATGAGGGTACCAAAAAGGAGCAGGAATACTGTAACCGGATGTGGCGAAACCAGTGCATCAATGATACCTATGAGCCCGGATCAACATTTAAGGTGATCACCGCGGCAGCGGCACTGGAAGAAGGTGTGGTTTCTTTGGTAAGACCGGTTTCACTGTCCGGGATACATTGTGGTGGAGGACCGCAGAATCCGCTGTCACAAAACGAACCGGGCATGGAGCGGAAAGACTTTGTGGAAGGAATCGAAAATTACCTGCAATCCCGTCGTTTATTCAATGTGGGACGTTCGGATCGGTGCCGATCACTTTTATTGACTATTTTGTAGCAGTTCGGTCTGTTACATAAAACGGGGATTGACCTGCCGGGAGAGGCTTCGACCATCATGCACAAGCGGGAAAAGATCGGGCTGGTGGAACTGGCAACCATCTCATTCGGACAGTCATTTCAGATCACACCGATCCAGCTGGCAACCACCGTTTCTTCTATTATTAATGGAGGAAACCGCGTGACACCGCACGTCGGAATGCAGGTGGAGAATGGAGACAAAAAAGTAATAAAAACGTTTGATTTTCCGGTGCAGGAGGGAATCTGCAGGGAGGAAACGTCGGAAAAAATGCGGTTTTTGCTGGAAAAAGTGGTATCCGAGGGAGGCGGAAACAAAGCATATATTGAGGGGTATGAGATTGGCGGAAAAACAGCCACTTCACAGACCCTGCCCCGTTCCGCACATAAGTACATCTCCTCGTTTCTGGGGTTTGCACCGGCGGATGATCCGAAAGTTCTGGTACTTGTGATCATAAGGAACCCTTCCGGTGTTTATTATGGCGGTACCATTGCGGCTCCTGTGGCAAAGGAAATTTTCGAAAACATACTGCCTTACCTTGAATTGGAGCAGTAAATACCTTATAATCGTAATTATACGCAAAGATGGAGGTTGATCGTAATGAAACTTGAAGGAAAAAAGGTTCTGGTTGTGGGAGCCGGAAAGAGCGGCATTGCTGCGTCAGAACTGTTATTGGATAAAAAAATTGAAACTGTTCTCTATGATGGAAACAAGGATCTGGATGTAGAAAAGTTATATGAAAAGGCACCGAAACTGAAAGGAATGCCGGTGCTTTTGGGGGAGTTGACGGATGAGCAGCTGCGCGCATTTGATGTAGCAGTCTTAAGTCCGGGCGTCCCGACGGATCTGCCGGTCGTAGAGCGGATGCGTGCACAGAACGTCTGCATCTGGGGCGAGATTGAACTTGCATATTCCTTCGCAAAAGGCAGACTGATTGCAATCACCGGAACAAACGGAAAGACCACTACGACAGCATTGACCGGAGAAATCATGAAAAATTATTTCAAGGATGTGCGCGTGGTTGGAAATATCGGAATTCCGTATACTTCCGAGGCTGCCACAATGACGGATGAAACCGTAACCGTCGCAGAGATCAGCAGTTTCCAGCTGGAAACCATTCATGAGTTCCATCCGGAAATATCCGCAATCTTAAATATTACGCCGGATCATCTGAACCGTCATCATACGATGGAGTGTTATATCCGGACCAAAGAGGCGATTACCACCAACCAGACAAACGATGAGGTGTGTGTGCTTAATTATGAGGATGAAGTGCTTCGGGCATTCGGAGAGAGCGCACCGGTGCATGTGGTCTGGTTCAGCAGTGCAAGAAAACTTGCTGAAGGATTTTATCTCGACGGAGAGGAAATCTTTTATGCGCATGACGGAAACACCGAGAAGGTGATCAATGTCAATGATCTGAATCTGCTGGGACGGCATAACTATGAAAATGTCATGGCCGCAACTGCCATGAGTGTGAATTTCGGAGTGCCGATGGAGAAAATCGTGGAGGTGCTGAAGCGTTTCCAGGCGGTAGAACACCGGATCGAGTATGTGACCGAAAAGAGAGGGGTTCGTTTTTACAACGATTCCAAGGGAACCAACCCGGATGCCGCCATTCAGGGAATCCGTGCGATGAACCGTCCAACGCTTCTGATCGGAGGCGGTTATGATAAGCAGTCCACATACGATGAGTGGATTGATGCATTTGACGGAAAGTAAAAAAAACTGGTGCTGATCGGACAGACAGCAGAGAAGATTGAAGTGTGTGCGCATAAGCATGGGTTTATGGATACCGTGCGCTGTGAGACCTTTGAGGAAGCGATCCGTTACTGCTATGACCATGCAGTATCCGGGGATGCGGTTCTGCTTTCACCGGCATGTGCCAGCTGGGGCATGTTCCCGAACTATGAGGAGCGTGGACGGATATTCAAAGAAATCGTTCGTGGATTAGAGGAGTAGTGAGTCGTGCCGAAACGGAGACGTGGGGAAAAGAAAACAACATATTTTGACTATAATCTGTTGTTTATCATTATTTTCCTATTGTGTTTTGGACTGGTGATGCTTTACAGTTCCAGTTCGTATACATCAGCAAATAAATATGGGGACAGTGCACATTATCTGAAACTGCAGGCGCGAAATATCGCAATCGGTCTTGTTTTTATGTTCTATTTTGCAAAGAAGGATTATCATGTGTGGAGAAAATTCGGAAGGCTGGCATACTGGGGAGCCCTGGGGTTTTGCCTTGTCGTTCTGGCAAAGGTACCGGGGCTGACGCGAAGCTCCCACGGACAGTCCCGCTGGATTCAGGTCGGACCGATCGGCTTTCAGCCATCGGAGCTTGCAAAGATTGCCATCATTATTTATCTGGCGATGCTGATCGAGCGTATTCCCAAGCAGCTGGATAAGGTTTCAAGCATGGCAAAAGTAGGAATCCGTCTGGTGCCGCTTGTTTTGTTTGTCGCGGTAAACAACCTGAGTACGGCGATTATCATTCTTGGGATTGCTGTCTGTATGCTGTTTGTGGCAAGTCCGAAGTACAAAGAGTTTTTTGTGGTTGCCGTGCTGGGGGTGCTGTTTATTTTCGCATTTATCAATATCGCGTCTTACCGGAGTGACCGTGTGGAGGCATGGAAACATCCGGAGACAGCGGGAGATAAGGGATATCAGACCATGCAGGCACTCTATGCAATCGGATCCGGCAAGCTGTTTGGAAAAGGACTCGGACAGAGCCTGCAGAAGCTGGGCAATGTGCCGGAGGCACAGAATGATATGATTTTTTCCATTATCTGTGAGGAACTCGGCCTTTTCGGTGCCGTCTGTGTCATTCTTCTGTTTGTCCTGATGCTCTGGCGGATGATGGTCATTGCCAATAATGCAAAGGATCTGTACGGGGCACTTCTGGTGACGGGCATTATGTCACATATTGCGATTCAGGTAGTTTTAAATATTGCGGTTGTTACCAATACGATTCCGAATACCGGTGTCATTCTGCCGTTTATCAGTTACGGAGGTACCTCGCTTGTATTCCTTATGGCAGAGATGGGGCTTGCGTTGAGCGTGTCGAAGGGTCATCC
>ENA-OQKA01000195-OQKA01000195.1-human-gut-metagenome-genome-assembly--contig:-NODE-195-length-18190-cov-8.923767_pt1 | contig 18190 bp, 18 predicted proteins | sample MGYA00242644_ERZ504789 | MGnify/ENA primary metagenome ERZ504789 (study PRJEB26092, sample SAMD00036423) | human gut metagenome | host: Homo sapiens | study: EMG produced TPA metagenomics assembly of...
ATATCTCTAAAAGAAAGATGGTACTTATTACGCATCATTAAGCCATACTTATACGCAGTCGTATAAACAGCAGGTAATAAACGTGAAACAGAATATCCCCAAAGATCATTTGGAATCATATCCCTGTCTAAAACATCACAAATATCAAGAATAGAATCATAATCATAAGTCTTACCAAAATTCTTATTTAAATATGGCACGATTAACTCTGTTTGAAGATTTCCAGCTCCCTGTCCCATGCCTGTAGCGCAAGAATCAACAATGATATCTCGTTCAGATTCAAGATTAATGAAATATTGCACATTTGAATAAGCAAGATTCATATTATTATGTGCATGGAAACCAATTTTTATGTCCTTATCTAAACGTGAATCATAATAATCAAACAAGCGCTTCACATCTTTAGGTTGCATATATCCATAGCTATCCACAAAATAACAAGCAAACGCTTTCATCTTGTTAGCAGCCTGGATGACCATATCCAATTCTGCATCAGTATAGCGCATTGTTAGCATTGGCTGTACAAACACTTTATACCCTTTTGCAGACAAAGCTGCACAATAATCAAGCGATTTTTGCAATTCGGAATATCTCAATATGACTCTTATACCCTCTACAAGTGAAGGATTCCAATCAGGAATCTCATTTACATCCGTATCAGGACCAATATACAAGCCAGCATACAAAGCTTTTGGATTACGTTTCTCAGGTAGATACTTAGACAATTCTTCAACATTCTGATAAATAGCAAACTTGCTCTTATCATCAGCAGAAGGTCCCATTGTACCTATTTCGATAATATCCACATGAGAATTACCTAATGACTCTATTATGGTATGTTTAAGCTCTTCTGAGAAAATTTTGTCGGAAAATCCATTTTTATGAAGGTCTTCCAACCCCTGACCTCCATCTCGGAGAGTTGCATCTAATAATTGTATTTTTCTTACCATACTTTTTATCCTATGAAATTATTAATTTCCTCTACGCAGAGGTCATACACATTTTCAACTTTGTAGCGTTTATACCAATCAGACGTAAGTTTCGCTGTCTGCTTTGCATTTAAACGTGGATACCATCCAAGGCGTGTTTTCGCTTTATTGATATTCAACATCAGAAGCTTTGCCTCATGCAAAGCATTTGGATCTGAAACATCCTTAAGCTCACCAAATCCAAAATTATCAATGATAGAAGAAGCTACTTCCCAAACAGTCAACACACTTTCTTGCTCAGGACCAAAATTCCATCCCTCACAAAATTCCGTCGGTTTTTCCCACATTTTTTGAGCTAACAGCATATATCCTGATAAAGGCTCTAGTACATGTTCCCATGGACGAACAGCTTTTGGGGATCGTATTTCTATAACCCCTGTGGTTTCAAGAGCCCGGATACAATCTGGTATGATACGATCCTTAGCCCAATCTCCACCACCAATTACATTACCTGCACGAACTGAAGCCAAGGATACATGATGTTTTTTACCATAATCACTAGGATTAAAGAAAGAGCGTCTCCAAGATTGTATAGCTACCTCACATGCTCCCTTTGATGAAGAGTAAGGATCATAACCACCAAATGGATCAGTTTCTACATAACCTTTTAACTGTTCACAGTTATCATAGCACTTATCAGTAGTGATCATCACACCGACTTTTACACTTGGCGTTGAACGAATAGCCTCCATCACATGAATGGTTCCCATTACATTCACTTCGTATGTTTCAACAGGAATGTCATAACTTAATCGAACTAAAGGCTGAGCTGCAAGATGGAAGACTATCTCAGGCTGATACTCAGCAAAGATTTGCTTCATCTTCTCACCATCTCTGATATCGGCTCTGATATCGGCCTTTATCATTTTACCAATACCCGACAATACAAAGTTGTCCTTATCAGAATAAGGTTCTAAACCTACACCAACTACTTCTGCTCCCAACTCATGGAGCCAAATAGAAAGCCAGCTTCCTTTGAAACCAGTGTGTCCTGTTACCAAGACTCTCTTTCCTTTATAGAAATTATTGAATAAATCTATCATTGCTATACATTATTTTCTAGGTACCTCTCTAGTCCACTTCTTCCATGGAGCTGTTCCCGTAGCAAGAAGCTTCTCTAACATATTCTTCTCTCTAATATTATCCATGCACTGCCAAAAGCCTTCATGGATGTAAGACATCAACTGTCCTTCTTGTACCAATTTCTCCAATGGCTCTTTCTCGAAGACCGTGCTATCGCCCTCTATGTAATCGAAAATCTGCGGCTCCAAGACCATATATCCTGCATTGATTGGTGCACCATCCAGCATGTTTTTCTCTCGGAATGATTTAACGGCATTATCACCGCCGATATTGAGCACACCCTTCTCCTGTGCCATCTTTACAGCTGTAAGAGTCGCAATCTTGCCATGAGTCTGATGGAACTCTAAGAGTTTATTGATATCTACATCACAAACTCCATCGCCATATGTCATGAAGAAAGGTTCATTACCTACATATTTCTGAACTCGCTTGATACGACCACCAGTCATCGTATTATAACCGGTATCCACAATAGTTACCTTCCAAGGCTCTAACTGGCTATGCTGTATAGTAACCTCATTGGTTCCTTTTGTCCAATCGTAACTAACATCACTATTATGAAGGAAATAATTGTTAAACCACTCCTTGATGTATTCTTGCTTATAACCAGCACAAATGATAAACTCATTGTGACCATAATAAGAATACTCCTTCATAATGTGCCACAGAATTGGCATACCACCAATTTCTATCATTGGCTTTGGTTTAAACTGGCTTTCCTCACTAATACGTGTGCCAAAGCCTCCTGCTAAAAGTACTACTTTCATATTTTTTAAATTATGATTTTTATAACAACAGATACCTTCCCACTCTGGTGTACTTAGTCAATAGATGTGTCATCAACCATGATAACATAAATATAAGAATCCAGCATAATAATGGAAAGATGATATAACGTTCATGTATAAAGTCATGCAAGAATTCTGGGCGAGTAATATTCCAAATAATCCATTGATGGAAAACATAGATGCCCATACTGCATTTCGCTATAGAATTGAGAACTCTAGTAAGCAATTTATCTTGCGATAATTTTACAGAATTTGCCCCCCCAGAATTGAAAACGAAGAGCAATAAAGAGATGTAACTCAAACTATGAATGAAGATTAGATGCGACTTATCCAATATAGACAAAGCTCCATAACCTAGAAAAACTACCATCCAATATTTCTTCATAAATATTAAGAATTTCTCCTTGTATTGGAATACTAAGTATCCTATATAGAAATAGCAATAGTAATATACTGGCAAGAACAGTCCGAAAGGAACGTTGGGCGCAAGTCCTCCTTTGCCTTTCGCTATAACAACTGCCATACTAACACACATCGCAGCAATATTATATTTCTGCCCTCTCTTCTCTATCAGCCAGCAGGCTATATAGCAATAAAAGAGCATCAGGCAATACCACAAGTGGCTTGGTTTGCCATAAAACATATCCTGGAGGAAATTGCGATTCACCTCAGTAAGATTGGTCAATGCACCCAGCACCAGGAATGGTATGAGCAACCTATGCACCTTATTTTTCAAAAAAGGCATGAACTCTTGATACTTCTGCTTTTTCTTTAGTAAGAAACAGAACAAATAGCCTGCCATAAAGGTAAACAGTGGCATATTTGCATCAGGAGTCAAGAAACTGAAGATTTTGCCGTAAACTCCGTCCAATGGCGAGTTACCGTATCCCCAACAGATATATGAGCAATAGCTATGCCATGCCACGAGGGAGATAACCGCAAGACATCGCAGGAGCAAAACATCTTGAAGTGTTGTTTTTGATTGATTCATAAATGTATTAAAAAAATATATTCTCACGTATATGATCAGACATGTCTATCGTTACTGTGTCTTTATAGCCACGAAAGTTTTCAATTGAAAATGATTTTAGTCTCATTGTTACAACATTTTATCTACAATTGTTTCTTAATATCTTGTTTCATAATTGTCAGCGGACGTTTGAACACTTCTTTTGGGTCAGCATACGTTCCCAAAACAAACCTGTCTATATCAAAGCCGTCAGCAAACAATCCTGGTATACAATCTTTCAATGCTTGTATAGCAGAAGGAGAGTATATCTTATGTCGCCATAGCAATTCCCTTACTTCTTCCGAATGTTCCTTATATACAGCATTAATAGCAAATCGTTTGTTGAAATCTTCTGCAAGATTTCCGCCACATTTGTCATGAAGTTCTACACACAATCCTTTACAGATATGCTTTGTTTGAAAGTTCACCAAGTCATCTGGTGGAAGTTCGAAATACAGAGGTTCTATTTCTTCTCCTGCTTGAGCGTAGAGGGTGAAATCCAATGGGCAATCGCTCTTATGTCTATTGCAGGAAGAGCAGCATGGAAGAAGATTATAAAAGTTGGTACAGAGATAAGGATATAGACTCTTTGGCATATTGTGATCCAATTCATAGTTTGCTCGCAATACTGCTGGGTGAGGATTGGGCTTTCTACCTTTTCTCTTTCCTCGTTTCTTAATCATTGCTGGAGTCTGTGCAGGTTCTGTTTCTGCTGTTATGGCAAACTGCGCATTACAATACACACAGGTTTTGATGTCGAGCGCATTATTGCGAACATAGTCAGGAAAGACTTTCTCTCTCACACCTTTATAATCCATAGCCTTTATTATCAAATCAGAAAAGGAATATGGATTTTGCTTACCAATTGTGACAGATACTTTCAAAGCCTCTTGCCCAAGAATGTTTTCCATCTGATTAATCATTGCATGATATTGCCAAGGAAGTAAATCGTTAAGAGAATCATAGTTGTCGATTATCTCCTGTATATACTTAGCGTATTCTGGCTTTTTTATGGCAGAGAAGTTTGCTTTCTTACGTCCTTTTGGGTTTGGTTGTTTTGCAGTGAAATGTAACTTGGTCGTATTACTCAGCAAATCACTTTTCAACTTTTTGAGATTATCCAAAGGCTTCGCTGCAAGGTTGATGCCTTGAATCATCCCATCAGCATATTCTTTTGCAAGCAATTTTATATCGTCTGTCACTACTATTTTTCTCATTGTTTATCCTCCTCTAATCTTTCAAGTTCATCTAACAGCCAACTGCGATATGAAGTTTTGTCTTGTCTTCTTTTACGAACTAAAAGCACTCGAAGCTGCTTTACGACAACTTCATCTCCTAACAAGCTAATGAATTTTTCAGCTTTGCCCAAGTTCCATTCTTTATTTTCATATTGTTGTGACTTCAGAAAATCGACAAGCGACACTATCTTGTTTTGGATATGCTTGCCCATAAAGCCATTCTCCAAGAAGAAACTTTGATGAAGAATGTCGTTCACATTGGCTCCCAAAGGATTGACAAATGCACCTGTCTCCTTTTCTGTCTTTCCATTCTTCAGATACAATATATTGTTTTTGGGAATGTCACTTAGTATAAATGGCGAATGGGTGACAAGGAGAATATTGACGGATTCTATAGGATAAGTGATATCTAACCATGACAATCTATCCAATAAATCTGCGATAAAGGTGCGCTGATATTCTGGATGACTATATAGCTCCACTTCATCCAGCACCAAGTTGATATGCTTATAAGAGATACGGAAAGTATCATCATTTACACTCACCAAATTTTGAATATGATACAGAATGGAGCTAAGCGAATACATCAACTGGCGTTCACCACTGCTCATGCTTGTGAAAGTAAATTCGTCGCTAAAACCATGCATTGGCAGTTCATCACACTTTTCAAAGACAACATCTATGTCATAAAATGGAGGAGGCAACAAGCTGAAAGCCTTTTCATAGGAAGATATTGGCTGATTACCATGAATATCCTCTATTTTTATTTCATGCTCTCCAGAAGTTCTATCATAAATACTATTCTCTGCAAAACTTTTACACTGTCTCAGCTTATAAGTAATATGAGAGTCGTCATCTGCTATCTTCTTCAAGTACATATCTACTCGGTCCGAAGTCATTTCACGCTTGTAATCCGCATAGGTTAGCCCTATTTTTAGGGTTTTGTAAGCCATATAGCTAACAACATCATTGAAAAGTTCGTCTCCTAACTTTACTCTATCCAAACCATAGGACGCATAAGCATCCTTGAATGCAAAGTAAAGAGATTCAAAATTTGAAGGTTCTTTCCATGCCGCAAACTTGCTTATCAACGATTTTTCGTAATTAGATCGAAGTCTGTATCTCAATTTGGCTGCCTTGTAACCAGGAATGAAATTCTTTCCTTTGGAATCGAAGTAAAGAGCCAAAGCCGACAAACGTTGCAATGCCAATCCATTCTCCTTGTTGATGTCTATATTACCGTTATTACGGAAAGGATTTAAGGACATTGGGGTGAGATAGGCATCATTTTTATGGAATAGTCCATCTATCCAGTTACCATTGATACGTTTATCATCGGGACATTGATAATCTTTCTTGTTGAAACTATATAAGCTATAGTTCAAAGCTATCGTATAAAAGAAATGATGATGTAAAATTGCTTTATACTTATCATCTTGTCCTGAAATAACTTGATTGCCCCTGTACAAATCGGTACGAGTGCCCTCGCATCTCAGTTCATAGATAGTTCCATCAAATTCATAGAACAGACTTGCATATACACCAACAGCTCCATACAATCTTACACCATAGCTTCTTACCATCCGCTTCAAATGAGTTGAAGCGAAATTATTGATGATGGCAAACATGATATCCAACAATGTTGATTTGCCAGAACCATTCTTGCCGACAATACAAGACATGGAAACCTTCAGCTTGGAATTTACCGTGCTCTTGATTTCATACAAATCAGGAACTTCTGATTTAAAACAAAGCTTGATATTTTCCGATGTTGGAGGATAGCTGATATTTTCATAAAAAGGATACCAGCTATCTTTCAATGTCTTTCGTATGAATGACCTCGTATTTGCTTGGTCTATATAAATGCCTAAAAGCCTCATAATGTAAGATTTGTAAACTACCAATACAGCGTGCCCACTATTTATCATAGGGTAGCAGTACCAGTATTTTTGAATAAAGTTTGAATTTTCTAAAATTTAACTATCAAGCGACGGCTTGGAATTTCTTTATTACCTCCACATCCGTACCATCTTCAAAAAAGTCATCAATGGTCTTCACTCTGTATGTTCCTTTATTGTAATAGGAATAAAAGCACCATGCAGTGGCTCCTGCAGTATCTCCAGTAAAGGATAATTCTTCTAGTATTGAATGAGCCTGTCATAATCGACAGCTTCAACTTTACAATTCAGAAGTCTTCCACTCCCAATGTATTCAATACAACTCGGTTTGTGTACAGCGACACCACCATCATAAAGTGCATGTGGAAGCAAAGTAATCAGCGCTATTCGCTTATTATTATCTGATGTTTGAGTGGACATCACTCTATTTATTTCTCCTTCTATAAGAAGTTTTGTTTTTCAAACCCAAATAGTATTTATACAATAAAGCAAAATGAAAATTGCGATATACATTATTGCCTATTCTTACAAATACTTCATGAATAATTCCATTGACAACCAATAAAGAAATGATACTGTCACGATCTTTATTCTCTTTCAACTTTCCTTCTTTTAGAATTAAATCCAAGAGAGTAAACATGTCCTTCTGACTCAATTGCTCTCGTTTGAGATAAGAAGGAGCTTTCTCACGGATATAATCAAATATTGGAATCAAATCTTCATTTCCTTTTTCACTTGACAAGTCACGAAAATGGTGCTCAACAGCATTAGCTCTTGTTTTACCAAATGTATAATAATACTGTGGCAAGATAGGACAGTCTGTATTATCTTCCTTCAAAGCATGCCCCAATGCCTCAGAAATTAAGTCGATAAATGGTCGCAAACTAATTGTTTCGTTTGCATTTTTGAGATTCTTGAAAAACCAATCATAACTTTCCCCAAAACGAGGAGAATTATTAGTATCTGCATATCTTCCAAAGAATGTTGCACACAAATGACGTAAGACGTAATCATCCAATGGTGGTTGACGATTCAAATCATTGATAGTCTTAACAACTTTATTGATATAAAAGTTAGGATAGAATTGATAAAGTTTCATTATCTCAAAGAATTCATCCCATGAATTTGACAGAATCAACTTGAAAAAATATGCAAACAATTCTTCACGAGTCCACTCGATAGAAATTGTTCTATTTGAAAGTTCATTTTTATTATTCAAGTTGGATATTTTTTCATACAAATCACTACGTAAGAACAACTTTGGTGATATTGAATCATACTTCATACGTCTGCATAGGTTAATCAATGGAGAGATTCTCTCGGACCACATATGTGGCTTGACTATGCCATCTAATTCGTCAAAGATAATAATTATCTTACTATTTTTATCTCGCAGATAAGAATTCAGTTGCTGCATATCAGATTCAATTGCAATCATCTTTTCATCTGAAGCAATAGTCTCTTTGAAACGGGAAGCGGTTGCTATATCATCAAATATAGGAAGTACATTTAATGAAGACTTATATCCATAAGGAGAGTCTAACATGATAGCATTCCATATATAAGCTGTCCAAAATCTTTCAAAAAATAGTCATTTGTACCTTCAACATTATCAAACTTAACAGTGTCTATACGTTTGTTATTATCCCCTATTATGTGGATAAATTCGCAGTTTAGGGATGTTTTATTGGCTCTCTGCTGTAAAGCATTGACAATTTTCTTCTCTCGAAGTGAACGATAAATATAACTTTTGCCAGTTCCTTTGTTTCCCAAAACCAATATCTTGTCAGGATTAAACAAATCTTCCATACAACTTCTGAAGAAGTACCTTCCCAATTCTAATTCTCGATTATAATCTGTGATGTCTTCAGCATAGAGAAGAGGCATTCTTTCCTGCAAATTAGAAAGGATTATTTTCTTAAGTTTTCCTTTTTCTGTATCAGGTATTTTAGAATTTACATTTTCTTCTAATACAGTAACTTTTCCATGTGCTACAACTTCAGGTATTACATCATTCCGAGTTTGCAACGTAACGTGTTTAGAATCTTCCAAGGCATTATTAATCGCTTCAAACAAAGTATTGTATTCAGGAAAATTTCTTTCGGTCATCATATCAACGAAGTCACGAAAATCCTCATCTGGAGTTCCCAATGCTGCTAACACTTCATTATATGTGATACAATATCTATCTAAAGTTAACTCCTTGGAATCAGACTCATTATCATATTCTGCAGACAAATGATTAAGGTAGAAATCTATGTTTTTGTTGAAAGATTCAAACTTGCCTCTTTTTCCTTGGGCTGGAACAATAGAATTTACAACCATTATTCTTGGTGAATTTTCATTTTTCAAAGAATCTAAGAAGAAATGAAGACCAGGAATAGTTTGAGTAGAGTTTCCAAAGAAACCAACAACTAAATCTGACAATCTGAAAGCAGATATTCCAAACACATCATTAAAGCCAGTTCTTGAATCAATAAAAATTGCATCTGGAGCCAATTGGTCATTTATTCGCTTTATCAATATCTCAAACTGATTTACCAATGTATCAGGGCTAAAGAAATCTAATCGTGTCAATCCATTCAAATAGTGTTCCAGATTGGTATGGAATAGATTTCCGACACACTCTTCATCTTCAAGATTGCCAGCAGGGAAAATATAGATTTCCCCTTCTCCTGAATATTGCTTTGAAACCTCCCAGCAATAATTGGAAAGCGATTTTGCTTCTCCATTATCATCCATAAAATACTCTATAAGCCCATTAGAATAGATTGGAGAGCATGGATCTTTGAGAAAAAAGTTTGTAAAACCAGGTGCTTCAAAATCACAATCAAGAATAACTATTTTCTTCTTATGATTTATTGCTAAAAATGACGCACAAGAAGCCAACGTTGTAGAACGTCCAACACCTCCTTTATAACTATAAAAAGTCACAACAGGAATATCATTGTTCTTTTTCTTGACAGGATTAAGCAAGTTCGACAGATGCCTTCTAGTTGAATCTATGTTTACCTTTTCTTTAGATTCAAATATAAATGACTCCAAGAAGTCATCTGAATTTGCTTCATCTGCGGTAAAACAACTCAAGTTTACATCATTGTAAGACGAAAAAACATCAATAATTTTATCTTGGGATACACTCCCCAAGATAATATAAACATCAACCAGATTATTATAGTTCAATATTATTCGATAATCTGAGATTTTGTCCTGTTTAATCAAAGAAGCACATTTAGTATTTACTTCTTCTACTACATTGAATATATTAATCATGAATAATATTTTTTCTTTAATTGATTAAACATTGATTCTATATCAAAAAGATATTTTTTTAAGTCATCTTCTGAAAAATCTAATTTAATACATGTCTTTGGATTTTGGTATCTTATGACTTCACTCCACCCACAAAACATTTTTCTTTCTTTCGAATCACTTATTTTATTACCTAACAGAGCTACACCAGAATAGTCACAATGTGCATTCGATGTAGCAAAAGACAATTTCCTGGACAAATTATGTGTTTTGAAACCTTTTTCATAATATGGATAACTCTCTATATGTTCGTTCTTCTGCCAATTAAGATTGACAAAAAACGTATAGCTTATCATTGTTTCTATCACATAGCCACTTAGATAATATATGTCCAACTTTAATCGTTCTCGTTTTGCAAAAAGATGCTGTTTCCGTTCCATCGAATCCAAAGATTCCATCATGGTTTTACAGACATCCAAATGGCGTAACGCTGACTGATAATATTCTTTATATTGCATAAGCACTAATTGTAAAACGTTGAAATACTCTTATCAAACCTATTACGAAAGTAACGATGGAGAATTGCAGCACCCAGTTGGCAGCCGTCATTCTCTCCGCTAGTATCGTCATCTTGGCATTCTGGATCAGCCCCCCGATAATCAATGACAGCAAAAGTTGTATTGTCCCCGAGGCTGAGAAAATCTTATTGAGTTTGCTTTGGTCTCCCTTTCCTAACTCGTATGTGAAGAATCGGCTGATGGCTGCGGACAATGATCCTGATATGACAGAGAACATCGCCACGACTCCACCTACCACATTGTATATTCCGAAGTTTTCCACTCCCAACGCATTCAATATGACTCGGCTCGTGTACAGCGACACCACCATCATAAAGAGCATTCGGAAGTAAAGAAGAAGCGTATTCTTCGCTATTCGCTTGTTGTTATTAGAGCGAGGAGGCATAATGAGTGGAACTTTCTTAGCTCGACACTTCTTTCTTTTTCAAATAGTTCAAAAAAGAACAACAAGACACCAACATGAACAGTGCCTCTTCTTGACCAGGGACATATTTTCCATCTTCATCCATCAAAGCATGTCTTATTCCTGTATCTGGTTGATTTGTATAAGTATACAAATTTACAAATGCCGTTTTCAACATCTTTGGGAAAACGAAGCCATTACTCTCCATAGAACTTAATGCCTTACCTAAAGTACTCTCGCCTGTTTTCTCTCTACAATAAGCCTCAACAGCAGAGATTGACTCTTTTATCGAATTTCGATAGTCACCAATAGGCTTTTTAGCATATAATTCTAAAGCTGATTCAAGATGCTCCTTAATATTATCTTTAGAACTTTCCAATGATATCTCAATAGCCTTAATTTCCTCTTCTGCTGTTACCTCAACTATCAAGCCATCTATTACCCTATAGGCAAAATGCAAATCTCCAAAATAGCTATTTAGTCTATTGACAAAAGAAACATATGCATCACGATATCTATAATCTTCAGAAAAAGCAGACTTTAGTAATTGAATAACATATTCTACTAGGTTTAACTTCTCATACCATTTTACATCCAAATTGTTGATATAGGACACCAAGATATTCTTATTCCTCTCGTAAAAGAAATCATTTTTCCTACGAAAAAAAATAATGCATCCAAATATGTATTTGCATATTTTGATAATCATCAATTGACACTATGCGCAAATCATTCTCAAGTTCATCTATACATGAGCAGATACAATCTTGTATAGGCTTTGTCAAAGCTTCTTTAACAAAAATATTACTTGGCTTCGTATAACCATATCTATCCGAAAATCTTTCCATAATTGTTGTCTTTAGTTTCTAGAACTGATAAATAGATTATCTCATCTGTAATCTACCGTTCGAAAGTAAACCACCAATACAGCGTCCCCTCTATTATCAGCGGGTTAGCCGTACCAGTATTTTTGAATAAAGTTTTGATTTTCTAAAATTTAACAATCAAGCGACGGCTTGGGATGTCTTCGTTACCTCAGCATCCGTACCATCTTCAAAATGGCGAACATAGTCACATCGCAAGCTACGTCCCTTTCGGTTTTGGTTGTAGTCCTTCATCACCTTTTCGAAATATTCCCTTGTTTCCATTATCAAACTGTTTTGATTACGGATGCAAAGGTAATTATATTATATAGGTACCGCCATACGGGCTAACGGTGATTTACCAACAGTCCTGATGGAGAACATATCGAATTGCTTTGTCTTTAGACACTTCTTGAACATAACTTGAATTATTGTTTGAGACCCCATAGGTAAAAAAATCTCCAGATTTCAAAATGTCAATGAACGAATGTATATCAAACTTTTAGCGAGAACACTTTTTTCAAGTGGATTCATTGTATGTTTTTTCAAGAATTATCTTTTATCCAATTAGTCACTTCTTTCGGTATAGCAAAAGAAGCCCAAGCAGAATCTGTCATATTTACAACAAATATCCGAGCAACACTATCACCTATAACAGCCTTAAGATTATCTCTTATCTCTGCTGTATTTCTACTATCCGTTTTGATGCACCAAGAATTACCTGTCAATCTTGCCCACGAACCTTGCTTTTTTATTTCGTCAACCAATTGATTACGTAACTCTTGTGTCTCTGCCTCAAATATAATCAATAATTCCTTCATTACTCCTTTATTGACTTATAATAAAAACCGACTATAAAACCTAATGTACCAGATAACGCTCCTATTATAGCAACAAGCACATCTTTCAAATCACTAATGGAAGCTTTTACCCTGATTGCATATGCAAAACATAGAAACAGAATAGAGAAAAAGCCTAAGACGAACAACAAAGCCATCTTGCTTCTTGTCAATTCTCTTTTTTCTGGTTGCTCATCATCCTCACCTATGTTGGGATCATTGTTAGATGGAGTAGATGGCTGCTGTGGAACTCTATCTGTATTTGAAGTCTGAGGTTCGTTTACTGTCCCAGAAGGTTGTGAATGATCAGATGAAGTCGCAACTTCCATAGCTTCATCTTCTTCCGAATTCGTAACTGTATTATTTTCTTCCATACGCTTTTATTTTATTGTATCATCAGTAATACTGTCTTTCACTTGAGCTTCTGGGGAATCGCCATTGCGAATCCCATTCGGCTGCGAACAACAATTACAAGTACTAAATGCTATTAGCACCAACACCGAAGTAAACATTAAGAACAAAATACTGTTTACTGAATTTTCAAATTTCATTTTCATACATCCGTATATCACCAATACAGCGTCACCACTATATTACAAGTAGTTACAGCTATCAGTTTTTTGAAAAAAGTTATTTTGTATCGTGTGCAGGGAGAAAGATAATTAAGCACACTCCTTCACCTCTATTATTTTTTCAATTCCTTACCAGAAAAAGTACTTCACCTTGTTTGTAATAATCGCCAAACATCTTCAACACAACATCGACATCAACCTCTTCTTCCATGCTAATTTTACCATCTACTATCTTTAATGTATCACCATGCTGTTTGCAAACACGTTGCATTTTGCGAATATCCTTTTCTGAGATTTTTTTATAGGTACCTAGCATTCCTATTTTTACAAGTTTTTTATGAACTGACGGTTTGTTTTCTATTTCAGCTTTCAGTTTTTCTATGCCAAAAAAGGAGTTAGTACTCTCCATCTCTTCCACTATAATTCTAGCTTTCTCTGCATATTCCTCGTGTAAGCCCATCATCTGTTCAAAATTGAATTTCTTTATCACATAGAAAATGTCCTTGTAGAATACACAGTCTATCTGTTTGTCCAGCGTTAAAGTATCACCTTTCAGCTGCTGAAGCATTAAACTTTGAGGATTAAACCACGCATAAACTTTTGACTTGTAATTAGCATCTCGGGTATCAATGGCTACCGAACTAGCATGCATCTTACGAAACGTATAAACCCATTCACCAGATTGTACATCTTCGAAACCAACACAATAAGCCCACAACTTTACTTCATCATTTTCCAAGTCACGAATACTTCTAACCTTTGGCACCTCACGCTGCAATTGGTTAGTGATAACGTCTTGAAAGGAAAACACCTTATTCTGTATCGGGTATGAAAATAGATTTTCTGTATCATCATTCAAAACATCATAGTCAACCATCTCATAGTTTTTGTCAACTATAGATTTCAGTTGACTTATTGATGTCTCATATATATATTCTCTTAATTCCTCATCGTTATCAACTTGATAAACATGATAAAGATATTTTTCATGCGCTCTTGCCTTACGCTTCATTTTAGGCTTAAGCGCTCTTGTTATAAAAAACAACTTTGTATCATCAACGCTGGTCGAAGATATTAAATTCAACAATTCCTCTAAATTCATTTCTTGTTTATTTTATTAACATAAAACAATTTATACCCAATATTGTATATCTTTATATTATCACTTTCATAGATATCTCTAAATGGAGAAATCATGAGACCTTGCTTTCGTTGTCCCTGTTCTTCGTATTCCATCTCAAACAAAGAGTATTTGCAATTTAAGACAGGATTTACTAAAAGCAGACTTGAAGTGACATATATCCTATAAATGATAATCAAGAGTATCAATAATGGTATTATGTCGCCTAGCTCGTCAAAACTCTGAAAGAGAAATGGTATGATATAAGTTGCTATATAGCCTATAGATTCTGCATTTTTATTTGAAATACTCCTAACCGTCACATTATTGCCATTTTTAGAACTAGAACGAAGTATCTTTAAAAAGAGCATAGTTCCTAATGTCACTAAAACAAGTAAGAGCCCCAAGAGTATAGACAAGCCGAATTTATGTAGCAAACACAGGATACTCGTCTTGTCAAAACCTGCAAAATGTAAATAGGAACGGTTATAATATAGCTGTCTAACTATTATACATACAAACAAAGGTGAATATGATGTTAAGAACAAAATCAACTTTGGTACTGTACGCAAATAATTTGTACGCAAAACACTAACCATAGTCAACTTTTTATATATCACCAATACAATGTCACCACTATATTACAAGTAGTTACACCTATCAGTTTCTTTAAGTTATATTTTGTTCCCCATTGCAGTATCGCCCTGCACTTGTCGTCGCTCGAATGGGGATGTTATCTTATAAATATTGTTGCACAATATTTGCTAGTTCATCAGCATAAGAGGATGTATCTGATACATATTCCTTATTTACAAGTATGTACAAAGATAAATCATTTCTTCTAAAATGCTCGAACTTGTCATCAGAAACCGTTGAAAGCACGAAACGACGATAAAGACGGAAACGACGGGATACCATTCCATCCTGATCTTTTTCGTCTTCTGCTCCAATAAAAAAGAAAGAAGCTTTTTCATCTCGCTTCAATACATCTAACATTATATGAAACATCGTATAGAGTATCGTTCTCGCCTCGAAAGTATTGGACCGAAGACTAAACTTATTTTTACTGTTGATGTTTGCCTTATCGAAGAACTTCACACAATAAGCGTGTTTCTTATAACATTCAACTCTTACGATATAGGCATGATGGGATTTGTCTGACTTAAACCGATATTGCAAGGTTTGAATCAGATACTCATCACACTCACTTTTATCTATCAGTTGAAAGATAAAAGGATAACCATCAGACATCAATCGCTCCATTAGATTAACTTTTTATAAACAGGTATTGCTACCTTATCCATTTCTTCTTTCGAAACCTTAACAACTCCGGGAGTTGCATCAAAATAATCTACAGGATAACGATACTTGCCATTTGGCATCAAAACCTTAGTTACACGGCGAAAGAGAGAGATACCCTCTTCTGTAACTATCTTTGTTATCGTCTTATCAATGATCTTTCCCATAATTCTTTATTTTTATTTCAATTACGCCTGCAAATATAAGGGTTTTCTATGAAACAACCAAATTTTTAGAGGAGTTTTTGCTTCTTGCTCTAATCTCCCCCAGATTAACGTATGAATCCCTCCATTCAATGGTCTTTACACCCCCTTCATTTCCCCCCGTTTGCGGGGGACAGAAACCCTTTAGCCAAAGGGAGAGTTCTCTAAAATCATCCCGTCCTTCTTTACCATTAAAGAAGGCTCCACCTTTCTCACCAAGCCTCTCTTCCCTCAGGGACGAGAGGATGTAACCGCCCTCCGGTGCTCGGAACCGCTACGCTATAAGGTTGGCGGGGCATCAAAGCCCTCGCCAGGTTATGCGGGATGGGACCGCCTGGGCATGATCTATGACGGAAAAGCGACACTCTAATTACAAAATATCATTATTACGAATAGATTCAAACACATTAGAATACAATGGAGCAGCTTCTTAAAAAAATACAAGCATGTATTCCATGATTTACCCTCTAAAAGATTTATAACAGAGAGATTTATTTCTTCTATGTCGTTGACAGCATTATAGTATACCGCCACTACTGAAATCTATTGTTGTATCACTGTTTATTTGCATTAAAGTTTCCACTTCCTTTATAAAACGTAGATATGCTTCCATCAGGGTTCACATAAACATTATAATAATCACCATTATAATAGTATGCCATCTTACCTGCTCGATAAAAACGCTCATCGGGATGTTCATTCTTATATTTCTGATATTCATCATTCAAGGCTCTCATCACATGCCCCATAACAGTCATAACATCTTTTTCATACAACTGAAACTTATCACGATTTTCAAATTGATTCGAGACTTTCAAATCCTCAACATGCCTTAGATAGACATGAAGGAAAGAATCAAAATTACAATAAAGCAAGTGTTTGCCTGTTGTATTATAACGAATTTCATGGAAGCCTGCAACTTTTTTAAATAACAATGATGCCTTATCTACACTGTATTGAGCCAGTTTTTTCCAACTAAGCCCCATGTTCTCCAATTCTTTTTCTGTCTTATAAAAACGTTCATCAAATTGTATTTTCTTGAGCTCTTTCAAGTTTTCAACATCGTTGTCTTTCAACAAATCAGCACGTTCTTTCCAAAGAAGATAAGCCAAGGAAACGGCATTATCTTTTATAGCACCTTCCTCATCAAAAATTCTACATTTCTCTTCTTCTGTAAGGTTAGCTTTATCTAGAATTATCTTATAAGCCAAATAGTCAGCAATTTCTTCTGGTGTCAAAGCAACACCATCATCCTTCATTTTTTTTTAAGAAGCCATACATCCAAGTTATATCACCTCCATTGCTAGATGCCGACATTTCTACATTGAGAGTTTTAATGTCACGTTTGTCAACACTAGTAAAAGTATTATGTTCGTTTATATCAGGAGAAACCACCATCTCGACTATATCTTCCAACAAAATACCTTTTGTAGCAAGTCTATTACGCTCATCTACACCTAGTTCACACAACAAGTCTCTGGCCTTTACATAATGTTCAGTATTCAAGCTATTCTTGTCTTCCTCTAATGCCTGACGCTCCTTCAATGTATATTCAAAGCAAACTGTAAGATTTTCACCATACAATTGTGAGGACTCTGAGTTTTTACGAAAAAGAAGATTAGCAACGTTATCATTTTTGCCAGCTATCTCATATACATCACTCTGCTTAAAACCATCTTGCGTGCTTGGACGATACAAACTTTGCCCTAACATTTTCGCTTGGTTTTGTTGAATAGCAAATATTGCATCTTGCAAAACTTGGAAAAGTTTCGCCGTCTTTTCTTCATTTATAAAATCATCAAATGCCATAACTTCTCTAAATTTAATATTTGTTGGTAACATCGTATATAACAAATACAGCGTCACCACTATATTACAAGTAGTTACACGTATCTGTTTTTGAAAAAAGTTATTTTATTATCGTTTTGCAGAAGATAAGCTGCACTCGGCAATTTGAAAGCCAGCTTTCATTGCGCTCGTTTGCGTTATCTTTTAGGGTGAAGGATTGCTAATCACACTCCCTCACCTCATCTGTTTTTTCAACATAGTAACATGG
>ENA-OQKA01000197-OQKA01000197.1-human-gut-metagenome-genome-assembly--contig:-NODE-197-length-18146-cov-2.169488_pt1 | contig 18146 bp, 18 predicted proteins | sample MGYA00242644_ERZ504789 | MGnify/ENA primary metagenome ERZ504789 (study PRJEB26092, sample SAMD00036423) | human gut metagenome | host: Homo sapiens | study: EMG produced TPA metagenomics assembly of...
TAATTAGATACAATAGACAGTAAACGGGTAATTGTATCGGTTGAATACTTATGGTTAGGGAGCAGATAATATGAGTTATGCAGATAAAGTTTTGTAGCGATGTGTCAGGATATTCTGGAAAATGGCACAAGCACTGAGGGAGAGCTGGTGCGTCCACACTGGGAGGACGGCACAAGCGCCTATACAATAAAGAAGTTTGGTGTCGTCAACAGATATGATTTGTCAAAGGAGTTTCCGGCTATCACTTTAAGAAAGACATATATCAAGAGTGCAACGGATGAGCTTCTTTGGATATGGCAGAAGAAATCCAACAATATCCATGATTTAAAAAGCCATGTGTGGGATGAGTGGGCAGATGAGGATGGTTCAATCGGCAAGGCCTACGGATATCAGCTTGGTGTAAAGCATCAGTATAAGGAAGGCATGATGGATCAGGTGGACAGAGTCATCTATGATTTGAAGCATACACCTTTTTCAAGAAGAATACTTACCAATATATATGTGCATCAGGATCTGCATGAGATGAATCTGTATCCGTGCGCATACAGCATGACATTCAACGTGACACAGAAAAAGGGTGATGACAGGCTCACATTAAATGGTATCTTAAACCAGCGCTCACAGGATGTGCTTGCGGCGAACAATTGGAATGTATGCCAGTATGCGGTGCTTATGCATATGCTGGCGCAGGTGTGTGATATGAGAGTCGGAGAGCTGATGCACGTGATTGCAGATGCACACATTTACGACAGGCATGTGCCAATTGTGAAGGAGCTGATTGAGAGACCACAGTACGATGCTCCAAAGTTCTGGCTCAATCCTGACATAAAGGATTTCTATCAATTTACGACGGATGATATCAAGATAACAGACTATGTGACAGGTGAGCAGATTAAGGATATACCTATTGCGGTTTAAAGAATGTGGATATGAAGCAGTTATAAGAAGGTTATTGTTCACTACTTTGTGTGAACAGCAACGATTACAACAGGGAGAAAATCATGAATTTAATAGCAGCAGTTGACAATAACTGGGCAATTGGAAAAAACAACCAGTTGCTCGTTCGGATACCTATGGACCAGAAGTTTTTCCGCGAGATGACTACAGGAAAGGTTGTAGTCATGGGCAGAAAGACACTTGAGAGCTTTCCAAACAGCAGACCTCTTAAGAACAGAACCAACATAGTGCTCACACATAACCCATCCTATGAGGTGGAGGGCGCTGTCGTGGTTCACTCACTTGATGAGCTTCACAAGGAGCTTGAAAAATACAATTCAGAGGATATTTATATCATTGGTGGACAGAAAATTTATGAGCAGCTCGTGGATGAATGCGATGTAGCCCACATCACAAAGGTGGACTTCGAGTATGATGCGGATGCATATTTTCCAAATCTTGATGAGAAGCCTGAGTGGCAGATTACGGGAGACAGCGAAGAGCAGACATACTTTGATTTGGAGTTTTATTTCCTTCGATATGAGAAAGTAAAATAAACTATTAAAATAGAAACGAGGATGACAGCAGTATGGACATCACAGGAAGAAAATTATTTGTAAAAGCATTGGAGGAGGAAGGCGTAGATACTATTTTTGCCTATCCGGGAGGAACAGTTACAGATTTATTCGATGAGTTATACAAGACTAATTCAATTAATCTGGTTCTTCCGAGACATGAGCAGGGCCTGATTCATGAGGCTGAGGGCTATGCCAAGTCTACAGGCAAGGTGGGTGTCTGCCTTGTGACAAGCGGTCCAGGTGCTACCAACACAGTTACAGGTCTTGCAGATGCGCATTATGACAATGTGCCACTTGTGTGCTTTACAGGACAGGTACCGCTTCCACTTATCGGAAATGATGCCTTTCAGGAAGTGGATATAGTCGGAATCACCAGAAATATCACAAAGTATTCTGTTACAGTCCGTGACAGAAAGGACCTTGGAAAAATCATAAAGATGGCATTTCATATTGCAAGAACCGGAAAGCCGGGCCCTGTACTGATTGACTTGCCAAAGGATATACAGACCGCATCCGGTCCGGCAGAGTATCCGGACAAGGTGGAAATCAGAGGCTATCGTGTAAATGATACAGTACATGTCGGACAGCTTAAGCGCGCCTACAAGATGTTAAAGAGTGCCAAAAAACCGCTTATACTTGCAGGAGGCGGTATAAATGTTGCCAGGGCAAATGAAAACCTGCGCCGTTTTGCGGAGGCAGAGAATGTGCCTGTTGTCACTACAATAATGGGTAAGGGAGCTATACCGACCACCCATCCGCTTTATGTGGGAAACTGTGGTATGCACGGCAAATATGCGGCAAACAAGGCAGTCAGTGAGTGTGATTTACTTTTTTCAATAGGTACACGATTTAATGACAGAATAACCGGTGACTTAAATGAGTTCGCTCCAAAGGCAAAGATTGTACATATTGATGTGGATACTGCATCTATTTCACGAAATGTAGTGGTTGATGTGCCTATCGTTGCAGATGCCAATGTGGCGCTCGACAAGTTAAACGAGTGGGTTGAGCCGAAAAAGACTGCTGAGTGGCAGAAGCAGATTAAGGCATGGGATGAGGAAAATCCTCTTGGCATGAGAAGAGACAAGGGCATGACACCTCAGATGATTATGGAGCATATCAATAAGAACTATAAGGATGCAATCTACGTTACAGATGTAGGTCAGCATCAGATGTGGGCTACACAGTACCTAGAGCTTGACAGCAACAGCCAGCTTCTTACATCGGGAGGTCTTGGAACCATGGGCTTTGGTCTTCCGGCAGCAATAGGTGCAAAGATTGCAAATCCTGACAAGGATGTTGTATGCATAAGCGGTGACGGTGGACTTCAGATGAATATACAGGAGCTTGCCACCTCAGTTGTACAGGGAGCAGGAGTGACCATATGTGTGCTCAACAACTACTATCTGGGCATGGTGCGCCAGATGCAGCAGCTTTTTTATGGCAAGCGTTATTCTGCAACCTGCCTTCGAAGAAGAAAGGGCTGTCCGGCTGAGTGCAAGGGACCAAATGAGGCATGTCCGCCATACACACCGGATTTTATCAAGCTTGTTGAAAGCTATGGTGGACACGGAATCCGCGTGGAAAAGGAAGAGGATATAGATGCAGCCTTTGCAGAGGCAAAGAAATATAAGGATGTACCTGTAATTATTGAGTTTATGATAGCTACGGATGAGATTGTTCTTCCAATGGTCAAGAGCGGAAATCCTATGAGCGAAATGATTTTAAAGTAGGAGGTGCAGAAGATGAATAATAATGAAATGAAAAACAGATGGATTGCACTTTATGTGGAGAATGAGGTCGGTGTTTTAGCAAAGGTTTCAGGACTTTTCTCTGCAAAATCCTACAATTTACAGTCTCTTACGGTTGGAACCACAGAGGATGAGACTATTTCCAGAATGACTATTTGCGTTACAAGCGATGATATTACCTTTGAGCAGATAAAAAAAGCAGCTCAACAGAATGGTCGAGGTCATCAAGGTTATTGACCTGACTGATGTGCCTCTGCATATGAAGGAAATACTCTATGTCAGGGTATCAAAGCTCACCCGCGAGGAAATCACCGATATCTTCCAGACAGCGCAGGTTTTTAATATTGACGTGGTGGACAAGAATGCCGACAGCGTGATCTTAGAGTGCAAGCTCACAGAGCACCGCAATGATGATCTTATAGCCCTGCTCAAGTCACAGTACAAGCATATCTCGGTTGTGCGCGGTGGTGCCGTGGCCATTGAAGCTATGAGTACCGGCTGCCGCTAATCTATATATATTGCCAAAGAGAAAGGGACGAGAAGAACCCTAATATGTATTTATAAGCGATTACGAAGTGACTTAAATATTGTTAGAATTATCTTAGCCACGTAGTTTTAAGCGCATAAATATATATTAGGGTTCTTCTCATCCCGTAGTATTGTCATAAAATTAGCGAGCCGCAAACCTCAATAATTTCACCAACATACATAGTGTGCATATCGTGATCGCCGTACCATTGACGCATAATGGCTTTGTCTGTAAATGAAGCCTCTTCAATAGGCACAGCAGCCATCTTGCGACAGAGGAATACGAGATTTGCCTCATCCGGATATGGTATGCCATGGCGTGTAGCAGGAGACAGACCGGCCTTTGACCATTTGTCTTCTCCGCGTCCTGAGTGAGCACCACAGTATTTTAAGGCATCGCGGTATTTCTCGCTAAGGAAAGAAAGTGAGAAAAACTCACCATTGTCTATGAAATCCTTAGTATATCTTGATTCCCTGATAAAAATAAATACGACATTTTTGCCCCAGAGGACACCGGTTCCACCCCATGAAACGGTCATGGTGTTTGATTTTTCCTTGTCACCGGCTGTCACGAGAGCCCACTCCTTACTGAGCTTGGTGAATGGATTGATATCGAGCATGTCGATTGGATATGGTTGAAATGTATGCATAAATTTCCTCCTGAATATTAATAAAATTAACAAATGCTGCTAAGTGTGTCATATGCAGTGCAAGTCAGAAAAATCTGAGATTTTCCTGACTGTACGGGCAGTCGCCCTATCAAATTAAAAATATATAAAAAGTGCTCAGCAAGCTGGCATTTTTATATATTTTCAATTTGGCACTGCTCGTTGCTTACGCTCATTATATCATATGCCACGCACTTTGTGCATATTATTGTAAAAAGATATTAAGGTAATAATATTCATGAAAAATCTGCACATTTTACAACAGGAGTCAATTGATGAGGGGCGGCTTCAGGTGAGAGTACGACAGAAAAACATGGGGACGCCGGTTGCGGATGCAAGGGTGTCAGTCAGCTATTCCGGGGATCCGCAGGGAAAGATAGAGGAGACTGACACCAACGAATCGGGAAGCATAGAGGCAGTTGAGATTGCCACTCCGCCACTTGAGTATTCTATGTCGCCCAGTGAGTCACAGCCGTATTCGGAGGTAACGGTAACCGTTTCGGCTAACGGATACAGAAATATCACGGTTTCGGGCGTTGAGGTGATGCCCGACAGACTTTCCATACAGGATATTGAGCTGGAAGTACTTGATGCACCGGGAAATGATGTGGACAATATTGTTATTCCGGCACATACACTCTACGGTGATTATCCTGCCAAGATACCTGAGCCGGAGATTATGCCGGTTGCTGAGACCGGTGAGATTGTACTTAATCGTGTTGTGATTCCGGAATATGTTATTGTGCATGATGGGGCACCATCGGATTCCACAGCGGCAAATTATTATGTCAGATATAAGGATTACATCAAAAATGTAGCTTCCAGTGAGATATATGCGACCTGGCCTGATGCCACTATAAGGGCAAATGTGCTTGCGATTATGTCATTTACGTTAAACAGGATATACACGGAGTTCTATCGGGAAAGGGCTATAATTTAATATTACTTCGTCCACGGCATATGACCACAAATTCATCTATGGCAGAAATATATATGACAATATCTCGCTGATAGTAAATGAAATGTTTGAAAACTATCTGTCGAGACCTAATGTGAAGCAGCCGATTCTGACGCAGTATTGTGACGGACAGAAGGTCTCCTGTCCGAGCTGGATGACACAGTGGGGTTCTAAAAGTCTCGGTGACCAGGGCTACAGTGCAATTGAGATACTCAGATACTTTTACGGAAGCAACATGTATATCAACACCGCGGAGGCTGTATCAGGAATCCCGGCGTCATGGCCCGGCTACAATATAGGCATAGGCTCGTCAGGGCAGAATGTATACCAGATACAAAAACAGCTCGCCCGCATCGCAAAGGCATATCCGGCCATTCCGTCTATTGTGCCGGATGGAATATACGGACCAAAGACAAAGGCGGCCGTGGAAAAATTTCAGGCTGTATTCGGACTTCCGGTATCAGGTGTGGTGGACTACAATACATGGTATGAGATATCAAATATATATGTCGCTGTGACACGTATTGCGGAGCTTGCTTAATTGGATTAAAGGAGCTAAAATAAAAGTAACTATTCACAACCCTATTTTTTTAGATAAAGAAAGACAATTTTATGAATACAGAAACCCAAAATTACAAGATAATTGTGGCATACGACGGCACACGCTACAAAGGCTGGCAGGTGCAGAAATCCACAGATGATACAATACAGGGAAAGCTTCAGCATGTGATTTCCACGCTGGCAGGAAAGCCGGTTGAGGTCATAGGCTCAGGGCGCACGGATGCTGGAGTGCATGCGGTGGGGCAGGTGGCAAGCTTTCACATGCCGAAGCATTTTTCAAAGGATGAGATATTTATATGGCTGAATGAGCATCTGCCGGCAGATATTGCGGTGACAGATATTTCAAATGTGCCTGACAGATTTCATGCCAGGTACAATGCCGTCTCAAAGACATATATGTATACAATACACACCGGTATTGTGTCAGATGTGTTCAGGAGAAAATATGTATACGACTATGATAAGCCGCTTGACACAGACCGGATGAAAAAAGCAGCAGCGTATCTTCTAGGAGAGCATGATTTTAAAGCCTTTTGTGGCAATAGACATATGAAAAAGTCAACGGTCAGGACGATTTTTTCTATTGATATAGAAAAAACAGGCGCTGATATTGTTATCAGCTACACCGGAGATGGTATTTTTACAGAATATGATAAGAATCATTACAGGAACGCTTATCGAGGTGGGCGATGGAAGGGAAATCCGGATGCTGTGATGGGAATTTTAGCTTCAAAGGTATAGGGCACAGGCAGGCTACACAGCACCGGCGTGTGGGCTGAGACGTGGAAAGGGTAGATTAGTGGCAAAGTGGTATGTTAGTGCGAAGAAGGCTGAGTTTTGCGGCAATCGGAGCGAAGTTTGGAATAGATCAGGTGACGGCGCGGATAATCAGAAACAGAGGTGTTATAGGAGATGACGCGGTAAATGAATTTTTAAACGGCTAAAATCTCAGACATTGCAGACCCGGCTCTTTTAAAGGATGGTCAGAGGCTGGTTGACATTCTTGCCCAAAAGATAGCTGACAAGGCCAAAATCAGGATAATCGGCGACTATGACATAGACGGAGTGATGTCTACATATATTCTTGTGAAGGCACTTAAAAGAGCCGGTGCATGTGTGGATTATATGATTCCCGACAGAGTGAAGGATGGCTATGGTTTGAATGTGCATCTGATTGACAAGGCATATGAGGACGGGATAGACACTGTGGTCACCTGTGACAACGGAATTGCGGCGATTGAGGAAATCGCCCATGCAAAGGAGCTTGGAATGACGGTTCTCGTAACAGACCACCATGCAGTGCCTTTTGAAGATATAAAGGGTATAAAGATTTACAAGGAGAGCAAAGCAGATGCCGTTGTAAATCCGCATCAGATAGAGTGCAGCTATCCGTACAAGGAGCTTTGCGGAGCAGCTGTTGCCTGGAAAATTGTCATATTACTATATAGAAAAATCGGCATAGATGAGAAAGAGGCCATGGATTTTATAGAGAATGTGGCATTTGCAACAGTCGGTGATGTCATGCCGCTGACGGGTGAAAACCCGTATACTCGTAAAGGCCGGTTTAAAGAGTATTCATCATACGACAAATATCGGCATGAAAGCCCTGTTTGAATGTTGTAATATAGAGGCTGAAAATGTAGATGCATATCATTTTGGATTTGTTCTTGGACCCTGTGTCAATGCGACAGGCCGTCTGGATACAGCCAAAAGAGCACTTGAGCTGTTTTTATGTGACAGGCAGGAGGAGGCCATGCGCATCGCATCAGAGCTTGTAGCACTCAATGATGACAGGAAGGAAATGACTGCAAAGGGTGTCGAAACCGCAGTTGAGATATATGAGAGGGACAATTACGAAAAAGACAGGGTGCTTGTCATATATCTGCCGGATGTGCATGAGAGCATAGCTGGAATCATAGCAGGCCGTATCAGGGAGAAATACAATAAGCCAACCTTTATACTCACAAAGAGTGAGGACGGAGTAAAGGGCTCAGGGCGCTCGATAGAGGAGTACTCCATGTATGAGGAAATGTGCAAATGCAGTGAGCTGTTCACGAAGTTTGGTGGCCATCCGATGGCTGCAGGACTTTCACTGCCACAAGAAAACGTTGAGCCATTCCGTCAGAAAATAAATGAGTATGCATCGCTTACTGACGATGACCTCGTGCCTAAAATACATATAGATGTGCCGATGCCGGTGGATTATGTATCAATGAGACTGGTGTCTGAGTTTTCAGTACTGGCACCGTTTGGAAAGGACAATCCAAAGCCTGTTTTTGCAGACAAAAATCTACGTGTGAGCCGCATGTGGGTAGTTGGTAAAAACAACAATGTGCTTAGACTTTCTTTGATATCCGCATATGGCACGCCAATTAATGCAATTTATTTTGGTGATATAGAAAGCTTTTTTGACTATATCAGGCAAAGGTTTGGTTCGGACGCGCTTGAAGCTGCACAAAGAGGAAGGTTCAATAATATAGTGCTGTCCGTAGTATATTCACCAAAGATAAATGTATTCAGGGAAAATGAGTCACTGCAGTTTGAAATACAGTATTATAAGTGATATTATATTCTAAAAAGGTAACCGGTAAAGGAGAATAGATCAGTGTTTGGGAACAGAGCAAAAATATCCGCTGAGGAATTAGCGTATATGAAGGAACAATTGGATAATGACAGGGGATTTTTCGAGTAATGTAAATGCAAAGTCAAAGCTTATAGAGGCTGATTTTGATGAGCTGGAGAAATCAAGACAGCTTGAGGAGTCATCCCTTAAGCAGCTGAATGATAATGCAAATAATGTGGTGGAATTTTCAAAGGACAGCATGGATGCCATATCAGCCTTAAACGACAGCTTTACAGAGTGTGTAAAGGCGGCTGCGGACAATCTTACAAGTCTTGAGAGTGCGGCAAAGGCAATTGCCACACAGCATGAGGATACATGTGTGCTTGTCGAAAACAATAAGCATTTTACAGCTCCGGCTAAGAGCTTGTCAGAGACATCGGACAGGCTTGAGGAGCATGTGGATAGCTGTGCGGATATAGCTGCGCAGATGAAGGAACAGAATAAGCAGATGAGTGTTCTCTCACTAAATGCTGCTATAGAGGCGGGCATGCTTGGAGAGCAGGGAAAGCTGTTCGTAGAGGCTGCTGAGAGCATAAGGGAGGCATCTGTTTCATATGACAGTGCAATTGATGCTGTTAAACAGGAGCTTTCAGAGGCAAAAGCTGAGATTAGTGCACTTAAAGAGCAGGTGAGCCACCTTGTAGGGCTTCTGAAGGACAACAATGTTGCTACGACAAAGCTCATGAAGCAGGGTGTGGAACTCAATCATGTGTTTTCACAGTGTGACGAGATTTCAGTTGACATGATAGAAGCGTGCAGACAGCAGATTGTGTCAATCCGTAATACACAGGAGGAGATTATCAAGTTTGAGGAGCGCAATAAGCTGCAGATAGAGGATGCATACGCAGAAATTTCGACTCAGAGGAAAAATTCAGTAGAAATAAAATCCACTGTGGACAAGGTGCTCGACTACAGCAGGGAGAGAGTAAGATAACAGGACAGATATGCAGACTTTGAGTGTCATGCATTTTTATGAGTGAAATATAAAAAGACATCAACCGGTGTAAATTCCGGATGATGTCTTTTTGAGTTGAAAGCTGCAATCATTAAATCAAATACGAACCTTGCGGTTTGCTGCATCCTGGAAGCTTCCGCTTTTCTGTGGCAGATGCATCCAGTTTTTGATGTAGACCACATTGTACATAACGAAAGCAAGCATAAAGGCTGTAGAAACGTCAAATACTGAGTGCTGTTTGATAAACATGGTAGACAGTATAATCAGAACACAAAGCACTAAGGATGCGTGCTGAACGTGCTTTTTAATCCTTGAAATAGCTGCTGTGCATCACCGCAAAATGAATGCCGAGCGAATTGTATACGTGAATGCTCGGAAACAGGTTCGTCGGTGTGTTAGTGGAGTAAAGCCACTCGCAAAGCGCTGTAAACATATTGTGGTGCGTGAAATAATAAGGCCTTAAATTGTGACCATTCGGGTAGAGAGTTGATATAACCAAAAATACGGTCATACCGGTGTATAAAAACGCACACAGTCTAGTAAATTCTTTTTGTCATGTAATGCCGTGAAAGCAATTCCAAAGGCCACATAGCCAAACCACATGATATAAGGAATAACAAAGTATTCACAAAACGGTATATAATCATCTATCGGAAGATGAATCAAGTGATAATGTGTGGTAACAGTGCGCTCTAAATATCCAAACCAGGTCAGATATATGATAAAGTATGATAAAATCCACACATGCTTGTAGCGGTTGAAAAGCTCTATAAGCTTATTCTGTATTTTCTTCATAAAACCACCTTTTTAATCCGCATGAAATTATAACACTGAAAAATAATTCAAACAACACCAAAACAAAAGACTTAATAAATTTTATGAAAAAATTAATAATTGAGACCTTATATAATGAGCTTTTTGTGAAATATTTATCTGCAGCAAAAAGCATAGGATAAAACAGCACTGTTAAAGGGCCACATTAAGCTGTGGGCTAATCTGCATAAAGAATGCTAAAATCCCATGGTGCAAGAGCTATACAATCGCCTGCTGATACTGTACTGTCATCGCAAAGCTTCTTGAGACCGTCTGCATGGCAGGTAACAGTCTGCTCATCATCCGAGTAGTTAAGCAGATAAATGATTTTTTCTCCCTGCATATTGGTGCCGCGCTTTATGACAACGGGATAAGAAGCATCAAATTCATTTTTTGCCTCGCCGAAGAAAAGCTTTAGGGCTTCTATCAGAGTGTCCTCACCAAAAAGTGTGGCAAGATACATGGCGCGTCCTTTGCCATAAGAGTTTTCTGTGATAGCTGCGTGTACTCCCCAGTGCTTGTGCTCATACATAGCAACAGGTGTGGCAGTGGTACAGTCGACCATCTCCATCCAGTCACGCGCTTTTGACGATTTGCCGCCACAACTTACGGTGACATCGTCAGGCAGGGTGAACTCATCGTACTGTATGCCGAGAGCCTTGTTTATAATATAAGGCTGTACGTCATGGCGTATTTTAAGGTGTTCATCCGAAAAAGCAGATTTAAAGGTCACCACCATATTGCCGCCGTTTGCAACAAATTCATTTAAGGCATTGAGCACATCATCTGTTGCGCTATAGAGTGCAGGCACAAGTATATTTTCATATGAAGCAAAAAGTGCCGGGTCGGCAGGAATCACGTCGTACTCAATGTTCATCAGATACAGGGCATCGCAAAGCCATCTGAAAACGGTATTGTAATTGGAGTCACTTTCGTTGTTCAGCTTAAATTCATTAAGCCCTGTAAGAGAGGCGTTGTCAGCAATAACCGCAAACCTGTTTGTCTTTTTCAAATTTACCAGCCTGTGTCCGTATTTTTTTAGTTCGTTTCCGATAACACTGCACTCCTTATAAAGCCGGTTCGGTCTAAGGTCGTGGGAGAGCACGCCCTTCCAGTAGCTTTCTATGGCATTGTGGATAGAATGCCAGTGCCAGTATTCAACCATGCATGCACCGTTTGCGATGTGACTTATGGCCTGCAGGCGCAGTTGTCCCGGATAAGGAAGCCATGGGTGATTTCCGGCTGCCTCAGTCTCAAGCACCAGATAGTTATTACCTTTTATGCCTCTTGCAATATTGCCGCAGGCGGTAATCTCGCGGCCGCTCAGACTGCTCTGGGAAGGGTGATATATATCGCAGCCTGCGATATCCATACACTTGGCAGCCTCGTATTGATTGACCTCCGGCTGCATGCCGTAAGAGTAATCGTGCCATTCAAAGTCGAAATTGTGAGTGATGAACTGGTCATCTCTCTTGTATTTTTTGACGATATCGGCCTGCCATGCAAAAAAGTCTGTCACGAGCTTTCTCTGGAATTTTTTGTATTCAGCATCAAGACTCATATTTATAGTGCCGCGGATATCAGGAAAGGCATCCCAGTCATCCACACGGTTGCTCCAGTAATCAAGTCCAAACTCCCTGTTAAACTCGTCAATGTCAGGAAATTCATTTTTCAGATATTCTACGAATTTAGCCTGAGCGTATTTGGAACAGGTGTCATAAGGCTTTGTCTCATTGTCGAGCTGGAAGCCGATCACGCAGTCGTAGTCCTTTACCTGCTCCATGAGCTTTTCAATGATAATCTGTGCATGGTGCAGATAGTCAGGGTTTGTGATATCCATGTTCTGGCGGTGGCCGTAGAGCTCTTTGCCGTTATGTGTTACAGCGAGAATATCGGGATATTTTTTTGCAAGCCATGATGGAATAGCATATGTAGGTGTTCCGACAATGACCTTCAGCTCATATTTTGTTGCGCAGTCAAGCATGCGGTGCAGGTGTGTAAAATCAAATACTCCCTCCTTAGGCTCCCATGTGCTCCAGGTGGATTCGGCAATCCTGATAACATTCATGCCGGCATCGCGTATCATCTTAAAATCTGTTTCTATGCGGTCGTAAGGCATATATTCGTCGTAATATGCCACACCATATAATATTTCGTTAAAATTCATTTATATGTACCTCCAATAGTTATAATATGATATGAGGGTCACTAAGGTATGCATCGAATTGCATGCAAGCATGCATCGATGATACCTTTTGACCCTTTAATCATAATATAAATATACATTAGTAAATAAATGGTGTAAACATTAAACCATCAGAAAGCAAAATGTTGAGCGAATATGCGTGGAAGAATGAGTCAGTTGCGCAAAAATTGCATGTCCAGGATGACAAGTGTATGAAGATAGGTTATAATGAAAAACAATAGAGTTGCGCAACAAATAAAAGTTGTTCAGTGATTAATCACATTCAGATGAAAGAGGCGGCAGAATGAGTAACAATATCACGATATCAGATGTAGCAGAGGCACTTGGCGTTTCAAAGACAACAGTAAGCAGGGCTATATCGGGGAAGGGCAGGATAGGCGCTGCAACAAGAAAAAGAGTGCTTGAATATATACAGGAGCATGATTATAAACCTAATGTAATAGCCAGGGGGCTTGCACAGTCAAAGACATTTAATATATGTGTGGTGATGCCGGGGGATTATGCACTTGTCGATCTGCCATTTTTCCAGGAAGCTATAATGGGGATTCAGGAGATAGCAGGTATGATGGAATACGACCTTTTGCTTTGTATAGGCTCAGGCAATGATATGGCGGGGCTTAGGCGTATCATACAGAATCATAAGGTGGATGGAGTGGTGCTGCTTCGCACGATGGTAGATGATCCACAGGTGACATTCTTGCAGGAGCGCAGGATACCGTTTGTCACAGCTGGCTCATGCAAATATAAGGATGTAAAGCAGATTGACCATGACCATAGAAGTGCCTGCAGGGAGCTGACATCAATTATGCTCATGCGTGGCATGAAAAACATGGCACTTCTCGGTGGAAGCGAGGATATTGTTGTAAATCAGACAAGATACGCAGGCGTAGTGGATGCCCATGAGCAGTTTGGAAAGAAAATAAATGACAATCTTGTATTTTTAAACCTTGAGGGCAAAGCATATATCGAAAAGGCTGTAGATGATGCAATTGACAGGGGCTGCGACTGTCTGCTGTGTATGGATGATGCAGTTTGTGCGCAGGCCATGAGACGGCTCCGCGAAAGGCATATAAAGGTGCCGCAGCAGGTGAAGGTGGCTTCATTTTACAACAGCTCAGTGCTGGAAAATAATGTGCCGTCCATTACATCACTTTCATTTGATTCAAAGGAGCTTGGAGCAAGAGCATGCAAGAATCTGCTCAGACAGATAGAAGGTGAAGAGACTGAGAACAGGACACTTCTGCCGTATGAGGTAGTGTTAAAGGAGTCCACACAGTAAATAGTAAAAGCCGGAGCCGACAAATTGTCAGACTCCGGCTTTTGCTTTATATAGTTTAAAACTGTTAAATCATCGCCAGATAAACCGTCGCGAGTGACACAACAATCTGGATAATTGCAAATCTGAAAACGACCTGTGCATTTGACCAGCCGAGCTTCTTTCTGACGTGGTCATGGATAGGAGTTGTGGTATTCTTTAAAATATGTATCTTCAAAAATCTAAGAAGAGAAACCTTTACGAGTCCAAGTCCACCGTCGATGATAAGCACGAGACCTGCCAGTATGTAGATGAATGGGCTTTGTGATTTAAGAGCACAAATAGCTATGAATATACCCATGGCTCTTGAGCCGGCATCACCCATCAAAAGCTTGCTAGGTGTGGCATTGTACCACAGATATCCGAGCAGACATACTGCAAATAATAAAATACAATAGTTGAAGCTGTCAGCTATTTTGAGCACTGAATCAAGCACGAAGAAGGTCATTATGGTAATGATGGTAAGTGTTCCGGAAAGACCATCAACACCGTCTGAACAGTTTGTGACATTGATTGATACCCAGACTAAGATGACTGTGAGTATTCCAAACACAACAGGTGGAATATTTACAGAGCCGCCAAATATGGCAAAGGTGATTGTGCTTGAGTTGAAATGCAGATACACAACTGCCACAACAATTGCAACCGCAAAATCAAGTGCGCCCTTTAAATACTCGCCCCATGGCTTTTCTGCCGCATCGTCAAAGTAGCCTGTGAGCATCTCAATAACTATAAGCACGAGATAAATGGCAATCTCCGCATTGATTTGTGAGAAAAGCACTGCCGATATCACAAATGTGAATATAAAGATAATACCGGCGCCTCTCGGCTTTCCGGCTGAAAGCTTTCCGTCCACAGCAAACTGTCTGCCGAGGTCCTTTGGTAAAAATTTATTTAATTTTGCAATAGCAATACATGTGAGTGCGAATGCAAAAATCACTCCGATGAAAGCTATTATCGACATATCTGCCGAAGTCAAATAAGAAATCATATAGTCCTCCTTTGATATTGTATTACAACCTTATTCATTATATTAGTCTGACAAAAAAAAGTAAAGTTTTACTTGCAATTTTAAATAATTGTGTTATTATACTTATATGCTTTAAAGCGTTGAAGCATTAAAACTTTAAATTGTAACATCAAGCTACAGTAATATTTATATTTGTTACAATAATATTTATACTTGGAGGAAACAAAAATGGCTCAGAAAGGTGATTTAATGACAGCACGCCCTGATATCCGCGTGCTTGACGCTACCATTAGGGATGGAGGACTGGTAAACAACTTTATGTTTACAGATGATTTTATCAATGCTCTTTATCGTGCAAACGTAAAGGCAGGCATCGACTATATGGAGTTTGGTTATAAAGCATCTAAGGAGCTTTTTGATGTAAATAAATTCGGCAAATGGAAGTTCTGTGATGAGGCAGCTATCCGTGAGATAGTCGGAGACAACAACTCTGATATGAAGATTTCTGTCATGGCGGATGTCGGCAGATGTGACTACAAGAAGGATATTCTCCCTCGCGAGGACAGTGTGATTGACATGGTGCGTGTGGCTACATATGTACATCAGATGCCATCAGCAATCGAGATGATTGAGGATGCCAAGTCCAAGGGCTACGAGGTAACCTGCAACATCATGGCTATCTCAAATACACAGGAATCAGACCTTGATCAGGCACTTGACATGGTTGCCAAGAGCTCTGCAGACGGCATATACATCGTAGACAGCTACGGAGCTCTCTACCCTGAGCAGATTCGCCGCACTGCCGATAAATACACAGAAATTGCTGAGGCAAACGGAAAGTTCGTAGGAATGCACGCACACAATAATCAGCAGCTTGCATTTGCAAACACCATAGAGGCAGCAGCCCAGGGAGTCAGCCTGTTGGATGCAACAATGATGGGCATGGGACGAGGCGCAGGAAACTGTGCGATGGAGCTTTTACTCAGCTTCCTCAAAAATCCAAAATACAACGTATTCCCTGTACTCAAATTCGTTGAAGAGCATATGCTTCCGCTCAAGGAGAGCGGTGCTGTATGGGGCTACGATATTCCATACCTGCTCACAGGACGCTTAAATCAGCATCCATCAGCAGCCATTGACTACATCAAGTCAGGCGAGACACATTACGCAGATTTCTACACAGATTTGCTTGATAAATAAAAAAAGATAGATGTATATAAATAAATCCGCTATGCCAGATTTTGGTGTAGCGGATTTATTTTTATGCGCGTGAAAACCAAAGAGTAATGCGAAACTCGGTATTATTATGTGAAACAATAGCCCGCCCATTCATCTGCTTCATCATAATCGTAATATTTCTGATACCCATGCCGGTGGTATTAAACAGAGAGCTTTTATCTGAGATATGGTTTGTTATCTCGATACCTGCATCTTTATTCTGGTAGATACAGCTTATGCAGACAGGAGCTTTGTTATCTGCATATTTGCATATATTGTTTGTTATATTGTTAAAAATCCGTCCGAGAAAGTTTGAGTTCACAGTGATTTTAAAATCCTTCCATATGAGCTTTTCTATATCAAGTGAAAAGCTGTTTTCACGTAGGACAAAAGCCATCTCAGAGAGATAGTCACCTATTGCACTTTTCATATTGCATGGAGCGTCAAGCTCAAGAGCTTCTTCATTGCAGGCAAGTGAATAGTCAAAAAGCTGGTCGGTGAGGCCTTTTATTTCGCATATTTTATTGAAAATCACATCTATGTGTTCAGTGGGAATCGCACCCTTTTTATTTTCCATTTTGATAATTTCAGCGTATGACTGCAGCCCTGCGAGAGGAGTGCGGATATCGTGAGCCATGCTTCTTATCAGCATATTTTTTTCATTGATCAATTCGGTTTCAGACTGCTCGACAACGTTTAAAGCGCCATGTATTTGCGTGAGAATATGTCTGGAAATGAAAAACAAAATCATTATTGCTGTAATTAAAGTGAAGAGAGCATCACAAATAAGCAAAAGTTTTTGAGATATTTTTCCTGATAGTTATTATATACAAAAATTTTAGCTGTTCTGTCATTAAAGTTTACAGCTTTAAGATAAACAGATATTTCTGATTATGTAATGATAGATTTTGAGGCTTTTTGAGACTTAAATATTCTGTTGAAGCGTAATATGTTTCATTGTCAATGGATATGAGAAAAAATTCGGGCTTTTCTCTTTGAATCCATGCTTCAATGCTTTTAAAATCGTTTGACGAAAATTTATTGTCAGACACATATTTTTGAAAGTCTGTAATATACGCAGCTTGTGTATTGTAAATATAGCTGTCGGAGCTTACATATTCATTTATTATTTTTTCCCCACAAAGGTATATAGCTGTAAATACAGCAATTGAAATCAATAAAGCTATTAAAAATGAAATCAATAAGCTGCTTATGTATTCCTTATATCCGTTAAATTTATTCTTCAAATTTATATCCCTTTCCCACACTGTTTTAATCAGGTGGGCACAGCCACAGCCGGCTTCAAGCTTATTGCGCAGATTTTTAATATGAACCATAATGGTGTTATTGGAAAACTGTGTATACGGTTCATTCCAGACGCTTTCAAATATATTCTGTGTTGAAAATGTCTTTGTCGGATGAGAAATTAACAGCAGAAGAATCTGATATTCTTTATCCGTGAGAGCAAGCTGTCTGCCATCGTAACTGACATTGTTGCATTTTGTGTATAAGGTTAAGCCACATCGTTCAATAGTGGATGAAGCGGTGGTGTCTGATGCATCTGCATTGTCGTAGACGCGACATCTTCTGATAAGAGCCTGAATACGCGCTATCAGCTCCACGTAGGAGAATGGTTTTACAAGATAATCGTCCCCTCCGGCGGAAAGGGCTTCCATTTTATCGGTTTCAAGAGATTTAGCTGTCAAAAAGAGAATAGGAACATATGATTTTTCCCTGATTTTACGGCATACATCAATGCCGGAAATATTTGGCATCATTATGTCAATAATCAGCAGATCAAAGGTTGAGTCAAATTTTTGGAGCCCTTCTTCACCGTCATGCGCTTCTTCGATGAAGTAACCTTGATTTTCAAGCAAAATCCTAAGTGCATTTCTGATTGTTTCGTCATCCTCGATAATGAGTAGTTTATCCATACAAGCTGCTCCTCATATAAGTGAATAAGATTTATTGTAAAAACAAAAGTGATGTAAATATAATAGCACATAAAAACACAATATGCGCTTAATAAAATCTGAAAAAATTCTGAAGAAATCTGAAGTGTGGAT
>ENA-OQKA01000198-OQKA01000198.1-human-gut-metagenome-genome-assembly--contig:-NODE-198-length-18135-cov-3.048201_pt1 | contig 18135 bp, 19 predicted proteins | sample MGYA00242644_ERZ504789 | MGnify/ENA primary metagenome ERZ504789 (study PRJEB26092, sample SAMD00036423) | human gut metagenome | host: Homo sapiens | study: EMG produced TPA metagenomics assembly of...
AAGATCGAAGAACAGAGACAGGCAGCAGGCATCACCGAGCCGAAGAATCTGGAAGAGCAGGCGATCTCTCTGGTTGGAACAGATATTTATGAGAAACTGATCAAGGGTTACACACAGAAACAGTGGGGACGTCCGTGTACAGAGCTTCCGTCATTTATCATTCGCCGTCTGCCGGTGCGTCTGACTTTTGATAACAACTACTTCAATGCGTTGTATCAGGGAATCCCGGTAGGTGGTTATACAAAGATGGTTGCCAATATGCTTGAAGGTATCGAGGTAGAACTTGGTGTGGATTATCTTGAGAAGAAAGAGTATTATGACAGTCTGGGAGAAAAAATCGTATATACCGGACCGATCGATGCATATTTTGCATATGAACTGGGTACACTGGAATACCGTTCGGTACGATTCGAGACAGAGGTACTGGACAAACCGAATTTCCAGGGAAATGCAGCTGTGAACTACACAGATGCAGAGACTCCATGGACACGAATCATCGAACATAAATGGTTTGAGTTCGGAAAAGATGAGAATGGTCAGGAACTTCCGAAGACAGTCATCAGCCGGGAATACAGCTCCGAGTGGAAACCGGGCGATGAACCTTATTATCCGGTCAATGATGAAAAGAACGGAAAACTCTATGAAGAATATAAGAAACTTGCTGAGAAAGAAAATGATGTGATTTTCGGCGGCAGACTGGGTGAATATAAGTATTATGATATGGATGCGGTGATCGCAGCGGCACTGGATATGAGTGAGAGAGAGCTGGGATAATTGCATTCTGGTCATGACAGACATTTATGTATAAATATCTGAGGAAAACTAAAAACAGTGTAGTACAATGTTTGATTTCAAACTGTACTACACTGTTTTTAGCTAAACAATATATCATTTGCGTCGATAATCAGACACACTCTAGAACTCAATCTCCTTCAGATACCGTGCCACAGCATCCTGCCAGGTAGGAAGCGGCTCGAATCCGTTTTCTACGAGTTTGGATTTGTCCAGGCGGCTGTTGAACGGGCGTTTTGCTTTGGATACGCCGTATTCAGCAGTGGTAACCGGAGCGACGGACACGCGGTCTTCGGAATACTCCTCACGTCCCATTGCGACAGCCTGACGGAAGATTTCTTTTGTGAAATCATACCAGCTGATATAGCCGCCCTCGTTGGTTGCGTGATAATAACCGTATTTCTCTGTTTCGATCATGTCGACCAGCAGTCGTGCCAGATCGTAGGTATAGGTAGGAGTACCGATCTGATCGGAAACAACGGTCAGCTTGTCGTGTGTTTTTGCTACGTTCAGCATGGTTTTGATAAAGTTTTTTCCGTCTTACCGAATACCCATGCGATACGCACGATAAAATATTTATCCAGAGTGGAAGATACCGCAAGTTCTCCGTCCAGTTTGGTCTGTCCGTATACATTTAACGGTTTGTAATCCTTGCAGTCCGGCTGCCACGGTTCGGTTCCCTGTCCGTCAAATACATAGTCGGTGGAAATGTAAACCATTTTTGCATCCAGTTCCTTGCAGACAGAAGCGATATTAGCAGTTCCATCTACGTTAATGGCCTTTACTTTTGCCTGTTTGTCTTCATCCTCTGCCAGATCAACAGCAGTCCATGCAGCGCAGTGAACGACAACATCCGGGTTGATCTCGGTAAGGGTCTTACAAACAGCTTCTTTGTCTGTGATATCCATGGCAACGTAAGGCATGGATGTGACCGGGCTTTCGTCCTGTACACCGCTGTAGGAAGGAGCGATATCACTTCCGATTCCTTCATAACCTCTTTTTGCCAGTTCATTCATCACATCGTGTCCCAGCTGTCCGGCAACGCCTGTCACGAATACTTTCATATTTATAAGCCTTTCTTCCGTACATTTCTTGTAATATTCTGGTATTCCCCGTTTAGATGTTCTCCACCATTCCTTATGATCCAGATACCACTGGATGGTCAGGCGGATACCATCTTTAAACATCGTCTCCGGCAGCCAGCCCAGCTCGTTGTGGATCTTGGTCGGATCGATGGCATAGCGCATGTCATGTCCCTTGCGATCCTGTACGTGCTCGATCAGGCTCTCCGGCTTGCCGAGATATTCACAGATGAGTTTTACGATATCAATATTTTTCATCTCATTGTGTCCACCAATGTTGTAGACTTCTCCGACGGTTCCGTTGCGCAGGATCAGGTCGATCGCCTTACAGTGATCCTCGACATACAGCCAGTCGCGCACATTGAGTCCCTCTCCGTATACCGGAAGCGGCTTATCTGCCAGCGCATTTGCGATCATAAGCGGAATGAGTTTTTCCGGGAACTGATATGGGCCGTAGTTGTTGGAACAGCGGCTGATCGTCACCGGCAGACCGTACGTTCTGTGATATGCCATAACAAGCAGATCCGCAGATGCCTTGGAAGTGCTGTACGGACTGGAGGTGTGGATCGGTGTATCTTCATGGAAGAACAGATCCGGGCGGTCCAGCGGCAGATCTCCGTACACCTCATCCGTGGATACCTGATGATACCGTGAAATGCCATACTTTCTGCATGCGTCCATCAGCACAGACGTACCGATAATATTGGTCTGTAAAAAGACTTCCGGATTCTCAATGGAGCGGTCCACATGGGACTCCGCTGCAAAATTGACGATCACATCCGGTTTTTCTTCCTCAAAAAGGGTATATACTCCCGGACGGTCGCAGATATCGAGTTTTACGAAACGAAAATTCGGCTGATCCATCACCGGTGCAAGCGTGGACAGATTGCCAGCATAGGTCAGGGAATCCAGACAAACAATGCGATCCTGCGGATGTTCCTTTAACATATAGAAAATAAAGTTGCTGCCGATGAAACCGGCACCGCCCGTTACAATAATGGTCATGAGCATTTCCTCCTGTGTGCGTTTACGATTCCTGTATTTGTTTCCATTATAAAAGGTGACGCTAGGTCACCTTCAAGTCTTTTTTATAGATTTTTCTAATTATTTTCTGCACAGGAAGATTCCGGCATCTTTTGTGATATGAAATCCATCTGCCACGCGGGCAGAAACAAATTCCCGGAACTCTTTGTACTGGTTCAAAAGCAGCTGGTTCTGATTTCCGTGACAGGAAAGAATATAGGAAATCAGCGGTTCTGCTTCCGCTATTTCAATCGCATCCTCGTATCTTCGCATCTGAATTTCCGGAAAATACGGTGCTAACAGGTTTTCTCCGTTTTCAAGTCCGAACCGCTCATACAGCACCTCCGCTGACAAAACGATTTCTTTATGAAACTGCTGCACCAGATCGGTAATTTCCCGCATATGCTGCTTTCCGTAGGTACTGCATAGAAACCGTCCCCATTTTTTAAGACTCTCCGACATTCCGCAAGCACCTGCGGGATATCTTCACAGTAAAACAGCACATGATTTGCAATCACAAGATCAAACATTTCCTCCTCATACGGAATTTTTTCACAGTCAAATTTTTTATAAGAAAAGCGGCTGTCCTCTCCCAGCGCACGCCGGGCATCCTTTAGCATTCCTTCTGATTTGTCCGAGAGAACGACCCATAGATCCGCAGGCAGCTGTTCTCTGTTTTCGGTCCATAATGCTCCATTTCCACAGCCGAGTTCCAGAATCCGCATCCCCGGCTGCAGATTACACTGCTGCATAATCCACGGAAACCACCCCTGCGGATTGATGGAATACTCCCTGTGCAGGCGAATCCGGGCAGAAATATTTGCCGCATTCTGGTACTGGTTTTTCAGGCTTCGTTCTACTGCCGTCAGATGGATCAGATCCAGCATACTGTTCCAGTCAATCGCCTGTTCCGTCTGGATGGCTTCTATGGTGCGGTCAATTGCCTCATTCATCGCCTGCATTTCGTCCATTTTCTGCCGCAGCAGCTTCTTCTGTATCCGCATGGATTCAAGAAGATACTGCTGGTCTGCCGCAGCAAGTGTCATCTCCCGGGATATCTTCCAGCGAAAATCCCAGATATTTTAATAAAAGGATCTGCTGGAGTTTTGCCAGATCTGCATCCGTATACTAGCCGCGCCCCTGCGGCAGTTCCGTGCACTTGGTTTTAAAATATTCTGTTTATCATAATACCGGATCGCGCGAAGTGTCACATGTTGCTTTTTTTTGCAAATTGTCCGGATGTGTAATACGCATCCTTTTTCATCTACAGTTCTTTCACCTCATCTCGCATTTCTTCTGTCATATTCTGTACATAGGTCGTCCGGGAAGAAATTTCTTCCGTATTTGCGGCAATTGTTGACACTTTCTGTGTCATGGTATTCATGCTTTCTACCAGATCTTTGATTGAATCCATGCTCTGTGTAATCTTTGGAAGAATTGCCTCGGCTTTCGGGTCGTTCTGTGTCAGAAGATCCTTCGTGGAATCAGACAGTGTACGGATTTCCTGTGCATTCCGTTCCTGATCGCGGATTTCTGCAATTTTCTTTGCCTCTTCCTCTGCCATGCCCCGCACATAGTGCACACCGTTTTCTTTTACGTTGACTCCATTGTGGATGGCACGTACCATGTTGGTGCAGCTTGATATGGCTGACTCCCTTACTCTTTAAATATCCCAGCACACGCTGATATTCTTTGGGGTAATTCGCCAGAAATGCCGGCGCCAGTATCGCAGAAATTTTCTTTCCCGATGCAAGGTCGTGAACTACCCATTGTCTAAAGCCAATGGGCTTCCTGCTTCGCAGACCTCGTAACCTACTATCTCCACAGGCATTAATTCGGGCAGTCCCTGCCCTATATTGTTATTTTTATGCTATTTGTCTTAATCCTTCTTCCAGTATATTCTTTGCTGCATTGATATCCCTGTCATGATTTGTTCCACAGACAGGACATATCCATTCCCTTACTGACAGATTTTTCGTCTCTGTATTTTGGTATCCACAGACTGAACACAATTGACTACTGGCATAGAATGTATCTATTTTGACATATTTTCTGCCATTCCACTTGGCCTTATATTCTAACTGTCTTGTCAGCTCATGCCATGATACATCACTTATGGACTTTGCCAAATGATGATTTTTTACCATGTTTTTATCTGCAAATCTTCCGAAACTATCACTTGGTTTTCGCTGATAATCTCATGTGACATCTTGTGCAGATAATCTTTTCTGGTATTTGTTATTTTCTCATGGCATAATGCTATCTTTTTCTTTGTTTTGTAGTAATTTTGACTTCTTTTCTCTTTATGGGCTAACTGCCTTTGCAGTTTCACCAGTTTCTTTTCGTATTTTCTGATGATTTTTGGATTTTCGTATTTCTTTCCAGCAGAAGTAATACATAACTCCTTAATACCTAAATCTATTCCTGTATTTTGTTTTATATGTGGCAGTTCCACGTGTTCTGTTTCCACTAAAATTGATACATAATACTTTCCACTCGGAACTTGTGATATCGTTGCCGATTTTATCTGTCCGATAAAATTTCTATGCAGTTTTGCTTTTATACCTTTTAATTTAGGCAGTTTTACTCTATTGCACCCGAAATCTACTGTTATATTGCCATTCGTAAAATTTGTTGTATATGACTTATGATTATCGTGTTTACTCTTAAACTTCGGATAACCTGCATGTTCCTTAAAAAATTTTTGGTATGCAGCATCCATGTTGTAAATCGCATTTGTCAGAGCAAATTTATCCACTTCTTTCAGCCATTCATATTCTTTCTTTAATTGTCTGTTGCAGTAATTGTTGCAGTCGGTTTTACTAACTGATTTTTTCTCTTTTTCATATACTTCTTTCCGGTATGCCAGGGTCTGATTATACACAAAACGGCAACAGCCAAATGTTTTTGCAATCTGTATTTTCTGCTCATTATTAGGGTATATTCTGTATTTATATGCCTTTAACATCCACTGTCACCCTCTTTCTCAACCTTGATTTTCTATATATCTTTTCAGCATTTCTTCCGATACATTTCCTACACTACAGGCAAAATATCCATCTGTCCAAAAGGTATGTTCTTTCCAGAATTGTTTTCGTAAATATTGAGAATATCTTTTCCATATATGGTATGTTGTATAGCTCTTCATCAGGTTTACAATTTTACTAATAGACATTGTTGGTTCTGTCTCTATCATGTAGTGAATGTGATCTTTATCTGTTTCCATATATCTTATTATCACACTGTGTCTCTGACATATCTCATACGAAAACTGTTTTATATCATCTGATATCTGCCTCGAAACCAGTAATTTCTTTCTATATTTGCAGACAAAAATAATGTGATATTGTAATAGGTATTTGTGCCTGTTTTTAGATTTCCATGTTCCCATGCCATGAGTATACAATAGTTTCTGATTTTTGGCTACCTTAACCCACCGTCTAAAGCCAGTGGGATTGCGGTAGCCCTATTTCAAAGAAACGGTCCGTATCATCATAATAGTCTCTCGCTTCATGTGGGCAGACATCAAAGCATTCCCCACATGCAATACATTTGTCCGGGTCTACCGTTACATAACCTTCCTGCGTTGCAATATTTGCCGTAAGTACAGGACAGCTGCGCACGCATTTGTTGCATCCGGTGCATAAATCATTTGTGTAAATCAGTTCCATAAACGCACTCCTTATTATGATTTTTGTATAAACCCCACCCCTATATGCTTATAATTTTATTACTTTTTACCATATTTGTCCAGTGTAACCTTGCTTTTTCCGTTATTTTCATCAAAACACAAATAGTTGTACATGATTTTTTTGCAGACTGGATTTATATTTTTTTCCCATTTTGGATATATACACACCGATAGATCGCACTATACTAAGATACAAAGAACTATTTTCACCAATTCGGAGGTTTTCCATGAAAAAAGCAGCTGTTATCCATGATCTGTCCGGTTTCGGAAAGTGTTCTCTCACGGCAGCGATTCCAGTATTATCCGCGCTGGGCGTGCAGTGTTGTCCGGTTGCGACAGCCGTACTGACCGGCCAGACCGGTTATCCCTGTTATCACTGTACCGATCTGACCGCCATGTTACCGGACTATATCGATGCCTGGGGGAAAAATAACGCGCATTTTGATGCCATCTACAGCGGATTTCTGACCGGGGCGGAACAGATTTCGCAGGTGCTTGATTTCATCCGCTATTTTCGGGAAGAACATACGCTTCTTCTGGTTGACCCTGTTATGGGGGATGACGGAAATGCTTATCCGTTTTTTACTCCGGAGCTGTTAAATGGAATGAAAGAACTGACGCTTGAAGCAGACGTGATCACACCGAATCTGACGGAAGCCTGTCTGCTGGCAGACATCCCGGAAAATGCCTTACTTCATTGCAGGACAAACACGGATCTGCTGAAGCTGGCAGAAGATGTGGCACTGCGGCTGCAAAAAAAAGCCTCACACCCACAGGATGTCGTGATCACCGGTGTCAAATGCCGTGATGAGAAACATCCCGTCATTTATAATATTGCTGCCACTGCAAATGGAATTTACCGGCACGAATCGCCGTTTTTTGACCGGAGTTTTTCCGGAACCGGGGATCTGTTTGCCTCTGTATTGTGTGGCTGCCGCACAAAGGGCATATGCACGGAAGATGCGATTCTGCTTGCCGGGAAATTTTTTATCCCACAGTATCGGGGATACCATGAAAGAAAATACGCCGGGACGCGATGGCGTTAATTTCGAGAAATTTCTTATTGACCTGATTGCAGATTCAAATGTGTAAAAAACGGTAAACCCGGAAACGAATTTCGCAATTGATTAATCCATACGATAGAAAGAAGGAATTGTTATGGCAAAAATTTTATATGTGTATAATGATCAGGTATATGCAAATATCACAAACAAATGTGACTGCAACTGTACGTTCTGTATCCGTAAACAGTTTGATGGTGTGGGCGATGCGGATACCCTCTGGCACAAAGCAGAGCCTTCTTTAAGTGAAATTATTGCCGCAATTGATGCCTTTGATTTCACCGGTTACAAAGAATTTGTTTTCTGTGGCTATGGGGAACCGACCTGTGCACTGGAGAATCTGATCGCCAGTGCCAGATATGTCAAAGAAAAACAGGTCTCCCGATCCGTGTCAATTCCAATGGTCTGGGAAACCTGTATTATAAACGTGACATTGTACCACAGCTGGCAGAAGTGGTAGACAGTATCTCCATCAGCTTAAATGAGGCAACTGCAGAAAAGTATGAAAAAGTAACCCGCCCATCCTTCCCTCATGCTTATGAGGCAATGCTTGATTTTGCAGAGGAATGTGGAAAACTTATCCCACACACGCAGCTGTCGATCGTGGATATTCTTCCGGAAGAAGACATTAAGGCGTGTCAGCGCATCGCCGACAGCCGCGGTGTCCATCTGAAAGTACGTCCATGGGAGCACAGTGCATAAAGAAGTTACCGTTCTCATGCTTACCTGTGAGCACCAGCGGCATTACAGTCCCAGTACATCCAGAAGGATCTGTTCATCTTTCTTTTGTTTCTGTGGATGCTGTAATTCCGCATCTGCCAGGCGGGTACGGATATTCTGCATCCGCTGGTCCAGATCTGCACTGATCTGTGCACATTCGCTCAGTTCCTGTGCCAGACGCTCGGTTTCATCTGCCGGAACATTCTTTTTGTACCGCACTTTGTGCTCCAGACTCGCCCAGAAATCCATGGCAATGGTGCGAAGCTGTACTTCAACTTTCATTTCCCTTTTCTCATTCTGCAGAAAAATCGGTACTGCAACGATCAGATGCAGGCTGCGGTATCCGTTTTCCTTCGGATGCTTGATATAATCTTTCTGTTCGATCAGACGGATATCATCCTGCTGAAGCAGGCAGTCCGCCAGCAGATAGATATCTTCCGGGAAAGAGCACACAACCCGGATTCCTGCTATATCATTGATGTTCTGTTCAATCGCCGAAAGCGTCAACGGAATATTTTTCCGGCGCACTTTGCGCACGATTCCGTCCAGCGATTTCACACGTGTCTTGATGGACTCGATCGGATTACGGTCATATTCCAGCGAAAATTGTTCGTTTAACACTTTAAACTTCGTTTCTACTTCCATGATTGCGCACTTGTAATATGCCATCAGCGTATCCAGCGGTTTTGTATTTTCCTGCACAAAATCCAAAAATTCATCCGACATCAGACGGTTACGGACAAGGTTTTCCGCTGCCTGCTGCAGCTGCGCATTTACTACTTTACTTAATTCGTTCATATCTATTTCCTCTTTTTCTCCTGTAATTTTCTATATAAATAATTGTGAAATTCTTAGTTCCGGCGGACTCCCGTGTGGTGGCTCCGGCTGCGGCCTCTCCGATACGCACTCAATATCCAGAATCAAGAATTTGCAGAAAGTGACTGCGTGACTCCTTTGATGATTTGTGTTCGTTCAAGTTTCGACAGCGGCGCGGTTTGTGTCCGTCTGCCAAGGACGCGTCCGAAGGATTTCGTGTCTGCCTTAGCGGAGTGCTTCAAAATACTGTGCCCGCGGGTCGTGTTTGCGACCACATTTATTTAAGGTCATTCAAAAAAGTCCGTAGGGAGACATAACCGGGAGCGGGCGCCATAAAATTTTTGAAGTGCTCCGCTTAGGCAGACTAGAAATTCTGAGCGCATCCTTGGCAGACGGACACAAACCGCGCCGCTGTCGAAACATTGCCCGGACGCAAAATTAGAGCCACGCAATCACTTTCGCAAATTCTAAGATTCTGTCTAATTCGTGCGTATCGGAGAGGCCGCAGCCGGAGCCACCACATGGGAGTCCGCCGGAGCACAAACTTTCCCAATTGTTTTAAATAAAAAGAGCTTCACGGAAATAAATTTCCATGAAGCTCTCCGCACATGGACTTTCCTTTCTGGTTTCCACATGCCTATATTATAATGGATTCATCCGCAAAACGGAATAAATAAAGTCTGAACTTTTTCCGAATTTTATCTTAATCCTTGAACAGATCGGTAGAGTAATAACGGTCTCCGCTGTCCGGAAGAAGGGCAACTACGGTCTTTCCCTTAAACTCCGGTCTCTTTGCCACTTCGATGGCTGCCTTTAATGCAGCTCCGGAAGAAATACCTACCAGCACACCTTCCTCTTTTGCAATATATTTGGAATACTCGAAAGAGTCTTCATTGGAAACCGGGATTACTTCATCATAAACCTTGGTATCGAGTGTGTTTGGAATAAATCCGGCTCCGATACCCTGAATCTTATGCGGACCTGCCTTTCCGGTAGACAATACTGCAGATGTCTCTGGCTCTACGGCAACGATCTTTACATCCGGGTTTTTGGATTTTAAATACTCACCAACACCTGTGATGGTTCCGCCTGTACCGACACCGGCTACAAATGCATCGACTTTTCCATCCGTATCTTCCCAGATCTCCGGCCCGGTTGTCTTCTTGTGTGCTGCCGGGTTTGCAGGGTTCTCAAACTGCTCCGGAATGAAGCTGTCTGCGATCTCTTTGTGAAGTTCCTCTGCCTTTGCGATGGCTCCCTTCATACCCTTGCTTCCATCGGAAAGAACAAGTTCTGCACCATATGCCTTGATGATGTTACGACGCTCAATACTCATGGTCTCCGGAAGAACGATGATCAGGCGGTATCCCTTTGCTGCTGCGATTGCCGCAAGACCGATACCTGTATTTCCGGATGTCGGCTCGATAATGGTGGAGCCCGGTTTTAATTTTCCGTCCTTCTCTGCCTGCTCAATCATCTCTTTTGCAATACGGTCCTTAACAGATCCTGCCGGGTTAAAGTACTCCAGCTTTGCAAGAAGTCTTGCCTCAAGGCCAAACTTCTTCTCGATGTGTTTGAACTCTACCAGTGGTGTGTGTCCGATCAGTTCCAATGTTCCTTCATAAATATTTGCCATTTTATTATCCTCCAATTTACTCTCTCTGATTCAATCCCTTATTTTCATACTTCTTTAGTAGGAATTATCTGTTGTTATGAATATACACCCTTTCCCAAACGCTGTCAACTACTTTTTACGATATTATTTTATACCCCTAAAAAAATACACGACACTCCTTATATTTTACTCCGCTTTGCCACAATTAAGACTCCAAAATTTTAACAGAGCCAGAAACTGCACAAAATTCGTAACGTATCCTATAAGAAGCATCGTGTATTTTTATCTATATGTGTATGAAAAACCCTCCGATTTAATTACTCGTCATCCTCATCGTCCTCATCGTCCGCATCCTCACCGAGCAAAGCCTCTTTTAAAGTTCTCCAGCCAAGGACTGCACACTTCACACGCGCCGGCATATGGGCGATATCGCGGAGTGCCGATGCCTCCTCAAGAGAATCAATCTCCTCCTCGCTGGCATCGCCTTTGATCATTTTCATAAAGATTTTTCCCATCTGCAGGGCCTCTTCTTTTTTCTTTCCGACAATCATGCCAAGCATGATATCTGCGGAAGCCTGGGAAATCGCGCAACCGTCCCCGACAAATGCACCGTCGGTAATCGTGTCGCCATCCGTCTTTAATTTCAGGAAAATATCATCCCCACAGCTCGGGTTGACACCCTCAAGAACAATATCCGCATCCGGCAGATCATGCTTGAACTCCGGGCGCACGTTGTGCTCGGTTAAGATTTCATTATAAAAACTTCTATTTTCCATATCCCATTCGCTCCCTTATACTTGCGATGCTTGCTACAAATTGATCGGCTTCTTCTTCGGTATTGTAAAACATAAAGCTTGCCCGTGTGGCGGAACTGATACCCAGATAATTCAAAAGCGGCTGCGCACAATGATGTCCGGCACGCACGCAGATACCGTCGGCAATCAGGATCTCGCTCACATCGTGTGGATGCACATCATCAATGGTAAATGTAAGAATTCCGGTGTGTTCTTCTGCCAGATCAGAACCCAGTACATGTACATGTGGAAGTTCTTTTAATCCGTCAAACGCACGCTTTGTCACAGCAAGTTCCCGCTCCTGCATCACGTCAAAGCCAACAGACTGTGCGTATTTTATGGCAGCATGCAATGCTATGGCACCGGCAGCATTTACGGTTCCCGCCTCGAACTTATGCGGAAGTTCTGCGTATTTTGCGCTCTCGCGGGTCACGGATTCGATCATCTCGCCACCGGAAAGAAACGGCGGCATTTTCTTTAACAGTTTTTTCTTTCCATATAACACACCAATTCCCATCGGTCCGAAAATTTTATGTCCGGAAAATGCAAAGAAGTCTGCATCCAGATCCTGCACATTGACTGGCATATGCGGGGTGCTCTGTGCCCCGTCCACAACGATCACGGCATCTTTTTCATGCGCCATGGCCGCGATCTCTTTGATTGGATTGATCCTCCCAAGGACATTGGAAACCTGTGTGATTGCGACGATCTTCGTCTTTTCTGTAATCTGTTCCCGCACCTGATCCAGATCGAGAGATCCATCCGGGCGGCACTCGATAAACCGCAGTTTTGCTCCTGTCTGTCGGGCGACCATCTGCCATGGCAGAAGATTGCTGTGGTGCTCCATGATGGAGACAAGAATTTCGTCCCCTTCTTTTACATTGGTTAAACCATAACTGTACGCTACAAGGTTCATACTTTCGGTCGTGTTTCTTGTAAAAATAATTTCCCGCGCGGATTTGGCTCCGATAAAATCACGCACGCCTTTTCTGGCATTTTCATACAGTTCGGTTGCTTCCACACTCAGCGGATAATTTCCACGCAGCGGATTTGCATTGTGTTTCAGGTAAAAATCGCGTTCTGCATCAATGACACACTGTGGACGCTGGGATGTTGCCGCATTGTCGATATAGATCCATTCCCTGCCATCGACTGTATGTTCCCCGATTTCTGACAGCAGTGGAAAGTCCTTGCGATAATCGGTCATGCTACACCTCCCCAAGTTCTTCGTCAATCATTCTGGCAAAGCTGTCGTCTTTTATGATTCCTTTCAGGCGGTCAATGTTTGCTCTTGCCATAATATTTTCCGCGTGCTCTTTGTCGATTCCGCGGCTGGCAAAATAAAACATGGTATCCTCATCAAGTTCCCCAATCGTTGCACCGTGATTACCAACGACATTTTCCTCGGAGCATAAGATCACTGGAACGGTTTTATTCTCCACATCATCGCCAAGCATCAGTACATTTTCCAGCTCGTTTCCGACAGAATCGGAAGAGCCGGTCTTAAAATCAATCGTTCCACGGAAGATCTTCTTTGCACCGTCGCGCAGGGCACCGCCCACGTTGATCTCACTCTCTGTATGCTTTCCAAAGTGGTTGACCACTTCATTCATGTCGATGATATGTGTGTGCTGCCCGATATAGCCGATATCGCTCCTAAAGCTGCTCGCATCGCCGTTTAAGTTGATGGTCGTATCGGAATAGATATCTCCTTTTCCGAGATAAATCTGTACCAGCTCGATACGGGCGTTTTTTGCACATTCTCCCTCAATCTGGTTGTACACAAGGGAATTTTCTGCTGTGTGCTGCAGCTGCACCAGACGCACCCGTGCATGTTCTTCCACCGAAAGGCTTGTCCTTACGGCAAGTTTTTCCTCTGTCTGATAATCCATAAACACGGTCACCTGCTTACCGGCCGGTGCTATGATATGGATCTTTTTGCTGCTGTATCTTCCCTCTCCGGTAATGGAAAAGCGTACCTCTTCGGTGTTTCCCGCTGTTACGGTTTCCTCCGGAAGTTCTGTTGTATGTTCTTTGTCCCACGGAAGCTTGGTCTCGTTGACATGTAACCAATACCAGGTCTTCGATGGAAGTTTATTGATTGTCATTTCTGTCATTGTTCTCCTCCTAACCTATGCTTCCCTTCATCTCCAGCCGGATCAGGTTGTTCATCTCAACCGCGTACTCAACCGGAAGTTCCTTGGATACGTTGTCTGCAAATCCGCTGACTAAAAGTGCCCGGGCATCTTCTTCCGTCATGCCTCGTGACATCAGGTAAAAGACGGCATCGTCGCTGATACTTCCGATCTTTGCCTCATGCCCCACAGCGGCATCTTTCGTGCGGATATCCATTGCCGGAATCGTGTCGGAACGGGACTCGGAATCCAACATCAGGGACTGACAGGATACTGCTGATTTTGATCCTTTGGCATCCTTTGCCACAACCACGCTGCTTCGGAAGGTACTGATTCCGCCGTCTTTGCTGATGGAACGGGTATTCATATAGGAGCTGGTGTTTGGTGCGGCATGTACGACTTTTGCACCGGTATCCAGATTCTGTCCGTGTCCGGCGAATGTGACACCGGTGAATTCCATTTTGGCACCCTCCCCCTTTAAAACGCTCATCGGATACAGGCAGCCCACATGGGAGCCAAACGATCCGGAAACCCACTCGATCGTTCCGCCTTCCTCAACGGAGGCACGCTTGGTATTCAGGTTGTACATATTCTTGGACCAGTTCTCGATGGTGGAATAACGAAGCTTTGCATTTTTTTTGACGAACAGCTCCACGCAGCCTGCATGCAGGTTTGCTACGTTATATTTCGGAGCGGAACATCCCTCGATAAAATGAAGGCTTGCGCCCTCGTCCACGATGATCAGTGTATGCTCAAACTGACCGGCTCCTTTGGCATTCAACCGGAAATAAGACTGCAGCGGAATGGACACGTGCACGCCCTTTGGCACATAGACGAACGAACCACCGGACCATACGGCTCCGTGCAGTGCTGCAAACTTATGGTCATGCGGGGTGACAAGTTTCATGAAATACTTGTGTACCATGTCCGCATATTCTCCTTTTAAGGCACTTTCCATATCGGTGTAGACAACGCCCTGTGCGGCAACCTCGTCTTTGACATTGTGATATACCAGTTCGGAATCGTACTGGGCACCGACACCGGCTAAGGATTTCCGCTCGGCCTGTGGGATTCCCAGACGCTCAAATGTCTCTTTAATGTCTTCCGGCACATCCTTCCAGGATGCCTGCATTTTGGAATGTGGACGGACATAGGTGGCAATGTGATCCATGTCTAGTCCCTCAATTGACGGTCCCCAGTCCGGAACCGGCATCTCATTGTAAATCTGTAAGGACTCCAGGCGGAACTGCTGCATCCATGCCGGATCGCCCTTTTCTTTGGAAAGCTGCTCCACGATCTGTGGGGTCAGACCTTCGTTTACATTACTGTATGCATCTTTTTCCTCATCGCGGATATCATAGATGCTGACGGTCGATTATCTTCTACCTGACTCTTTTCTCTCATTTCGCACGCACCTTTCTTACTGTTCAAATTCCTCAAAACCGTTTTCGTTGATCTCATCTACTAAGGAAGCATCTCCGTTTTTCACAACTTTTCCTTCATCCATAACGTGGGTGACATCCACATGCAACGACTCTAAGATTCGTGTGCTGTGGGTAATAATCAGAAGGCTTCCTTTGCATTTTTCTTTGTAAAGCTGGATGCCCTTTGATACGGTACGGACAGCATCCACATCCAGTCCGGAGTCGGTCTCGTCAAGGATTGCAAGCTTTGGCTCTAACATAAGCATCTGCAGAATTTCTGCTTTTTTCTTTTCACCACCGGAGAAGCCGACATTTAAATCACGCTCTGCATAGGACTCGTCCATGGAAAGAAGTTTCATGGTCTCGGTCAGTTTTTTCTTGAAATCCCACAGACGGACACGCTTTCCGGTCTTCTGCTCGAGTGCATTACGGATAAATGCGCTCAATGTCACCCCCGGAACTTCCAGCGGATTCTGGAAGGAGAGGAAGATTCCCTTTTTGGCACGCTCATTCACCGGCATCTCTGTGATGTCCTCTCCGTCAAAGAAAATCTGTCCGGATGTGATGGCATATTTCGGATGCCCGGTGATGGCATAGCCCAGGGTTGATTTTCCGGTTCCGTTCGGTCCCATCAGAACATGCACTTCGTCTTTTCCAACTTCTAAATTTACTCCGTGTAATATTTCTTTATCTTCAACGTTTACGTGCAGATCTTTGATCTCTAATAAATTTTTTTCCGACATTTGTATTTCCTCCATATAAAACATGTTGTTTAACTTTCACAGGAATGCGTCTTCTGTGAAATCATATCCTCAAGGGTATGCTTCTCAAGGTAATCATTGATCACAGCTTCCAGTCCCTGCCAGAACGGAAGTGTGGTACACTCTGCGGTGCTCTCGCACTTTTTCCCACCTTCACACAGGCACGCGACCGGAGCTAAATTTCCTTCGATCAGTTGAAGGATCTCAATTACTTTATATTCCGACGGTTGTTTGATCAGACGGTAACCGCCACCCTTTCCGCTGGCACTCTCAAGCATCTTCCCTTTTGTCAGTATGGTCATAATACTTTCAAGATATTTCAGGGAAATGCCCTGCCTTGTGGCAATTTCTTTGACCGGAATGAATTCTCCGGAATTGTGCTGCGCAAGATCGACCATCACACGCAGTGCATATCTGCTTTTTGCGGATATCATCATATCGTTTTACCACCTCATTTCATGAAATACGACCGCAGCGTATTCCGTGAGTTCTACGGTGTGATTATAAGCCCCACTCCCCTACTATGTAAATAGGGGAATGTGAAAAATCATGTTTTTCTTCCAATACAAATTGCTGTTTCACTGTGTGGTCTGGGATCTTTTGTTTTTCAGAGGGACGGATTTGCGGGGACTGTTCTAAATATAAGTTTTTTCGATGCGACGGAAGAAGGGGGACATTCTCTTTCTCCAGAAAAATTTACAAGTCAGCGCCGATGTTGATTTCAGGTTAATTTGACAAAGGTTTTACTTTTATGCTATTAACGTTACATGATGGAACTACGGCGCAGTTGTAAATTTGTTCTTCCGAAAGAAATGTCCCCCTTCTTCCTGTAGATAGGAAAACTATAAGTAAAAGAATGATGTCCGCAAATCCTGTCTGTGGAACAAACATAAAGGCACCAGAACCTGCAGTTAAAGGGACGCCTCAAAAGCAGCTACGAATGCCATGAACTGGAATAAGCATAAAAATACCCTGTTAAATCACTTGATGATAAGGCCGGGTATCTATAGATGAAAAATTAAAGGTTTAGGTCAAACATTATAATACGCTACTTTTTATACTTATTAGGTCTCATGCAAGCACGGACTTTTCCTCATTGCACGCGAAAAATACGCCCCTGACACTTTGAACTGTGCCAGAGGCGTACGTTTTATTTACTATAACCTGTTTTCCAATTACTGAACTGCCTTAAATGCCTCATCCAGATCCTCGATAATATCATCGACATTTTCGGTACCGATGGAAAGACGGATGGTGTTTGGTTTGATTCCCTGATCCAGCAGTTCTTCCTCGGTGCACTGGCTGTGCGTGGTGGTTGCCGGATGGATTACCAGAGATTTTACATCGGCAACGTTAGCCAGCAGGGAGAACAGTTCCAGATTGTCGATGAAATCTTTTGCTTTCTGTGCATCGCCTTTGATTTCGAAGGTGAAGATGGAACCGCCGCCGTTCGGGAAGTATTTTGCGTACAGTGCCTGCTGCTTTGGATCGTCGGATACAGACGGATGATGTACTTTCTCAACCTGCGGCTGGCTCTCCAGATATTTTACAACTTTCAGTGCGTTCTCAACGTGACGCTCTACGCGGAGAGACAGGGTCTCAAGTCCCTGCAGAAGCAGGAAGGAGTTGAACGGAGAAAGCGTAGCTCCGGTATCACGAAGAAGGATCGCACGTACTTTTGTAACAAACGCAGCAGGTCCAACTGCTTTTGTGAAGCTGATGCCGTGGTAGCTCGGGTTTGGCTCAGTCAGGGATGCGAATTTTCCGGATCCCTCCCAGTCGAATTTACCGCTGTCTACGATCACACCGCCAAGAGTAGTTCCATGGCCGCCGATGAATTTGGTTGCGGAATGAACAACGATGTCTGCGCCGTACTCGATCGGACGAACGAGGTATGGAGTTGCGAAGGTATTATCGACAACCAGCGGAATCTTGTTCTCATGTGTCAATTTTTGCAAGTGCTTCGATATCGACAACATCAGAGTTCGGATTTCCGAGGGTCTCGATGTAGATGGCTTTTGTGTTCTCCTGAACGGCTGCGCGAACCTCATCCAGATCAAATACATCAACAAATGTTGTTGTGATTCCGTATGCCGGAAGCGTATGCTCCAGAAGGTTTGTGTACCGCCGTAAATATTTTTGGCTGCTACAATGTGATCTCCCTGCTGTGCAAGATTCTCGATCGTGTATGTGATAGCTGCTGCACCGGATGCTACTGCAA
>ENA-OQKA01000200-OQKA01000200.1-human-gut-metagenome-genome-assembly--contig:-NODE-200-length-18050-cov-3.267310_pt1 | contig 18050 bp, 19 predicted proteins | sample MGYA00242644_ERZ504789 | MGnify/ENA primary metagenome ERZ504789 (study PRJEB26092, sample SAMD00036423) | human gut metagenome | host: Homo sapiens | study: EMG produced TPA metagenomics assembly of...
TAATTAAGGAAAAAGGAAATGTACTGGCAGTGCAGGTACATAAGATGAGCACAGCGGCATTTTTTGGAGGATTCAGGACTTTTTTCAGTATTTTTTGGAATTTTTCAGAAATGTTACGTTGAAGGCATTACCGGATGTTCATCTGGAGGATGTATGGTTTAAACCTGTGTTAAATCAGGATAATGTAAGCGGAAGGGTATCGATTAGCATGAAGGTATCTGCACCTGACAGTCAGCATGTAACTGCATGCTTTATTTTAAAAGACAGGGAAGAAAATGTATTAGTAGAGAAATCCATACAGTTAACGAAAGAAAACGGCCATATGGAAGGCACGATTTGTGTTGATTTGGAAAATGTCAAACTGTGGGATAATCATAATCCATATTTATATCATGCTTATGTTGAGCTTAAAGCAGAGGATGGTTCTCTGGCAGAGGTAATTCCTTATGATATCGGTTTCAGAAGAATAGAGATTATAGATAAAGTAATTTATCTGAATGGAAAACGACTTGTTATCACAGGAGTAAACCGTCATGAGTGGAATGCAAAAACAGGAAGATGCATTGGTGTGGAAGATATGAAAGCAGACATATCCTGTATGCTCAGGAACAATATTAATTCTGTTCGTACCTGCCACTATCCTGACCAGATACCGTGGTACTATATGTGCGACAATGCAGGTATATATGTGATGGCAGAAACAAATCTGGAAAGCCATGGTTCATTCCAGAAGCTTGGGGCAATCGAGCCATCGTGTAATGTACCGGGGTCTTTTCCACAGTGGAGAGATGCTGTGCTTGATCGTGCAAAAAACAATTTTGAAACTTTTAAAAATCATACGTCCATCCTTTTCTGGTCATTAGGAAATGAATCCTATGCAGGAGACGACATTGAGGCAATGAATGTTTATTTTGCTGAAAAGCAGGATGGAAGACTGGTTCATTATGAAAGCTCTTATTATAATAGGGCATATGAGGATACTATTTCTGATTTAGAGACAAGAATGTATGCAAAACCGGAGGATGTAGAGGAATACCTGAATAATAGTCCGAAGAAACCATATATTTTATGTGAATTCATGCATGATATGGGAAATTCCATGGGAGGACTTGGTTCTTATATGAAGCTGATTGACAAATATGATAGGTATCATGGCGGATTTATATGGGATTTTATTGATCAGGCAATTATGGTAAAAGATCCGGTGACAGGAAAAGATGTTTTACGCTATGGTGGAGATTTTGATGATAAACCGGCAGACTATGAATTTTCAGCAAATGGAATCGTATTTGCTGACAGGAAAGAGAAACCGGCAATGCAGGAAGTGAGGTATTACTATGGCTTATACAGATAAATTAAGAGTGGTCTATGGTGACTATACACTTGGTGTACATGGGGAGAAATTTGATTATATTTTTTCTTATGCACAGGGTGGACTGGAATCTATCGTTAAAAATGGATATGAGTGGCTGTACCGTTGTCCAAAACCTACTTTCTGGAGAGCATTAACAGATAATGACAGGGGAAGCAGGTTTCACATTAAAAGCGGAAGCTGGCTTTCCGCAGATATGTTCATTGACTGTAAGGGAATAAAGGTCATCATGGATGGCAAGGAGCAGACCCCATATGCCCCTGATAATAATAGCTATGGTGGTGATGTTTATGCGGATGAAATTGTCGTAACATACACATACGAGACCATAACCACTCCGGAGACAACGGTTCTTGTAAGCTATACCGTTGATGTATCTGGAAAGATTCGCGTGGATGTACATTATCATGGGGTACAGGGACTTCCAGAATTACCTGTATTTGGAATGAGATTTATCATGCCAACACTGGCAGACAAATATTTATATAAGGGACTCTCAGGGGAAACATATCCTGACAGAAAAGCGGGGGCAAAAGAAGGAATCTATGAGATTGAAGACCTGAGTCTTACACAATATCTTGTTCCGCAGGAATGTGGTATGAGAATGGATACAGAGTGGCTTGAGATTACAAGGCATACGGCTCTTGATAACAGCCGGACAGACAGTTCATCACAGATACTGCGCATTGAAAAGAATGGCGAAAAATTTGCATTTTCCTGTCTGCCTTATACAGCATCTGAGATTGAAAATGCCCTTCATCACGAAGAACTGCCACCGGCAAGAAGAACCATTTTATGTGTATATGGTGCAGTAAGAGGTGTTGGAGGTATTGACAGCTGGGGAACTGATGTGGAAGAGGAATATCGTATCAGTGCAGAAGATGATATAGATTATTCATTTACCATATGCTGATTGTGGTTATCGTTATGGGAATGTGTGTATCGGTGTTATAGCCGGAGGTGAAGTTGGTGTGATAACGATATTGATGGTGATTTTGCTGGGACCTACCGTGGATTTGGTCGGACGAATAATGAAAACAGGAAGGGGAGTGGAGAAACAGGGAGTATAAATAAAAGGAGTTGCTTGTAAGTGCTATTGGTATATGAAAACAGAAATACAGGAGTATCCGCGGAGTGGAAGAAGCCAGTACATGTGCCGCCGCATCTACATGAGGCAATAGAAGTAGTGTATGTAACGGATGGAGAAATAGAACTTGGAGTGGGACAGGAATTGTTCCATATGGATGAAGGGGATTTTGCAGTTGTGTTTCCAAATGTAATACATCATTATCAGGTGTTTGGGGAAAAAGAAAACAAGGTAATATTCCTGTACCTTGAACCAACACTGTTTCCTTCCTATTACAGGGAATTGCAGATATACAGCCCAAAGAATCCGGTTGTGAAAAAAGAGCAGGTGCATCCGGATGTGGTAAATGCCATAAAATATCTGACCGGAATAACAGAGGGGGATCCCCGGATGATACAGGCATATGCACAGATGATCCTTGCACATGTTTTCACAACAATGCCAATGATGGATAAAAGTGCGGTAGGGAGTGATGACCTGATTTATAATGCGGTAGAATACGTGGCCAAAAATTTTAGGGAAAACATCAGCCTTGAAAAAATGGCATATGAATTGTGTGTAAGTAAATATGTGTTGTCAAGAATGTTTGCAAAAACCTTTCACTGTAATTTTAGTAAATATGTGAATGGAGTCCGGTTAAATTATGCAGTTGCGGCACTGGAAAACACAATGGATTCCATTACAAATATATGTCTTGATTGTGGATTTGAAAGTCAAAGAACTTTTAACCGCGTGTTTAAGGAAAGATATAAAATCACACCTAGAGAATATCGAAAAAGGATAATTATGTAAAGCGATAGTAATAGCTGCCGGTATTGGGGCGGTGATGACAATAATAGTTATGAATGGCATCCGGAATTAGAAAAAGTTGTGGTGTTTCCTGAGAAAGAGAAAACTTGTCATAACAGCCGAAAATAGATATAATAGTTACACATGTGGGATACCACAATGAACGAAAAAGGCGAGGAAACAATCATGGCATTTGTACATCTGCATACACATACGGAATATTCATTACTCGATGGTTCCAACAAAATAAAAGAATATGTAAGCCGTGTGAAAGAACTGGGGATGAACAGTGCCGCGATCACCGATCATGGCAATATGTATGGTGTGGTGGAATTTTATAAAACCGCAAAGGCAGCAGATATTAATCCGGTGATTGGCTGTGAGATCTATGTGGCGCCGAATTCCCGGTTTGACCGCGAGACCAGCCATGGCGAGGACCGGTATTACCATCTGATCCTGCTTGCGGAAAACAATACCGGTTATGCGAACCTTATGAAGATCGTCTCCATCGGGTTTACGGAAGGGTATTATTACCGGCCGCGTGTGGATTTTGAGACGCTGCAGAAATACCATGAGGGACTGATCTGCCTGTCGGCGTGTCTGGCGGGAGAAGTGCCGCGCTATATTGTGCGTGGATTTTATGAAGAGGCAAAAGGCATTGCAAAAAAATACCAGGACTGTTTTGGAAAAGACAACTATTTCCTGGAATTACAGGATCATGGCATCCCGGATCAGAAGACGGTCAACCAGGGGCTTCTTCGGATCAGTCAGGAACTGGACATTCCCCTTGTCTGCACGAACGATATCCACTATACCTATGAAACGGATGTGGAGGCACACGATGTCCTTCTCTGTATCCAGACCGGTAAAAAGATTACGGATGAAGACCGTATGCGTTACGAGGGCGGACAGTTTTTCGTAAAAAGCGAGGAGCAGATGCGGAGTCTGTTTCCGTATGCAAAAGAAGCCGCAGACAACACGCAGAAAATCGCAGACCGCTGCCATGTCACACTCGAATTTGGCAATTACCAGATTCCAAAATATGCACCGCCGGAAGGCTATGACAGTGCGTGGACATTTCTGGATGCGCTGTGTGAGAAGGGATTTAAGGAAAAATATACGGACAATCCGGCGTACGATGAGACGCAGTGTGCAAAGATCCATGACGATATGGAATACGAGCTTGGCATTATCCAGAAGATGGGATTTGTCGAGTATATCTTAATCGTGTGGGATTACATCAACTGGGCGAAAACACATGACTGCTGGGTCGGACCGGGGCGTGGTTCCGGCGCGGGCAGCCGCGTGTGCTATTGTACCGGCATTACAAACATTGATCCGGTCAAATATAACCTCCTTTTTGAGCGTTTTTTAAATCCGGAGCGTGTGTCCATGCCGGATATTGATGTGGATTTTGAGTATGCGGAGCGTTCCCGCGTGATCGAGTACGTCACAGAAAAATATGGAAAGGATTCTGTGACACAGATTACGACCTTTGGTACGATGGCAGCCCGCGGTGTCATCAAGGCAGTTGGAAAAGCACTCGATTTTCCGTATGCGGAGATGGACCGTGTGGCAAAAATGGTGCCGATGGAACTAAACATTACGATTGACCGTGCCCTGCAGGTCAACCCGGAATTCCGCAGCCTCTATGATGGGGATGCACGTATGCACGAACTGATTGACATGGCAAAGCGTCTCGAAGGGCTGCCGAACCACACATCCGTACATGCGGCAGGGGTTGTGATCTATCCGGGAGAGGCGAGCAATTATGTGCCGCTGGGGCGTGCCAGTGACGGAACACCGACGGCAGAGTACAATATGGTACAGCTTGAGGAACTTGGTCTTTTAAAGATGGATTTCTTAGGACTCCGCACGCTTACCGTATTAAAAGATGCCGTCAAAAATGTAAAGGCATCCCAAGGCATCGACATTGACATCGATCATATCGATTTGAATGATAAAAAGGTACTTGATTTTATCGGAACCGGGCGCACCGAGGGTGTGTTCCAGCTGGAATCTGCGGGCATGCAGAACTTCATGAAAGAGTTAAAACCACAGAATTTCGAGGATATCGTTGCCGGAATTTCCCTGTACCGTCCGGGACCTATGGATTTTATTCCAAACTACATCAGGGGAAAGAATAATGCAGACACCGTTACTTACGTGACGCCGGAATTGCAGCCGATCCTTGAGCCAACGTATGGATGTATCGTTTATCAGGAGCAGGTGATGCAGATCGTACAGCAGCTTGCGGGGTATACGATGGGACAGGCGGACAACATCCGCCGCGCCATGAGCAAAAAAAAGCAGTATGTCATCGATGCGGAGCGGCAGAGTTTCGTCTACGGAGATTCAGAGCGCGGCATCAGGGGCTGCGTGGCAAACGGCATTGATGAGAAAGCGGCAAACAGTATTTACGATTCCATGGTGGATTTTGCAAAGTATGCGTTTAACAAATCCCATGCGGCAGCCTATGCGGTCATCAGTGTACAGACCGCATGGCTGAAGTTTTACTATCCGGTGGAATTTATGGCAGCACTTATGACGTCCGTGATTGACAATTCGGCAAAAGCCGCGGAGTATCTGCTGCATTGTAAGGAACTCGGTATTTCCGTGCTCCCGCCGGATATCAATGTGGGACAGGGAGAATTCACGGCAGAGGGAAATGCCGTGCGCTATGGTCTGTATGCCATTAAATCCCTGGGACGTCCGGTGATTGACAGCATCATCGGGGAACGCAAAAAAGGTGGTTCATACCGCACCCTGCAGGATTTCATTGAACGTACGGTGCAGCGGGACATCAACAAACGTGCGATCGAGAATCTGATCAAGGCAGGTGCCTGTGATGGGCTTGACGGTAACCGGCATCAGATGTCCATTGTCTATACGTCCATTGTAGATGATGTCGTGCGACGGAAAAAGACCGGGCTGGAAGGACAGATGAGCCTGTTTGATTTTGTCGGGGAGGAAGATAAAAAGGACTACGAAGTCCATTATCCGAATGTGGAGGAGTTCCCGAAGGAAGTGCTGCTGGGCTTTGAAAAAGAAGTGCTTGGGATTTATTTAAGCGGGCATCCGCTGGAAGATTACCTTGGTAAAATGAAGAAAAATGTCACGGCAAATGCAGCGGATTTTGTCAGGGAAGAGGAAAGCGGCACAATTCGTGTGACAGATAATATGCACGTGGTTGTGGGTGGCATGATTGCAGCAAAAACCGTTAAATATACAAGGAATAATCAGGCAATGGCATTTCTGACAGTGGAGGATCTGACCGGTTCTGTGGAAATTATTGTATTCCCAAAAGATTATGAGAGATACAACCGCTTTTTGAATGATGAGGAGAAGATTTTCGTAGTCGGACACGCAACGGTGGAGGAGGAACAGGACGGAAAAGTGATCTGCGAGCGGATCGTTCCGTTTGACGATACCAGAAAGGAACTCTGGCTGCAGTTTCCGACAAAGAGTGATTTTTCGGAGAAAGAACAGCAGGTGTATGATATTCTCCGGGATTCGGACGGAAATGATGAAGTGGTAATTTATATATCGGATGTCAAGGCATTTAAAAGATTGCCAAGAAACCGTGCGGTTGGTACAAATTCTGTACTCTTGGCACGTTTGACAGAATTTCTGGGCGAAAAAAATGTAAAAGTTGTAGAAAAAGGCATTGAAAATCGCGCGTAATAAGTATAGAATAAAACAGATTAAAGAATTTCATTTTAATTTTAATAAATGGAGGATTTCACAATGGCGAAAGAGATTAACACAATTGGTGTACTGACCAGTGGAGGAGATGCCCCAGGAATGAACGCTGCAATCCGTGCAGTTGTCCGTCAGGCTTTATCCAAAGGAAGAAAGTGAAAGGAATCAAGCGTGGATACGCTGGATTATTAAACGAAGAAATTATTGACATGAACGGACAGAGCGTTTCAGATACAATCTCTCGTGGTGGTACTATTTTACAGACTGCCCGTTGTATGGAGTTTACCACACCGGAAGGACAGCAGAAAGGTGCGGAGATCTGTAAGAAGCATGGAATTGATGCAATTGTAGTTATCGGTGGAGATGGTTCTTTCAAGGGCGCACAGAAGCTTGCCGCACTGGGAATCAATACCATTGGGCTTCCTGGAACCATTGATCTGGATATTGCATGTACCGATTATACCATTGGTTTTGACACCGCTGTTAATACAGCCATGGAAGCGATTGACAAGGTTCGAGATACTTCTACATCTCATGAGAGATGCTCAATTATTGAGGTTATGGGTCGTGGAGCCGGACATATCGCATTATGGTGCGGTCTTGCAAACGGTGCTGAGGAGATTCTCCTTCCAGAAAAATATGATTACGATGAGCAGCGTCTGATTGATCAGGTAGTCAACGCAAGAAAGAACGGAAAGCAGCACTATATTATTGTAAATGCTGAGGGTATCGGTCATTCACAGAGCATGGCAAAGCGTATCGAGGAAGCGACAGGTGTTGAGACACGCGCAACGATTCTCGGACATATGCAGCGTGGTGGAAGCCCGACATGTAAGGACCGTGTCTATGCAACCACAATGGGTGCAATGGCAGTTGACCTTCTCTGCGAAGGAAAGAGCAACCGTGTCATTGGACATAAAGGTGGCAAGTTTGTAGATTTCGACATTGATGAAGCTCTGGCTATGAAGAAAGATGTCGATGAGTACATGTACGAAATCTCAAAGACACTGGTATAGTTATTCCTTTTATTGGAGAACATAGTGCGGCAGGGAATTCTCTCTGCCGCATTTTTAGGTTTGAAATCAATGGGATTTTCAAGGAGACGGGCAATGGACAACACCAAGGAAATTCTCACACTGGCAGTAGAAATCGGGGACGCGATGCTGCGGTGCGGAGCAGAAATTTACCGGGTGGAAGATTCTGTGATACGCATATTGGAAGCTTTTGGTCTGGATGATTTTGATGCTTATGTTTTATCCAACGGAATTTTTGCAAGTGCAAATGAGAGCAGGGAGGATGCCTGCAGTGTGGTAAGGTATGTTCCTCTTTCGGCAACCCATCTGGGGAAACTCGCTGCTTTAAATCAGCTGACCCGAGATATCTGTAATCATAAATGTTCGGTTGCAGAGGCATCAGAGCGGGTGAAACAGTGCAAAAAAATTCCGGTTTATGCGAATGCGGTACAGTTACTGGCATGTGGAATCGGTTGTGCAGCGTTTACCTTCATGTTTGGAGGGCATCTGCCGGAAGCACTGTATGCATTTTTTGTAGGGCTGATAGAGCAGCTGGCATTGTTTGTGTGCCGGAAGCGTAAAGTTTCCAGATTTTTAACGAATGTATATGTCAGTCTGCTGATCTCTTTGCTTAGTCTGCCAGCGGCCGCGGGTGTGATACCTGTTTTGCATGACAAAGTGGTGATCGGGGCAATTATGCCGTTAGTACCTGGAATTGCACTGACAACATCCATTCGTGATTTTTATAATGGCGATTATTTGTCCGGAACGATCCATCTGATTGATGCACTTCTTACGGCACTTTGCATTGCAGTGGGCATTGCACTGCCGATTCTGTTGTTGCGATATGGAGGAAACTTACCGGTATGAGTTATGTGCTTCAGTTTTTTATTGCAGCGGTTGCCACGGTTACTTTTGCCATTTTGTTTGCGGCACCGAAAAAGGAACTGGTTTTCTGTGGCGTATCAGGAGGGCTTGCCTGGCTGGTTTATTTTATTTTGTACAGGCAGTCGGGGAATGTGGTTTTGGGCAGTCTGGTGGCAACCTTTGTTTTGACAATTTTAAGTCGTATTCTGGCAGTAGCAAGATGCAATCCTGCCACGATTTATCTGGTATCCGGGATTTTTCCACTGGTTCCGGGAGCCGGTATCTATTATACGGCATATTATCTGATATCCGGAATGCCGGCAAAATGCTCGGCAAAAGGGCTGGAAACTTTTGAGATTGCCCTGGCCATTGTATTTGGGATTATTTTTGGCTTCTCGATTCCGGAAACACTGTTTCATAAAAGGAAACAGTAAGTAATGGGAAAGGATTGTACGGATGATATGATTACAAGCAGTGCAAATCAGCAGATGAAACATCTGTCACAGCTGATGAAAAGGGCGAAAGAACGAAAAAAGAACAGGTCTTTGTTGTGGAAGGAATAAAGATGTTTCAGGAAGCACCGGCGGATACGGTGGTGTCTGTCTACGTGTCGGAAAGTTTTCTGGAAAAACCGGAACATGAAAAATGTCTGCAGGGATACCGGTATGAGGTCGTGAGTGATGCGGTATTCCGGGAAATTTCGGATACACAGACTCCGCAGGGAATCCTTGCGATTGTCCGCATGCCGAAGTATGATCTGCCCGATCTTTTGCAGGGGGATCACACGCATCTTTTAATTCTTGAGAGCGTGCAGGATCCGGGAAATCTTGGAACGATGGTGCGCACCGGAGAGGGTGCCGGCATCACGGGAATTATAATGAATAAAACGACGGTGGATCTGTTTAACCCGAAAACCATACGCTCGACGATGGGAAGTATCTACCGTGTTCCGTACCTGATCACGGAGCATCTGCCGGATCTGCTTGATGAGCTGCATAAGGAGAATATCCGATTGTATGCGGCACATTTAAAAGGAGATACATATTATGATGCCTTTGATTTTACCGGGGCATGTGGCTTCCTGATTGGAAATGAGGGGAACGGTCTGTCTGATGAAATTGCAGAGTGTGCGGATTGCTATCTGAAGATTCCCATGGAGGGAAAGGTGGAGTCGCTGAATGCAGCCGTTTCCGCAGCACTTTTGATGTATGAATGTAAGAGACAGCGGGGAGAGCACAATGAAAATATGGTTTAAAATCTGGGAAAACACACACTTATTAAAATCGGAAACCATAGAAGATGATACGGAGGATACACGTACACATAAGATTTTTCATGCGCTTGAAGAAGTCTGTCTGAAGTGGGATCTTGGAAAACCGATCTGGTTTGATGCGAATATAGCGGAATTTCAAAGGCATGCGCGAACGAGGTTTGGCAAGGACAATTTTGTGGAGGAAACAGAATTTGATTATCTGGAGATACAGGTGATAGACGAAGATTAAAAAAATATTAAATTTGTTGCTTTCTGCGCACAGAACGTGTTTCTTGTGATATGATAATACCGTATGGGAAAGCACGTTAATACATGTGTGAGGTCTGCTTTCGCATTTATGAAAGGAATGTCTGCCATTGTGGCAGGAAAGAGGAGGAATGACATGGGAACATCGCAGATGCTGGGGGAAGATATTGATAGTTGGGAAACTATGATGTTTTTATATAATTCTGCACTGAAAGAGGTGGGAACAAAACTTGAGATTTTAAATGACGAGTTTGTTCATATACATAAGTACAATCCGATTGAATATATTAAGTCGAGGATTAAAACACCGGAAAGTATTGTAAAAAAATTAAAGCGTGACGGATATGAGAGTACGATCGAGAATATGAGAAATTATATTAACGATATTGCAGGAATCCGTATTGTCTGCTCGTTTACTTCGGATATTTACCGTCTTGCAGAGATGATCGGAAAACAGAATGACCTGACCGTGATCTGTGTAAAAGACTATATCAAAAATCCGAAAGTCAGCGGTTACAAGAGTTTCCATATGCACGTGACGGTTCCTATCTTTTTATCGGACCGTGTGGTTGATACAAAGGTGGAAATCCAGATCCGCACCATTGCAATGGATTTCTGGGCAAGTCTGGAGCACAAGATTTATTATAAATTTGAGGGGCATGCCCCGGAATATATCAGCCGGGATCTGCGTGCCTGTGCAGAAATTGTTTCAAACCTCGATGCAAAGATGCTGCAGCTGAATGAAGCAATTTTAGAAGAAAAGGAAAAAGAGGAACAGAAGAAAAAGGAAGAATAGTTACGAAGAATAAAACTATTACGGAACAGTCGGAAAGAAGGGAATGCTATGGTACCTTCCATTGCACGTCAGAGTGTGATTTTAAAATGTAATATGCAAAAATCCGTGATGCTTGGAAACTACGAATTTTTCTATGCTGCGGGATTGATGAGAAAATTATACAACATAGAGATCCGGACAGATATGGAACCGGAACAGATTCTGGAAGCGATTCTGCAGATGCAGGATAATCTGGCTCCGCAGAGTGAACAGGAAAAATATCTGATACAGATCATAAAGAATTATGAGCCGTCAGCGGATCATGATGCACAGATGGATGAGCTGTTTGCCTGGGGAGAACAGGAACCTGACATGTGGCAGGTCACGACATCGTTCCATCCGGTTATAAGGTAACTATGAGCGATAGTTACCTTATATTTTTGCAATTTTCGTACATACTACAAGTAATTTTAAAAGAAAGATGAGGATGTATGAAATGAGTAAGATGACTCTGGAACAGGAAGAAGTGCGCAATCAGGAGTATAATGAGTATGTCGAACAGATGACACCGAAACATAATCTGTGGGCAAATATGGGAAAAGCCTTTTTGCTGGGGGGAGGTATCTGCCTGTTGGGACAGATTATTTTACAGATTGCAGCCGGGGTATTCGGACTTAAGGCAGAGGATGCCGCTCTTTGGTGCAGTTTACTTCTTGTTCTTCTTTCGGTGATCCTGACGAGCTGTAATGTATATGGGATTTTTGCCAACTGGGGAGGTGCAGGGGCATTGGTTCCGATTACCGGATTTGCAAATGGCGTGTGTGCTTCTGCGGTGGAATTCCAGAAAGAGGGACAGGTATTTGGTATCGGATGCCAGATTTTTAAGATTGCCGGTCCGGTGATTTTGTATGGAATTTTTTCAAGCTGGGTGCTGGGATTGATTTACTGGCTATTTTAAATTCGGTGGTATCTATGTCGATAAAATCCATGTAAAAGATACCAGTGAGGTATCTATATACTGAAAATTTAATGTTCAGATACCGTGTTTTATCATCAAGTGATTTAACAGGATGCTTTTCAATTATATTTTTTTCCGCGTACTTTTCCTGAATTTGCACATACTACCATAGAGAATAAGTAATCAAAGAGGTGCAGAATGAAAGAAAAACGGGAAATAGTTTATCTGAAGGCAGACCGCAACAGTGTCTGCCATGATCCAAAAATAAAGATACAGGATGTGATGTCTGTACAGTGTGCAGATCCTGCAATCTGTGCCGGAATAAAAAATAAAACAACTGTATACATTTAAGAAAAACGATGGCCAGAAAAAAGAAGGAAAAAGAAAAAACGAATGGAAGTATTTTCGATGCTAAATGTGATCGAACGGATACAGACGGATTACCCAGATGTGGAAATTGTTAGTATCGGGGAACAGGATTTTGTGGTGCAATTGTTAGATGCACCGATGGCACCGAAATGGCTGGAGACGCTTAAAGTTGTTGTGATGGTTGTAGTAATCTTTCTTGGAGCGGCATTTACGATTATGGCATTTAACAATGACGTGTCCGTGGGGGAAGTGTTCGACCGGTTTTATCAGCAGGTGATGGGAAAAGAAAAACCGAAAGTATCAGAAATCGAAATTTTTTACTGTCTGGGACTGGCAGTGGGAATTTTGGTATTTTTTAACCATATCGGAAAGAAAAAAATCACTTCAGATCCGACACCGATTCAGGTTGAGATGCGAAAGTATGAACAGGATGTCGATATGGCGTTTATAGAGAACGCGGGAAGAAAGGGGCATGAACACGATGTTTCTTAGACACATTTTTATGGCGGGCCTTGCGACAGCCTGCGGCATTGCGGTTTCTGCCGGAACGTTTGCGTTTCTTCTGGTGATCGGGGTCATTCCGCGCATGATCAAACGCTGCAATTTTGGAGAACGGATACTGATGGTCGAAAATACGGTTATACTGGGGGTATTGACCGGTGCCGTATTTTCTGTGGTGGAGTGGAAGGCACAGCTGCCGTATCCGTGGCTGGCGCATGTCATTTTGGGCGCTTATGGAACTGCAGCGGGAATTTTTGTGGGATGTATTGCGGTGGCACTGGCAGAAATATTAAATACTTTTCCGATCCTGTTCCGGCGTCTGTATATCAACCGTGGACTCAGTGGTGTTATGATTGCCATGGCACTGGGGAAAATGGCTGGTTCTTTTTATTATTTCTTTTTTGGTTACGGGCTTCCGAAATATTGGTAAATCCATATTTTCTAATTGCAATCTTCTTTGTGACTGGCGTATAATAAAAGGTATGATTAGTTTCAGGAGGATTTTAAATGGGCAGATATGCATTGGATATGGAAAAATATGCAGATTTGGCAAGGACTGCATCTGCTGAGGGATGCGTGTTATTGAAAAATGACAACAGTACCCTGCCACTTAAAAAAGGAGATAAAGTTGCTGTATTTGGGCGCATGGCGTTTCATTATTACAAGAGCGGACTTGGCTCGGGCGGACTGGTAAATACACGCTATGTGGTTGGAATCCTTGATGCGCTGCGCGCCTGCAAAGATATTGCGCTGGATGAAGAACTGATTGGGATCTACGAAAAATGGATCAAAGACCATCCATATGACGAAGGTGAGGGATGGGGGCTGGTTCCGTGGTCACAGGAAGAAATGCCCGTGACGGAAGAGATGCTTCAAACCGCATCCGGGGATGATGTGGCACTGGTGATTCTTGGACGTACGGCGGGGAAGACCAGGACAATACGGACAAGCCGGGCAGTTATAAGTTGACACGGACAGAAGAAGACCTGATCCGTAAAGTGAGCAGTCAATTTTCACGCACGGCCGTTATTTTAAATGTGGGAAATATCATTGATATGAAATGGGTCAGAGAATTTGATCCGGCAGCGGTACTCTATGCATGGCAGGGAGGTCAGGAAGGTGGAAACGGTGTCTGTGATGTACTTATGGGGCGTGTGAATCCGTGCGGAAAACTGACCGATACGATTGCAGAGGATATCAGTGACTATCCATCCACGTCAAATTTCGGGGATTTACAGAAAAACTATTATAAAGAAGATATCTATGTGGGATATCGGTATTTTGAGACATTTGCCAAAGATAAAGTTTTGTATCCGTTTGGATTTGGATTGTCGTATACTTCTTTTTCCGTGCAAGCGTCTGCAGAAGAAAAGGACGAGCATACGGTCTGTGTAAAGGCAACAGTGAAAAATACCGGAACAAAACCGGGGAAAGAAGTGCTTGAAGTATATGCCAAAGCCCCACAGGGGGTACTGGATACACCGGTGCGTGTTCTTTGTGGATTTGCAAAGACAAAGGAACTGGCAGCAGGGGAAGAAGAGCATATTATTCTGGAGATTCCGAAAAATACATTTGCCTCCTATGATGACAGTGGTGTAACCGGACACAGGGACTGTTTTGTGCTGCTGGAGGGTACTTATACCATTTATGTGGGAACCGATGTGCGGACGGCACAAAAGGCAGGCAGTTATCCGCAGACGTTTACGGTGATTGAACAGCTTGAGGAAGTCTGTGCACCGCAGAAACCGTTTGCCCGTATGACAAGAAAGCCGGGTGATGTGATCGGATATTCCGATACACCGGAACGGATCTATGGTCCGTATGACCGCGTGGAAAAACCGGCAGAGATTTCACAGACTGGCGATAAAGGCTATCGTCTGGAAGATGTATATGACAAAAAGATTTCCATGGAGACATTTGTGGCACAATTATCGGACGAGGATCTGATTATGCTGTTCCGCGGAGAAGGCATGTGCAGTCCGAAGGTGACTCCGGGTACTGCAGCGGCATTTGCAGGACTGACTCCGTCTTTGAGGAAGTTTAGAATTCCGGCAGAATGTGCATCGGACGGACCATCCGGAATACGTATGGACTGCGGAACAAAGGCGTTTTCCCTTCCGAACGGAACGCTGCTCGGATGTACATTTAACTGTGAATTGGTGCGTCAATTATATGAAATGACAGGGCTTGAACTACGGTTAAACCGTGTAGATACATTGCTCGGACCGGGATTGAATATTCACAGAAATCCGTTGAACGGACGAAACTTTGAGTATATTTCCGAAGATCCGTTTTTAACCGGAAAAATGGGAGCCGCACAGCTGCAGGGACTTAATATTGCAGGTTCCACAGGAACCATCAAACATTTTGCGGCAAACAATCAGGAAACGAAACGACATGAGGCAGATTCGATTATTTCCGTGCGGGCACTGCGGGAAATTTATCTGAAGGGATTTGAAATTGCGGTAAAAGAAGGACCGGCCCGCTCTGTTATGACTACCTATGGCCCGGTCAACGGGGTGTGGACTGCAGGAAGTTATGATCTCAATACCATTGTATTGCGCAAAGACTGGGGATTTTCCGGCATCGTTATGACCGACTGGTGGGCAAAGGCAAACCATGAGGGACAGCCATCGGATCCGCGTATACATGCGGTCATGGCAGCGGCACAGAATGATGTATATATGGTGACTGCAGATGCGCAGGATATGCAGCAGGATGATATGCTCGAAGAATTCCAGAAGGGAAATCTTACGAGAGGACAGCTGCAGAGAAATGCCATCAATATATTGCAGTTTGTACTAAAATCCCCGGCGATGCTTTATGAGATGGATAGGATTTCTCCGGAAGAACTTAAAGACCGGAAGAATGCTGCAAAAGATGATCCGGATGTCTCAAAGATGATGAAATTTGTGGCAGATGAACAGGGAAACATCCGCATTTCCGGTGGCGGCTGGGATACACATCAGGGAAAAGAAATACTTGCGGATCTGGATATGAAAGCCGGAAGTTATGAACTGCAGATGAAAGTAAAATCAAATCTGGATGATCTGGCACAGCTTCCGGTAACAGTATATCTGGATAATATCATCAAAGGAACACTGTCATTTAGGGGATCGAAAGGGCAGTGGGTGACACAGCAGATCCGGTTTGATACATTCGATGGACATCATTATATGAAATTATATTTTGGAGCAACCGGACTTACGGTAGATCATATAGCGTTTCAGCTGTCCGGGGGCGCAGACAAGGAGCAGTAAGACATGAATGTTTTAAAGGTAAAAAAGGGAGAAACGCTTGCCAGAAAACAGGACAAGGTGATGGAATGGTATCTGATCCAGGAGGGATCGGTGATCCGGCAGTTTGCATTTGCAGAGATCATTATGCACCGGAATGCAATTGTGGGTATTCTCGAGAACGAATGGTTTGCCTGCGATTATGTGGCAAATGAAGATACGACATTGATTGTGATTCCATGTAAAAATGCACAGGATCTGCGGAAGATTTTGTCCGAGCATGAGAATTTCCGCCCGATTTTTTTGCGTACGGCAGTGGAACAGAGGCATCAGGCACTGTGTCTGTATGCCAGTCTGCAGAAAAAATGCATGCTTTTACATAATGCTGCGGAAACGTTGTACAGCGAATACAAAAATCTGTGCAGCGAGAAGCTTCTTGATGAACAGGATTTTCCACGTATGGAACAGTTTGCAGCTTTAAAAATGCAGCACCGTGCGGAAAACTGGGAGATTGCAAACAGTAACAGTCTGGTCCGGAGTTATCTGAAAGAATATATGCAGCTGATGATCAAAGATGACAGTCTGTGTGTGGGAGCAATCATGGAGGCGGCGGCACAGATGCGCCGTGTGACACAGGGAATCGGCGAGATGGTAAATTATCTGCAGTACAACAGGGATATTTTATTTTCAGATTCCAGAGATGATATTTTTCATCTGTTTTTTGCAATGGCAGTCCAGCAGTCGCAGAAAAAGCAGGACATTTCCGAGATCAAAAAGCGTCTGTTAAATATGGTGGATGTCATGACAAAGCTTGATGTATACGATAAAAAACAGATGGCGGAGGCACATGAGCTCTGCGAGAATTACGACTTTACCAAGGAGTCCGAAGGACGTATCAATATTATGCGTGAGGATTGTATTGCACATATTATGGAGTATGCAGGATATGGCAGCGATATGATCAGGGATTTCCACAGCATTGTGCAGCAGTACCGGGAGCTGCCGGATATGATGTCTACAGACAATGAGGCGAGACAGCTGCGCAGGGAAATCACAAAGGTCTTTTACGATATTTATACCAAGGCGTTTATGAGATCAGTTGAGGAACTGGTCAAGCCGTCACCGATCATGATGATGTTTTTCAATTTTGGGTTTATGGATGCGGAGGTGCTGGGGGAAACTAACACAAATGCACTGTATAATCTGACGGATTCGCTTGGATTGTTTCACTCTGCAAATGTCTATACGGTTTATGACTGGCTGGTACAGATTTATCAGGGAAAGAAAGATCCGTCCCGCAATGAATTTGACCAGGATTTCAATGCATTTCTGCTGGAAGAAAAGAGAACTGGGAATATTACGGAAGAGCAGATGCAACAGTATAAAAATGACAGCAGGCAGAAAGTACAGTTTGAGATCCGCAATATGTTTACCTCCGGAAACCGTGTGACCTATGGCCGTGTGACTACATTCTGTCCGGTTCTGATGGAAGAGGATTTCATCAACACCGTGGAAAAGATGGCAGTTACCGCAGAAAAAATTGCCGATGCCATCAATAAGGTGCGCTGTGTGGATTATTCTGCACTCTATCATGATGTCATGTTTTCCGATCCGGATCGCGGAATCAATCAGGAATGGATCAAAAAGGAGATTCTGCCGGATGTGATTCTGATGCCAAATGCCGGAACCCGTACACTGATGTGGCAGGAGACATCCGGTGCCAAGATTGATACACCGGCGCGTTTTCTGTTTCCGATCTTTTCCGCAGTGGTATCTCGATGATCAGATGGTGGAATGTATCGGCCGATACCGCTGGGAGATCTGCAGACGTGTGCAGGGTGTATACTGGAACGATATCCGGG
>ENA-OQKA01000202-OQKA01000202.1-human-gut-metagenome-genome-assembly--contig:-NODE-202-length-18016-cov-5.008161_pt1 | contig 18016 bp, 16 predicted proteins | sample MGYA00242644_ERZ504789 | MGnify/ENA primary metagenome ERZ504789 (study PRJEB26092, sample SAMD00036423) | human gut metagenome | host: Homo sapiens | study: EMG produced TPA metagenomics assembly of...
TCAAAACTGTGAAGAGCCTCGAGGCATGGCCTCGGGGCGTTTTTTCTGTGTGTGATAAAACTCATTTTGGGTTTTGTGTGCTGTGCGAAAGATTGGGTAGTATAGCTATTCAATGCGGCGAAGGCGCCGCGTGTTAACCGCTACGTACCGGAGGTGTTCCATGGTTCGTGTCGACATAGAGACCATCGTCATGGCCGCCGGTCCCGTGCCATCGCTTATCGTACTTCGCGAGCGCTGCAGCAAATCGGACTCCCCTGCGCCGCTGCGCTCCCTTTCTATCCAAACTGGTTCGTTTGAGGCTGCGGCTATTAGCCGCGGTATCGACAGCGGTCGTGCCGAGCGCCCGATCGCCCATGACCTGCTGCTCGACACGCTTGATGCCCTGGATGCAAAACTCGAGCGCATCGAGATTGTCCGTGCCGAGCCTCCCGTGTTCTATGCGACGGTCGTTGTTTTGGCCGACAGCAACGAGCATAGGATCGATGCGCGTCCGAGCGATGCCATCGCCCTCGCCGTGCGCAGCAATGCTCCCATGTTTGTTGAGGACGACATCATGAACCGCCTGGGGACCGTCTCTCCGGTTGCCGAGGAAGTCGATGACGAGCAGGAATTTGAGAAGTTCGACGAGTTCGTCCATACGCTCTCGCCCGATGATTTTTAAATGACGAGTAGCCATGAGACGGAGTGTGCACTGATGGGTCGCGGCGTTTCAGCCGAAGCCGCCGCCATTGCCCGCGAGGCCCAGATGCGCTCGGAGGCATCCGAGGCCGCACGCATCGCCTATGTGACGCAGGCCCGTACGCTTCGCGAGCGCCGTGCCTCCTTTATCAAGATGGTTGCCGTCTCCGCACTTGTCGCGGCAATCTCCTCGCGCCTTCGTGGTACAGTTGGTGCGCTTGGGTTTTCGATTTCGACGGGCTTGGTCATCTGGGGCGTGGTCGATGCCGTGATGCTGACCAACCAGATCAAGGTACTCGATAAGCGCGCCGCCGATATGATGCGCGCCCGCGACGCCGCCGCCGAGATCGCTGCCGAGGCACAAGAGATGTAACGACGCCGGACTCGATGGGAAGGTCTAAAAATGGCACAGGATATGCAGGACGCCGGAAACGTCTCCGCCGAGCTCGACGCCATGGTGTGCGACCTCATCGGGGCATTTTTAGACGACCTGGCCGCTGGTGAGAACCCCGGTGTTGTCGTTGCGATCGAAGACGCCGCGTCCAACCGCTATCTGGCGGCACTCGACGAGGACGGCGAGGAGGCATGCCTCGAGGCTGCCACCAACTTTATCTCCGAGCACAAGATGGGCCTTAAGGACGAGGGCCTGGGTCGCATCGCCCGTTACGCCATCGGCTACACCGGTTGTGTCGAAATTGATGGCGGCTACCATGACGCCCTGCTTGTGAGTTTCTTTGAGACGACGCTCGAGAGCGGCTTTTCGGCATATGTACTGTACGAAGGTGTGGGCGCCGGCGATGGTTTTATGTGGAGCGACCCTGAACCTGCAGGCGAGGAAACCCCTCTTATCTAAAATCGCTAAAATAAACGAGTTTTCGGTAAAAGGCTCAAAATTCCCGCCGAGCGTTGTGTTACTGGGCGGGTCGCATACGCGTGCCGGTTGTATATAGATAGAAGATGGGGGAACTACATGCGCGTAGACAATCTGAGGAACATCGCCATCATCGCTCACGTCGACCACGGCAAGACGACGATGGTCGACAAGCTCCTGCGTGCCACGGACGCCTTCCGTGCCAACCAGCAGGTCGAGGACCGCGTCCTGGATTCTAACGACCAGGAGCGCGAGCGCGGCATTACGATTCTCGCCAAGAACATCTCTATCGAGTACAAGGACGTTAAGATCAACGTCATCGACACCCCGGGCCACGCTGACTTTGGCGGCGAGGTCGAGCGCGTGCTGCGTATGGCCGACGGCGCCCTGCTGCTGGTCGATGCCTTTGAGGGCCCCATGCCCCAGACCCGCTTCGTGCTGCGTCACGCCATCGACACCGGCCTCAAGATCATGATCGTCATCAACAAGATCGACCGTCCGGGCGCCAACCCCGAGAAGGCCTACAACGACTGCCTGGACCTGATGGCCGACCTGGGCGCCACCGACGACCAGCTTGAGTTTGCCATGGAGCACGTGGTCTACGCCAGCGCCATGAATGGCTTTGCCCGCCTTGACCCCAACGACGGCAACATGGACATGTATCCGCTGCTCGATATGATCATCGACGACATGCCCGCGCCCGAGGTTGACGAGAACGCCCCGCTGGCCATGCAGTGTGTGACCATCGACCACTCCAACTTCGTTGGCCGCATCGGTATCGGTCGCGTGTACTCCGGCACCATTCACCAGGGCGATCAGATCCTGGTCGTCAAGAACGACGGTTCCAGCGCTACCGCTACCGTCAAGCAGCTCTTTACTTTCGACTACCTGGGTCGCACCGAGTGCCAGGAAGTCGGCGCCGGTGATATCGCCGCCGTCGTGGGCATCGACCGCACCGATATCGGCGATGTCTACACCGATCCCGAGAACCCCGTTGAGCTCGAACCCATCGAGATCGACCCGCCGACCCTGTCCATCGTCTTTGAGGCTTCGACCTCCCCGCTCGTCGGCCGCGACGGCGACATCGTGGGTGCCCGTCAGCTCAAGGAGCGCCTGTTCAACGAGGCCGAGAACAACGTGACCATGAAGATCGAGGAGCTCGAGGACAAGAGCGGCGTCGAGGTCTCGGGCCGCGGCATTCTGCACCTGTCCGTCCTGATGGAGTCCATGCGTCGCGAGGGCTTTGAGTTCCAGGTCGGCCGTCCCCGCGTTCTGTTTAAGAAGGACGAGAACGGCAATAAGATGGAGCCCGTCGAGCAGGCCGTCGTCGAGTGCCCGGACGAGTATTCGGGCAAGGTCGTTGAGGTCTTCGGCACCTCCGGCGGCATCATGACGAGCATGGATACCTCGGGTATCGTGACGCACCTCGAGTTTAAGATCCCGACCCGCGGCATCATGGGTCTTAAGAACCGCATCATGAACGTCACTCACGGCGAGGGCGTGTTCTACCACACCTTCCTGGAGTACGGCCCCTATGCCGGCGAGATCGGCAACCGCCAGAACGGCGCCATGATCTCCATGACCACCGAGAAAGCCGTTGCCTACGCTCTGGGCACGCTGCAGGAGCGCGGCCAGCTGTTTGTTGAGCCGGGTACCGAATGCTACGAGGGCATGATCGTGGGCGAGCGCAGCAAGGCCGGCGACATGGTCGTCAACATCGCCCGTACCAAGAACCTGGGCAACCAGCGTTCCTCGACCTCCGATATCTCCGTCCAGCTGGTGCCGCCCCGCACCTTCTCGCTGGAGGAGGCGCTGGAGTACATCGCCGACGACGAGCTGGTGGAGATCACTCCCAAGAACATCCGCCTGCGCAAGCGTCTGCTCAATGCTACCGACCGCAAGAAGGCCGCAGTCCGCGCCGGTCAGGTCAACAAATAAGCGCCGAGCTTTATAGCGACTAACAAGAAAGGGCGCCGACCATCGCGGTCGGTGCCCTTTTTGGTGCACAGGGATTGAGTTGGTCTGCACCACCGCAAAGGTGTCTGTCCCCTTTGTGGTGGTTGACGGCTAGGCGGAAGGAAGGCCCGGAGTATTGGCGGCCTGCTGCGGCTTGAGGCGGGCGTTGCGCCAGATGATCTGGATGACGTAGCCGAGCGTAAAGACGAAGGCTACGCCGCTGACAAAGCTGCCCATAAGGGGAAGTGCCGTGAGTGCGCCCGCGGCGATACCGCCCACGGCGGCCATGGCGTAGCGGTTCTGGCTGTGTCCGATCATGCGTGCGATCGCGGTGCCCGTAAACGCCGCCGAGACCAGAGCGATACCGATCACGGCGCACATGAGAGCTCCGGCGAGTGACAGACCTGCAATCGAGATGATGAGTAACAGGACGGCGGGAACGGCGGCCACCGTGCCCAAAAGACCGCTCACCCACAGAGGGGTAGGTCGTTGACGAAGCATGCCGGCGGCGCTGGCGGTCGCGCGCGGAAAGACGAGCTCGAGGAGGATCGCGACAAAGCAAGTGGAAAGCGCCGCGGCGACGATGCCGCCGATGGTGTCGTTAATCGTTGAGGTGTTCTCGTTCTCGGTACGGTCGATCTTGAGGGCTCCGACCTGAGCGCCCTCGGCCCGCTCGGGGTCCTCGGAAACATGCGCGCTCACGGTGCCGGTGATGCGGGCGTTTTTGCCCAAGACGAGCTTATCGGCCCAAACCTCGACATCGCCCTCGACGGTGCCGTCGATGGTCACCGTATCGCCTGCAAGTGCTGCCGACTTGGTGGAGCCTCGCAGGGCAACAGTATCGCCCATCGCGTAAAAACAGTTGGCGGTGCTACCGGTGTTGAGCACGACGTGCTGACCGGCTACCGTCACGCTGCCATCGATTGCGGTTTTGGAGATATCGATGGTGCGCGCCGCCAGGCGAATGGCGCCGCCTACGGTGCAGTCGCGAATCGATAGGCTGTCGCCTGCCGCGATAATATCGCGGCCGATGGAGGCATCGTCCAGGTTAAGGCTTTGGCCAGCCCAGTACAGGTCGCCCGCGACGCCAGACGGATTTGAGTCAGCTTCGGTTGCGAGTACGTTGCCCGCGGTGTCTGTGCCGGCGAACGACGCCGTGGGAAGTACGGTCAGCGCAAGCGCAATCAGTACGAATAGGAGGGCGATGCGGGCCTGCGCTTTGCGGCGCTTGTTCGACGGTTCTAGGTTGCAAGGCATAGTGAATCCTTCGTTAGATACTCGGCATATATCTAACAGGGTACCCAACGTGCGAGCGCTCTAAAAGAACCTCTCGGTTGCATTTCGAAAGGTCGTGCCTTGCTATCTACTTTTTGCGATGTAAAAAGTGCGCGATGTCTTCTTCGGTGGGGCTTTTGATGTCAAAGCGCAGCGAGAGCCAGCGCAGACCCATGGTCACGATAACGCATACGACCAGCGCGGCGACATTGCTGACCAAGCCACTCATGACGAGGCTTACATAGCTTGCCGATCCGGCGATGGCCGCGATGGCATAAAAGTTGGTGCGTTGGAAAATGCCCGGAACCACGCCCATAAAGCCGTCGCGCAGCATGCCGCCGCCCACCGCGGTGAAAAAGCCCATCATGATGCAAACGACGGGTGCAAATCCGTAGACCAGTGCCTTGTCTGCGCCGGTTGCCGCATAGATGCCGACCGAGATGATGTCGAGCAGGGGGATGAGTTTGTCGGGCTTATCGACGATTGCCGGGAAGATGTAAATGATGGCCGCCGTGGCGATGGAGAGCGGCAGCGCCATTGGCTGGTTGAGGATGTAGACGTTGCCGACCTGGAGTGTCATGTCGCGCAAAAGACCGCCGCCCAAGCCGCAAACCACGGCGAGCGCGACGGCGCCCACCAGGTCAAGCTTGTGCTCGCGCGCAACCAGAACGCCTGAGATCGATGCCGCGACAACGGCGAACATCTCAAGCCAAAATGGGATAGCGACCATGGCATCCGAGGCATGTGAGGTAACGGTTATGGCGGCGACGACGGGCAAGATGGGGTCCTTTGGGTTACGGGTTTGGACAATGCCCGTACATAGTACATGTTCGGCGCCGATTGCGACCCTATTGCTCGGCAAACGGTCGGGACTGGGTGCGGTCATAGGTTTCAAGTATGTACATCAGCCTCCAAAGATGTCGAAAAATATCGTTTTTGGAGGGTGATGTACATGTTTGGGGATCTGGGTTGATGCTGAACGCGATGGGGACGTGGCTGAATAGGAGGGATGTCTAAATTTTGAGCGGCGCTCAAAATTTATCCGGTCGGCTTACGCCGACCGCGCTGCGCTAAAAACGCGCCACTGGTGCGTTTTCTTTACGCTTTGCGCCCTGGCGGGTTCGAACCCCTCCTTCTTCGCCGTATTTGCTTGTTAGGGACTCAAAACAAAAAAGCTCCCATTCCTGGGAGCTTTCTCAACCAAAATGGCGGAGGAGGAGGGATTCGAACCCTCGTGACCTTATACAGGCCAAACGGTTTTCGAGACCGCCGCATTCAACCACTCTGCCACCCCTCCGCGTGGGGTAAAAACAAAGCAGGCACTAAGGCCTGCTTTGGAATTAACTGGCGGAGAGTCAGGGATTTGAACCCTGGAGACGCTTTTGACGCCTACACGATTTCCAATCGTGCTCCTTCGGCCACTCGGACAACTCTCCGTTAAATGCGAAAGTCAGTATACACGAGGAATCGAAAAGTGCAAACAGAAAACTTGGCATTTTTTAAAGCGCTCGCTCCGCACCCGTATCCGGCATGTGCCAGATGAGTACTAAAAAAGCATCCTGACCAGCCAGATCCCGCTCGATGATCTGTTCAAAATAGGTATTCATGAATGACGCGGCAGCGAATTTAAAAATTTTGAGGCAATCGATCGAACCGGTGGTATGCATTTCGTGACCACAACCCTGCAATCGGCGACCTGCGGTTTGACTCAGGTTGTCCTCGCCGCAGCGTATCTTGCTATCGAATTCGTCAAGCTCTTGGTCAGCATTTGGTTGGAATACGCGAGAAGTGCCGTGTAAGCATGGGTATATGTGGAGGTCATGAGGTTGTAGCTGCATATTCTTGCAGCCTGGGAGGTTGAAAGATATTATTACCAAGTCTTTTCCTGCTTCAGGCGCACCTTCACGACCTGAAGCCACATTTGCCCAGAGGAGGTGACAATATGAAGGCTTATGAACTGCTGTTCTTTGTTGACCCGTCGCTCGACCCCGAGACCCGTCTCGCTGTTATGAAGCGTATCGATACCACGATCGCTGAGGGCGCTGGCAAGGTCGACTCCGTTGACGAGTGGGGCAAGCGCAAGCTCGCCTACGAGATCAACGACCTCACCGATGGTGACTACACCCTCATCAACTTCCATGCAGATCCTACCCAGATCGCCGAGCTTGATCGCGTCCTGCGCATCACCGACGCTGTGGTCCGCCACATGATCGTCCGTCGCGACGACCAGGAGTAAGACTGTCGTTTTGGACTGGGCTTGTGCCCCAAGAGGAAGTAGTGAGTTATGAGCATCAATCGAGTGAACATCACCGGTAATCTCACCCGCGATCCCGAGCTGCGCGCCACCGCCGGCGGAACCCAGGTTCTGTCCTTTGGCGTCGCCGTGAACGATCGTCGCCGCAACGCGCAGACTGGCGAGTGGGAGGACTATCCCAACTTTGTCGACTGCACTATGTTCGGCACCCGCGCCGAGGCCGTGAGCCGTTTCCTGGCAAAGGGAAACAAGGTCGCGATCGAGGGCAAGCTGCGCTACAGCTCTTGGGAGCGCGACGGCCAGCGCAGGAGCAAGCTTGAGGTCATCGTCGATGAAATCGAGTTTATGAGCTCCCGTGGTGGCCAGGGTGGCTACGATCAGGGCGGTTACGCCCCCGCAGCTCCCGCGCCCGCAGCACGTCCTGCCGCACCGGTGGCTACGCCGCCCGCGGTCGACGTCTACGATGAGGACATCCCGTTCTAAGGGTTGTTCACCTATTTTTGAGTGAGAGGCGGCTTCGGCTCGCCGAAGTTGCCAAATGAAAGGTATTTTGACATGGCTAATGATTATTCTGCACGTCAGCCGCGTCGTAAGTACTGCCAGTTCTGCAAGGAGAACACTGAGTTCATCGACTATAAGGACACTCAGCTTCTCCGTAAGTACATGACCGACCGTGGCAAGATCAAGCCCCGTCGCGTCACTGGCGCTTGCACGCAGCATCAGCATGACATCGCCAACGCCATCAAGCGCGCCCGCGAGATGGCTCTCCTGCCGTACACCGTCCCCGTGGTTTCCTCTCGTGGCAACCGCGACCGCGGCTAAGAAGGGAGACGCATCATGAAGGTTATTCTTCTCGATGAGATCAAGGGCAAGGGCGGCGAGGGTGACGTCGTAGAGGTCGCTCAGGGTTACGCTGAGAACTTCCTGTTCCCCAAGAAGCTCGCTGTTGCCGCCACCAAGGGCAACCTCAAGCAGCTTGACGAGCGTCGCAACAACATCGCCAAGCGCGAGGCCGTCCGTCTGGCTACCGCCAACGAGACCAAGGCTGCCTTCGAGGGCAAGCAGGTCACCGTTGACGTCAAGGTTGGCGACGAGGGCATCCTCTTTGGCTCCGTTACCGCCGCTATGATCGCTGACGCCATCAAGGATCAGCTCGGTATGGACATCGACCGCAAGCGCGTCGAGCTCGGTAAGCCCATCAAGGTTGCCGGTGCCCACACCGTCGCTATCTCGCTGTACCGCGAGATCAAGGCCGAGGTTGTCGTTCTCGTCGGCGTTACCGCCGAGGAGCTCGCTGCCGAGGCTGAGGTTGAGGAGACCGCTGAGGTCGCCGAGACCGAGACCGCCGAGGTCGAGACCGAGGCTGCTGCCGAGTAGCATTTGCTGCAACGCAACAATCTTGTTCTAAGAAGGGCGCTCTGGGAGACCAGGGCGCCCTTTTATTTTTTTGCGCTGGGTGAGTGTCGTGGCGGTCATTGAGATGCGGCCCCGTGTATGGGACCGTTCATCCGTTTGGTTCGGTGATGATTGCCAAGGCGCGGCTCGATTTATAGCCGTGGCTGATACTATGGATGCTCGCAAGCGATATGAATGAGGATGCTCATGGCATATGACGATAGGGAGACGGGGCTGACGGTCGAGGACCGTGGCTCCAAGTTGGGTCTCCCCCAAAACCAGATGCAGAGGCCAATGTACTGGCCGCTATGCTGCTATCGCCCGAGGTGGTCGAAGAGGCCCAGGTCGAACTGCAGCCCGATGACTTCTACCGGCCCATTCATAAGACCATCTATACCGCGATGGTCGATATGTACAACAGCCGCATCCCCATCGACTCCATCTCGCTGATCGATTACCTGCGAAGCATCAACAAGCTCGATGCCGTGGGCGGCGAGGCATACATTTTGGAGCTGATGGGTCAGACCCTGTCGCTCGTCAACTGGCAGCACCATGCCGCCATCGTTCGTCGCGACTCGATGCTGCGCGAGCTGATTGGCGCCACCAACGAGATCAACGCGCTGGCCTACAACGCCCCCACCGACACCAAGGAGGTCGTGGAGCTGGCCGAGAGCAAGCTGCTTAAGGTCACGGCGCGTGAGGTTAAGTCGAGCTACAAGACGCTGACCGAGTTTATGGTCGAGGCCTATAACGAGGCCGAGGAAGTGTGCAAGGCCGGCGGTCAGGCTGCAGGCGTGCCCACGGGCTTCCCGTCGCTCGACCGTATGCTCATGGGCTTCCGCGAGGGCCAGCTCATCATTATCGGCGCCCGCCCCGCCGTGGGTAAGACGTCGTTCGCCCTGAACTTGGCGCTCAATGCCGCCGCTGCGGGCTATACCGTCGGCTTCTTCTCGCTGGAGATGTCGGGCAAGGAAATTGCCCAGCGTCTGATTTGCGCCTATGCCATGATCTCGATCAGCGACTTCCGTACGGGCCGCATTAGTCCCGAGCAGTGGGCCAACATCAATGAGGCCACGCAGACGCTGTCCAAGCTCGATATTCTGATTGACGATACGCCCGGCACCACGGTGACCGAGATTCGCGCCAAGAGCCGCCGCATGCTCCATAACAAGGAGAAGGCCATCATCATCCTGGACTACTTGCAGCTGGTGAGCCCCCCGCCGGGACGTCGTTCCGAGAGCCGCACCGTCGAGGTCTCCGAGATGTCGCGTGGCCTGAAGATTATGGCCAAGGAGCTCAAGATTCCGCTGATCGCGCTGTCGCAGCTGTCGCGTCAGGTTGAATCCCGTACCGGCAAGCGCCCGCAGCTGTCCGACCTGCGTGAATCGGGCTCCATCGAGCAGGACGCCGATATCGTCATGTTCTTGGACCGATCCGCCGACGAGGCCGAGGCCTCGCGCGACGACCGACCCGACGAGGGCGTTACGCGTATCGTCGTGGCAAAGAACCGTTCGGGCCCGATCGGCGACGTCGACCTGATGTTCCTGCCGGCATCCACCAAGTTCTATGAGCTTGATGGGGCGCATACCGAGGAGTAGGACAGGCGCCCGTTGCACGGGTATACTGGGAATGTTTTGTGCTTCTGCGCGCTTGCGGTGCGCGGACAGTCCATGAATGTGAGGAGTAAACATGCCGTCAACCGTTTTGGTCGGTGCCCAGTGGGGCGATGAGGGCAAGGGTAAGATCTGCGACCTGGTCGCCGGCGACTTTGATGCCGTCGTGCGCTATTCGGGCGGCAACAACGCCGGCCACACCATCGTCGTCAACGGCAAGAAGTACGGCCTGCACCAGGTGCCCTCCGGCATCATGTATTCCGACCACGTGTCGGTGATCGGTAACGGCTGCGTCGTCAACCCCAAGGTCGTCCTTGAGGAGATCGACATGTTCGAGGCCGACGGCATCACCACCAAGAATCTCAAGATCAGCGGCAACGCGCATGTCATCATGCCGTACCACATCGATCTGGATGGCGCCTTTGAGCAGAAGCTCGGCAAGAAGAACATCGGTACCACCAAGCGCGGCATCGGTCCGTGCTACCAGGACAAGATGGCCCGTATTGGCCTGCGTATGCAGGACATGCTGGATGAGGCGCTGTTCCGCGATAAGCTGGAGACCGCTCTTGCCCGCGTGAACCCCGAGCTAGAGCTCATCTACAGCCTGCCCACCTACACCGTGGATCAGATTTGCGATGAGTACCTGCCCATGGCCGAGCGCCTGCGCCCCTACATCACCGAGACGAGCCTGCTGCTCAACAACATGATCGATGAGGGCAAGGATTTGCTGTTTGAGGGCGCCCAGGCGACGCTGCTCGACATCGATCACGGCACCTATCCGTACGTGACGTCTTCTAACTGCACCGCCGGCGGCGCCATTACCGGTTCCGGCGTCGGCATGAAGAACGTCGACCGCGTGCTGGGCGTCATGAAGGCCTATATCACCCGCGTCGGTTCGGGCCCCATGCCCACCGAGCTTTCCTATGAGTCCGAGGCCGGCCACACGCTGACCGAGGAGGGCTACGAGTACGGCGTGACCACCGGTCGCCGTCGTCGCTGCGGCTGGTTTGACGGCCCTATCGCCAACTATGCCTCGCGCGTCAACGGCCTCACCGACATCGCCGTGACCAAGCTCGACGTGCTTTCGGCCTTCGACACCATTAAGGTGTGCGTTGCCTATGACGTCGACGGCGAGCGCTACACGAGCGTGCCCGAGCACCAGGTGCGTTTTGAGCATGCCAAGCCCATCTACGAGGAGCTCCCTGGCTGGAAGTGCGACATCACCGGCTGCCGCAGCTTTGATGAGCTGCCGCAGGAGGCTCAGGACTACGTGGCATTTATCGAGGATCTGGCACACACCCGCGTGACGTTCATCGGCGTCGGCGCCGGTCGCGAGCAGATCATCAACCGATTCTGGAAGTAATCGGCGTTATTTGGTTATTGCGATATACCCCTTTGCAGCCCAGATGGGCGGCCGAGGGGTATATTTGCTTGTAATGGGCCCGCGCGGAGCGGGCCGGTAATCCATAGAGGAGGCACCCTTGAAGGCGGACACTCAAACCATCGACATCCTGTTGTTGGGCAGCGGCGGCCGCGAGCATGCTCTGGCAGCCAAGCTCGCAGCATCACCGCGCGCCGGCAAGCTCTACATCGCGCCGGGTAACGGCGGCACCGCGAGCTGCGGCGAGAATGTGGTTCTCGACGATTGCGATCCTGCGGCCGTGGCGGCGTTTGCCCAGAGCCATGGATGCGGACTCGTGGTGATTGGCCCCGAGGCTCCGCTCGTGGCGGGCGTTGCCGACGCCGTCCGCGCGGCGGGCATCCCGTGCTTTGGCCCGGGTGCCGAGGGCGCCCAGATGGAGGGCTCTAAGCTGTTCTCCAAGCAGCTCATGGAGCGCGCCGGTATCCCGACGGCAGCCTATGGTTCATTTACCGACGAGGCTTCGGCTCTTGCCTATGTGCGCGAGCAGGGCGCTCCGCTGGTCGTCAAGGCCGACGGCCTTGCCGCGGGCAAGGGCGTTATCGTGGCAACCGAGCTTTCGCAGGCCGAGGAGGCTGTGCGTGAGTGTTTTGGCGGCACCTTTGGCGATGCCGGCAACACGGTGGTCATCGAGGAGATGCTGACCGGCCCCGAGTGCTCGCTGCTGGCCTTTACCGACGGCAAGACCGTGCGCCCCATGGCCACTTCGCAGGACCACAAGCGCGCGCTCGAGGGCGACAAGGGCCCCAACACCGGTGGCATGGGCGTCTACAGCCCGGTGCCCATCGTGACCGATGAAGAGCACGCCACGATGGTGGCGGTCATGGAGCAGACCGTGGCCGAGCTTGCTGCCGAGGGCATCGACTACCGCGGCTGCCTGTATGGCGGCTTTATGCTCACCCCCGCCGGCCCCAAGGTGCTGGAGTTCAACGCCCGCTTTGGTGATCCCGAGACTCAGGTTGTGCTGCCGCGCCTTAAGAACGACCTGGTCGAGGTCATGCTCGCCTGCGCCAACTGCGAGCTCGATCAGATTGAGCTCGACTGGCGTGACGAGTGGGCCGTGGCCGTTGCCTGACGAGCGCGGGCTACCCGGCAGCTACGAGAAGGGCAAGGTCATTACCGGTATCGAGGATGCCGAGGCCATGGAGAACGTGACGGTGTACCACGCCGGCACCGCCGTGGTGGATGGCCAGCTTGTGACCAACGGCGGCCGTGTGCTTGCCGTGACTGCACTGGGCGATACGTTCGAGAACGCTCGCGACCTTGCCTACGAGGCCTGCGAGAAGATTGATTTTGAGGGCAAGACCCTGCGCCACGACATTGGCCTGCGTGCGCTGCGCGGCCGTGACGCCTGGGATGCCTAAAATCCGAGAGGAATGAGACGGATGGACGAGAAGAACGAAGAGCTCGTGGACGCGCAGATCGTCGAGGAAGACGGCCGCATGTATGGACACGCCGAGGGCGAGCCTGGTGGCGAGGTCGCTGACGAGCCGGCGCTGGTGCTGGGCGACGACGACCCGCATGACGCCCTGCTGCACGAGAAGATTCTTTCGGAGGAGTGCGCCTGGAAGGGCAAGATCCTCGACGTCCACCGTCTTGAGGTTGAGCTGCCCAACGGTCACCGCAGCGCCCGCGATATCGTTCGCCATCCGGGTGCGGCGGCCGTTGTGGCACTGACCGAGAACGGCAAGATCGTGCTGGTACGTCAGTATCGCACTGCCATCGACCGCGTGACGGTCGAGATTCCCGCCGGCAAGCTCGATCCGGGTGAGGACCCGCTCGATTGCGCCAAGCGCGAGCTGCATGAGGAGACGGGCTTTAGGGCTGGTCGCATTCGCTTTTTGACGTCGATTGTTACGACCTGCGGTTTTTGCGACGAGATCATTCACATCTACCTGGCTACCAAGCTCGAGTTTGATGCACCCGACCCCGACGATGACGAGTTTGTCAACGTCGACTTGGTACCGCTGCACGAGCTGATCGACGCCGTGCTCGACGGCAAGATCGAGGATGCCAAGACCGTTGTGGGTGCCTTGGCTTGCGACAGCATTGCTCATCGTTTGGGTGGAGCGGAGCTCTAGGTTACGCGGTTTTACCAAACCGCGTAACGAGTCGACGCTGCAAACGCCCCTAAGCGGCAATCTGCCTTTCAATCGTCGCTCGCGTACCGAAGTACGCGTCGCTCCTCTTTCAAGGCACCTTGCTCGCTTAGGGACGTTTTCGCTGATGCTGCCAGAACATTGGCGTTATATCTGTCGTGGGTTTTTCTTTCGGTTCGCTTGGTCAACCGATTTTTCCGTTCTTCCTATTTCTAGAGGACCACATGCTGAAGCGTTTTCTGTCTTATTACAAGCCCCAGATGGGGCTTTTTGTTGCTGATACGGTTTGCGCCCTGGTACTTGCCGCCATTGACCTGGCGTTCCCCATTATCCTGCGCAATCTGACCGGAGGGTTGTTTACCCAGGGCCAGGCTGCCATTATGCAGGCGCTCGGTATGATCGCGGTGGGACTGGTGTTGATGTATGCCATCCGCTGCGCCTGCCGCTACTTTGTGAGCTATTGGGGTCATGTGATGGGCGCGCGCATGGAGTCCAAAATGCGCGAGGACCTGTTCGATCAGTACGAACGGTTTAGCTTTGCGTACTTTGATCGCAACAGCTCGGGCGACATGATGAGCCGCGTGGTCAATGACCTGTTCGATATCTGCGAGGCGGCGCACCACGTGCCCGAATGGATCATTATCTGCGGTATCGAGATCATCGGCTCGTTTGTGATTCTGTTTACCATCGCGCCGGTGCTCGCACTCGCCATGGCTGTGGTGACGGTGGTGTTCGCGGTCATTATGTTTTGGCAGAACATGCGCATGCGCGAGGTCTTTAGCGATAACCGCAAAAAGATTAGCGGCATCAACGCGCAACTGCAGGATTCGCTGGCGGGCATGCGTGTGGTCAAGAGCTTTGCCAACGAGCAGACCGAGCGCTCTAAGTTTCGCGCCTCGAACAATCGCTACCTTTCGTCCAAGGAGAACATGTATCACGCCATGGGCGTCTATACCGCGACGTATGGCCTGCTCTCGGGCGTGCTCTATGTGATCGTGGTGCTGCTGGGCGGTTGGCTCGTTGCCCAGGGTCAGCTGCAGGCGGTCGATATGGCAACCTTCGCACTCTACATTTCGCTGTTCTGCACGCCGCTCGAGACGCTCGTCAATTCGGCCGAGACGTATCAGAAAGCCATCGCCGGCTTTAAGCGCATGGATGAGGTACTCTCGACTGTCCCCGATATTCAGGATAAGCCGGGTGCTGCGGATCTGCAGGTGACGGCTGGTGCTGTGGAGTACCGCGACGTGTGCTTTAGCTACGAGGATGTTGAATTGGGCGAGCGCGGCGCCGACGGACGCCCTGTTATCGACCACATGGACCTGTCCATCAAGCCCGGTCAGACCATCGCTTTGGTCGGTCCCTCGGGCGGCGGCAAATCGACGACTTGTTCGCTGTTGCCGCGCTTTTACGACGTTGCCGCCGGCTCCATTAGCATCGACGGCCAGGATGTGCGCGACGTGACGCAGCATAGTCTGCGCCGTGCCATCGGCCTGGTGCAGCAAGATGTGTACCTGTTTGATGGAACGATCGGCGAGAACATCGCCTACGGCAAGCCGGGCGCCACGGCAGAAGAGATCGCCGAAGCGGCCCGCCGCGCCAATATTGATATCTTTATCGAATCGCTTCCGCAAGGCTACGACACCGTGGTGGGCGAGCGCGGCAGCCGTCTTTCGGGTGGTCAAAAGCAGCGCGTCGCCATCGCGCGCGTTTTTCTCAAGAATCCCAAGATCCTTATTTTGGATGAGGCGACGAGTGCCCTGGATAACGAGAGCGAGGAAGCGGTGCAGGAGTCGCTCGAAGAGCTGGCACGCGGCCGTACCACGATCATCATCGCCCACCGTCTCTCGACTATTAAGCATGCTGACGAGATTGCGACCGTTGAGCATGGTCGCGTTGTGGAACGTGGCACGCACGAGGAGCTTCTCGCCCGTGGCGGCACCTATGCCCGTTACTATCGAATGCAGTTCGAAGGTGCGCGTGCGCACGAGCTCGACTGATTGATATGACAGGAAGATCATGGCTGATAAGAACCCTTTGACTCCGGAAGAAGTGACGGAGTTATTCTCCGAAATCGATGCATCCGGCGTCTTGGATCCTACGCTCGCCAAAAAGCGCACCGAGCGCATGCGCGAGAAAGAGGCCGCCGTCAAGCGCGGCGACAAGGCGACGCTGGCGCGGCTGCGCAGCGAGGATCGCGCGAGCCAGGCAAAACATATCGACCCGCTGTCCGAGGACGACCCTTCGGGCTCGCAGGTGAGCCATACCATTACGAAGACCGCCATGGCCGTGGTTATCGGCATTTTGGTGCTGATTGTGGGCATGCAGATTGGCTACGGCGTGATGCGACGTCTGAATACCGCGAACCTTTCCGAAAGTGTTTCGGTGGATACCGTTTCGACCGCGCTCAAGGGTGGACTTGAATGGGGCAATGGCTTTACGCAGTTCCCGCTCGATTTTACCGTCGACGAGGCAGATGAGCGCACGGGCACGGTTGAGGTGACGGTGCTGGACACGTCTTCTGCCAATGAGCTCGAGCTGCTGTCCAACGGGCAGATCCAGGCCGCGGCGCTCGCAACCAACGCCCTGCTCAACGACAAGATCGACCGTGTGGTGTATAACGTTCACGCCTATATCGACGAGGACAGCAGGATCCAGCATGATTCCTTCTTTGGCATGTTTCCTGCTCAGGGGCACCAAAGCGCCATCCTGACGTTCGTTTGGACCAAGAGCTCGTCCAACGCCACGAGTATCGACTGGAAGATGCGCATCGTAAGCATGGACGACACCATTGCCGAGCGCATTCAAAAACAGGTCAACTCGGTTTCATCGCTGATCGAGGACCCGGTGGTGAGCCAGACCAAGATCACGGAGGAGCAGGCCGAGCGCGATCTTGAGCATCGTCTGCACGGTCGAGAGATCTTCCGCGGCGGAAAGCCCGATCGCACGCCGTCCGAGCTGCTGGAGCAGGACAAGCAAAAGTAGTCCGCAGCCACATAGAACGATGCCATCCCGCGTGAGCCGCAAGCCCACGCGGGATGATTTTTCTGGGACGGGGATTAAAAAATCATTCTGTCATGTATGCAGTTGGCGACAAAGCCCTGCTCTCAGAATAATTTTTTAATCCCCGTCCCAGAAAAATCATTATGCACAGGAAGTCATAATTATCATTTTGTAAACAATTCTATGTAATTAATGCCATGGGCGATGCTTGCGGTTAGAATACCGCGAGGCCTAACTACACACCTTTAAGCCGGTCCTGTGAGACCGGGAAGGAGAACTATGGCGAACAACCATATTGCGGGCGCTGCCGCCCGCACCGTCGCGCCCAGCGAGCTGTGCCAGCGTATGCTGGCTAAAACCAGCAAGGGCACCTGCGGTCCCTGCATCCTGTATCTTGAGGATGGGACCATTTTTTATGGCCGTGCATGCGGTGCCGAGGGTACCGCAACCGGCGAGGTCTGCTTTAACACGTCGCTCGAGGGCTACTTTGAGGTCATGACCGACCCGAGCTATGCCGGCCAAATCGTAACCATGACCTATCCGCAGATCGGCAACTACGGCATTGACGAGACCGATGTCCAGTCGGCCTTCCCCGGCGATACCGCTCGCCCCGCGAGCGCTCCCGCCATGCGCGGCATGGTCGTCCACGACATGTGCGCCACGCCTTCTAACTGGCGCTCGACCGTCAGCGTGCCGGAGTACCTGCGTGCACACGGCATCGTCGCTATCGAGGGCGTCGACACCCGCGCTCTCGTGCGCCACCTGCGCGACAACGGTTCCAAGATGGGCATAATCTCGACGGAGATCTTCGACGTCGACGTGCTTGCTGAGCGCCTGTCCGCCGCGCCCACGCTGGTCGGCGAGAACCTGGTCAAGACCGTGAGCTGCCCTGAGCCCCACGCTTTTGCCGCGAGCGACCTGCCCACTACGCATGACTTTGCGCTTGCCCCTGCCGCTCCTGCCCGCCACAAAGTGGTTGCCTACGACTGCGGCGTGAAGCGCGGCATTCTGGAGGGCCTGGTCCGTGCCGGCTGCGACCTGACCGTCGTGCCGTGGGATACGCCCGCCCAGCAGGTGCTCGATATGAATCCCGATGGCGTCTTTTTGTCCAATGGCCCCGGCGACCCCGATGCCGTGGTGGAGACCTATGAGCAGGTGCAGCAGCTAATCGGCAAGGTGCCGGTTTTTGGCATCTGCCTTGGTCACCAGATGATCAGCTTGGCGTGCGGCGCCCAGATGGAAAAGCTCAAATTCGGTCACCGTGGCGGCAACCAGCCGGTTATGAATCTGGTCAGCCGCCGCGTGGAGATTACTGCGCAAAACCACGGCTTTGGCCTGCTGTTCCCAAGTCTGGGCAAACTGATCCCGGAGCTTTCCGGCGGCGAGACCGAGCATGAGGCCGACGGCGACCTGCGCGCCTGGGTGCGTCGCGGCATCGCGCCGGTCGTGACTGAA
>ENA-OQKA01000208-OQKA01000208.1-human-gut-metagenome-genome-assembly--contig:-NODE-208-length-17719-cov-2.869372_pt1 | contig 17719 bp, 14 predicted proteins | sample MGYA00242644_ERZ504789 | MGnify/ENA primary metagenome ERZ504789 (study PRJEB26092, sample SAMD00036423) | human gut metagenome | host: Homo sapiens | study: EMG produced TPA metagenomics assembly of...
AATAAATAACCCCGTTGCTGACATGATTCCATCTCCTTTTGTAATTGATCCCCAAATCCTTTTCACCTGTCTTATCCTTTAAGATACCCGGATAAGTCTCAAAGAATACAATTTCTTTTTTTTATTTTATCACAGAACCACTGTCCTCACAATGTTATTTTACTTTAATTTTCATGGAAACTGTCTTTGTCTTTCCGTTCTTCAGTGTTACTTTTGCTTTGATCGTGACGGTTCCCTTCTTCTTTGCTGTAATCTTTCCGTTTTTATCTACTGCTGCAACAGACTTTTTACCAGATGTATATGTAATCTTTTTTACATTATCCAGATCAAGCTTACTGCTTAACTGTATCTTTGTATTCTTTCCCTCTTTGATGGAAGCTGTCGTCTTTTTTACGGCAACCGTTTTTAAAACCGCTTTTTCCACATTTTTTATTTCTGCTGCAGAAAGCATCCGATAATCCGAACCTGCGGCAAGATTCACATGTAATGTGCCATCTTTTCCAACGGTATACGTCTTTGCATTCACCAGTTTATACGCTCCGGTTTTCTTATCCACAACAACGACACTCAGTTTTTTACCTGCGGTTAAGTCTTTTGCATCTGCGGTTACTGTATATCTGATATTTCCTTCTTTATCGGTAACATTTGCAGTAATTGCCACATGGTCTGTTCCGGCAGCTTCCACGATCCTGCTCACCATATCTGCAGAAATCTCTGCCTTGGTACCTGTCACTTCTGCACTTGCTTCCGTTACTTTTCCAGCCGTATCTTTGGTCACGGTAACCGTTACTTCTGCTTTCTCCCCGGAAGCAGTCGTTGCCGTTATGTTCTTTGATTCGGTTGTCTGCTCTGGCTTGTCATCCTTCTTTGTATCATCAGATGGAGTGACGGTTGCAGCGCTGCCGGAGGATGAGCTATCGGAGGATGAGCTGCCGGAAGTATTTGTATCATCCTTTCCTTCCGAAGATGATGCATCCTTATGCAGATACAGCACATCCACTGCTCCCCATCCGCCATCCTCATGTTCTACGCATACACGAAGTTTTACGCTCTTTGTCTTATCCAGTGTAAAAGTTACCTTCGGTGTATGCCAGTCTCCCCATGCGGTCATTGCTGTGGCTTCGCCGGTAAATAATACACTGTCATCTTCTGCATTTAATATCTGCATGGTTACATTTGACTGTGCTCCCTGGGCATATGCTTCCAATGTATAGGTTCCTTTTTCCAGCGTAATTGCTTTCTTATATGTAACAGAACCATTTGCTGCGGATGCTCCGTACCAGCCCATACTGTTTTTTCCGCTCTTTGCATTCTCTGCGGAAGGAATTCCCTTGAACGTGGTTCCGTCTACGGTAAAGTACTCTCCACTGTCAAATTCAACCGCTTCTTTATTTGTAATCAGATTTGCATATTTTACCTGTAAAGTAAGTGTAACATCTACACTGGTTTTTCCTTTATAAGCACCTCTTGTAATTTCTTTGCTCAAAGAAACCGTACCGGAAATCTGATAAGTTCCGGGCTTTGACATATCCGCCTTTTTTACAGATGCTTCATCCCAGGTAACCGCCTCTGCTACCGGTGTTTTGCTATCGGAATACGTAACTTCCACGGAATCCGGAAGTGTAAAATCACTGCCTGCAGTAATCGTCTGTGTCAGTGCAGAATCAAATCCTTCTACACTTACCAGATTCGAAACAGCACCCGTTTTTACATAATTCCATACATGAAGTGCAGGAGTTGCAGTGCCATCCGGATAAAACATGGCTTCATTGTCAACTGCAGAACCGCCATACCATTTGCCTGCATCTTTCGAATCATATTCGTTGGCATAACTTGAAGCCCATCCGCTTCCGTATTTTTCCCACTTTTCCTGATTTTCCTTTACCTGTGCATTGTATGCATCTCCGGTAAGTCCTTTGGTATTTCCGACGGTCAGCCATGCCGGCTCCCAGTAATATACCCCAAGTCCGCCAGCTTCATTTACCGTATTAATCAGATTGCGGATTGCAGTTGCCTGTCCCTGCTCGGTAAACGGCTCCGTTGTGTCAGCTCCGTTATCATTATTTCCAACACGCACTGTATTGGCATGTCCGTCACTGTCTTCTAACGTATAAGCATAACTGGTTTCCGCAACCATCACATCTTTACAATATGTATTCTTTACCGTCTCAAACTGCTGTTTTAAGTTATCTAATGTTCCATGCCAGTATGGATAATAACTGGTGGCAAGAATATCATAATCAACATTGTTGTCCTGCAGATTTCCTGCCCATGTTACCATGGTTCCTTTATGTGGGCTTTCCACATGGATGACGACTTTGACATCCGGATTGTACGTTTTTACACCGGCTGCGCCCGCTGAAAATAATACACACATATTGCTGACATTTGTCTCACCGATAAATCCACCCGTTGTCTCATTTCCAACCTGCACCATATCCACAACATCTTTTGATGGATCAATGGTATTTAAGGATTCTGTGATATAAGTATTTAATGCCTCTTTTTCTGTTCAAGGGTGTAACCTTTCCATGCTTTCGGTTCCTGCTGCTTGCTTGGATCTGTCCACAGATCGGAGCAATGGAAGTCAACTAACATTTTTAATCCGGCATTGCGGCATGCATCTGCAAATTCCTTTGCTTTTGCCACATCATTGTTTCCTCCGCCATAGCCGTTGCCATTGGCATCATACGGGTTATTCCATACACGGACACGAATGTGATTGATGCCCTGCTCTTTGATAAACCTGCAGATGTCATCTAAGGTTGCCAGTTCGTTTCCGTCATAGTCACGGTATACTACACCGCTTTCCAGCTCGGAGATCATGGAGGAGATGTCCATTCCCATGATGAAATCAGAAGATAACTTGTTGACTTTTGTAACAGCGATCGGTGCATCTTTCACACTGTTGGATGCCTCGTTCACTGTAATTTCTATTTTCTTTATCACAATATCCTTCCACTCTGCGTCCTGAAGTTTTGCCTGAATTTCGTTGGTTCCAAGCGTTCCTAAAGTTGTCTGCAAGGTGAGTGAATAACCATTACTTTCATCATAATTTATAAATTCACCGGAACTGTTTGTTGTATTATTCCACCAGTACAGATGCAGCCCTGCTGCTTCTAAATCGGCGATTTCAGTCTGTCCCTTTTTCAGTACGGCTGTCAGACTAACTGTATCACCTGCTTCTACTGTAGTGTTATCTGCTGTGATCTGCAGATTGTATTCAGTGGAATTGTCATCATCATCTGCCTGATCTTCCATATTCAATCCAGCTTCTGACAGATTTGTATATACGGTTTCATCTTTTACTGCATAAGCGCTCTCCGTTCCGGAAACAAAATTCGCATAATCGCTTTGGTTATTATACTGACTGTCATATTGTACCAGTATATTGTCATCTCCTGTTCCATTCTGATAAATGGTAAATCCATCATCTGCCTCTGCATCCAAAATTTTAATAGTTACACTATACCAGTTTTCATTTCCATCAACGGCTTTCATAACGGCAAGATCATGATTCCATCCAAATTCAGAAGTCACTTCTACATCTTCTGCAAATGAAATTCCAGTCCAACTCCATATATTCACATACAACGGCTCCTGACTTTCATTGTAATAATACAATGTAAAACTGCTATTCTCCGCTGCCTGTACGCTCTCCTTTCCGGCATTCCACACCCCAAGCTGTGTAATCACCATAGCAAGTGTCAGAAGAAAACTGAGCACTCTCCTGTTCCAATGTTTTTTCTCTTTCATACACGATCCTCCCTCTTTGGACACAAACACGATAGTTCTGATATCCTCTCCCTTATCACCAGACCTATCGTGTTGCGCAACCGTTTGTTTTGTTGATATGTCCACTATACCACTTGCGCAACCGTTTATTCAATTGACGGGAATTCCAAGTTTTTCTTATGCATTTTATACACTTTTCACATACATTTCCGTTGTATGAAAGAGATTTTGCACAAAACAAAAAAGGTGCAATGTTGTAAATCACTGCGCCTTTTTTGATATTTTATGCAATTATACCTGCATTTTTATTCTTTATTCTGTTTTATGCGTTTTTTTATAAGGTATTTGCTTATAATTCTTTCAACTACCGTAAACACTTTTACCAATGTCTTTGCGATGCTTTATTTTAATTTTTCAATTATGGTTTCTAATTCAGCTGCTTCCAATTCTGTTGCATCCATAATCTGTTCTAACGAGTACCCTTTCTTATGCATATTTAAAATTACTTTTTCAATTTCTCTTTGCTTGCCCTCGACAATTCCAGCTTCTCGCCCCTCGGCAATTCCGGCTTCTTTAATGCCCTGACTCAAATTACACATAATACTCACTTCCTCCTTAAAACTTTCTTCCATTGGAATATGATATTCCTGTTCCATAATTTTCATTTTTTGCTGTTGTGATAATTCATTAGAAAACATGGCACATAACAGTCTATGCAGCACATATTCATTATGACGCTGTGGAAGCGCATTCGTCAAGCCGATCATCACAATATTTACCAGATTCAAATTTCCTTTCCAATTATGATTTCCGAGTAAATCTTCTTTTGTTAAATGAATATGACACATACTGTTTTCCGGCATGTTCATACAAACCCATATACTATATACTGTCTTTACATCATTATAATTTGATTTTACAAAATCCCGTTCCTTCTGTGAAGAAATCAGTCTGCTTACATAAAAAATAGCGCGATTTAAAATCTGATAGGAACCGGGTTCATCTTTTTGGGCTTCCACATTGATAATCATCTGTGCCAACCCGTTTCTCATTCGCACATAAAAAACTAATGTCAAAACGAACCAGTCCTTCATTTTTTTACTCCGGCTTCTGTATTAGTCCTACAATCCTTTCCCCTCCACATTCCTGTCCTTATTGGTCAGTCCGGACGCAACCGGTACTTTGCTGATATATGGATCTCCTTCTATCAGGGAAACTACTTTTTCGATTTCCATCCCTTGAAATTCTTCCACTGTTCTAACTAAAATGTGAGCCAATACATACTTTTGTGCTAACAGACGCTTTGCGCTTTCATCATACTGTGCCTCGCTATCAGCTGCCTGTATGGCATTCTTTATCTCTGTGTTCAAATAAAACCTCCTCTTACATAAAAATCCCCGTCAAAAAATCTCCCCAAAAGAACGTATGTGATTTTATTGTAAAGGATATTGATTCTGATAGCAAATTAAATTTTTATAAATCTATTTTTCTCTCTATTTCATTGCTCCCAAAAAATTTTAGGAACCCCACTATACTTTTGAGATCCCCTTCAAAAAATAATAAATTTTTTCTGCAAGTAAAAAAACTGCCCACCGGTTATGGATGGACAGTTTTCACTAAGCACCTATTCAATTATTCTACAGTAAACGTAACCGTATATATCAAATCATCACTTTTTGTAATAAGATCTCCCCACTCATCAGGATTATCTGATTCCTTACTACACTCAAAATTATAACATATTTTAACTGTATATACCTTTCCTGATTCCAGTTGTTCAGGAACAGTAAATGTAACAAGCAAGTTGTTATCTTTATCATAAGAATTCAGCGACCAATAACCATCCCAAAGTAACTTGTTCATTTCATTATCACACCGAAAATCAAAGTCTCCATGTTTAAAACCATCCTTCGGCTTTCCATAACATGCAACCTTCAATCCTTTCAACGGAATAGAAATTCGATCACCTGCCTTAACATTTCCAACATTAACATTCTTTGCGTTCTCATCAGCCTCCGCAAGACAAATAGTTTCTTCCCCGCCTGTTGTAGCTGTTGAACTTCCATAATACTCATCTACACCAATAATTCTCTTATATACAACATACTCTGTATTTTCGTTAAGACCGGACATTTCATAACATCCAAAATCATCCGACTCATTTCCTTGTACCCACTGATTCTCTGTTATAGCGGAAATTGCTGTGCCGCTAGTAACACAAGCATATTCATAAGTTGGCTCAACTGCTACCACCAGAGAATGTTTCAAAATATGTTTGATTTCAGGCGCAGATACCTGAATTTCAGATTCTTTACATATAAAAGTCACATTACCGTATATCTCATAACTTTCATCATTCTCTCCATAAATTGTAACCCGCATAGATGCAATCAATTTTGGATCATTTTTCTCTATTGGCTCATTATAAGAAACTTCAAAGTATATATCTTTAAGTTCCTCATCTTCATTGAATTTTTTCTGAATTTCATCAAACAAAACTTTCTGACAAATCATTGGGTTCTGTAATGCTGATATAGATGCAGACAATTCATTCTTTTCAATATTTTTTACAACATTCTGTGCCTTATCCATTTTTCCAACAGAAGGAGTCGGAGTTACACTTCCCCCGGAAGAAGAACTTCCCCCTGTTGCTCCACCACCATTATTGGCATCCGTATTGTCTGCTACATCCGTAACTTTTCCTGCATTATCTACTTTTGAAGTGGTATCTTTTGCCACGTCCTTGCTTCCTGCCGGAGTCGTAACCGTTACTGCCTGTGTTGTCTCATTCTTTACGGTTACTTCTGCTTTATCAGATGTGGTCTCTACCTTACTTCCCTCTGCACCTTTGGTCAGGTTCAGTGCGATCGGCGCTGCTGCCTTTACCTCTACCGGTGTACTGGAAGTTACATTTGCACCTGCCGCTTTTTCATTTACGGTAACAGGTACTGCTACGGTTGTCTTTCCTTCTACAGTCACATTCACCGGAGCATCAATCGTAATGCCGGAAAGGGTTCCATCTACCACCAGTTTTACATTTCCCTTTGACCCGGAAACCATAATTTTTGCAACGGTAGCACCGGTTTCAACAATCACACGTGCATCACCGGTTGCACTGACCGTAATAACATTTCCTTTTGCATTCTCGCGGTAAGTATTCGGCTTGATTGCCTGAATATCAATAGACTTGAATTTTCCATTGTTCACAACATCCGCATTCGGTGCATTGATTACCAGATCCACCTTACTGTAATTGCCCTGCGGTACCGTAAACGTAACAGCTCCCTGTGTCGCAACTGTGATCTTTGTAACATTTTTGTTTTTCAGAGCCTTTTCCAGTTCGCTCTGAGAACCAACGGTCAAGCTGGTAACTTTTGCTGTTTTCTTAACCGCAACCTTGCAAGTGAGTTTGGTTGTCTTGCCATTTTTTGTTGTTACCTTACAGGTAACGACAGCATTTCCGGCTTTTACTGCCTTTACTACTCCCTTTTTGGAAACGGTTGCAATGGATTTCTTATTGCTGGACCACTTCAATTTGGCCTTTTTCCCTGCATTCTTTACTTTCAGTGTCTTTTTCTGTCCCACCTGAAGTGTCATTGTCTTTGCATTTAATCTTGTTTTTTTGGTTGCTGCATATGCCGCTGATGGCTGATAGATCGTGATGATCATCGCAAATGCCAGTACAAATGCAAGCAGTTTTTTCATTTGTTTCATAGTCATCCTCCTGACAATGATTCATATCCTTTGAAATTCAGATATATTATTTTACTGTAAATGAAGCTTCTCCATCCGGAATTCCTTCTGCGGTAACGCTCACCTTATGCTCTCCTGCGGAAAGTCCTGTAGCATCCACCCAGATAACAAAAAAACCATCTCCACTTAAGAAAGCATCCTTAGGTTTTACTTCTGTACCATCTACTTTAATCACAAAATCTTTTCCATCCAGCTTTGGTGTACAAAATACATACAATATACCATCGGATACCCAAGGTTCCCCATCTTCACCCTCTGGAAACATTCCATCAATCTTTAATGCAGTAAATTTAAAGGATTTTGTCACGGTCTTATACCCTTTTTTCTGGATAGCAAAGGTATGTTTTCCATCTGTAAGTTTCTTTGTAAGTGTAACATAAGAAACTACACGCTCTCCATCCTTATCTGTCCATGTACTGTAATCCTTTTTCCCGAGTTTCTTTCCATCCAGTACATAAGTTGCGCCCTTGATTTCCTCTCCCGGATAAGAAATAGTTTCTCCACCAGTGAATACACTAATATCCTTTGCTGCAATTCCAAGTGATTTTGCTGCTTTTACGGTAACTTTACATGAATATGCAGCTTTTGTCTTTGTATCCTTTGCTGTAACAGTACAGGTGCCTTTCTTTACGCCTTTTACCAGTCCCTTTTTATCAACAGTGGCAATCTTCTTATTGGAAGTTTTCCAAGTTACGGATTTTACTCCTTTCACAGTCAGTGAAACTGTCTCTGTTTCATAAATAGAAACCGATTTCTTGTTCAGTTTTCCCGCAGCCTGCACCGGTGTTACCATGGCACATGTTAAAACCATTGCCAATGCTAAAACCATTACCACCGCTTTTTTCAGCTTGTTCATAATCATTTCCTCCTTATTTTAAATAATATTTTTTACATATTGATTCTACCCCCCCCCGAAAAGATATGTCAATGTGAAATTCGTTTTTATCCAGAAGCAAATATTATGTATCGTTACGTTCTCTGATATTTTCTGCCCATAATCCCTTCTCTGACTTCTAGAATATGAGTTTCATGAAAAAACAGGACATATAGAGGAAAATTTTTATATTATATCCCCATTTTCTCGTCAGTCAGGACATATACAAAAAAAATATTTGTTATGTCCCATGTAAATGTCATAATAGGACATTTTTACCACCTTTACGTCTATATGTCCCATTTGACTGTTTCAGAAGGACTTTTTTGTTATCTTTTTGTCTATATGTCCCATGCTTCTGCCACAGCAGGACATTTTTTTCACTCTCCTGTCTATATGTCCCACTTTCCTTATTCACTGGGATATTTTTCGACCTTTATCCTTTATATGTCCCGTCTGGTTCTTTCAGCAGGTTTTTATGTAGAACAGAAATGTTTCGAAAAGGGAAATCCGTATATCTGTTGGTTTCAATAACCAAAAATCCGGGAAATACACAACTCAATGTATTACCGCCTCCGTCGTCTTTTGTTTTTCGGCATCATCCGCAATCTGTTTTCCTGTCGCATCCATATGATAATTTTTCTTCATGATCAGCTTCGAGATGGGCACAATCTTGTAACCCTGTTCCTCTAAATTGGTCAGCATGGCATCCAATGCATCCGCTGTATACTTTGCTCCATTGTGACAGAGGATAATGGCTCCCGGTGCAAGTGCTTTATGGTTGCAAACCGTCGTGATAATAGAATCCACACCATAATTCTTCCAATCCAGACTATCCACTGACCACTGAATCGGATAATAATGCATGGCGTACGCCGTCTTGATCACATCATTGTCGTAAGCCCCATAAGGCGGCCGAAACAGATACATCTCATAACCGGTCAGTTTTTTTACCTTATCATGCACAGTTTTTAATTCACTGTCTTTTTCCTCCTGGGAAATTGTCGTCATGTCATAATGATGCTCACTGTGGTTTCCCAGATCATGGCCTCTCTTCACCAGCTCTTTCACACAATCAGGGTTATCTTCTACCCAGCCTCCGGTCATAAAAAATGTCACCTTTACTTTATGTTTATCCAAAACATCCATGATACGTGGAAAATCTTCTGCTCCCCATGCAGCATCGAAGCTGAGTGCTACTTTTCTTTTCTGTTGTGTCTACACAGTAAATCGGAAAGTTCACGATTCCCGACCTTAGCACTTGTAATCACTGCAGATGTCGCCTGATACGAGACAAACATCAGACAGCAAATAAGAGCCAGGACAAGAAAACCGTTTCCGATCTTCCTGCATGACTCTTTTTTTAATTCACGATGTATTTTTTTGAACATAATAACTCCATCAAATGTCTTTGTAGAGTATATGTACCATTCCAAAAATTTAGACGCAATTTATGCCTGCAGCTCATCCGCTCTCTGAATGAAATCAATCACCACAAGAATTGACTGCAGTGCTGCTTTCTCTGCAAATGTTGCATAATCCATAGAAGCTCCCTCTCCATCAGAAATGGAACGTAAAATTGCAAACGGAACTTTATTACATAACAGACATGTCCGATAGATCCGCCTTCCATCTCACAGGCAATCGCATCAAACCTCTCATGAATCTTTGTCTTCTGCTCCGGTGTGCTGACAAACAGATCCCCTGTGGCAATCGTTCCGACATGATAGTGAATTCCTTTTTCTGCCAGGCAGCTGCCCAGCAGTCTGCACATTTTTTCGTCTGTCGGCAGATACACTTCGTTGATACCGGAAAGAAGTCCAACCGGATCTCCCAGAGGTGTCGTATTCATATCGTGCTGCACTACCTTATCTGCCACAGCAACATCCATTACCCCAAGTTCTTTGCAAAGTGTGCCACCCACGCCGATATTGATCACATAATCCACATGAAACTCCAGAATCATTGCTTCCGCACAGATTGCGGCAAACACCTTGCCGATTCCACACACTGCTGCAACCACTTCCTTATCTCCAATGGTTCCGCACACATAGGTAACGCCACTGTATTCCTTCGTGCTGATATCGCTCATGGATGCTTTCAGGTTATCCACCTCAATCTGCATCGCACCAATTACTCCGATTCTCATGTATCTTTTCCTCCTGCAATCTGTTTTATTCTGGATATGTAAAATCCATATTTGTCTGTTCTTCCAGCACAGCAAGATAGGTTGCCGCTTCTGCCTTTGCCGCTGCGAGAGATAAATTTTCATAATGTCCGCACTCAATTGCAGACTTACCGAATACCTCTCCTTTATGATCATAAATCTGTCTCAAAACCTCTTTTGTCATGGCAAACACTTCTTTGGGACTTCTGCTGTTACGAACCAGCAGATAAAATCCGGTCTGGCATCCCATCGGTCCAAAATAGACAACTTCATTTCCCATCTCGGAATTGCGAATATAGGTAGCAAACATATGCTCCAGGGAATGCATGGTTGCATTGTCCATATAATCTCCTGCGTTCGGCTTGCGCGTACGCAGATCATAGGTAATCACATCCCCATCTTCACGGGAAATATAAAATCCCGGCATCAGAAGATTGTGATTGATTGTAAAACTCTTAATTCGATTCATTTTGTGCCTCCTGCAAAAAACTACTATTTCTTGATCAGAGTTCCCATACCACCGGTAATCTCTCCTGCTTCTTTATTTAATTTGGTTACAAGAACAGAGCGGATCGCAGACTCTCCAATGAAGTCAATTGCAGCTTCAATCTTAGGTGCCATGGTTCCTTCTCCGAATTCTCCTGCCGCAAGATATTTCTTTGCATCGGCAAGAGAAAGGGTATCCAGCTTTACCTCGTCTTCTTTGCCATAATTCAGGCAAACCTTATCTACACTCGTAAGGATCACCAGCATATCAGCATCCAGAAGTTCTGCAAGCTTTCCGGCTGCAAGATCCTTCTCAATGACAGCACTGGCTCCCTGCAGACGGTTGTTCTGTGCCAGAACCGGGATTCCGCCTCCACCACAGGCAATGACAACCTGATCGGCATCGGACAGTGCGGAAATTGCATCAATTTCCACGATATCCATTGGCTTTGGAGATGCCACAATACGGCGGTATCCGCCTTCCACCTCTGTCACATGATTCCCCTTCTTTTCTTCTTCCTCTGCTTCTTCTTTTGTCATCACACGACCGATCACTTTGGCTGGATGATAAAATGCCTCATCATACGGATCAACGACAACCTGTGTCAGAACCGTAGAAACTGTCTTATAGATTCCGCGGTTTAATAACTCGGTACGAATGGCATTCTGCAGATCATATCCGATGTATCCCTGGCTCATCGCAGAGCAGACAGATGTCGGAGTTGCTGTATATTTCGGATACAGACGGCAGAATTCGTTCATTGCCGTATGGATCATGCCAACCTGCGGTCCATTGCTGTGTGTAATAACCACCTGATAATCTTCGCGGATAAAATCCGCAACTGCTTTTGCAGTACGCGCAGCTGCCTTCTGCTGTTCCGGCAGTGTACTTCCAAGAGCTTCATGTCCCAATGCGATTACAATTCTTTTCTTTTTCATACATCCTCCTAACTCTCCAACCCCGGCTTATGCTTCCAGGAATCTTTTTCTGGAGATAAAATTATACGTAGTAACTAACATGGTGGAGAATATTTTTGCTACTGCATAAAACATTCCTAAATGTTCTACGGCAAACCACATGATCATCTGGTTCATCACAAGCCCGATCATACTGAGTGCCACAAAAATAACCATCTCCTGTACCTTCGTCATGTCTTCCTTTCCAGTAAAAACAAAACGCATGCTCAGGATATAATTCACAATAACGGATACGGTAAACGACACGGCACTGGATGCAAAATAATGCATGATATGTGTCTCTGTCAAAAAGATCATCAGTCCATAATCAATGCCAAAGCACAATCCACCGACCGCACCAAACTTACAGAACTGAATGATCAAATCTTTTATCCTATTCATTTTTGTCTGACTCCTGTTTCTAAAACTGCAACTACCCCATGGCATTATCCTGCTGCCATAGGCAGTGTTGCTTTAAAATACAAAATAGATTGCCCGAATTATGTTCGGACAATCTATTATAGCGCATCTTATGCAATTTGTCATTAATTATTTGATCCACCAAATCCATCGAAGAAACCGGAGTTGCCGGAATTATCGGAATTTTCCGAGTTTCTGGAATCGCCGGAGTTACCGGAATCCTGTGAGTTCTGAGAATCATTGGAATTATCGGAACTGCTCTCGGATACAAAATCGGACTGTGCTGCAAGTGTCACGGTAATGGATTTCTCCTTGTAGCCATTTCCCAGCCGTTCCATTGTCATTTTTACTTCATCCCCTGATTTGTGGGATACGATCAGCTGTTTCAGCTGCGTCATACCTGTAATTGTCTGGCCGTCAAATTCTGTAATAATATCCCCCTGACGAAGTCCTGCTTTTTCTGCCGGTGATCCGGAGACAACCTGATATACATATACCCCCTGCGGCATGTTATAAGCACTGGCAACACTGGAAGAAATATCCTGTCCCTGAATGCCGAGGAACGCAGCCTTGGACTGATCTACCTGTCCTTTTTCAATCAGCTGTTCAACGATCGGCATGGCATCTGACATCGGGATTGCATAACCAAATCCCTCTACACTCGTATCAGAATATTTTGCAGAGTTGATACCAACGACCTCTCCGCTTGCATTCAGCAGCGCACCACCGCTGTTGCCAGGGTTAATTGCTGCATTGGTCTGGATCATGTTGTTATTGACCACTGTCTCTCCGGTCTGTTCATCCTGCACGGTAACGGTTCTTCCTAACGCACTGATAATACCGTTGGTAACGGACTGTCCGTAACCAAGTGCATTGCCGATGGCGATAACGCCCTGACCAACTTCCAGGGTATCGCTATCCTCGTTTACCGTAGCTACCTTGATTTCTTTTAATGTAGAATCCTTAATATCTCTCAATGCTACTTTGACTACCGCCAGATCATCCGAAGCATCGGTTCCCTGCACCTTACATTCTACGGTTTCGTTATCCACAAACTGCACTTTCAATGAATCGGCATCTGCAACAACGTGATTGTTTGTCGCAATGTAAAGATATTTGCTGTCCTGTTTGATAATAATACCGGACCCTGCACTCTCACTCTGCTGCTGCTGTGTCCCCCAGAATGTCTGATAGGATACCGTTCCGGTATTTGTAATTGCCACAATGCTCGGCATTGCCTCTTTTGCGATTCCGGAAACATCGGAAAGATCCGCTGCATTGCCGGTACTCGTCTGGCTGACTTTTGCGGAAGAAGAACTCTTTGAACTGCTTACATTCTGTCCGGAAACTCCCAGCGCTTTGGTTCCTACATAGCTGACTCCGGTAAATACACCTCCGGCTACCAGACCAAAGACCAGAGCAACTGCCGCACACTTACCAATGGTAGCTCCGAATCCGGATCTGCGACGCGGTTTCCGGGGTGCCGGGCCTCCTGTCGGCTGCTGATACGGATTGTACGCATTGTATGATGTATTCTGGTATGTCTGTCCCTGACTGTTACTATTGTACGGATTGTATCCATTCTGATTATTTTGTGTACTCTGATTCTGATTTTGATTCATATTATTATAATAGTTGTTATCCATAATGAAAAACTCCTTTCCTGTTTTCTAAGGAGAATTCTACCTGTCAACTGTGTTCAAATTGTGACAAAGTTCTGTAAATTTTGTAAATCCCTGTTAAATTGCAATGCCATTTTTCTTTAACAGTTCTCTGGCAGACTCTACCGAATCAGTTCCGAGCGCATTTTTCACCGGTGCAAATCCTTTTCCCGCTCAACCTCAAACGGAAGACAATTATCCATCATATACACCATATCCAGTATGAGTGTTTCAAATTTGTAGGCATTCGGCTCCTTCGGTTTCTGCAGCTGACCGTTTTCATCCAGATACGGAACCTTCTTCTCTACAATATGCATCGGAAGATTTGTTTTTACAATCTCCATCAGCTTATCCACACGGAACAGATAATTTAAAATCACACCGAACCCGTAAAGCAGCGAACCATTTTCATTGACAGCCTCTGCCATCTCCGGCGTCAGTTCATAGTATTCGACAATCGATGGTTTTCCATCTTCCAGACACATTGCACCCACACGTTCATACGGAGAAACCTTACGCACGACTTTCGAACCACACACACATCCAGACAAAATCGTTGCCCCGACAAACACCGGATCCGCAATCCGCTGCAATACATTGTCCACGGCAAAAACATTCAGCCATTCAATCCCACGTGTCCGGATATCTTCATCCAGATGTGCCCGGAGCATGGATTTAAACCATCCACCGTTTCCATTCGGAGACATCGCGAGAGAATCCTCCGATTCCATCAGTATGTTTCCATCGAAATCGACCGCCGGAACCATCTCCTGCACAAAAAATTTCACATAACTGCTGTCATATCCGAAAAACTCATGTTCTTCAAAAAAGGTTCGCGTCTGTACATCGTTTTTTTCGCTGGTCATAATATAAAGCGGAATCCACACACCTGCCTCATGTTTTACCTGCATCAGATTTTTAATCAGCTGTTCAAAAATATAGAGTGTTTTCGTCACTCCGATATTAAACATGCCTTTTGCCTTGTCAAATCCCAGCCGGGTACCCTGCCCTCCTGCCAGAAGAATTGCACCGACTTTTCCTTCCCGGAGTGCTTTCAGTCCCGTTTCCCGATACAGATCTTCCTTCTTTCGGATTTCGGAAAGTTCGGTCGCCTGCAGCGGCGCAAACGTCCCTCTTTGCTGTTTTTTCTGATGAATCAGTTCCAGACAGGTCCAGTCCATTTCCTCCAACTGTTTTTCCAGTTTCTCCGGCACCTGCGCATCTGCCAGTTTCTGTAAATATTTCTGCTTATACTCCATAATATTTTTCTTTACCTGTTCGTTCATGGAAACATTCTCCTTTATCTTTATTAACTTCCCTCTCCAATGACAACAGTAGACCAATCATGCCGATTGGTCTACTCTTATTCCCCAATTGATTACTGTACATTTGTTCCGCCAGTAGTTTCTGATCCCTTCTGGATCTCATCCGTGCCTGTGGCACCTACGGTCTCGTTATAATCCGATGTATTAATCTTTGCAGAATCTGCCGTGATTCCGGTTGTATTTACAATCGTATCAGAGATTGCCTGCACCGTCTGTGATGGTGTATACGCGGCATCATCAAACATGTATTCATGCTAGTTTTTTTACATTCGTCACAAGATCTGCCGGAATTACCGTATCTCCACATCTCGGCATGTTTTTCGTAGTCAGATCCGTTGGAAAACCAGTGGTGCTGCTGATTTTGTACTTGGTTACATCTTTCGCCAGACTCACCATCTGATCCAGCGAAAGTGTTGTGGAAATATCATCTACCACACTGTTACAAATCTTGACAAGTGTTGCCGGATTTGCTTTCTTTGCTTTCTCCTCCAACATTGCCTGCAGCACAATTCTCTGACGGGATGCACGTTTAAAGTCATCTCCGGAAAGTTTTCGGATTCTGGCATATGTGGTTGCCTGTGTTCCGTCCAGATGCACCAGACCATACTGCGTCACATTCGGGGTATTCTTTCCGGTTACGCCGTCCACATCTTTCTTGTACTTGTTGATCTGGTTCATCTCGCCCTGGGTAATATTCAGATCCAGTCCTCCCAGATCATCAATCACTTCTACGACAGCTGCCCAGTCCACACACACATATTCCTTGATATCCAGATCCAGATTGGAATTTAACATCTGAACCGCCTGTTTTGCCCCGCCTCTGGCATAAGCATTGTTACACTTGAAATAAGTGCCGCCTCCGACTGACAGAAATGTATCACGGTATACCGATACCAGTTTGACATTTTTTGTCTTATTATCAATACTTGCAATCATGACAACATCGGAATTTCCCTCTTGGTAGTTATTTGCACTCCGGTTATCCAGACCAAACACTGCAATATTGGTATATCCTTCCAAAGACTCCAAGGTATCTTTGCTGAGATCATCATTAATTCCTGCCTCTGTCTCACTCATATTTTCATATTTCACACGATTTACCATGCCAATAAAATACGCAGCGACAAGCAGGATTGCGAGAAGCAGAATTTCAAATACAAACAATACAATCTTTCTGCTCTTCTTTTTCTTTCTTCAATCGTTTTCTACAACTTCTGCTAATGCTTCCAATAATTTTGCTGAAGAGATCGGCTTTAACAGATAATCTGTCACTCCGATCTGAATGGCATCCTTTGCATATTCAAAATCATTAAAGCCGCTCAAGATTAGAATCTTAATCTCCGGCAGTTCTTTCTTTACAATCCGGCTCAATTCCAGTCCATCCATAAAAGGCATTTTAATATCCGTGATCAAAATATCCGGTTTCTCTTTCATAATCTTTGGATAAGCCAGTTCACCATCACCTGCTTCACCAACAAAATCGTACCCCTCCTTTTCCCAGTCTATACTATTCTTAATTGCATTTCGAATCACAACTTCATCTTCTACCAAAAATACTTTTATCATGATTTTTCATCCCCTTCATCCATGCTGACGTAATTTTCAATAAATACATTTTATATCGACTATACATCTGACGGCAATTCTCTAATTTTTAAAAAGGTGTATTTTTTTATGATTTTTGTATAGATTCTTTTGAAATGTTTGTTTTTTTACGAAATTCGGTTAGGTTTTTTACGCTAACGTGATGCACTTACCGGATTTTTGCAAGAAAAAGCAGGTACTCTGGAATTTTCCATTCCAAAGTACCTGACTTTTCTATCTTATTCTTAATGAATCAACCAGTTATAATCTTTTCTGCAATCAACAATATACTCCACATATACCGTATCATCCTGTATCTGATAAAGAACCAGATACCATTTTTCAATAAACATCTTATGATATTTATTCGGTGGAATGTACGCTTCTTCAAAAAACGGAAAACGCTGCGGCATATGATTCAAGGCGCGGATTGCTGCTATTATTTCCTTCTATGTCGTCTCTCGCTCAATCAGCTTCGTTCCAAACACCATGTGCTGTACGCTTGGTTTCTCATCATCTGCCGCCTCAATATCTTCTAATATCATATCCGCTGCCCTCTGTCCCATCTCGCGACCCGGCAGCTCCATGGAAGTCATGGCTGTCTCAAGCATCCCTCCGATTGCATGACCGGTAAGGCTGATGACCTTAACTCTTCCGGCACTTTCTTTCCGCTCTCTTTCAGTGCCCGGAGTACTCCGATTCCCCTGCATATCCGCAGCGACCATGATTCCATCTACGTCATCAAATGCCTCTTTGA
>ENA-OQKA01000209-OQKA01000209.1-human-gut-metagenome-genome-assembly--contig:-NODE-209-length-17675-cov-5.184181_pt1 | contig 17675 bp, 16 predicted proteins | sample MGYA00242644_ERZ504789 | MGnify/ENA primary metagenome ERZ504789 (study PRJEB26092, sample SAMD00036423) | human gut metagenome | host: Homo sapiens | study: EMG produced TPA metagenomics assembly of...
CGGCGCGCCACGGGTCAAGATGCGCTAGGCCTGGACGAAGTCCGGGCCCGCGCCTTTAGACGCGAGCCCGGGGCCCGTGGGTTATACCCTAAGAGCAAACCACCCTTTTTAAGGGTGGTTCTGATTTGTTGAACACATGGTCGCTACGTCCGCGCCCGGCTCAAACGGTCAGCAATCATCCGTGAACGATATTTGTTCAAAAAAGAACAAAGATAAACAAATAGTTGTTGCAGTTACTGTTCGAATGTGTTCAAATAAACATGAACAGTGAAGAACCGCACATTCAGATGCCCGGACCTGAACGCGATTCAACACTTCCAAACAGAAACTACGCACCTGCGTATCTCTCAAGGAGGATGTCATGAGAGTTGTAATCGCTTCCGATGCCGACGGTATGTCGATGAAGGAGTCCATCAAGGAGATGCTCATCGCCGACGGTCACGAGGTCGTCGACTATTCCGAGACCCCTGCCGCGGACTTTGTCGATTCCGCGACCGCCGTTGCCAAGGACCTGCTGGAGCACAAGGATTCCCAGGGCTTCGCATTCGATAAGTACGGTGTCGGCTCCTATATGGCCGCCGTCAAGATCAAGGGCATGGTCGTCGCCAACATTTCCGACGAGCGTTCCGCTTACATGACCCGCGAGCACAACGGCTCGCGCATGGTCACCATGGGCCCGGGCGTTGTGGGCACCGAGGTCGCAAAGAAGATCGCCCGCGAGTTCCTGCGCGCCCAGTATGCTGGCGGCCGTCACCAGATCCGTGTCGACATGCTCAACAAGATGGCCTAACGAGAGCCACCGAGAACTCGAACTTCTACCTCAACTTGTGAATTCAGACGAAAGGACGTTCTGATGAAGAAGACCATCGCAATCGGTTGCGACCATATCGTTACGGACGAGAAGATCTATCTGGCCGACCGCCTGGAGCAGGCTGGCTACAAGGTGCTCGACTGCGGCACCTACAGCCACACCCGTACGCACTACCCCATCTACGGCAAGGCCGTGGGCGAGGCTGTTGCCAGCGGCAAGGCTGACTTTGGCGTGGCCCTGTGCGGCACCGGCATCGGCATCACCAACGCCGTCAACAAGGTTCCCGGCGCCCGCTGCGCCCTGGTTCGCGACATGACCTCTGCCCTGTATGCCCGTCGCGAGCTCAACGCCAACATCGTGGGCTTTGGCGGCAAGATCACCGGCGAGTTCCTGATGGCCGACATCATGCTTGCCTTCCTGGAGGAGCCCTACGACAAGACTCCCGAGCACGATGCCTTGATCGCCAAGATCGATGCCTGCAATAAGGCCGACGCCGAGGCTCAGGCCGACCCGCACTTCTTTGACGAGTTCCTGGAGAAGTGGGACCGCGGCGAATACCACGACTAAGGAGGTTCCGGCGTTCTACCGAACGCCAGACCAGTCGACGCTGCGAAGCCATCTGGCGTGCGAGCTACTCTGATAAAACTTTTGCTTGCTGAGCTCGTGTGCGTCGTTTTGGCGGTACCCGGCATTCTGCAGCTTTTTAATTGACGGCTCGCGTTTCTGTGAGGGGCGCGGGCCGGTTTTCTAAACAGGAGTCCAACATGATTCTGACCGTTACCATGAACCCGTCGATTGATACGCGCTATCAGCTCGACAAGCTGATCATCGACGATGTTAACCGCGTGATGCCCGAAAAGACCGCTGGTGGCAAGGGCCTCAACGTGAGCCGTGTGCTGCTGCAGCTGGGTGACGACGTGCTCGCGACCGGCCTGCTTGGCGGCCACATGGGTGCCTATATGGCCGAGCTCATGGATGCCGATGGCGTCAAGAATGACTTTGTGCCCATCGCCGGTGAGACGCGCATTTGCCTGAATATTCTGCACGAGGGTAATCAGACCGAGCTGCTGGAGAGCGGCCCGCAGATCGCCCCGGCCGAGCTCGAGGCCTTTACGGCCAAGTTCGCCGAGCTTGCAGCGAAGGCGGACGTTGTGACGCTTTCGGGCTCGCTGCCGCGTGGCGTCGATGCCGGCTACTATGCCGAGCTCGTCAAGATCGCCGAGGAGGCGGGCGCTAAGGTGCTGCTCGACACCTCGGGTGCATCGCTGGAGGCCGCGCTGGAGTCCGACGCTAAGCCTGAGCTCGTAAAGCCCAACCTGACCGAGATTAATGGCCTGCTAGGTACGTCCTTTACGACCGATGATATCGATGCCTTGCGTGAGGCGCTTGCCGCCGATGGCCGCTTTGCCGGTATCCCTTGGGTTGTCGTTTCGATGGGCACTGCCGGCTCGGTGGGCTTCCATGAGGGTCGCGCGTTCCGCGCCAAGACGCCCGCGATTGCGGCAGTGAACGCGACGGGTTCCGGCGACTCGACCATCGCCGGCTTTGCGCATGCCATTGCTGCTGGTGCCGACGACATCACGGTGCTCAAGACCGCCAATACCTGCGGCAAGCTCAACGCCATGGATCCCAAGACTGGCCACCTGGTCATGGACCGCTGGGACGAGATCTACAACAGCGTTGTCGTGACTGAACTGTAGGGTTACGCGGTTTTACCAAACCTATTGGTTCCGCCGTTCTACCGAACGGCGGACCGGTCGACGCTGCGCGGGCCGCATTTGGACAATCTGACGTTCAACTTCAAGGGCGCGACCAGAAGGTCAGCGCCCTTTCGTTTCGCGTCACCTTGTCTCAAATGCGACCCGCTCGCTGTCCGTCCTCTACCTGCGGCGTTGTCTTGCTCCGGATGCGGCAGTTAGGGACGTTCCTTTTCTGCCGGCAGTCTGGGATATTCCTTGGGGTAGTCATCGGGGACGTTCTTTAATGACCAGTCGTTTAAGAACATCCCCAATGACTACACTCAAAAAACGGCGCCCGCCGGCGATGTTGCCGGCGGGCGCCGTTGTCTTGAAGACGAAGTGATCCGTTTTCCTCCGTCCCCAAGGGATCATTACAGTGAGTCGATAAAGCGCTGTTGGGCGGCGCGGCCGGCTTCGTCCCACTTAAAGACGCCGGCGTTGTCGAGCACGTGGCCAAACACCACGCCGACCTCCTCGTGCAGGATGTCGATGGCGTTGTCCGCCGTAAGCTCGTCGGCGCGGCGGGCAAAGACGTCCTCGGCCCATGCGGCGTGGCTGCGGCAAAGGTCGTCGCCCTCGAGCGCACCGGCAAGGTCGTAGCTGGCATCGGTCTTGGCCGCCAACAGGTGCTCACGGACAGCGCCGAGCTCGGGAACCAGGCGCGGCGGCAAAATGGCCAAGCCCATGACCTCGATCAGGCCGATGTTCTCCTTTTTAATATGGTGATACTCGGCATGCGGGTGGAAAACGCCCAGCGGATGCTCGTCGGTCGTGATGTTGCAGCGAAGTGCCAGGTAGGCCTCGTAAATCTCGCCACCGGCATTGCCGCGGAAGTCGACGCGGCGGATGACGGGCGTCACGGTGTTGTGCGCTACGCCGTCGGCCGTGTGCGCGATAACGCCCACAGACTCATCGGTCCACTCGCGCCAGGCGAGGATAATCTTCTCGGCAGCGTCGAGCAACTGGGCGCGGTCGTGCGAGCGCAGTCGCAGCACCGAAAGCGGCCACTGCAACACGGTACCGCTGACCTGGTCAAAGCCGGGCACGCTAAACTGCGAGACTTCGGTGGCATGCATCATGGGGAACTCGTGCGCGCCGCCCTGGAAGTGGTCGTGCGACAGAATCGAGCCGCCCACGATGGGCAGGTCGGCGTTGGAGCCGATAAAGTAGTGCGGGAACAGGTCCACAAAATCGAGCAGGCAGGTCAGCCCCTTGCGGTCGACGTGCATCGGACGATGCTCGGAGCTCATGGCAATGCAGTGCTCGTTAAAGTACGCGTACGGGCTGTACTGGAAGCCCCAACGCTCGCCGTCGAGCTGGATGGGGATAACGCGCAGATTCTGGCGGGCGGGATGAGCGCCGCCGTCAGCCGCGGCGGAGCGTCCGGGGTAACCCTCGTTCTCGATGCAGAGCTGGCAGGCGGGATACTTCTCGCCCATGTTCTTGGCTGCACCTGCCGCGGCGATATCGCGCGGGTCCTTCTCGGGTTTGGACAGGTTGATGGTGATTTCAAGATCGCCCCAGTTGGTGGGGGTGCTCCATTTGATGTTGCGCGCGATGGCGGCACGGCGCACGTAGCCGGCGTCGCAGCACAGGCCGTAGAACCAGTCGGTCGCGGCGCGGGGCTCGTTGACGCCCATGCGGCCGGTAAACTCGTCAATCACGGCAGACGGGCGCGGCATGAGCGCGCCCATGATGCGCATGGCGATGCGGTCGCGGCCCGATGCCGTGTCCTCGGCAGCACCGTTGGCAACAGCCGCCTCGGCAAGCGCGGCCAAGTGTGCCTTCAAGGTCAAAGTTGGGCAGGGTATCGGGGTGCAAGAGCGAGAGTTTCTCGACCTGGAGCGCCCAGGCCATGTCGAGCGCCGGGCCCGTAGCACCGATGCACTCGAGAATGGTGTTATACGCCCAGATGCGATCGTCCTGGCCGATCATCGATCGGTGGATGGCGTACTCGATCAGGTTCTGCGCGGCCTCGCGCACGTCAGTCATTACAGCCATGCCGCGTAGGCCCCCTTGTCAGAAATTGCGTAGTGGCGGGCAGAGCCCTCGCCCAGCCAGCCGTTCATCTTGGCGATGAAGGTGTCGACCAGGTCGAGCGGCACGAAGGCCTGGATGGTGCCACCAAAGCCGCCACCGTGGATACGGACGGCGCCTCGGCCGTCGAGCACGTGCTCGGCCAGTGCCAGGGCATACATCGAGGGCTGCTCGGAGCCCAGCTTGGCAACGACATTCTGTAGGTACATGGCAGAGCTGGCGCCGGACTCGCGCGTCAGGACCAGGAACTGATCGATGTCGCCGGCGTTTAGGGCAGCCCAGCGCTTGTCGACCAGGCCGTTTTCGTACCAGTAGTGAACGGCGCGCAGACAGGCGCGGTCGCCCAGCTTGGCGCGCAGCTCGGGGAGCTTGGCGTCAAAGTCGGCAACATCGACCTCGCACAGGCGTTCCTTGCCAAACTCGGCGGCGACGTCCTGCATTTCGCGCGGAACGGCGGCGTAGTCGTCGGTGGCGGCCACGTGGTCGGCACCGACCTTAACGAGCACGAGCGCGTAGCCGTGATCCTCAAAGTTGAGCTCGAGCTTCTTGGTTTTAGGCTGAGCCTGGTCCTCAAAGTCCATGTAGGCGAGGCCGCCCAGACATACGGCGGCCTGGTCCATCAGGCCGCAGGGCTTGCCGTAGTAGTTGTTCTCGGTGCGCTGGCTCATCTGAGCGAGCGCGACGGGCTCAATGGCGGGTGCGCCCCAGAGCGTCTCCATGGCGCGACCGTATGCCGCCTCGACAGCAGCGGAGCTGGAAAGGCCGCCGCCCGAGGGGACAGAGCAGGTGAAGGCGAAGTCGAAGCCCTGGGGCTCAACGCCCAGAGCAGCGATTTCGTGGGCCATGCCGCGGACGAGGCTCGCGGACGTGCCCTTCTCGGACGCTTGAATATCCAGCGTGTCGAGCGTGATCTCAAAGGTGGGGTAGCCCTCGTCGGCGACGCGAATCTTGTTGGTGTCGGTCGCTACGACAATGCCGTCAACGGCGACATCGAGCGAGCCGGCGATGACGTGGCCGCCCTCGTGGTCGGTGTGGTTGCCACTGATTTCGGAACGGCCGGGCGCGTGCACATAAAGCACCTGGCGGTCGCCGATGGGGCCAAACTCCTCCTCAAACAGTTTGGTGAGCGTGGCGAATGTCTTTTCGTCGGGGGTGGTCATGGGAGTCCTTTCCTTGGCGCGTACGGGTGAGTTTTGCGTCGTTATGAGTACGTTAACAACTTGAAGCGGCATGAACCAGGTGTTCACGATACCGCACGTTACGGGCTATGTTAACGTACTCATAACACAACGCTTGTCACTTTTTGAGAATCTGGTAATCGGTAGAAATACAGCCGTGAACGGTGCTGCCGTATGGACTTATAAAGCAGAAGAGGTGCAGATAGAAAAAGTAGAGTACGTTAACATGCGTCCGACGATAGCGGGCCTCGGCGCGGGATGTATTTCTGCCCGGGCCGGCATTCACGCTATTCAGATCTCGCAAGGGTGAAGGTGATCCTGTGGCAAGGCGCCCGTCCAACGATACAGGTACGCGTCCGGTCTCCATGGCCGACGTCGCCCGCGCTGCTGGCGTTTCGCAGCAGACGGTTTCTCGCGTCGCCAACGGCTTGCCTAACGTCAACGATCAGACGCGCCAGCGCGTGCAAGCCGCTATGCAAGAGCTCGGCTTTCGTCCGAGTTATGCCGGTCGCTCGTTGCGCGACGGCCGTTACCATTCGGTCGGCCTGTGCGTCAACGATGTCACTAAGTTTGGTAACCTCTCAATGATCGATGGCATCGCCAGCGCTGCTCGCGAGCATAATTGCGCCATCACGCTGGTCGAGATGTCCAAGACCGAGGAGTTTTCGCTTGCCGAGGCAACGCGTCGTATGGCCGCGCTGCCCGTGGACGGCATCATTATCGGCATGAGCCGTATGGCTCCCGATTTTGAGACGTTTGATCCGTTGCCGGGTATCGGCACGGTTATCGTCACCATGTATGCGCACCCGCGGGTGACCACAGTCGACTCCGATCATTACGGTTGCTCGCTGCTGCTCATGGATCATCTGTTTGAGCTGGGACACGAGCAGATTCGCTTTATCGGCGGCCCGTCGTTCTCGGTCGACGAGCAATTTCGTCGCGCCGGTTGGCAAGATGCTCTCGAGCGTAAACACATCGAGCCGGTAGAGCCGCTCGAGGGTGACTGGTCTGCTAACAGCGGTTACGAGGCCGGCAGGTACCTGGCCGAGCACGATCGCACCATGACGGCGATTTACGCGGCAAACGACCAGATGGCAAATGGCGCCATTGCAGCGCTGCGCGATAGCGGCTTGCGCGTGCCCGAGGACGTAAGCGTGGTCGGCGTCGACGATTCGCTCGATGATTTTGTGGCACACAACGAGCTCACGACCGTTCGATTCGATTTGCATCAGCGTGGGCGCGAGGTATTCGAGCACGCGGTTCCCAAGGCGGGGGCAACGGACAAAACCGTCGCCATTCGCATCCCCGGTCAGCTCATCGTTCGACATAGCACGGCAGAGCCTCGCGCATAGTTTTTGCAGGTCAAAAGCGGTATATTCCGCATCAATAACAATCGATAAGGATGCTGACAGATGGCCGTGGCTATAAAGGCGAGTGCTATGATAGACGGGTTATTTTGTCTATCTAGGAGGCTTTGCCTGATGGAGATCACCAAGGATATCCGCTACGTTGGCGTCGACGATCACGACATTGACCTGTTTGAGGGCCAGTACGATGTGTCCGAGAACGGTATGGCATACAACAGCTACGTTATCTTGGGCGACAAGATCGCTGTCGCCGATTCGGTCGACGCTGACTTTGTCGACGAGTGGCTCGGCAACCTCGAGGCCGTGCTCGATGGTCGTACGCCCGACTACCTGGTTGTCCATCACATGGAGCCCGATCACTCCGCCGGTATCGCCGCCTTTATGGAGCGCTATCCCCAGGCGCAGATTGTGGCAAGCATGGGCGCTTTCCGCATGATGGTCAACTACTTTGGCACCGACTTCCCCGAGCGCAAGATGGTCGTCAAAGATGGCGACGTGCTCGACCTGGGCGGCCACAGCCTAACCTTTGTCGGTGCCCCCAATGTTCACTGGCCCGAGGTGTTGTTCTCCTACGAGGCCACCGACAAGGTGCTCTTTAGTGCCGACGGCTTTGGCAAGTTTGGCGCCAACGACATCGAGGATCCCGAGGGCTGGGCTTGCGAAGCGCGCCGTTACTACTTTGGCATCGTGGGCAAGTTCGGCAAGTTTGTGCAGGCCGTGCTCAAGAAGGCCGCCAATCTGGACATCCAGATCATTTGCCCGCTTCACGGCCCCGTGCTGACCGAGAACCTGGGCTATTACCTCGACACCTACAACACCTGGTCGAGCTATCAGCCCGAGGACGAGGGCATCACGATTGCCTATGCGAGTGTGTATGGGCATCTGAAGGCTGCCGTTGAAGAGCTCGCATCTGCGCTCGAGGCCCGCGGCCAGAAGGTTTCCGTCTTTGACCTGGCTCGCGACGATATGGCCGAGGCTGTTGAGGATGCGTTCCGCTATGACCGTCTGGTGCTCGCCTCTATCACCTATCAGGGCGAGATCTTCCCGTTCATGAGCACCTTTATCCACACGCTCGCCGAGCATGCCTACCAGAACCGCACCGTGGCGCTCGTCGAGGCCGGCTCCTGGGCGCCCGCCGCTGCCAAGGGTTATGACCAAGGAGCTCGAGGGCATGAAGGACATCGCCCTGACGCAGAACAAAGTGACCGTCATGGGTTCGCTCAACGACGCATCGCGCGCCCAGATCGAGGCCCTCGCCGACGAGCTTTCCAAGTAGCGATATTTCGCTTTTAACGCTCAACCACCACAAAGGGGACAGGCACCTTTGTGGTGGTTTTTGTTTAAGCGTCAGCGATGAGGAGATTTGGGCGGGCGTCGTCGACGATCTCGGCGATTGAGGTGGCAACGGCATGATCGGGGTCACGGTCCATCACGATGGTGTCGACATCTGCCAGCTCGGCAAAGCGGTACATGCCACGTCCGTTAACCTTGCTGGCGTCCATGAGGGCGACGCTTTGACGGGCGGCGCCGACCATAGCCGCTTTGGTCTCGGCCATCTGCGGAAAGTCGGTCGTAAAGCCGCAGCGGGGGACAAAAGCGCCGGGGCACATGACGGCAAGGTCGGCGTGGACCATTTGGAGCGCCTGCATGGTAAGTGGACCGTACAGATAGCGATGACCTTTGCGCAGTGCCCCACCCAGCATGACGACATCGACCGAGGGCATGCTCTCGTCGATGTAATCGGCGATGGTAATGTCGGCCGTGATGACGGTGATGCCGTCGCGCTGATCGAGGAGCCGGACAAACTCGAGCGCCGTGGTGCCCGAGTCGACAAGCAGCGTGTCGCCATTGCCGACGAGCTCGATGGCGCTTTGCGCGATGGCCTGCTTGGCGGCGACATTGACGTTGATGCGGCGATCCTGGGTGGATACGGTCAGTCGCTTCTGGAGAGACACGGCGCCACCATGCGTGCGGCGCAACTTGCCGGACTCGGCGAGCGCGTCCAGGTCGGCGCGGGCGGTAACGGAGGACACGCCAAAGGTCTGGGCGATTTCTGCCACTTGCACCGAGGCGTTATGTTCGAGCATTTCCATGATGGCGGAACGACGCTCATCGGCGAAAGCTCGGGTTGTTGCGTGGGCCATGTTTGCTCCATTCTCGGCTAAATTTGTAGGAATTGTGTTGAGTCTATTTTCGTTCATTTTCTTTTTGAGTAAGAAAACACCTTTCGATTACTTATCTTTTCTATAAAAAAAAGACGCTGAACGCCCAAAATTCAATATCGAACATGTCCACTCGGCTCAAATTCCTTCCGTTTACTTTTCAAAAACGACTGTATTGACCTGCATGGGCTCAATATCTCGAGCGTGTAAAGCCGCTGAATTTCATACAATGAGCGCAGCAAAACGCAAGGTAAAACGCCTTGTGAACAACTACGCCCGATGTCCAGATGCGGGCGAGGGAGAGGAGCAAACGCTCATGGCACTTGTTACCACCGAAAAGATGCTCAAGGACGCTCAGGCCGGCCACTACGCCGTCGGCGCGTTCAACGTCGAGAACCTCGAGTTTGTTATGGCCGTTCTGGCCGCTGCCGAGGAGACCAAGTCCCCCGTCATCATGCAGACCACCCCGGGCACCATCAAGACCGCTGGTCTGGACTACTTCTACGGCATGGTCAAGGCTGCCGCCGAGCGCGCTTCCGTGCCCGTCGCTCTGCACCTCGATCACGGCGATGGCTATGACCGCTGCATGCAGGCTTTCCGCACCGGCTACACCTCCGTTATGATCGACGGTTCGCACGAGTCCTTCGAGGACAACATCGCCCTGACCAAGTCCGTCGCCGATGCTGGCCGCGCCATGGGCGTGCCCGTCGAGGCAGAGCTCGGCAAGGTTGGCGGCAAGGAGGACGACGGTCCCGCGGTTGAGGGCGAGAGCCCCTACACCGATCCGGCCGAGGCCAAGGAGTTCGTCGAGCGTACCGGCTGCACCTCCCTCGCAATTGGCGTTGGCACCAGCCACGGTGTGTACACGAGCGATCCGCACATCGAGCAGTCCGTGGTCAAGGCCATCCGCGACGCCGTCGACGTGCCGCTGGTTCTGCACGGCACCTCCGGTGTGCCCGATGAGCAGGTTGCCGAGGCTGTGAAGAACGGCATCTGCAAGGTTAACTACGCCACCGAGCTGCGTCAGGCCTATACCAAGGGCTTCATGGCCTACATGGCCGAGAACCCTGCCTGCTTCGACCCCAAGAAGCCGGCCAAGGAGGGCATGCGTGAGATTACCGAGCTGGTTAAGATCCGCATGACCAACCTCAACTCTGTGGGCAAAGCAGAGTAACAGCAAGGGTACTCCGACTCGCTACATATCCCGGGGAGGGATGAGGGCTTAGTCCCCCAATCGTCCTCGGGCATGCAAAAAGCCTCGCTGCGCACTTCGCGCGGCGAGGCTTTTTTGCCCCCTGCGGAAAGATTGGGGGACTAAGCCCTCGTCCCTCCCAGGTTGACCTACTCGAGGTCGTCGCCCTTGTGGCGTTAGGGCGGAAAATAATAAGAAGCCTTCGCGCTGCGGAATGATTTTGGAAACTAAGTACGGGGACCCGCCCAAGCCGTCCTGCTCAATCGCCCTTGTGGCGTTGGGGCGGAAAGGGTGGGGCGCGTGGGTTATTTGGTTGTTAGGGTTAGTAGGTCGTTGGGGGTTTTGAGGTTGTAGGTGGCGTTTGGGATATCTTGGTGTGATCCCCATGCTGCTCGGGCAAAACTGACCCCTGCTGAAGTTGCGCACTGTTCGTCGTAGACGGTGTCGCCAACGTAGACGACGTTGCCAGGATTCGCGCCCGCACGTCGGAGATATTCGAGCATGGGTGCGGGTGCGGGTTTATGTTCGGTTGTGTCTTCGACAAGGATGATGTGCTCAAAATACTTATCGAAACCAAGGGGTGCAATTTCTTTTGCGTATTCGTCGCGCGCACGTGAGGAGACGATGCCAAGTTTGCAGCCGCTATCGGCGAGTGTTGCGATGACTTCAAGCAAACCTGGAAACACGCTGATGGTGCTTTTAAAGCTGGCGGCAACTTGGCACCAGCGATCCAACGTTGCCTGCGAGTAGATCCCAAGTTTCTCAAGGGCATCCTTGCCGGGTATGCCGAGGGCAAAGTCAAGCTCGTGTCGGGGAAGCGTTTTGCTGGTCTCTTCTTGGACAATCTGGACAAGCGATGACAGAACGCTTTCTTCTGTATCTGCCAATGTCCCATCAACGTCAAATACGATATGGTCAAAGTGCTTCATATGATTGCTCCTCTCTGTTGTTTGCCTGCAAGTTTGATGCAGTGACAGAAGAAGGGTTAGCGGGATTTCTGCCTGGTGCTATCGAGATTCTGCCTCGCTGCTCGATAGCTCGAAGGAGTGCACCCCATTTGTTCTTTAAATACCTGGCCAAGATGGCTTGCTGTTATAAATCCGCATTGGCGCGCGACTGTCTGTACCGTTCGCGTGGTGTGTGCCAAAAGTTCGCAAGCACGGTTTATGCGGTATGCGCGTAGATATGCCGCCGGGGTCGTTCCTGCACAAGTTTCGATAATGCGGTAACACTCTCTTTCGCTTACGCCGGCTGCAGATGCCATTTGGGGCACATCTATAGCGGCTGCATAGTTTGCGCGGATAAAGTCCAGGATTGCCTTGAACTGTACGTCGCGGCTGGTCATCCAAGAGACGCCGTCGGAAGAAAAGAGCGGTTCGGCCTTGGCGTTAATCTGAATCCAGAGCTCTGACAAACTATTTCGAAGCGCCATCTCGTTCTGCGGCCGTTGAAGGTCGTGGCTAAAGGAGCTCTTCAGCAAATCGATAAAGGGCATATCGTCGGGATTGGTGGGCGACCATTTGAGCACATCGACGCCTCGACATTGAAGCAATGGGTTGATGTAGCGCTTTTGGAGACGTCCCGCGGGATCGCCGAGCATCGACGGCTGAAAGATATGCAGCATTTGAATGGCTGGCGCCGAATTGGGTGATTGCAGCGTGCTGTGCAAAACGCCGCCGTTGATAAAGCCGGCGGACCCTTCCTCAAAGCGTACGTGCTCATGAGCCGCGTGCGTTCGATAGTCAATCGCTCCCTGCTCCGTGTAGAAAAGCTCAACTTCGGAATGCCAGTGCCAGGGGACGGAATTGCCCGGATAGCGAGCGAATTCTGCGCGTTCGGCAATATAGGGCCAGTCTTCGGCGGTCTCGGGAAACGCTTCCTCGCGTCCTCCGCGGTGCAATTCTATGTGATCCATGTTTCGCATGGCATCAGTATAAAGCGCGATGGGCTTAGATTGCTCTTGCCTGTTCGGGGAACGCCTTGTCTAGGGATGCTTGGAGCTTTTCGAAGGATGCTCGTAAGTTGAGGCTCTGATCGGCTGAGCGCTTGGTTTTTGTGGTGGGGGAGTCGAGGAGGCCGTTTCTCTGTGTCGGGGGGAAGGAGAAAAGGTTTGCATATGTTAGGGATGGCTGCTGTGCTGCGTTATTGGAAGAATGCATGCTTATGCGGCCTCCTCGATGTCCACCAAAAGATTGCGCTCGGGGTGTGCTGCTAGGTCCCGTGCGCTGGCAGTATTATGCCGCGAGTGCAGATAAGAAAGCGCTAAAGAAAGGCTTAATCGGGTTTGATGTAACCATGAAACCGCAGGTCAGAGGTATCGAGTAACACTCTTGAAAGGTTTTGAGCTTAAGGGCTTTCTAAGGTTTGTGGCGCGGATGTGGCTCGCCTGTGTGGGGCGTGTGGATGGCTCGTTCCTAGCGCTGCGGCTCTGCGGCGCGCACCTGCTCGATGACCTTTTCCATGGTGGTATCGATGCGGTCTTTCTTGAGCTCACATTCCCAGACGGTGATGGGCGTCCAGCCCATTTGGGTAAGCGCGGAGATGGCAGCGCGGTCGCGCTCGACGTTGCGGCGAAACTTTGCCTCCCAAAATTCAACATTGCGCTTGGGCTGGCTAGGGTTGCACTTGGGGCAGCGGTGCCAAAAGCAGCCGTTGACGAAGATGGCGATCTTGCGCCCGGGAAAGGCGATGTCGGGCTTACCGGGAACCTTCCATTCCAAGCGATAACCCGTAAGGCCCGCTGCCCGCAGGCGCTGGCGAACGAGCAGCTCGGGTTTGGTGTTCGCACGCTTGTTGCCCTTCATGGACTTTTTGATGGCGGCGCGACGGCGGACCAGTTCGCGCTCGTCAGCGGAGAGGTCCGAGGTATCGATGCCGTCGAGCAGGCCGGGCTTGGGACGCTTCTTGCTGCGGCGCTTAGGTGCGCGCTTGGGTTTGGTGGCGGGCTCGTCGGTCGCGGTGGCCTCGGCGTTGTTGGCAGTGCCGTTGGCCTCAAGCCGATCTTCCTTCAACTCAATCAGAGCATCGATAAGCCCTTTGTCGGCGGGCATCCACTCAACGGTGGCAAGCGAGGTGCGCGGAATCCAGCGGATATCAAGCTGACGGTCATGCTTCTGGGGCTCGCCAGACTCTTTGGCCAGCGAGCAGTAGTAGCACTCCATGGAGAGATGGAAATCGGGGTAGTCGTACTCAACGGTATAGAAATCACGCAGGTTGGTGACTTTGACCTGCAGCTCTTCCATGAGCTCGCGGCGTACGGCGTCCTCGGGCGTCTCGCCGCGCATGAGCTTGCCACCGGGGAACTCCCAAAGTCCCTGCATGTCGCTATAGCCGCGCTGCACGGCAAGCAGCTCGTCAGATCCTTCCTTGCGGATGATCCCAACGGCAACATGAACAGTCTTCAACAGGAGTCCTCTCTCAATATCAAGACGTGGCAGGCTAGCTACCCGTGCCTTACACAACGGTAAGGCAAGCGTAAGCCATATCGATGGTAGCCGACTCGTCTTCTTGCGACTATAGATGCCGTAGACTAATTGCAAGAAAGGACTCGGTATGCAAACCACGCACATGGCGACCCCGGTACTGGAGGTCGCGCATCTCGAAAAGGTATATGGAGCGCTGGGCAACGTGACCCGCGCGCTCAACGACGTCAGTTTTACCGTCAACCGCGGCGAATTTGTTGGCATCATGGGCGCTTCGGGCTCGGGCAAGTCGACGCTGCTCAACTGCGTGTCGACCATCGATAGCGCCACGAGCGGCACCATTCGCATCAACGGGCAGGACGTTACGCGCATGAAGCAGGCCAAGCTCTCGCAGTTCCGCCGCGAGGAGCTCGGCTTTATCTTCCAGGACTCCAACCTGCTCGATACGCTCACGGCACGCGAGAACATCGCCCTGCCGCTCACCATCGCCCGCACAAACTCGGCAGAGATCTCGACCCGCGTGCAGGATGTGGCAGCGCGCCTGTCCATCAGCCAGGTGCTCGACAAGTATCCCTACCAGATGTCCGGCGGTCAGCAGCAGCGCGTTGCCGCGGCTCGCGCGCTCGTCACCGATCCCACCATGATCATGGCCGACGAGCCCACCGGCGCCCTCGATTCCAAGAGCGCTCGCCTGCTGCTTGAGAGCCTGGAGGCCCTCAATCGCCGCCTACGCGCCACCGTGCTCATGGTCACGCACGACAGCTTTGCCGCCAGCTACACGAGCCGCGTGCTGTTTATTCGCGACGGCAAGATCTTCACCGAGCTGCGCCGCGGCGACACCGACCGTCGCGAGTTCTTCGACCGCATTATGGAGGTCGTTGCCATGATGGGCGGTGAGGGCTCCGATGCTCTGTAAACTCGCTTGGGGCAACGTCCGCCGCGCCGGCCGCGACTACCTCGTCTACCTTTTGACGCTCACCCTGGGTGTCACGGTCTTCTATGCCTTTAACACCATCTCGATGCAGGTCGACATCGCCGGAATCGATGAAAAAGGCTTGGCGCAGGTAATGGGCAGCATGCTCGGCGACCTGACGTACTTTTTGGCCGGTGTCATGGCCTTTTTAATGGTGTATGCCAATAACTTCATCATGAAACGCCGCAAGAAGGAGTTTGGCCTGTACCAGGTGCTCGGCATGGGGCGCGGGCGCGTCGCCACGATCATGGCGCTCGAGACGGTGATTGTCTCGGTCGGCGCCTTTGTCGCCGGCATTGTGCTGGGTGTGGGACTCTCCCAGCTCATGACGTTCTTTACGGCCTCGCTCTTTAAGACGCAGATCGCCAATTTCCACTTCTTTTTCTCGGTGCATGCGTTCAACCTGACCCTTGTCTGCATGCTCGTGATGTTTGTGCTCACGCTACTGCTGAACCTTCGCGCCGTGCGTCGTACCAAACTTATCGAGCTTATGGGTGCCGAGCGTCGCAACGAGAGCATCAAGACACGCAACCCCTGGATTGCGATTGCCATCTTTGCCGTGGGCGTGGCGCTTGTGGGCGTGGCCTATTACCGTCTGCTACGTGATGGGTTCCCGCTAACCGCGACGGACAGCAAGCTGCAAGAGGCCATGAACCAGTTTGGTATTACGACCGCTATGGTTACCGTGGGCACCTTTGCCCTGTTCTGGGGACTCTCAGGCATGCTCATCAAGCTGCTGCAGAGCCTGCGCGGCGTGTATTGGCGCGGCCTCAACATGTTTACCGTGCGCCAGCTTGCGGCCAAGGTCAACACGGTGTGCTTTTCGATGGGCGTCATCGCGATGCTCCTGTTTTTGGCCATCACCTCGGTGACGTGCGGTATGTCGATTGCCAACGTGATGAACGAGAACCTGGAGCGCTATAACCCTGTTGACGTGTCTCAGACGTATGTCTATTACACGCCCGATACGCTTGACTACTACAAAGAGTACATCAATCCGTCTGAAGCCGATCGCATGGTGCTGGCCGATACAACGGTCGATTTGTACCCCGCATGGCACGGCGATCCATGGCACGGCGATCGTATCGATTCCGATAACGTTGCGGACGGCATTAAGGGCAAGTCGGCGGACAACAACGACGAGACCAGCAAGAAGGTCAATATCGCCGATATTGCCGGTGAGCATGTGCAGATCGATTCGTATCTGAGTTACCCGGTTGGCGGCTCGAATCCTTCGGTGACCCCAAGTGAGATGTGCAAGATCATGGGCGAAAAGCTTCCCAAGGCGTTCGGGGGTAGCAATGCCGATGCGATGGGTCTGTTTGTGACGCCGGCGAGCCAGTACAACAAACTGCGCCAGATGATGGGCGAGGAGCCGGTGCACATCGGTCACGACCAGTATCTGCTCACGTGTGATATGGGCGGCGAGCTGGTCGACCTGTACACCAAATACATGGCCGGCGGCCATACCCTCACCTTGGGCGGGCATACACTCAAGCCCGCAGCCGATAAGTCGGACGAAGATACGGCGGCCATCGCCAACTCGGCGATGGGCAGTAATCCGGGTACCGTCGTCGTTGCCGACGAGCTGTTGTCCCAACTTAATCTGCAGCCGTATTCCAGTAGCCTGCTCGTTAACTACAAACAGGGGATGGATACGACCGAGGCAGACGAGAGTATTAAATACACTGTGCTCGACAATCTGCTCGTTGACGGCAAGGAGCCGGGGTCGTGGGGAACCTTCATCACACGCTCCGAGATGTACGTGCAAGCAGCGCAAATGAACGGTCTTATTAGCTACCTAGCCATCTACATCGGCTTTGTATTGGTCGTTGCATGCGCGGCGATTCTGTCGATCCAGCAACTCTCCAACGTGGCCGACGGCAGCCGCAGCTATCGTGTGCTGGCACAGATCGGCTGCGACGACCGCCAGATTCGCCATTCGGTGATGGCGCAGCAAGCGGTATTCTTCCTGTTCCCGCTGGCAGTGGGCCTGGCACACTCCTTTGTGGCACTTAAGGTGATCATCGAGCTGGTGAGCATTTTCGGAAATATGAGCATCGGCGGCACCGTGGGCCTCACCTGTGCAATCTTCCTGGCAGCCTATGGTGGCTACTTCCTGGTGACCTATCTCATGAGCACCGGCATGGTACAAGCTGCCATCGCCACCCGTTACAGCGAGTAACAAGCGGGCAAAATCGTCGCAAAATCAGAGGCGTATGACCGCCGCGAAGGGACCAGGGACCCTTTCGCGGCGGTTTTTGCCAATCTGGTGCGTCTCAGATACAAGTGAGTAGACTTTTTTGAACCTGCCGAGCACATTGCGACAAATGATCGATGAAACCGCAGGTCAGAGCTGTGGCGTTTTAGGGCGTGCTTGGCCTTCTGCAAAAAGCCTACTCACTTTGTTTTTCTGCTAGAAGACCGCCACGAGGGAAGGCAGCTCCCTTGCGGCGGTTTGGACGTTTGCCCAGATAAAAGCTGCCCAAATTAACCTGTCCCTTTTTGGTAGGTGGTTTCAGCTGAACGGCGGGCCGTGCGGCTTGGGTATGCGGGCTCACAATCTGGGGAAACCGAACAGATTGGGGGGCTTGTATGATCGATTCGAAGGGAAACGTGCGACCCGAGGGCATGTTTGACAGAGTGATAGTCGTTGGGGACGTTCTTAAACGACTAGTCAAACAAGAATGTCCCCAACGACTACCCAAGGAGTGTCCCAAACTGCCGGCAGAAAAGGAGCGTCCCTAACTGCTACATCCGGAGCAAGACAACGCCGCGGTTAGAGGACGGACAG
>ENA-OQKA01000210-OQKA01000210.1-human-gut-metagenome-genome-assembly--contig:-NODE-210-length-17597-cov-3.414768_pt1 | contig 17597 bp, 17 predicted proteins | sample MGYA00242644_ERZ504789 | MGnify/ENA primary metagenome ERZ504789 (study PRJEB26092, sample SAMD00036423) | human gut metagenome | host: Homo sapiens | study: EMG produced TPA metagenomics assembly of...
TGCAGTTCGAATAACTAGTTTCGCACCACATTTTGGACAAAGTGGGACAGAGACATTTGAAGCATTTTCTGTTGAAGATACAGATGCTTTAGTCTCTTTTAGAAGTCTTTCATATTTAAGGGTATAAACCGCTGCAAAAACAAACAAAGTTGTTTCCATTGCAAATTACAACTGTCCGGGACAGATCGTTATCACCGGAGCAGCAGATGCTGTAGGTGAGGCAGGAGATGCCTGCAAGGAAGCCGGAGCAAAGCGCGTGGTTCCGCTTAAAGTCAGTGGCCCGTTCCATTCTGCACTTTTAGCAGAAGCAGGAAAGAAACTCGGGGAGGCACTCGAAGATGTAACGATTCAGCCGATCACCATTCCGTATCTGACCAATGTGACTGCAGATTATGTCAAAGATCCGGCAGACGTCAAGGATTATCTGGTACGTCAGGTTTCTTCTTCCGTGCGCTGGCAGCAGACAATTGAGCGCCTGATTGCAGACGGAGCAGAGGAATTTGTGGAGATCGGACCGGGACGCAGCCTTTCCGGATTTATGAGAAAGATCAATCGCGAGGTTACCACATGCAACATCGACAAAATGGAGGATTTCAATAAATATGTTAACCGGTAAAAATGCACTTGTTACAGGTGCTTCCAGGGGAATCGGAAGAGCCATTGCGCTGGAGCTGGCAAAACGCGGAGCATTTGTTGTGGTGAACTACAATGGTTCCGAAGATGCTGCAAATGAAACGGTTGCAGCGATCAAAGCGGCCGGAGGAGATGCCGTGAGTGTTCGCTGCAATGTCTCTGATTTTACAGCCTGTCAGGAGATGATTGAATCCCTTATCAAAGAATATAAGCATATGGATATTCTGGTGAACAATGCCGGAATTACAAGGGATGATCTGCTGATGCGCATGAAGGAAAGCGATTTTGATGCTGTGATCAATACCAACCTGAAGGGAACTTTCAATACAATTCGTCATCTGTCACGCTATCTGTTAAAACAGCGTGCCGGAAAAATTATCAATATTTCTTCGGTATCCGGAATCCTTGGAAATGCGGGACAGTCAAACTATGCAGCCAGCAAGGCGGGCGTGATCGGTCTGACAAAATCTGTTGCAAGGGAGCTTGCATCCAGGGGAATCTGCGTCAACGCGGTAGCTCCCGGATTTGTAGAGACAGAGATGACCGCAGTATTGCCGGAAAAGACCCAGGAAGAATTAAAAAAGCAGATTCCGCTTGGCAGAGCCGGACAGGTACAGGATATTGCGAATGCAGTCGCATTTCTTGCATCACCGGAGTCGGATTATATTACCGGACAGATACTTTCCGTAGACGGTGGTATGGCCATTTAAGGAACCTGATAGAAAGAAAGGAAAAGGAAAATGAGAAGAGTCGTTGTGACGGGAATGGGAGCAATCACGCCGATCGGCCTGAATGTGGAAGAATTCTGGAAAGGAATCCATGCCGGACAGATTGGATTTGGTCCTATCACGAAGTTTGATGCAAGTGAATATAAAGCACATCTTGCGGCAGAAGTCAAAGGTTTTGTCGGAAAAGAGCATATGGATTTTAAGGCAGCAAAGCGTATGGAACTGTTTGCACAGTACGCAGTAGCAGCAGCCAAAGAAGCCGTTGCGGATGCAGGGCTTGATATGGAAAAAGAGGACGCTTACCGTTGCGGTACAGCCGTTGGATGCGGTGTTGGAAGTCTTCAGGCAATCGAGCGCGAGTATACAAAGATTGTGGAAAAAGGACCGGGCAGAGTCAATCCGATTTTCGTTCCATTGATGATCTCAAACATGGCAGCAGGAAATGTCTCCATCCAGCTGGGATTGCAGGGAAAATGTACCAATGATGTAACTGCCTGTGCGACCGGTACGAATAATATTGGTGATGCGTTCCGCAGCATTCAGTACGGAGAGGCAGATGTCATGGTAGCCGGAGGAACCGAGGCAGCCGTATGTCCATGTGCGATTGCCGGATTCGGTGCACTGACGGCGCTTTCTCCATCCGATGATCCGGAAAAATGTTCCCTTCCTTTCGATAAAAACCGCAGTGGTTTTGTATTGGGTGAAGGCGCCGGCATTGTTGTCCTTGAGGAACTTGAGCATGCAAAAGCAAGAGGCGCAAAAATCTATGCAGAAGTTGTGGGATATGGATGTTCCGCAGATGCTTACCATATTACTTCCCCACTCGAAGACGGTGCAGGCGCAGCCCGCGCAATGCAGAATGCCATCGAGGATGCAGGGGTAGACAAAAACGAGATCACATACATCAATGCGCATGGTACTGCAACGCATCACAACGATCTTTTTGAGACCCGTGCCATTAAGTTACTGTTTGGGGATCATGCAAAGGACATTAAGATCAATTCTACAAAGTCCATGATCGGTCATCTTCTTGGCGCCGCAGGTGCGGTTGAATTTATCACCTGTGTCAAAGAGCTGGAAGAAGGATACATCCACCGTACAGTTGGTTATGAGACACCGGATGACGAGATGGATCTGAACTACTGTAAAGAAGAATACCACGAGTCATTTACCTATGCACTGTCAAACTCTCTTGGATTTGGCGGACATAACGCAAGTCTTCTGGTTCGCAAATACGAGGAGTAGAAGCTATGAGTATGACAACACAGGAAATTATGGAAATTCTGCCACACAGACATCCGTTTCTGCTGATTGATACGGTGGAAGAAGTGGAGCCGGGCGTGCGCGCGGTAGCAAAGAAAAATGTAACCTTCAATGAACCGTTTTTTGCCGGTCATTTTCCGGGAAATCCGGTTATGCCGGGTGTGCTGATCGTGGAAGCACTGGCACAGACCGGTGCGGTTGCGATTCTTTCGCAGCCGGAATGGAAAGGAAAGACGGCATATTTTGCAGGAATCAATAAAGCAAAATTCAAGCAGAAAGTTGTTCCGGGGGATACTCTGGTGCTTGAAACCGAAATTATCAAGGTGAAGGGACCGATCGGTGTGGGGCAGGCAACAGCAAAAGTAAATGGAAAACTGGCATGTTCCGCAGAACTGACATTTGCAATCGGATAGGGGAAAGGCAATGTTTTTTAATAAAAAATATATCAAAGTAAATCACAACGAAGAACCAGAAAAAACACAGGCAGAAGAGCCAAAGCAGGAAGAGGCAAAGGAAGCAGCACCTGTTGTAGAGACCGTTACCTGTAAAATCTGCAAAAAAGAACTGGATAAACAGCGTGTCATCAAAAATAAATATGTCTGCTACGAGTGCGGATATTATTTCCGTGTCCGCACCAAAAACCGTATTCGTATGGTGGCGGATGCAGGCACTTTTGAAACCTGGGATAATGATCTTAAGACCGGAAATCCGCTGAATTTCCCGGAATACGAAGAAAAAGTTGCCGCAACACAGGAAAAACCGGATTAAACGAAGCGTAACCATGGGAAGTTGTACAATCAACGGAGAGAAGACAGTTCTCGGTGTGATTGATGCCCGTTTCATGATGGGAAGTATGGGACACGTAGTCGGTGAGCGAATTACACGTGCAATGGAAAAGGCAACGGAACAGAAACTTCCGGTGATCTTATTCTGCTGTTCCGGTGGTGCACGTATGCAGGAGGGAATTATTTCCCTGATGCAGATGGCAAAGACTTCTGCAGCTGTAAAACGGCATTCGGATGCAGGACTTCTTTATATTCCGGTTCTGACAGATCCGACAACCGGTGGTGTGACCGCAAGTTTTGCAATGCTTGGAGATATTATCCTTGCAGAGCCGGGAGCGCTGATTGGTTTTGCCGGGCCGCGTGTGATTGAGCAGACCATCGGGGAGAAGCTTCCGGATGGATTCCAGAGAGCTGAGTTTCAGCTGAAACACGGATTTGTGGATGCAATTGTAGAGCGTGAAGAGTTAAAAGATACGCTGGGGAAAATTCTTCGTCTGCATCGTCCGACCGAAGGCTATGCAAACTTTGATCCGGCACATGACGATGACCGTTATGAGCCGACCGAACTGATGCGCGAGAGAAATACGTTTTCCAGACCGTTAGAACCGTGGGATAAAGTGATGGCGGCACGTCAGATGAAACGTCTGGCATCTGTCGATTATATGGGGCAGATTTTTGACGAATTCATGGAATTGCACGGAGACCGTTATTTCCGTGATGATCCGGCAATTGTCGGTGGTATTGCCTATCTGGATGGACAGCCGGTAACCGTGATCGGGGTGCATAAGGGAAAAGATTTAAAGGACTGCAAGGAACGCAACTTTGGTATGCCTTCGCCGGAAGGATACCGCAAAGCAATCCGTCTGATGAAGCAGGCAGAAAAATTCAATCGGCCAATCATTACTTTTGTAAATACATCCGGCGCATATCCGGGAAAAGAAGCCGAGGAGAACGGACAGGGTGAGGCAATTGCAAGAAACCTTTATGAAATGTCCGGAATCCAGGTGCCGATTCTTTGCCTGATGATTGGCGAAGGCGGCAGTGGCGGAGCTCTTGCCCTTGCGGTTGGTAATGAAGTATGGATGATGGAAAATGCCACCTATTCGATTCTTTCTCCGGAAGGATTTGCTTCCATTCTCTGGAAGGATGGAAAACGTGCAAAAGAAGCGGCAACTGTCATGAAGATCACGGCGCAGGATCTGAAAGAACTGTCTGTTGTGGATAAGGTGATTCCGGAGTATGGCGGAGCGGATGACGATGCGCTGACTTCGATTGCGGCATGGATGAAAGGAAATATGAAAGAATTTTTACGTGCACAGAATGACAAGAGTGGTAAGCAGCTTGCACAGGAGCGGTATGATCGCTTCAGAAAGTTCTAATTGTTCCATAGAGGAGAAGCATAAAATGAAATTTTTAGGAACCGGAAGTGCGCTTCCGAAAAAAGTTGTAAGCAATGATGACCTGGCTCAGGTTATGGACACTTCAGATGAGTGGATTCGTTCCCGTACCGGGATTGGCATGCGCCATATTGCAGTGGAAGAGACAACAACTTCCATGGCGGTAGAGGCGGCAGAGAAAGCACTTGCAGATGCAAAAATATCCGGATGTGAAATTGATCTGATTATCGCGGGAACCATTTCCCCGGATTACATATTTCCATCGCTGGCGTGTGAAGTACAGGCTGCAATTGGAGCAAAAAGTGCAACGGCATTTGATCTGAGTGCGGGATGTTCCGGATTTTTATTTGCACTGGCTACGGCGGATGCCTATTTCCGTACCGGACGTTACGAACATGCACTGGTTATCGGGGCAGAAACCCTGTCAAAATGATGAACTGGGCAGACCGCAGTACCTGTGTGCTTTTCGGGGATGGGAGCCGGAGCTGCTGTAGTTAGTGCAGAAGGCAGCCAGCTGCTTTCCATGGTGCAGGGATCAGATGGCGCCGGTGGCATGGCATTGCATTGTGAGAACCGTCCGGTGAATAATCTTTACCGCCAGCTTGGTGCACAGCATTATGCGTTCACCCAGATGGATGGGAGAGAGGTTTATAAGTTTGCCGTGCGCACGGTTCCAAAGGCGGTCAGTGAAGCACTTGAACAGGCAGAACTTCCAATTGAAGATGTAAAATATTTTCTGCTTCACCAGGCAAATATCCGGATTATTGAGTCAGTGGCAAAGCGTCTGCATCAGCCAATGGAAAAATTCCCATGTAATTTACAGAAGTGTGGAAATGTTTCGGCCGCAAGCGTACCTATTTTACTTGATAATGTCCACAAACATGGTATGATAAGCGGGGGCGATAAAATCGTATTAGCTGGATTTGGTGCCGGACTTACCTGGGGGGCATGTGCAGTCGAGTGGTAGGTCACACCAGATCATGAAGGAGTTTAACATGACGCTGGAAGAGACCTTAAATGATCTTCTTGTAAAATTATTCAAGGATATTCTGGAGATTGAGGCGAAAAGCCTGATCACAGAAGAGTTTAAAGATATCAGTTATAATGATATGCATATTATCGAGGCAGTGGGAATTGATGAGCCGCGAAATATGAAAACCGTTGCAAAACTGATGTCCGTTACAACAGGCACACTCACGAAAGCAATGGATGCCTTGTGTGAGAAAGGATATGTTGTCCGGGAACGGAGTACGCGGGATAAAAGAGTAATAAAGCTGCGCCTGACAGATAAAGGGAAAGCTGCCTATTATCATCACGAACAGTTTCACCGCCAGATGATTAAAAATGTTGCGGATGAGATGAACGATTCCGAAAAAGAGATACTTGTCTTTGCCCTGGCAAAACTGGTGGATTACTTTAAACTGACCTACTATGATACGGACGAGGAATCCGAATTCGTTGACTGGTCGAAAATAAGCAGGGATAAATAAAATATATACTTATTTAGTGTTATAACCGGGCGGTTCAGAATGCAAGTTTTGAATCGCTCTGTTTCATTTTGTACTCAAAAAGCCGCTTTATTACGCCGTAGTGGTAGAAAATTACAATAATAAAGAATTTTCTATTGCAAAATCCTGCATTTTTCGTTACAATAAAAAAGGTTGTTGTAGAAACAGGCAACAGATTATGAACAGAACATGACGATTCGGGATTTTACTGGTTCCGGACGTTAAAAATTAATATTAAGGAGATAGAGAAATGGGTTATGTTGATGAAGTACTCGAAGTAGTAAAGAAGAAAAACGCAGATCAGCCTGAGTTCTTACAGGCAGTAACAGAGGTTCTTGATTCTTTAAGACCTGTGATCGATGCAAATGAGGAATTATACAGAAAGAATGCGATTCTTGAGAGAATCACAGAGCCGGATCGTCAGATCATGTTCCGTGTTCCTTGGGTAGATGACAACGGACAGGTTCAGGTAAACAGAGGTTTCCGTGTACAGTTCAATAATTCCATTGGACCATACAAGGGAGGTTTAAGACTTCATCCTTCTGTAAACCTGGGTATTATCAAGTTCTTAGGTTTCGAGCAGGTATTTAAGAATTCTCTTACAACACTTCCAATCGGTGGTGGTAAAGGTGGTTCTGATTTCGATCCTAAGGGTAAATCTGACAGAGAGATCATGGCATTCTGCCAGAGCTTCATGACAGAACTTTGCAAATATATCGGAGCAGACGTTGACGTACCGGCCGGAGATATCGGAACAGGTGCAAGAGAGATTGGCTTCTTATTTGGACAGTATAAGAGAATTTGTGGATCATACGAAGGTGTGCTGACTGGTAAGGGTCTTACCTATGGTGGATCTCTTGCACGTACACAGGCTACCGGATATGGTCTGTTATATCTTACTAACGCATTATGGAAAGATCATGGTATGAGCCTTGAGGGAAAGACAGCAGCAGTTTCCGGATCTGGTAACGTTGCTATCTACGCAATCGAGAAGGCACAGGAGTTAGGTGTTAAGGTTGTAACATGTTCTGATTCTACCGGATGGATTTATGATCCAAACGGAATTGATGTTGCTCTTCTTAAGGAAGTTAAGGAAGTTAAGCGTGCCCGTCTTACTGAGTATGCAGCTGCTAAGTCAACTGCTGAGTATCATGCAAAGCAGAACGGTGAGCACGGTGTATGGCAGTACAAGGTAGATCTTGCTCTTCCATGTGCGACTCAGAATGAGTTAGACATTGAGGATGCCAAGATGCTCGTTGCTAACGGTGTTACATCTGTAACAGAGGGTGCTAACATGCCTACAACTCTTGAGGCTACAAAGTATCTTCAGGAGAATGGTGTTCTCTTCGTAGGTGGTAAGGCTGCCAATGCCGGTGGTGTTGCTACATCTGCACTTGAGATGAGCCAGAACTCTGAGAGACTTTCCTGGACATTCGAAGAAGTTGACGGAAAGCTTAAGGGAATCATGGAGACTATTTATGCTAACATCAGCGATGCTGCTAAGAGATACAATGCAACCGTTGGTGGAAAGACAGATTATGTAGCAGGTGCTAATATTGCCGGATTTGAGAAGGTAGTAGATGCTATGCTTGCTCAGGGTGTTTGCTAATTGTATATTTCCAAATAAAAGGAAAAGTCCTGTAAACGATGCGTTTATGGGACTTTTCTTTTATACATGTAAAACTAATTATAAAGAAGTAGATGTGCAAAAAATGAGAATAAACGGTTGCGCGTTTGTGCAATTTTTCGTATTTTTTCTCAAAACTAGGAATATAGTACCGTAGAACTGACCAGAAAAACGCAGGAACTTTTTTCGACTTTGTGCACACTTATCCGGCCGTCCATGGTATTATAATAACCGTAAAAACCCCCCCAATACATTATATAGTTTTTGCTATACCCCATAGTAAAAATACCTTCTCCTAAAAAGACAGCGTTCGAAGCTGTCTTTTTTATTTTGTTTTCACTTATACAAAATAACCAAAAACGAGTCATACTTTTTTGAGGTTTGTGCACACTTTCGCAGGGGTTCATGGTATTATAATAACCGTAAAACCCCCAATACATTATATATAGTTTTGCTATACCCATAGTAAAATACCTCTCCTAAAAGGCAGCGTTCGAAGCTGTCTTTTTTATTATCTGAAATTATTCAAAAATTTTATTCTGAAAGATATTTCCCCATGATGAATCGTGTATATAATAGTTGGAAACAGGAGGGCAGGCATGAAAAAAACAAATGACACTCCAATGGAAGATTTTCAGGCATTATATAACCGACAGGTGAATCGTGTTTATAGACTGGCACTGATTATGCTGGGCAGCCAAAGTGATGCGGAAGACATGGTACAGATGGTATTTCTGAAAGTCTGGGAGAAAAAAATAAGTTTCCGGGACACAGATCATGAAACGGCATGGATTCTGACCGCAACGAAAAATCAGTGCAAAGATGTACTGAAAAGTTATGAGCGGAAACATTGCGGTACACTCGAAGAGATGCCGGAACCAGGTATTGCATCGGAAAACCATATGGAAAATGTTGTGTGGCTGGCATTGGAGTCGTTGGAACCAAAATACCGGATTCTGCTGTATCTGTATTATTATGAAGGCTATTCCATACGGGAACTGACTGCGATTCTGAAACGAAAAGAAAGTACATTGCAGACGCAGCTTGCTGCAGGACGCAGGAAATTGAAAGAAGAGCTCAAAAAAGCAGGGGAGATTCCACAAAATTGGGAAAGGGAGGGAAAATAAAATGATGAGTGATCCTGAAAAATGGGAAGAAATTTTCAAATATACGATTGATCAGACGTCACCGGATCAGGAACGGAAAGAACAGATGTGGAACCGGCTTCAGAGTACAATTTCAGGAAGAGGACAGAAGCGGAAGCAGGTCATACGATCCGGGTGGCAGCCACATGGCCGGAAAACATTTGCAGCGGCATTGGCCGGAACCTGTGTGATTGCAGTCTGCCTGTTAACCGGCGTAGGTGTCAATGCCGCAACGGATGGTGCATTATTGGATTCTATCCGGGAATTTTGCGGACTTCCGGTACAGCAGAAGAAAGCGGCAGACGAAGGATTGAAGCTGAAAAATGAAGTGTATGCACCGGAACTGGCAGGATGTTCTGAAAAATATGTGGTATTTGCCAATGAACGCGCACTGATAGTATATGGACGGCAGGAAAAAAAGCTTCTGGCGGCACTGGATCTGCAGGCAATGGACTGCAATTATTTTAATACCGACAGTATCCATACCCGTGCGCTGCTGCAGAAAGACACGATATATATTTTTAATGAGAAAAAGGAACAGCAGCCAACGCAGATGTATGTGTATGATCTTAAAAAGACTGATGTATCATCCGCGCTTTCTGTGACGGAGGATGTTCGAAAACTGGAACTGGTTTACCGGGAGTGGAAAACGTTTTCCGCAGAAAATTCCCTGGACACATTTTCTGGTATGGCAGACGGGGACTACTGGAACAGTCTGATAAATTCCGGTAAAGATGGGAAAGAAACGGGCGTTTACAGTCAGCAGTGTATTGTATGGACGGATAGGGCTGGCAGACAGTACCGCAGTGCTTTAGTTATTATCGGTGGAGATGATTATGAACTGTATTCCTGCCCGGCGGATGACACGGAGAAAATTTCGAAGGAAAAGCTTTTGGTACAGACGTATTCTGATGAGATACAGACGGAAACTGCGACGGAAGAGAATACGCAGCATACAGGACTGCCGGAATTTGCTTATCAGGGAGACGATGAAATTATGAAACTTGTCTGTGATTACATGATTAAAAACAGAAACGAGTATGAATATCTGGAAAACGGTGGAATTTATATTTATGTGCCGGAGCCGGTCATTGTGAAAACAGTCAGAACCGGAAATGATCTGTTTATTTTTGGAAATTTCTGGTGGGAAACATACTACCGGAACGGAAATACGCTGATGAGTGACAGTGGAAGTGAAATGCCTGCACGGTTACATTTTGTTTCGTATGGAAATGGCAGTTATATTTTTAAGGATAAAGAAGTGGCAGGGGACGGATCTTACTATGGCACAAGTATTCGTGAATTCTGCGAAGGATATCAGGTAGATCCGCAGAAACTGATGGATACCACGGAGGCACATAAAAAAATTCGTATAAAAATGCTTCGTGATTATGTAAAGCAGAATCATCTAGACATCCAATATTACAAAGATTACGGCTGGGATCCGGTGGCACTGGATAAATAATAAAAGAAAAAGGACTTGTCACAGAATAAAAATTATGCTATAATTCCAAATTGTCAGAGTGCTTTGCATTCTGATGGAAATGGGCAGATTCCCGAGTGGCCAAAGGGGACAGACTGTAAATCTGCTGCAAATTGCTTCGGTGGTTCGAATCCACCTCTGCCCATTCTTTTAAGACCGACATTGTGTCGGTCTTTTTTTGTGCAGATTATTAAAAAATGAAATAAGGTATTGTTGGAAAATCTTAAAAAGAATGCGCATAAAGCATAAGCGATTATGCGGATAAAATAATAAAATATTGTCAGTCGCGGTGCGCACAGCGCGCAGTAGATTCACGCTCGATCAGCTTAGGACGCAGCAGCGTTTTGCTGATCGGGATATGATGGATCAGGGAATTTAAAATATCGTAAGCGCAACGGCCAAGTTCGTTGCGTTCCTGGCGGATTGTGGTAAGCGGCGGGTCAAAAGTGGCAGCAATGGATATGTCGTCAAAACCAACAACACTGACGTCTTCCGGCACGCGGAATCCGCGCTTCGTACATTCGTCAATGACACCTTTGGCAATCAGATCATTGCCGCAGACCACGGCAGTGGCACCGGCGGAAAGAAATCCGGGAACATGATATTTGGCACTGTCGGATACATAGTAGCCGTAAGCTGTCAGATCCTTCTGTACAGGAAGTGAAGCAGCAGCCATAGCACTTTCGAATGCCTCCTGCCGCTGGTCAGAAACCAGTGAGTATAAGGAACCGTTTAAGAATGCAATGTTTTTATGCCCGAGATTAACCAGATGATTTACTGCCATGGTGATGCCTTCGTAGCTGTCGGTTCCAAGATAGCAGACATTTGGATTTCCGGAGATGAAATTGTCAAAAAGCACAGTTGGCATGGTAGTGTTTTCCAGCTGCTTGATCCAGGAATCATGCAATGCAAGACCCATCAGAAAGGCTCCGCAATAGCCGTTTTTCAACAGAAAGGTATCGTATTTTTCCTCTTCCTGAAATGCCGGGGTGATGGGGAGAATATCAACATCCCATTTGCGGCGGAACACATTCTGTTTGAAACCGAGAACTATGTCATATCCGAATTCATCAATTGTTTCGTAATTCATGTTTTCTATGAAAATGCAAAGCTTGCGGTTTTCCACTTTCTTGGAACGCTTGGTGCTGTATCCCATCTCCACAGCGGTATCGAGAACCATCTGCCGCAGCTCATCACTTATGTCACTTGCGCCGTTTAAACCTTTGGAGACTGTGCTTACAGAAACTCCAAGACGATTGGCAATATCTTTGATTGTAGCCATATATTTTCTCCTGTGATTTCTTATGTTTAAATGATTATAAATCAGTTTGGGAAACTGTGCAATTCTTTCTCAAAAAAAGTTTCGAAAAAACAGAGCAATAATGTTGTGAATATATACAAAAACACGATATAAAATACGTGAAAAGTGGGGAAAATGGTGTCCGAAAACGCAAAATCATTGACAAAATGACGTAGAGAAACTAAAATTAAGACAGATACGAAAAAACACGAAACAATCCGAAAAGATTTTTAGATGGTTTTTCCAATAATCCGAAGGAGAATTCGTGATTTAAAAGACGGGGTGAAGAATCTTGGAAGGACAGGAAGTAGCAAGAGGTTCCGGAATCCTTCTTGCAGTATCAAGCCTACCGTCAGAGTATGGTATTGGCACTCTGGGTGATGCAGCATTCCATTTTGTGGATCTGCTGGTGGATCTGAAACAAAAGTACTGGCAGGTGCTTCCTGTCGGACCTACAAGTTTTGGGGATAGCCCATATCAGAGCTTGTCGGCATTTGCCGGAAATCCTTATCTGATTGATCTGGATCAGCTTGCCAGAGAAAAGCTTCTGACGCCGGAGGAAATCCGGAGCCATTACTGGGGAACACAGAAATCTGCCATTGATTATGCAGCACTCTTTGAAAACAGGACGCTGGTTCTGCAGAAAGCATTTGGTCGGTTTGACGAACACGAACCGGAATTTCAGCAGTTTGTAGAAGAAAACAGGGACTGGGTCGAAGATTATGGACTGTATATGGCACTGAAAGTATCCAATGGAAACCAGAACTGGCAGAGCTGGCCGGAAAATATTCAAAAAAAACAACCGGTTGCGCTTGCAAAGTGCCGAAAAGAGATGTATAATAACATCATGTTTTGGGTGTTTTGCCAATACAAGTTCTTCCAGCAGTGGGGAAAACTTAGGGAATATGCCAACAGCAAAGGAGTCCAGCTGATCGGAGATGTACCATTTTATGTGGGAAAGGACAGCGTGGATACCTGGATGCATCCGGAACAGTTTTTACTGGATGAGAATGGCGAAGCTGCTTATGTGGCAGCTGCAATTCCGGATAAGTTTTCCGAAACAGGTCAGGTATGGGGAAATCCACTGTATAACTGGCCTCTCATGCAGGAGGATGGGTTTTCCTGGTGGAAACGAAGAATGCAGATCAGTACAAAGCTCTTTGATGTAATCCGGATGGATCATTTCATCGGGTTCGTCAAAAATTATATGGTTCCGAAAGATGCCACGGATGCTTCAGGCGGACGGTGGATGAAGGGACCGGGGCGCAAACTGACTGACGCTTTGAATTCCGTTTTGAATGGAACAACAGTGATCGCCGATGATTACGGCGGCAAGGCATTGATACCGGGAGTGAAAAAACTCCTTGCAAAGACAGGGTGGCTGGACACAAAAGTTCTGATGTTTGCATTTGACGGAGATCCGTCCAATGAACATCTGCCACATAATTATCCGGGAAGCCACACAGTGGTATACGCGGGAACGCATGACAATGATACGATTGTAGGATATTTCAGGGACAAGACAGAATATGAACTGGCTTATCTGTATGAATATCTCAACATCAGCAGTCAGGAAGAAATCCCGGATGCACTGATCCGGTGTGCATACGCAAGTATTGCAGATATCGCGATCATACAGATGCAGGATTTGCTGAAACTCGGGAACGAGGCAAGAATGAATGCACCGTCTACCGTGGGGTATAACTGGCGGTGGAGATTGAACAAAGAACAGCTCGCGGAAAGCCGCCGGGCGTGGATACGGAATCTTGCGGCGGTATACCGCAGATGACGCAGAAATTACGATATAGAGCGCAGAGGCGCTTTATATAGATACTTTTGAACTATCATTTTTGAAAAAAGGAGAGGAAAACGATGAAAAGAAAGTATTAGCAGCAATGCTTGTTGCAGCAATGACAGCTACAATGTTCGCTGGATGCGGCAGCAAGGACAACGGAGCATCTAATGATGGAACACAGGCAGCAAACAATGGAAGCACTTCCGAGTCAGCAGAACCAGTTGATGTAAAACTTACTGTTATGGGACCTTCCGAGGATCAGGATGATGCACAGGGGGCATGGTTAAAGACAGAGTGTGAGGCATTTAACGAGGAACATCCGGAGTGGAACATTACATTTGATTATGTAACATGTTCAGAGTCTGATGCAAAAGACACCGTATTACAGGATCCTGCAAGTGCAGCGGATGTATTCATGTACGCAAATGACCAGATTGCTGATCTGGTTGATGCCGGAGCATTAACAAAGCTTGGTGGAGATGCAGCAGAATATGTTAAGAGCTCTAACTCAGAAGCTATGGCAGCAACTGTTACATACAACGGAGATATTTATGGTGTTCCTTATACATCAAATACATGGTTTATGTATTATGATAAGAGAGTCTTCTCAGAAGATGATGTAAAGAGCCTTGATACAATGCTTGAAAAAGGAAAAGTTTCTTTCCCATTTGACAACGGCTGGTATCTTGCTTCCTTCTATGCAGCAAACGGATGTACAATCTTCGGAGACGGTACAGATGCATCTAAGGGATATGACTTCGGCGGAGACAACGCTGTAGCAGTAACAAAGTACATTGTTGACTTATTCAACAACAAGAATTTCGTAATGGACAATAACGATGGATCCCTTGGTCTTGCCGGATTAAAGGATGGATCTGTAAATGCTTACTTCAATGGTAACTGGAACTATGATGCAGTAGTTAAGAACCTTGGTGAGGAGAACGTTGGTGTTGCAGCCCTTCCTACAATCAACGTTGACGGAAAAGACTGCCAGCTGAAGGCATTCCTTGGTTCTAAGGCTATTGGTGTTAACCCGAACTGCAAGAATCAGGAAGTTGCTGTTAAGCTTGCTGCATACTTAGGAAGCGAAGACGCACAGTTAAAGCATTTTGAGTTAAGAAAGCAGGCTCCTGTTAATACAAACCTTGCTTCTAACGAAGAAGTTGCCAAGGATGCAGTTGCATCAGCTTTGGCAAACGTAGCAGCAAATTGCTCTATCGCTCAGCCAATCATCCCAATGCAGGCTTACTGGGATGCAGCTACACCATTCGGTGATGCATTCGTACACGGTGCTGAAGGACAGATCACAGCAGACAATGCTAAGGAAAAGACAGAAGCATTAAACGAGCAGTTAAACAGCTCACTCACAGAGTAATCTTTTCCCAAAAGGAAAAGACAAAAGAAACAATTCCAAGGTTCTGGGGATTCCCCGGAATCTTGGAATACATGAGTCTATAAATATGGCATAGAGTAACATGTGCCGGGAGGATAAGTATGATAGGTGCAAACAAAAAGAAGTCGGACTTCGCTACACCGTACACTGTATCCAATGCGCTTACGAAGGGCGGGGCTGCAGTTAAGTTATCAGCGCTTATAATGGGATTGGGAAACATCGCCCACAAGCAGATTATCAAAGGTTTAATTTTTTTGGCAATTGAGATTGGCTATATTATGTTTATGGTCAATGCAGGTGCATATTATCTTTCCATGCTTCCTTCATTAGGATGGAGAAAACAGGAAGAGGTATTTAATGAACAGAAACAGATTGAAAGTGTGAATGGAGCGCTTGCTCTGAGAAATCAAATTAATGAATTGATTGATGGAATTTGTAAAGAAGGATACAAGAATATTTGTTGGCTCGGTATCGGTGGAACATATGCATCTTGCCTCCAGGCAGAGGTTCATATGAAAGAAAAATCAAAACTTTCATTTTTTGTTGAAAACGCAGCAGAGTATTTGACAACTGGAAATAAAAAAGTTGGAGAAGGAACTATTGTAATTATTTCGTCTGTTACAGGAACAACTTCTGAAATCGTAGATGGAGTAAAAAAAGCACAGAAGAGTGGAGCAAGGGTGATTGGTTTTATTGATGTTGCTACTGCAGAACTTGCAAAACTTGTAGACTATGTGATTACATATCCTGCCAATGAACAATTGAAATTTTATATGGTAGCAGATAGATTTATGTACAATGCAGGAGAATTTCCAGAATATGAGGATTTATACAAGGAGTTGGATCAGTATTTGGCAACTGCACTTGTGGAAGTTGAAAAGGAAGCAGATGCTTTCGGAGAAGAATTTGCAAATCGTCATAAGGACGACAAAATTCATTATTTTGTTGGGGCTGGGAACCAGTATGGTGCCACATATTCTTATGCAATGTGTTATTGGGAAGAACAGCATTGGATTCGTACAAAATCTATCCACAGTGCAGAATTTTTCCATGGAATGTTAGAAATAATTGACAAAGACACACCAGTTACAGTATTTATTTGGGGAAGATTCTCAGAGATCATTGAGCGAGCGCGTTGCAAACTTCTTGCCACGCATTTGTGGAAAATACAATATTATTGATACCAAGAAATTTGAATTAAAAGGAATTAGTCCAGAGTACAGAGGATATATATCACATTTAGTGATGCATGCGGTAACACAGAGAATTGATGCACATATGGAAAAAGTCAATTGTCATCCTATGGAAATCAGAAGATATTACAGACGTCTGGACTATTAAGGTGGCAAAATGGACAGAAAGATAAGAGTAGCAGCAATAGGAGATAATTGTATTGATTATTATGATTCATTGAATGAATCATATCCAGGGGGAAACCCAGTGAATGTTGCTGTATACATAAAACGATTAGGTGGAGAAAGTTCTTATACAGGTGCTGTTGGAACTGATTCATTCGGAAAAATCATGATAAGTGCAATTCAAAATAAAGGAGTCGATACTTCTCATATTCAAGTGCTGGATGGAAAAACCGCAGTTACACATGTTGACATTGTAGATGGAGATAGAGTGTTTGGAAAATATGAAGAAGGTGTTTTGGCAGACTTTAAGCTAAGAGAACAAGACATTTCCTTTATAAAGAAACATGATTTAGCGGTTACAGGAATTTGGGGAATGATTGAAGATGAGCTTCCACTTATTTCGAAAGAAATTCCAGTTGCATTTGATTTTGCAAATAAATTTGCAAATCCAATTGTTGAGAAAGCGATTCCATATGTGACATATGCATTCTTCTCTTTTGACGAGGAATCACGCAATGAGTTTAGACAGAAATATCATAGCATGGGCTTAAAAGAAAAGAAAATTGTACGGAACAATTAAAGGAATTCATGAAAGCAATGCAACAAAAAGGACCTAAAGTCATTATTGCAACATTGGGGAAAAATGGAAGCATTGGGTATGATGGAAATTCTTGGTATCGATTTGGAATCATAGAGTGTAAAGTTGTTGATACAATGGGTGCAGGCGACAGTTTTATTGCCGGATTTTTATATGGGATTTTGAATGGATTGAATGTTCAAGATTCGATGGAAGCAGGAGCTCAGAATAGTGCGGTAACAATAGGGTATCAAGGGGCATGGTAGAAGGAGAATATAACAAATGAGAAAAAAATAGTGGCAATTTTATTGACAGCTGCGATGGTAATGGGTATTGCAGCATGCGGAAATCAAAGTGAAAGCAATAAAGAGGCAAAAAAAGCGATAATACAATTACAGTATGGTGTTGGGACAAAACATTTAATATTTTTGCAATGGAAGAAGCTGCAAAAATTTATCAAGAAGATCATCAAGGTGTGAAAATTGATATTGTCGAAGTTGGAGATGTATGGAATGCTTATGTTGGCAGTCTTAATATGTACATTGCCTACCGCCTTAGAGCGTGTCTGAAAAATCATTTCCGCAATCTGCAAACATATCAATGTA
>ENA-OQKA01000212-OQKA01000212.1-human-gut-metagenome-genome-assembly--contig:-NODE-212-length-17519-cov-3.172263_pt1 | contig 17519 bp, 18 predicted proteins | sample MGYA00242644_ERZ504789 | MGnify/ENA primary metagenome ERZ504789 (study PRJEB26092, sample SAMD00036423) | human gut metagenome | host: Homo sapiens | study: EMG produced TPA metagenomics assembly of...
TTTTCCATTGTTATTTTTTGTTCATAATTTATTTACAAATCTCTCATAAACTCCACACACCGGCGTCATAATTGCAAACTATACTTTAGTCATACCTAAGAAATAAACTTTTTCTTTTTTCATAATCCTCGCACCGCAAGGCGCGAGGTCCTCCCTTTTTTAGAGATTAATTTTTTCTCATAACACATAAAAAGAGCTGTCCTGTCCGGACAGCTCTTTTGCTTACTCTTTGATTTCCATCTTAATGGCATTCCAATACGCGGAAAAAGCACTGGGAACTGCATAGTTTTCCACTGCTTTCTGTGCCTCAGTAAATAAAATATTTTCTTTTGGTGCCGTAGTTTCTTCTACGAGAACCACATAGGCATGCATATGCCACTCCACATGGGAAAAAATGTGTCTGGCCGGTGCAAGTGCCTGTATCCGTATCGGTGAAAACCCCTGGTTTTTCACATATTCCAAAGCCTCCTGCTGCTCTAAGATACCCGAAACATTTAAAAGTTCATACAGGCCTGCTAAAAGCCCCTTCGCCGGCCGCTTGCGCAATGCCACATGTTCTCCGTCCCGGATGACAAACACCGTGCGCTCCTCGATTCTGCGCGCTTTTGCCCTGGTTTTCACCGGAATCGTGTCAATTTTATCCTGCAAACGTGCCTCACAGAATCCATACCATGGACATTCCGGACAATGCGGTGCCCCATTCGGCACACACACCATTGCGCCTAACTCCATCAGTGCCTGGTTAAATTTGCGCGGAATCAGACCATTCGTTACTTCCGTTTCCATCATCGCCTGCAGGCTGCGCTCCATCGCACTGCGGACCGACTGCTTCATGATATCCGAATCATCTGCGCACACACGGGAAATCACCCGCAGCACATTCCCGTCCACCGCCGGAACCGGCCGGTTATAGGCAATCGAAGCTATCGCTCCTGCCGTATAGCTTCCGATGCCTTTCAGGCGAAGCAGTTCTTCCACCGTATCCGGAATTGTCCCGCCATACTGCTCCATAATCTGTTCCGCTGCGGCATGCAGATTCCGGACACGGTTGTAGTAACCAAGTCCTTCCCACAGTTTCAGATAACGATCCTCCGGACACGCGGCAAGCGCCTCCACATCGGGAAGCGCCTCCATAAACCGTGCAAAGTAAGGTTTAACGGCTTCTACCCTTGTCTGCTGTAACATGATCTCAGAAATCCATACTTTATATGCCTTCGGATCATCTCTCCATGGGAGTACGCGGGCATGCCCATCAAACCAGTCCTGCAATGGCTTTACCAGCTTCTTTAATTCAAAATCCGCTACCATATTACACCCGCAGGAAAAACGCACGATATCCCGGAATCTCAAATCCACCATTCAATGCAATTTTTTCTCCGGTGATCAGGTCGGTGGCTTCCGCTGCTCCGGCATCAAATCCTGCATAAAACGGACTGTCTGCCGCATTGACCGCAACGTAGACGCGTTCCCCTTCCCATTCTCTTTCAAACACGCACTGTCCATTGGTCAGAACTTTAGATATAAAGTTTCCATACTGCAGTGCTTTGGACTGTTTCTTTGCCTCTGCCAGTTTGGAAATCCACTCTGTCAGATCATTCCACTCCGGTTTCTCAAACGCTGGACGAAGTGCCGGATCTCCATCTTCTTTGCGTCCTTCTGCGCCCCACTCACTTCCGTAATATACGCATGGGATTCCCGGCATCCCAAAAGCAAGCGCGTAAATCAGCGGCAGATGATTTTTATTGGTCAGAATGGAGGCCACACGGGTCACATCATGATTATCCACGAAAGACAACAGGTGTTTTCCCTTATATAACGTCCAGTTTTCCGGTCCGAACTGACGAAGCAGTGAATGATTGATCTCAAACATGTTCATGCAGTTAAAGCTGGAATACAATCCCTTGTAACACTCATAGTTCGTCACCGAATGCAGCATTTCATCGTTCATCAGCTGGTTATAATCCCCATGCAGTGTCTCTCCGACAAGGAAAAAGTCCGGTTTTAATTCATTACAGAAACTGCGCAGTCTGCGCACAAAATCATGATCCAGACAATATGCCACGTCCAGCCGCAGTCCGTCAATATCAAATTCGTCTACCCATCCTTTGATGGCAGAAAAGATATGCTGGATCACCTCTTCATTGCGCAGGTTCAGTTTGACCAGATCATAGTTTCCTTCCCAGCCCTCATACCATAAGCCGTCATTGTAGTTGGAATTTCCGTCAAAGGCAATGCGTCCGAACCAGTTCACATAAGGGGACTGCTCCCGGTTTTTCAAAACATCCTCAAATGCCCAGAACCCTCTTCCCACATGGTTGAATACACCGTCAAGTACCACGCGGATTCCTTCTTTGTGCAGATTGTTGCATACATTTGCGAAATCCTCATTTGTACCCAGGCGGGTATCAATCTTTGTATAATCTCTGGTATTGTATCCATGTGTGTCCGACTCAAATACCGGAGAAAAATAAATGGCATCGGCCCCTAATTTTTTAATATGAGGAATCCAGTCATTTACTTTTTCAATTCTATGTTCCAGCACACCGTCATTTTCAAATGGTGCTCCGCAGAACCCAAGCGGATAAATCTGATAAAAAACACTTTCGTAAGCCCACATATATTTATTAATTCTCCTTTCGGCTTTCTATCATTTTATGTTACATTTCATCCGGCATGATAATGGCCGCAATGATGTATGCAATCAGTCCACTGCCGCCCGCAAGTGTAAAGATCACCCAGATCAGACGAATCACGGTCGGATCTACGTCAAAATAGTTTGCGATTCCGCCACATACTCCACAAACCTTTTTATCTGTACTGCTCTTGTATAATCTTTTCTTCATAGTATTTCCCTCTTTTCTGAAAATCTGCAATTGTCAGGATAGTTTCAGTATACACAATCCCGAATAAAATTTCCACTGTCCCTTCAACTGTTCATGCCTGGTTAAGAAAACTTTAAGGATTTTGCAAAATCCAAAGAATGCATAACAATTTGCAAGATAGATCGATGTTGTATGAACTGTTCTGTGATAAAATCAAGAAAATAATGAAAAGATTACCAGGAGGGGAGAGATACCATGCAAACCTGTACTTTAAACGGGAATAAAAACAGCACCGGATCCACTTTCCCGGATTCCGGCGCTGTCTTTTGTTTACAGATGTTCTTCCAGTAAAAGGACATCCCATTTTTTCAATTTCATTCCGTGTTCTGTCATCTTTCCGCTGATCATGTCTTTCTTTCCGGTCAGACTCTCCGGCAGAATCTGCTCCTCATCCGTAAAGTTCATGACAAAATAAAATCGCGTGGTATCACTGACACGTGTGACAACTTCAAGTCCGGTTTCTTCCGGGATACGGATGAAACTCTGGCCTCCTGGACTGCCTGATCCAAAATCTTTGCAAGCCCTTCTTCCTCAAACTGGGTTGCAATATAATATGTGGTACCTTTTCCGTATGTATTCTTCGATGCTGCCGGCATTCCCGCATAGAAATCTTCCTCATAAGAGGCAAGTGCTTTCGCACCTTCTAAATGCATCACATCGCACAGAAGACCACATGCTGCCGTACTGCCGTCTGCAAACTTTGCCTTATTTTTCTGTTCCGGTGCAAGGGCATCAATCTCCTCAACCCATACCCCCGCCATCTCGCGGAACGGTCCCGGATAACCGCCCAGATATACATTATCCGACTGTCCGACAATTCCGCTCATAAACGTAGTAATCAGAATACCGCCATTTTTCACAAAATTCTCCAGCGCTTCTTTCATACCATCCTTTACCATATAAAGCACCGGTGCCACAACAATCTTGTATTTTGAAAAATCCGCATCCACAGGAATCATATCCACACCAATATTCTTTTTGTAAAAATACTGATAGTACTGATGAATCTGATCCACATATTTTAAATCCTCGGACGGACCGCTGGTGTACTCCAATGCCCAGTAATTATCCCAGTCGAAAATCAGTCCGACTTCCGCTTCATTGCGTGATCCCAAAGTACGGTCTCCAAAGCTTTCCAGCTCCGCGCCAAGTTGGGCCACTTCACGGAATACACGGGTATTTTCATTTCCCACATGAGCGATCACTGCACCATGGAATTTCTCACATCCACCCACACTTCTGCGAAGCTGGAAGAACTGGATCGTGTCTGCCCCATGTGCCAGTGTCTGATAACTTTGTGCCCGCATCTGCCCCGGACGTTTCAGGGAATTGTATTTCTGCCAGTTCTGCTGACTTGGCGTCTGCTCCATCAGCATAAACGGCTCATCTTTTAAACCGCGCATCAGATCGTGTGTCATGGCAATGCTGCTCCACGGCGTATCATAGGAAGGATAATTATCCCAGGATACAACATCCATCTCCTTTGCCCATTTGAAATAATCAAGTCCTTTAAACGTTCCCATCAGATTTGTGGTAACAAATGCATCCGGTTTCACACTCTTTATAGCATCGCGCTCCATCTTGAAGCACGCTAACTGGCTGTCCGAATAAAATCTGCGATAATCAATAGAAATACCTGCAAAAGCAGTCTTTTCACTTCCGATTCCGTCACTTAATGCATTCGGAGGTACCACATCATCCCAGTCATAAACGGTATGTCCCCAGAATTCCATATTCCATGCTTTATTTAAGGCATCGATTGTCTTGTATTTATCTTTCAGCCACACACGGAATGCCTTCTGACAGTTCTCACAAAAACACTCGTTTCCATATTCGTTGCTGACATGCCAGCAGGTCACATGTGGATTGTCTGCATAGCGCTCTGCCAGTTTATATGCCAGTTCACGCGCATAATGTTTAAACACAAAAGAATTCGGGCAGGCATTGTGACGGCCGCCAAATTTGTGCTGTCTTCCTTCATAATCGGTAAACATCACTTCCGGATATTTGCGCACCATCCATCCCGGAAGGGCTGCCGTGGAAGTGGCAAATACGATATCGTAATTTTCTTTCGAAAGCATATCCACGATCTCGTCAAGCTCATCAAAATTATATTCATGCTCCGATGGCTGGATCTTTGCCCATGAAAATACATTGATTGTCGCGGTATTGATGTGTGCATCCTTAAAAATGCGCATATCTTCCTGCCAGATATCCTTCGTCCACTGATTCGGGTTGTAATCTCCTCCGTAGAGGATTCTCTTAAAATGCGTGCTCATAGTTTTCCTCCTGTTTTTTCATACTTGCACAGTCTGTAAAATGAACGGACAAAATAAAAGATTCTGAATATCTTATAACTTTTTTGTCCCATCCTTATTTTTCTCAATCATATATCATCACAGCAAAAAATTGTATAACAGGATAAACCAGTTTTTATAACATTTTGAAACTATTTTCTTTTGCATTGTTTTATGCTATGATACCAATAAAAATATCAGACAATTGCCTGATGCACTATCGTTAAAAAGGGGAAAACCATGCCTATCTATTTCAGCAATACCTTAAACCGGGAACCGTTCCAGTTTGATTCGGTCGGAAACCACTGGATGCAGGAATCCCTCCACCGCCCGCAGGGCTATCCACAGTACCATTATCTGCAGACCGAACAGGGCTGCGGGATCTTAACCATTGACGGAAACGAACTACTCCTTCCTGAAGGTCACGGAATTCTGATCACACCGCATGTCCCACATGCTTACCGGACTGCGGATCAGGGAGCCTGGATGACCTGTTTTGCCACCTTCGGAGGTACATTAGAAGCGCAGCTTTCACAAATATTTGGCAACGAGCGCATCCTCTTCACCGAAAAAGAAACGGCACTGGAAATCAGAGATCAGATTGATAAAGCTGTGACACATTTTGAAACCGAACCGAACAATCTCCGCCAGCTCTCCTGTGACTGTTATGCACTGTTGCTGCAGTTTTCCAATGGATTTTTCCACGCCAACACCAGCGATCCTGCGTGGGAAAAATACGTCCAGCCCGTGCTTCGGCTGATAGAAACACACTACATGGAGGATCTGACCGCCGAACAGCTCTGCCGCAACGTCTATGTATCCCCCCAGTATTTGTCTCGCCTGTTTGTGCGCTATCTTGGGTGCTCGGTCTATGAATATCTGACCAGTTACCGGATCACCAAGGCAAAAGAACTGCTGCTTATGCGCCGTGACCGCAAAATTCAGGAGATCGCACACGATGTCGGTTACACGGATTCCAGCCATTTTATCGTGATGTTTAAAAAACTTACCGGCATGACACCCGCACAGTTCCGCAGACAGTAAAAAACCGCCGGAGGCATCCTCCGGCGGTCTGGTATCTGTTCTTATGCGATATTGGTCGGTTTTCCCACATACTGCACTGCTTCCGCAGTATCATATACCAGGGGAATTCCGTAAAACTCTTCGTAAATCTGTTTCCATACAGCAGCATTTTTCCTGCGCATCGCATCCACATTTTCTGCCTGTGTTTTCTGTGGGTCCGGATAAATCGGCTCTGCAATGTGTATCGTGTATTCCTGCACATAAAAGCCATCATCACCGAGGATATCGCTGTCTTCCATGGTGATAAAGCAAGGAAGCACCGGCACATGGTTTTTTGCAGCAAATGTATAGGCGCCTTTCTTTAACGGTTTTGGCTTGCGGTAATTCCACCACATACTCTGCTCCGGATAGACCAGCATGAAATCTCCGTGCTGCAGCACAGTATCCATGGAACTTAAAAATTTCTTCATCGTATCGCGGTTGGAACTCAGTGGAAACGTGTAACAGTTTCGCATGAGCATTCCGTAAAAGCCCGGAAAATTCGTATAATTTCCTTCCCGGATCACACGGTAAAGCCGGCGTTTTTTGCACTGTTTTGATTTTTCATAGGCAATCTGCATGGCAAAGCTGTCAAATGCATTAAAATGATTACAGGTGATCACCGCACCGGAAGTCAGTGCATCCATATATTCAATTCCAACGACATCCTTTATGATCAGTTGTTTATTCTCAATAATCTTATTCAAAAATGACCGTGCCACCTTGTAGGTCAGATTGGTCTTGATGCGGCTTTTCAGTTTCTTACGCAGATAATCAATCTCTGACGGCTGAAGCTGCCGCGTCGGTGGATCTTCCTCCACATCTTCCCAAAACGGCCTTCTCTTTCGTACAAAGCAATTTTTTCCAGAACTTCCAGACGGTCTTTGGACTTTAATTTTCCTGCTTTCACCAGATTCAGGTAATTATTTTCCTTGGCGATCTCATCCTTTGCGGTCTGCATCAGACGGTCACAGGACTCCGCATCCCGCTTTCTTTCTTCGTCTGTATAGCTTTCAAGCACCTTACGGATCTCGGCATACACACTGGTCTTTTGTGCGCTCTCCCAAAAATATTCCTGCAGGCGGCAGTCATTGTAATGCCATGGCTTTGAGACCATAATATAATGCAGCACACAGATTTCTTCTTCGCGGCATGGGATCTGACCGAATACTTCCACATTCCACTTCTGCGGCAGCCAGCACACCTTGTTGTGGCAGATCAGATTCAGATAATCTTCATCCTGTGTGACCACAAAATTGTACATCGGGAGAAGTTCCATAAACTGCTTTAACACGTGATTTTTACGAAACTGTTCACAGTTTATCACAAGCATACCGGCGTTGAAATAATTATCACGTTCTACCCCAAGCACCTTCTCCACATAAGTGCCGTATACCTCTTCCTGAATCATCACCTGTTCCCTGCACGCTCCCACATAAGCATCTCCAAGATCATAATCATACAGTTGTGCAATATCCCCCAGCACGACTGTATCGCTGTCGATATAGATGGCTTTGTCTATTTCCGGAAACATTTCCGCGATAAACAGACGAAAATATGTTGTTTTGGAATAATAATCCCGAAGTGGAAGTTTCTCCTGTATGGAATGTAAATATTCCGTCACATGATCAAACTGCACAGAAAAATTCGCATTCTCCATAGCATGCATCTTCTTTTGCATTTCTTCCGAAATATTGGTATGAAGTACATGAATTTCATACTGTGCCTCTTTGGATGCATGATCCATCATCGACTGCAGTGAAACCATCGTGTATTTCACAAAATTATCATCACATGCGTAAAACACCGGTATTTTATTCATTTTCTCTTTCATGCTCCTTCTCCTCTCCTGCATCCGTTTCGCCCAGATGCAGCAATTTATATGTGTTTACTTTTTTCATAAATATGTTTTAAGTACAGATACTCTTTTAAAATGTCATCAAATGCATGGTAATGAAATACCGTATGCACCCGCTCTACCTCCCATTGTTTGATGTTGTCCGTATGCGGATACGGCAGATAAAACAGCCGTCTGGAAAAATGTCTCACGACGGTATGTTTATGTAAAAATTTCTGATCATTAAATTTCTGCGGGAGCAGCATTTTTGCCCGCGTACTGCGGATAATCGCGCTTTGATCCGCAAAAATAAGTTTTTTTGTCTGAAGCAGCTTTCGTGCTTTCATAAATAGGCCGGTTCTTCTGATATTTTTCATATTAAGCAGCAATACCCCCGCATTAATATAATCCGGAGAGATCAGATACTTGCCATAATGATCCCTTGCCGCGGCATATTCCACATGTGACACATCCTTGTCATACAGCAGCCGGATATCTCTCTGAAACAGAATATCCGCATCCAGATACAACAGTTTATCCGGCATTCCCGGCACCAGATCTGCCAGCAGGCGCAAAAGTGTATATGGCGAACAATAAGCACTTTCATTCGGACATCCTCCGAAATAACGCTCATATAATACTGTTACATCCACCGAAATCACCCGGTTCTGCGGATGAAATTTTTTTGCAACGCGCTCCAGAAAATTTGTCATATCTTCGCTGATCGGCGTATATTCCGGTCTGATCCGCGTCATGTCCATTGTGAAAATATAAAAACAGAACGGATCTGTTGCATGTGTTCTTTTTAAAACAGACAACATGCATGTAAGCACACCATCAAATACTTTACTGTTTCCACAAAAAAGAATATTTCTCATATGAATGATTTCTCCCTGTCAGTGTCTTTTTTTATATAACGGATCATTTCCATATTGCTGTTTTGCGCCCGTTTTCCCATGGCTTCATACACCTGATCCCTCAGCTGCGTTTTTTGCAGTTTTGCAGGCAATTCTGCATCCGGATAAAATGGCCCATCCAGATACGTTACGATCTGCGGAATGTGAGACTTTCCCCTGCGCTGATAAGTATTGGTCAGACAGAAAACCGGAAGTTTCTGCTGCACCGGATAGCGGAATGATGTATCAGGAAACGGCCGTATTCCGGTATAAAACGGCCAGATATGTGCTTCCGGATAGATCATAATACAATCTCCACAATCGGTATGCCAGGTCAATGCCTCCAGAAAATGTTTCATGGCACCTCTGTCATCCGGCAGCGGAAGTGCCCCAAGATATGGTGTAATCCGCCCCAGCACCGGCATGGAAACATTGTTCGGATGCACGATCACCGCCGTTTCCCGCGGATAATTTACCAGCGTTGGTATCAGCGCATCCGCCAGAAAATGTGTATGATTCCCATACAGATAAAATCCACTGTTTCCGGCCTGCTTTAACACTTCTTTGTTTATTATTTTATGTGAAAAATGCAGTTTCATGTAAAGACGTGCAAGCGGAATTGCAACTATGCCATACCAGAATCCGTGCAGCATACGTTCCAACGGACGCACCCGGATATACCGGTAATCCTGTCCAATATGTTTTGCTTTAATATGATCTCCGGCAAACTCGTCATGCAGTTCATCCTGATAATAAATCGTGCGCTGTTTCAGCTTCATCCCGCCTCCGTTTTCTACTCCTTTTATGTCACACATCATATTACACCATTTGTCATCGCATGTCTACTATATTATATGGTTTTTATTACTACATCATGTGATTTTATATCATTTAACGTTGTTTTGTCGTTCTGGTCTTATAATAAATATTTATTTTGGCTATTTTCATATATCCAATCAAGTTCTATAATGACCGGCATAAAACAAATTTTAACAAAAAGGAGAAGAATACCGATGAGCACAGCAGAACAGTATGAATTAAATAAAAACCTTGCACAGATGTTAAAAGGTGGCGTAATTATGGACGTCACCACACCGGAACAGGCAAAAATTGCAGAAGAAGCCGGCGCATGCGCCGTCATGGCACTCGAACGGATTCCTGCCGACATCCGTGCAGCCGGCGGCGTTTCCCGCATGAGCGATCCTCAGATGATCCGCGGCATTCAGGAAGCCGTATCCATCCCGGTTATGGCCAAGTGCCGGATCGGTCATTTTGTAGAGGCACAGCTTTTAGAGGCTATCGAGATCGACTACATCGACGAGAGTGAAGTGCTCTCTCCTGCCGATGACGTCTACCATATCGATAAGCACCAGTTCAAGGTTCCGTTTGTCTGCGGTGCCAAAGATCTCGGTGAAGCACTCCGTCGTATCAGTGAAGGTGCATCCATGATCCGTACCAAAGGAGAACCTGGTACCGGTGATGTCGTACAGGCCGTCCGCCACATGCGAAAGATCAACAGCCAGATTGCAAAAGTTGTCAGCCTGCGGGAAGATGAACTTTTCGAAGCAGCAAAGGAATTACAGGTACCGTATGATCTGGTTGTCTATGTCCATAATAACGGAAAACTTCCGGTGGTTAACTTTGCTGCCGGCGGTGTCGCTACCCCGGCAGATGCTGCTTTAATGATGCAGCTCGGAGCAGAAGGTGTCTTTGTCGGTTCCGGAATCTTTAAATCCGGCAATCCTGCCAAGCGTGCAGCTGCTATCGTAAAAGCCGTCACAAACTATACCGATGCAAAACTGATTGCAGAATTATCTGCCGGGCTTGGAGAAGCCATGGTCGGAATCAACGAACAGGAAATCGCCTTACTGATGGCAGAAAGAGGGAAATAAACATGACTGTTGCAGTACTTGCCCTGCAGGGTGCATTTATCGAACATGAACATGTATTGGAAGAACTTGGGGTAAAGACCGTGGAACTGCGTCAGGCGGCAGACTTAGACCAGCCGTATGACGGACTGATCCTGCCGGGCGGGAAAGCACTGTACAGGGAAAACTTCTCCGGGAACTTAAAATGTTTGATCCCCTGAAAAAACAGATCGCTGATGGAATGCCGGTGCTTGGCACCTGCGCCGGGTTGATCCTTTTAGGCTCCCCGGAACATTTTGGCACAATCCCGATGCAGGTAAAAAGAAATGCCTACGGCCGCCAGCTCGGCAGTTTCCATACGAAGGCAGAATTTAAAGATCTCGGACTGGTTCCAATGTCTTTTATCCGCGCCCCTTATGTAGAGAGTGTATCGGACGGTGTGGAGATTCTCTCAGTAGTCGATGACCATATCGTCGGTGTACGCTATGGAAATCAGGTCGCAATTGCTTTCCATCCAGAACTCGACAGCGACCGGAAAATCCATCAGATGTTTTGGGTATGATCAGCTAAAAACAGGGAGAATGCAGCATTCGCTGCAATCTCCCTGTTCTGTTATCTAAATCTGATTCCATTTTTTCCACTCCGATGTCAAAATTTTCTGAGATATTCCGTAAGCATATCAATAACGGCATGACTCTCCGGAAGAAACGGTTCAAACACAGAAAATGCATGCGTCAGTTTTTGTTTTTCGGAAAATCAACAATCTCGTGCTCTTTCTTTGCTGCTGTCAGCGCCTTCTCAAAACGGATCGTGTAATTTCTCAGATGATCGTTATGGCTTGTCACCAGCCATGCCGGTACAAGCGCATAAAGCAGCTCCGGATTTTCCGGATTTACATAGGCCGCAAATGGTGCTTTTTTGTACTGTTTTCCATACAGATATTTCGGAAGAAACAGACCGATCTTATCAAACTTTGTCGTATAAAACATCCCGCTGATGAGACCAAGTGCGTGCACCTTAAGCTCAGACGGTTTTACGCCCGCTGCCTTTGCTATTTTTTTGCTGTTCTGTATTGCATTTGCATAAGTGGCCAGACAGGCCCCGCCACTGTCCCCGACAAGATAGACATGCGACAGATCTCCTCCGTCTGCTGCAGCATGTTCCTTTACAAAATCCATTGCAAGAAAGATGTCACGCAGCTGATCAAAAAATGTACAGTCCGGGATGAGCCGGTACTCCATGCTGTACACCAGAAATCCCTTCTTACTGAGCAGCGCACAAAAATACTTGTTAAATTCCTTATTTCCGAGAAGCAGCCCTCCCCCATGGACATTGATAATCACCGGAAGTATCTGCGCTTCTTTCCCTTTTGGACGATATCTATCCAGACGGTGCGCTTTGTTTTTATCCTTTGCATATGCGATATCTGTTTCAAAAATCACGCCTTGCGGAAAGTGGTATTTTTTATCTCTCTCCACACAGCATTTTTCAAAATCATTTCTTTGTTTTAAAAACTGTTTTTCCAGTATGTTACTCATTTTTATTGACTGGTAACCTCTTCTTTCATGTTTCCTGACCTTTATCCTCATGCTTCTGCCAGTATAACACGTTACGATGGTTTTTTCAGCAATAAAAACAAATACCGAAAATCATATTTTCACCGCTTTGTTATCCGTTTTTCTGTATCAGATTTTCATATATTCCGACATCATGCACACGCCTGCTGCACCTGACTGGATGCAGCTTTCCATATTTTCTTCATGAATCCCGCCAATTGCGTATACCGGAATTTTCACAGAGCTGCACACCTCATGCAAAAAATCAAGTCCTCTCGGTGCCAGTCCTTTTTTACAATCAGTCACAAACACATGCCCTGCTGTCAGATAGGTTGCCCCGCATTGTTCTGCCAGGCGCGCATCCTCCACCGAATGTACGGAGACACCGCGCACCAGAAATTTTTGACTTTTGTTCTTTCCGGCATCTCTGTAAACCGATGCAGTGGCATATGAATGGCCGTACACCCCAGATGCATTGCAGCATCCGGGAAACTGTGCAGAATCAGCCTGGTGTCCGTGTTTTCACACAAGTTTTTTACTTTTCCCGCAAGTTCTTCGTATCCCTCTTCCGTGAGGTCTTTTTCCCGCAGGATCATCGCATACGGTTTTGTGGCAAGCACACACGCTAACTGTTCTAAAAAAGAACGTTCTGCCAGCGCACGGTTGGTCACGCAGATTTTTCTATACATAGACATAGTCATTTAATACCGGCTGCAGACCTTCGCTTTCCATATCGTTATACATCTGGTCAAAGCTTCTTCCATCGGAGATTTCAAACTGCTCATCTCCGGATTCTCCGGTATCCTTTCCGGTATACTTGCTCTCATGATCTCCGATTCCGGTAGACACTCCCGCAGATACCTTTGTCGCTGCAATCTTTACGATGCCGTCACGGAAATGTTTCTGCTCGCGGGAAGAAACGGTGATACCGACATACGGCAGGAAAATACGGTACGCACACAGAATCTGGCACAACTGCTTTTCGTGCACGTCAAGCGGATTGATCTTGTCGTTGTTGATGATCGGGCGCAGACGCGGACAGGACAGGGAATACTCCGCATATGGATACTTGCGCTGCAGATAATAAATGTGCAGTGCAGAAGCCAGTGCATCTTTGTGGAAATCGGAAAGTCCAAGCAATGCGGAAAATCCGACACCGCGCATGCCGCCCATCAGCGCACGCTCCTGTGCCTCAAAACGGTATGGGAATACACGCTTATGCCCCATCAGATGCAGGGTTTCGTATTTGACATTGTCATAGGTTTCCTGGAATACCGTCACGTAATCAGCGCCGCATTCGTGCAGATACCGGTATTCATCGCTGTTGACCGGATAAATTTCCAGACCGATATTGCGGAAATATTTTTTTGCCAGCCTGCAGGCTTCCCCGATATACTCGACATCACTCTGCGCACGGCTTTCTCCGGTCAGCATCAGGATTTCCTCAATGCCGGAGTCTGCAATGACTTTCATCTCATGCTCGATTTCCTCAAAAGTCAGTTTCTTACGATGAATGTCGTTGTAGCAGTTAAATCCGCAGTACACACAGTAATTCTCGCAGTAGTTTGCAATATAAAGCGGTGTGAACAGATACACCGTATTTCCGAAATGCTTGCCTGTCTCGATCTTTGCACGCTGTGCCATGCGCTCCAAAAACGGCTCTGCGGCTGGCGAAAGCAATGCTTTAAAATCCTCAACGCTGCAGGTTTCATGCTCTAATGCATTCTGCACATCTCTTGCCGTATATTTGTTGTAATCGTAACTGTCCATCTCGGAAAGGACTTTATTTCTTATGGTTGGATCGATCTGTTCCATCCCCGGCATATATTCCATATGGTTCGTTCTGCTCGACGGATCGGTTTCCAGTTTATGTTTGCGCTCCAGTGCAGCTTCGCTTAACTTATCGGAGTCAATAAAAAATTGATTTTCAGCCATGATTTCGCCCCCTAGTCTCTCAAAAATCCGGTCAGCGGATCACTTGCGGAAGCACCACGCTCAAGTACACGGCCCAGACCCGACAGATATGCACTTCTTCCAGCTTCAATGGCTGCCTTGAATGCACCCGCCATGGCCGGGACATCTCCGGCTGTTGCAATTGCGGTATTTGCCATAACTGCGGCAGCTCCCATCTCCATTGCCTCGCATGCCTGGGAAGGTCTTCCGATTCCGGCATCCACAATTACCGGCAGATCAATCTCATCAATCAGAATCTGGATAAATTCTTTCGTTGCCAGACCTTTATTAGAACCGATCGGAGACGCCAATGGCATAACAGCTGCGGCTCCGGCATTGACCAGATCACGTGCGGTATACAGATCCGGATACATGTATGGAAGCACCACAAATCCTTCTTTTGCCAGCATTTCGGTTGCCTTTACGGTCTCCACATTATCCGGCAACAGATATTTACTGTCTTTCATAATCTCAACCTTTACGAAATCTCCACATCCAAGTTCTCTTGCCATGCGCGCAATGCGGACTGCTTCTTTTGCATCTCTTGCACCTGAAGTGTTTGGAAGCAATGTTACGTTATCCGGGATAAAGTCCAGAATGTTTTCTTTTTTCTTTGTGTTGGTGCGGCGCACTGCTAATGTAATAATCTGTGCTCCGGCGTTTTCAACGGCAGCCTTGATCAGCTCCATGGAATATTTTCCTGATCCTAAAATAAAACGCGAGGAGAATTCTTTCCCTCCTAATGTAAATGTGTCATTCTTCATTTTTCTTCCTTCTTTCTTGTATTCTCTCTGGTATTTTTCTTCAAATAAAGTGTGCGCTTGACCGCACACTTTCGCGCGCGAGCGGTATGTTCAACATAACCTTCAACTCCGCGAGCTGCGCATCCCCGCGGAGCGTTTTTGAATCATAGGAAGGAATTTCCTATGATTTGAAAAATTTGCTTCGCAAATGGACCGACGCTACATTATGGAGCGATACATCAGAGATGTACCGCAGCCACCCCCCATAAACTGGACAATTTCTATAACATCACCATCCCTGAGGATATATGTTTTATAATCCTCTTTATGAATAATCTCTTCATTGCATTCCACAACAAACGTACCCATCTCATAATCATTTGCATTTAAGAAATCCATCAGGGACTGCCCTGCCACATCCATGTCTTTTCCATTGATATGTACCATGTAAGACCTCCTTTTTATTTTGAAATTATTTAGGCGATTACGGAAGAATCTGGAAAAAGTTTCGCAATCACTTATTATTGCAACAAAAAAAGCCACACAAAGAAAGCTACACCCGCGGTGGTGTACCCCTTCGTGTGACTTCTGTCATCACTCTCTGGTTCTCATATTCAGAACAATATGTACTTTAACACAATATCACAGCAAACGCAAGCAGACTAAAAACAATTTCACCTATGCTTGCAAATAAATACAAAACAGTTATGTTTCCTCAATATTTTCAAATGACCATGCATGTACATTCAACTCCACAACCCCTGCTCCGCAATACTCACAGAATTTTGCGCCGAGATTTGTGATCGGCGCACCACAGTTCGGACAGGTAATGCCAAGTGCTCCATCCGTGTTTCCTTTTGCAAGATCACGGTTTTGAATATAAACAAGATCGATATTATAACGCCCCTGCTCTAACGTCCGGTCCGATCCACGTACCACAGAGGATGCATCCGTCACATAATGATAACTTTCCACTGCTGACTGAAACGTGACAATACAGCGTCCGGCCTCCTTCCGGTATCGGGCAATCTCCGTCTGATGAATCTTTACCTGCACAAAATGCTCACATTTTCCCTGTGAAACAGCCGAACTGATCTGTGAACGGAGCTGCTCCTTTAAGTCCCCATTTCCTTCCTGCAGAATTTCCACATCCTGTGCCGTCAGCGCCTGCAGATACTGTGTCAGGGCATTTTCCGCACGCTGCTTCATCTCATCGTATTGAAAATCCGGGAAATCAGAAACTATCTGCGGCAGAGCAATCCTTGTCATTGCGGATACTGAACGCGGGGTCGATGCGACATCTTCCTGTGCCTTTTTTACCCCCTGTATAATATCATCTGTGCCAAATAACTGTCTTGAAAATCGTTTCACACGGGACACCCCATAAAAGATCAAAACCAAAATTGCCAGAATTAATCCCAGCACAATAATCAGTGGTATATATTTCATTTTAAAATTTCCTTTTCCTCTTTTGTGTAGACATATTGTGTCAACATATAAAATAAAATCTTACTATTTATATATGTCTTGCTTTTCTTTTGTTTCTGGACAGATAGCTTAAAACTTTGTTCCATATGTCCCCACACTTTTAATTCTGCCACAAAATATGTTCCCCTTTCACAACCGGGTAATGCACAAGCGTCTCCCCGTCAAGATTTTCCCTGTGCATATCCACCGCCGTGATCTGATGATTTTCATACGTCGTGTAGTAATAGATTCCTTTTGTTGCATTGCAGCAGGAAGTATACAACGTAATTTCATATTTGCCATCTGCCACCTCACAACATCCGCGCTGCTGGTCAACCGAACCTAAAATGTGGAAAAACTGACTGACACTTTCCGTCTCGGACTCTCCGGACATAGCATGCAGTCTGGTAAACGCCACGCGGGCAAAACGCGATGTGGAAGAAAGATCTCCCGGCAGTCCCAACGCTCCCATACCGCGGCTGTACTGCTCCAATGGAAGCTGCTCGCAAAACGTATTGACCGGCTGCTTCGGGGAAAGATGCATATACTGGTTCAATAAAAACATCTGCTGCGGAAATGGCGGATTGTTGGTCAGCACCCCCACCGGATTGTCATACACATGCAGCCCGTCCACCATACATTCCACGACGATACACTCCTTTTCATCCGCAATGATCCAATGCAGCTGCGCCGCCGGAAGCTGCTCGCCAAACTGCGTCCCCACAAGATTCATTTTGTCAAGTTTTTCCCTTGCCTCCTCAACCGATGCACACTGTGCCAGAATCCATGGAATAAATTCAAACTGCGCGATATTTTCTCTTCCTTCCACTACTTCCTGATACATGGCATTTCCCACAAAATTAAGTCCTGCCATGCCCAGTCCTTTTTCGTTGATGCCATCATAATACAGGGGATAATCCCCCACCACATATGCCATTCCGATTATGGCATAATGCGC